>Ga0105240_10003229_pt1 | contig 25527 bp, 25 predicted proteins | sample KBSC54metaG_FD_80426 | JGI IMG/M metagenome (GOLD analysis project Ga0105240, IMG submission 80426) | Corn rhizosphere microbial communities from Kellogg Biological Station, Michigan, USA - KBS C5-4 metaG | ecosystem: Host-associated > Plants > Roots > Rhizosphere > Soil | place: Michigan, USA...
CGAGCGAAGGGCTAGCCGCCAACGCCAGATCCGTCGCGGCACTGCGGTAGAAAATCTTCAGATCTTTCCCTTTCAAGGCGTCGGGCGTATGAAGCGTATCCACAACGTAGACTTGTGTCTGCTGCGGATCGAAATTCTCATCAATCGCCTGAATGGAGGTAGGCTGTGCGATCTGGTAGAAGTTCAGGGCGGAGCGGTACGGCCAAGTGGACGTGACCTGCGTCACCTGATGTTCCCGATTCAAACACGATAGGACCGTGTAGGTCTTCTGAACGTCGGCATCCCAATACCATTCTCTGAAATACGTCAGACGCAGGCAGGATAGAAAATAGACCGCCATCATCGCCAGAGCCCCGAGAAAACTTGCGCGCAAATATCGACCTAGCGGCGACAGCGGTGGTATCGAGGCCAACACGCCGGCTACGATCATAAAGATCGGGAAGAAAAAGAGCGCAGTGCGATCCTTCGGCAGGAGCAGGCCGAATAACCGGAATGCCGTCCAATGGATGGCGATGGTCGCAGCGAAGATCGCGGCGGCGGCCCATCCAAATATCGCGATTCTGGACTTTGCTCTCCGGCGGAGCAAATAAAGCAACCACAGCAGACCAGTGATGCCGGCCAGGGGAAACACGACCGGAGCCAGAAAGTCGAGGGGACTTCGGAAAAGTGATGACTCGAGGATGCTTCCGAAAGTTTCGCCCAGACTTCGGGCGCCATAGATCAGCTCGCCAGGACGCGTATGGAGTAAGGCATCGCCCGAAACAATAGTGATGATCCCCGCACCAGGCACCGTACAGGCGGCCATAATCCGGATCCATTCGCTGGGACGCTGATACCGGGCGCAGAGGAAAATCGCGACCATCAACACGGCATTCACAAAGGCAAAAGAAAAGTTTGCATTGACGGACATTCCGGCGCACAGCGAGGATACCGCGCAAGCCACCACCAAGGGATACTGCCGCAGGTACGATTCGGCGGAATAAACCATCGCCCACATCAGAAACGCCAGCGCCAAGCCGTATCCGCGCGCTGCGACCAAATGATCAAAGACGAAAGGATTGAACACCAGGCACACGAATACGGTCAGTTGCACCAGGAGCGCGGTTGTCAGCAACCGGCACAAGCGATACGCTGCGCCTATATATAATGCTGCGCCGATCAACGCGGGTAGTCTCGTCGTGAATTGTGAAATTCCCAGCAACTTGGTGAATCCGTACATTAGTATCGAATTCAGAATATGGTTGTTCGCGGCGTACCAGAGATACCGGCGCTCGAAAACGAAGACGTTGAAGGTGACCGCCTCGTCGATGGTGATGGACTGGATCGCAGCGCGCGCGATGGCCCAGGCCATGGCAAAGAGGGCAACGCCGATCAGAATCGAGCGCGAGTAACGTGCCTTAGCGGGAGGGCTCATTCGACGGGATAGTAGCCATCGCGAGCATGTACCGTGAGTCCTTTGGGTATTACCGAAACGCGAATCTTGCGATATCCCAAGTGACTTTTGGCCGGCGTGAAACCAAGGCTGTACTGATTTCGAAGTTCGTCTTCGATGCGGCCATAGATTTTCTGGAGCGTTTCCGAGGCCGTGAGATCAAAGTAGCTCCCGCCGGTTTCCCTGGCGATCCGTTCCAGCGTTTTTTGGCCTTCGCGCGGAACCGGAGAACCGCCCTGCGAGGCAGGAACCTGAAACTTAAAGACGTCGCGATCGAGAAAACGAATCGAATAGACCAGGGCGTCGGCACGCTGGGCCGTCTCGACTGCTGCTGCGAGGGGGGCCGAGCTGCTGGTGTCGTATCCGTCTGAAAGAACGATTAAGGCCTTGCGTCCAGGTTGGCCAGCGAGGCCGCGGGCTGCGGAAACAATTGCGTCGTAAAGCGCCGTGCCGCGCGCGCCATTCTCCTTCGCATCCACTTCCAACAAGGAAAGGTCCTCGATGAGTTCAATGCGCCGGTCGAATCGAACCAGGAAAGCCCGGTCACCGGGGCGCAGGACAGTGTCGAGGAATTGCTGGCTCGCACGGCGCTGTTCGGCAAGCACCGTCCGCTGGCTGCCGCTCACATCGATTAGGAGACCGAGCATGAGGGGCTGGTCGGCTTGCGGCGAAAAATAGCGGATCGTCTGGTTCTGGCCGTCTTCTTCGAGCTTGAAATCGGCCTTGGCCAGTCCCTTGACAAGTTGTCCTTGCTTGTCGCGAACTGTAACCAGAACGTTGACAACGTTGACGCCAGTGGAGAAGGTGGCTTGCTGGGCTTTCGCAAAAGTGCAGAGTAGCCCTAATGCAGTTCGCCGGGATAGCGACAGGGCCACCCCCTAAGTGTAATATCCGTCGCGGGCGCGAACGGTCAGGTTCTTGCGCTTCACCGAAACCACGATCTTGTGATAGCCGCCGCTGGCTTGATCCGGCGTATAGCCCAAGCTGTATTGGTTAAGCAGTTCTTCTTCGATCTGATCGTAGATCTTGTCGAGCGGCATCTTGCTGGATACCTCGAAGTACCCAGCTCCGGTTTCCTGCGAGATGCGCTCCAGAATCTTCTTTCCATCGACTGAATTTCGTCCTCCGGCAGACGGCTGCGGGAAGCGGCCGCCACCTCCACGTCGCCCGCCGCGGCCCATGCTGGGTCCGCCGAAACCAACCGGGCTGCGGTTGCCCTCCGAATCGGCAAAGCGAATGGAATAAACCAGCGTATCGGCGCGTTGAGCGGATTCAATGGCTCCGCCGATTGATTCCTTGCTGCCGTTGTCGACGCCGTCGGATAGAAGGACAACTGCTTTACGGCCTTGCTGCTTCTTGAGTAGTTCATCCGCCGCCAGGAAGATGGCATCGTACATCGCGGTGCCGCCGCTGCGGCCTTGTCCACGGCCCTGCGGAGATCTGCCGCCGGATGAAGAGCGGCGGTTGAGTTGAGGACGTTCCACGTCTTTCAACGCGGCTTCCAGATCCTTGCGCGATGAGGTCAGGTCCTGAAGCAGTTCCACTTCGCGGTCGAAATGGATGAGGAACGCCTTGTCCTTGTCTTCGCGCAGGATATGTTCGAAGAACTCGTAACTGGCAGTGCGCTCCCGATCGAGGACCCGCGATTGGCTCCCGCTGGTATCGAGCAGCAGACCGAGAGTGAGGGGGAGATCGCTCTGCTGGGCGAAATAGCGGATGGACTGTGGACGCCCGCCTTCCTGGATGGTGAACTCATCTTGGGTCAGATCGTGGACGATTTTGCCTTTCTGGTCGTGAACAGTGGCCAGGACGTTGACGACATCGACGCCAGTGGAATATTTAGGGTCCTGGGCGCGGGCAAGAGCCACCCCGGCGAGGTAAAGAAAGTTACGGCGGGAAAGCATCAAACGAATGGACGTAGGTGCCCCGGAAAAGGGTTACGAGGAAGATGTAGGACAGGCGGTCTTGCCGCCCTGTCGAGCGCTATTCCCTGACAGGCGACAAGATCGCCTGTCGTACTTAGTGCACGCGGTCAGGAAGTTCTCTCAGTACGAGAGGATGCGGTCGGCTTCGGCGACGATGTTGTCGACTTGAGGCAGAATCTCGGCTTCGAGATTGGGGTGGTAACCAACCCAAGTATCCAGCGCGCCTATGCGGCCCACCGGAGCGTCGAGCGAAGAGAACAGCTCCCTAGCGACCCTCGCAGAGATTTCGGCGCCGAAGCCCCAAGAAAGCGTATCCTCATGCACCACCATCACGCGGCTGGTTTTTTCAACAGATTCGCGAATGGTTTGCCAGTCATATGGTGAAAGCGTGCGCAGATCGATCACTTCCACGCTGTGATCAGGATTGCGCTGCTCGACGAGGAGCGCCGCTTGCAGCGACTTCTGTACCAGAGCGCCGTACGTCACGATAGTCAGCCGCCCACCGGCTTTAGCGATCTTCGCCTTGCCGAAGGGTATGGTGTAATCCGGGCCGGGATGCGGCGAGCGATTGTAGGCCTCGCGATAGAGTTTTTTGTGTTCCAGAAATAACACGGGGTCATCGGAACGGATCGCCGTCCGCAATAGGCCGCAGGCATCCAGAGCGTTCGAGGGGAACACCACGCGCAGTCCGGGAATGTGGGTGAAAATCGATTCACCGCACTGGCTGTGATAAATCGCGCCGCCATTGAGGTATCCGCCGATGGTCACGCGGATCACCATGGGCGCGGAGAATCCGTTGTAGGAGCGCCAACGCAGGCTGGCGAGCTCATCACGGATTTGCATCATGGCAGGCCAGATGTAATCGAAGAACTGAATTTCTACGATTGGCTTCAACCCGCGCGTAGCCATGCCGGCTCCGCGGCCGACGATAGCCGCTTCGGCGATGGGGGTGTTAAAAACGCGCTGCGATCCGAAAACGGTCTGGAGGCCCTGGGTGGCTTTGAACACTCCCCCCTTGCCTTTGACTTCTTTCAGGTTGTCCTCGTGGCTGCAATCGGCAACGTCCTCGCCGAAAAGCACGATTTTATCGTTGCGCCGCATCTCCTCGTGCAACGTGAGATTGATCTCGTCGACCATGGTTCGCGGATTGCCGGACAAGCGGGGCTCCACATCGAATTCCTTGGAGGTGGGATCGACCAGCGGTGAATACAGGAAACGCATGGCGGAACCAGGCGGAGGCGGCGCGGCCTTCAGTACCTTTTGGGAGATCTCCTGGATTTCGAGCTCAACCTCATGAGTTAACAATTCCAAGCCATGTGGCTCGATCAAACCTTGGGAAAGGAGCCATTCGGGGAATTTGACGATCGGGTCGCGCGAGGCCTCGGCGGCACGCTCGGCTTTGGTCTTGTATAAACGCTCGTCATCGGAGAGCGAGTGTGAGTAAGGCCGAGTGCAACGGGCATGCACCAAAACGGGCGACTGCGTGCGGCGACAATACTCTACCGCCTCGGACATGGTGGTGTAAGAGACCAGGAAGTCGTTGCCGTCGCATTCGAAGACCTTCAGGTTGGGGAATCCAGAAACCAGCTTCGCGATGTTGCCGCCGGCGGTCTGCTTCTCGACGGGAACCGAAATAGCCCAACCGTTATCTTCGACCAGATAGAGGATCGCGAGCTTCTCCAGACAAGCGACGTTAAGCGATTCCCAGAACTCTCCTTCGCTGGTAGCCCCATCGCCTGTGGTGGTGACCGTAATCGCGTCGGTTCCGGGTTCGAGGCGGCGCTGGGCGTCGGCGCATCCTACGGCGGGCAAAAATTGGGTCCCGGTCGCGGAGGATGGCGAGACGATATGCAGGCGGGGGTTGCTCCAATGGGACGGCATCTGGCGGCCGCCGGAAGAGGGGTCGGATTCAGCACCCACGGCCTGAAGCAACATGTCTTCGGGAGTCACGCCGAGCGTCAGGCACAGCGCGCGGTCGCGATAGTAAGGGAAGAACCAGTCGTGGCCTGCCCGGAGCACCATCCCAGCGGCGGTTTGAATGGCTTCGTGGCCTGCGCCCGAGATCTGGAAGTAGATTTTGCTCTGGCGCTTGAGAAGGATCTCCCGGTCGTCGATGCGGCGGGAGAGGTACATGATGCGGAAAGCCCGGATGAGTTCATCGCGCCCGAGACCCGAGGGTCCGGGCGGCCTAAGTGCCAGGTCAGTGACTCCGCTTGCCATGGATGTCCGTTTCAAGTTTATACCAACAAAATAAGCCAGGCGACAAGATCGCCTGACCTACCTTGAGTTGCTAGAATGGAGCTTCACTATGCCAGTCACAGGTGCCGGATTAGAAGGAATTGTCGCGACGGAATCGCGGCTATGTTTTATCGATGGCGACGCGGGCGTGCTCAGCTACCAGGGCTTTCGCATCGAGACGCTGGCGGAACATGCCACGTTCGAGGAAACGGTTTATCTGCTGTGGCACGGGAAGCTGCCCAAGCAGTCCGAACTCGACCAGTTGAAGGCCGCGCTGGTGGCGAATCGGCCGATTCCGGGCGAGGTGGAAGCTTTCCTGAAGAGCAATCCGAAGGGTTCACCAATGCATGTCCTGCGCACGGCAGTCTCGATGCTGGCATTGTCGGATCCCGATGCCAACAACGTGCAAGCCGAGCCAGCCGCGAAGAAAGCCGTGAAACTGATGTCGCAGACCGCGACCATCGTCACCAGCTTCGATCGGTTGCGGAAAGGGCAGCCCGTGGTTGCGGGCGATCCGCAGCTGGGATTCGCCGCGAACTTCCTCTATACGCTCACCGGCAAGAAACCGGACGATGTGATGGCTCACACGTTCGACATCGCATTGACTCTGCACGCCGAGCACGAGCTCAACGCATCGACATTTGCGGCGCGGGTGACGGCGGCCACGCTTTCCGATATCTATTCGGCGGTGACGGCGGCGATCGGAGCGCTGCGGGGTCCATTGCACGGCGGAGCGAACGAAGACGTGATCAAGCTCCTGCTCGAGGCGGGCACGGCCGACAAAGCCCTCCAGATGATCAAGGACAAGCTGGCGAACAAGGTTAAGATTCCTGGATTCGGGCATCGTGTGTATCACACCGTGGATCCGCGTGCGGCGAGCTTAAAGGGGATGGCGGAGGAGCTCGGCAAACGGACCGGCCACGAGGAACTTTACCAGATCTCCAGCCAGATCGAGAAGTACATTAAAGAAGCTAAGAATCTGAATGCCAACGTGGACTTTTATTCGGCTTCGACGTACTACTCGCTGGGGATTCCGGTGGATCTGTTCACGCCGATTTTCGCGGTGAGCAGGATGTCCGGGTGGACAGCCCATATCCTTGAGCAGTACGCCCACAATCGGCTGATCCGGCCACGCGCGGAGTACGTGGGACCGGCGGTCGGGCAGAAGTGGATCCCGATTGGAGAGCGGAGCTAAAGCTTCGCCCATAAATTGGCCGGCCTGGAGGCCGACCCTACCAACATGTACGATCTCGGGTACTTTCGGAATAATATCGGCTCGATTGCTGCACGCTTGGCGGATCGCGGATTCACGATCGACATGGAAGCATTCCGTGAGCTGGACAGCCAGCGGCGGGCGGCGCTAGCGGAATCGGAAAAACTGAAGGCGCAGCGCAATGCCGAGTCGCAGGAAATCGGCAAGCTGAAGAAAGCCGGCGGCGATACGGCGGACATGCAGCAGCGGGTTCGCGAAATGGGCGAACTAATCGCCAAGCTGGACGCCGACGGGGCAACACTAGATGAGAAATTCAGCCAGCTGATGGCGGGAATCCCGAATACGCCGCACGAATCGGTGCCGGCGGGGAAAAGTGCGGCTGACAATGTGGAAGTCCGCCGTTGGGGTACGCCGCCAAAATTCGCATTTACTCCGAAAGCGCACTGGGATCTGGGTCCAGAGCTGGGAATCCTAGATTTCGACCGCGCGGCCAAGATCACCGGGGCCCGCTTTGCGGTGTACATGGGATTGGGCGCGAAACTGGAACGCGCGCTCATTAACTTCATGCTCGATGTTCACACCAAAGAGCACGGCTACACCGAGGTGCTGCCGCCGTTCATGGCGAACAAGGACAGCTTTTACGGAACAGGACAACTGCCCAAGTTCGAGGCGGACCTGTTCAAGCTGGAGGGCACCGATTACTACCTAGTGCCGACGGCAGAGGTCCCGGTCACGAATCTGTATCGCAACGAAATACTGGATCTGGAAGCGCTACCGATCAAGTTGACGGCATACACGCCGTGTTTCCGCAGCGAAGCAGGCTCGTACGGACGCGATGTGCGGGGAATTATCCGGCAGCATCAATTCCAGAAAGTGGAGCTGGTGAAGTTCTCACGGCCGGAATCGAGCTACGAAGAACTGGAATCGCTCACGCGGGATGCGGAAGACATTCTGCAGCGGCTGGGCCTGGCGTACCGTACCATGGTGCTCTCGACGGGAGACATCGGATTCAGCTCGGCGAAGACGTACGACATCGAGGTGTGGCTGCCGGGGTTGAAAGAGTACAAAGAAATTTCCTCCTGCTCAAATTTCGAGGCGTTTCAGGCGCGGCGGGCGCAGATTCGGGCGAAATCGGGGAAAGAGAAGGCGGAGTTCGTGCACACGCTGAACGGCAGCGGCCTGGCGGTGGGCCGGACGTGGCTGGCGATCATCGAGAACTACCAGCAAGCCGACGGCAGTGTGGTGGTGCCCGAAGTGTTGCGTCCCTATATGGGCGTCGACATAATTCGCGGCTGTAAATAACATCTATCCCGCGTTGAATCCGCACGTTCGATCATTGACTCGCATTATCTCTGCGCATTTGCTTCCACACTCAGTCCGACGGGGAGGCGAGTCGGATGCTCAGTTGGAGAAAGCTGGCGCTGCTGGCGGCGGGCGTTATTGGAACGGTGGCAGGGCAACCGGCTCTGACCACGATACAGGATATTCTCTACCGCGCGGATGGCACGCGGTTCACCGGAACCATGTTCATCAAGTACAACAGCTTCCTGGCGGGGGATACGTCGAATATCGCCACGGCGAATCTGACGCTGCCGATCGTGAATGGAGTGCTGCGGGTGCGCCTCGTTCCAACAACAACGGCGTCGGCGGGAGCACAGTACACGGTCACCTATAACAGCCAGGGGATTGACCAGTTCACAGAGCTCTGGGCGGTGCCGCCGAGTACGCTCATTCTGCGCGTGCGGGATGTGCGGATCTCGGGAGGAACGGTAATCGGGCCGCCGCCGATACTCACGCCCGTGCAGATCAGCGATGTGACGGGGTTGCCAAACGAGCTTTCGGTACGGCCTATGAAGGGCGTGGGGTTCGGTATCGGAAGGGCGGTGGTGATCAATCAAGCCGGACAACTCGATGCGGCAACGGGGAACCTGGGCGATTGCGTGCGAGTCGACGGCAGCTCAGGGCCATGCGGTTCGGGAGGAGGCGGCGTCGGTGGAAGCTTCGCCGATGCGGAGACTCCAGCGGGCATCGTGAACGGATCGAATGCGGTGTTCACGCTCGCCTCCCCACCGTCGCCAGCCAGCAGCCTGAGTCTGTACCGGAACGGCCTGTTCCAGCGGCAGGGGCTGGACTACCAGATCAGCGGGGCGACGATCACGTTCTTCCTGGTGTCGATTCCTAAAACCGGAGATCTGCTGGTGGCAAACTACCGGTTCGCGGATCCGAGCAATCTGCTCAGCTCGCTCGCGTCGCCGCAAGTCGTGTGTAGCGGCACTGGATTAAGCACTTCGGACACACCTTTGGTCGAGTTGGGTAGTTGCACGATACCCGCGAGTTTACTGGGAGCGGGCGACCGGATTGAAGTGCAGTTCCAGTATGGGCACACTGGAACTGCCACGGGCTTCACCGGTACCGTGCTGATTGGGAACACGACAGTAGCATCTCGATCGGGAGCGTCGAATGAAGTCATGCTGGCGGGACACACCAGCTTCGGGTTTTACGGAGGCGGCCAGACGTGGGATACCCAGACATGGGGAATCGGATCGATCTTGACCGTGACTGCGGGGAATGCCAGCGAGGATCCGTCACAGGCTTTAAGAGTGAGCCTGCGAGGCCAGATGGCCGGAGCGACTGCCGACTCAGTAAGCCTGCGCAACTTCACGGTGATCCGGTATCCGGCGCAGGCAAATCCCTAAGTGGGTTCGCGGGACAGTCTACTGAGGAAACGAAGTTGGCCCTACTTCTTCAGGAATCCGCGGACGTAGAGGGCGTTGAAGCCGTTGACCGAAGAAGCTGTGCCGGTGACTTCCATGATGTGTCCGGCGTGATCAATTGCCGCCTGGCGGAAAACACCCATGCCGTCGCGACGCGGATCGTGCTCCTCTTCCATGAGCATGTAAAGGCCCCCATCTTGCGTCAGTAAGCCGATCGGCTGGTTGTTGCGGAAGCATTTCTGGGCGCAATCGCGGTGCTTTTCGCCGTGCTTGCCAACTTCGAGGTAGCAGGAGAAATCGACGATTTCGCCGACGACGGTTTTAACGGTGCCCGGATTAGGTTTGCCGTCGACGGAGGCGCCTATGGTGGTGGCGCTCCACGGCTCCGCAGCCTTGTCGCCGAGCTTTCCCATGGGCTGCTTGTAGGTGCCGCCATCGGCTGCCGGGGTCATTTGAGGCTGGAGGATTTTCGATTTGCCAGCCTTGGTCTGAGCAAACATGGTCAAGGCCAGCGCGAGCAGGGCCAGAAGACTGAGAAGACTGGTGGTTAGTTTCGCCATACGTCCAGTCTAACTGAAGAGACAGACAAGATCGCCTGTCCTACCCTTTAAGATTGCCTGCCCTGCATTCGGCCTACTTGGTAACATAAATGATTCCCCATGTTGCGTTTCGAAACGGCAGGAGAGTCGCACGGAGAGTGTCTAGTCGCCACGCTTACGGGACTTCCGGCGGGAGTACCTGTTTCGCTGGAGGCGATCAATCGCGATCTATGGCGCCGCCAGCAGGGCTTCGGGCGCGGTGGCCGAATGAAGATCGAGACGGACAAAGCCCACATCGTCAGTGGGGTGCGGCACTCGAAGACCATTGGATCGCCGGTAGCGATTTTGATCGATAATGCCGACTGGAAAAACTGGACAGAGGCGCTGCCGGTGGAGGATTTCGAGGGGTCGGCGCAGAAGCAGAAGAAGCTGACGCGACCGAGGCCGGGGCACGCCGATCTGGCCGGGGCCTTGAAATACAATTTCCAGGATGCGCGCTACGTGCTGGAGCGTGCGAGCGCGCGGGAAACGACGGCTCGAGTGGCGCTGGGAGGGCTGGCGAAGGCGTTTCTGGGAGAGCTGGGAATCGCAGTGTTCAGCCACGTGATCGCCGTGGGACAGGAGCGATCGGATCGTCCAGTGACGTGGGAAGAACTGGTCGCACTGAACAATCGGGACGAAGTTCTGCTGAACTGCGTAGACGCCGAAGCCGAGCAACGAATGAAAGGTGTAGTCGATCAGATCTATAAAACGGGCGACACCGTGGGCGGCGTGTTTGAAGTAGTGGCGCATGGGGTTCCGCCGGGACTGGGGTCGCATATCACGTGGGATTCGCGGCTCGACGGGAAGCTCGCCCAGGCGATCGTCTCGTTGCAGGCAGTGAAGGGCGTAGAGATCGGGTTTGCGACCGAAGGCGCGGCTTCATTCGGTTCGAAAGTGCAGGACACAATCCACTACAGCGGCGAGGAGCACAAGTTCACGCGCGGCGCTAATCGCGCGGGCGGCCTCGAAGGGGGCATCACCAACGGCGAAGATGTCGTCGTGCGGGGACTGCTCAAGCCGATATCGACGCTACGGAGGCCGCTCGAAAGCGTAGATTTCGAAACTCGGGAAGCGGTAGCGGCGGCTTACGAGCGAAGCGATGTGTGCGTTGTCCCTGCCGCTGGCGTGGGCGGCGAGGCGATGGTCGCACTGGTGCTGGCGCAGGCGGCTCTAGAGAAGTTCGGCGGGGATTCGATGACGGAAACGAAGCGGAATTACGAGGGATATCTCGAACAGGTGAAGAACTTCTGATGGTGTATCCGATTGTGAAGTACGGGCAGCCGGTGCTTGAGACTAAGGCGGCGGATATCACTGAGTTCGATACGCCGGATTTGAACAAGCTGGTGGAGGACATGTTCGAGTCGATGTACGCGGCCAAAGGCGTGGGGTTGGCGGCGCCGCAGATCGGGGTGGGCAAACGGATCGCGGTCATCGATACAACCGTCGGTGAAGATGCCGGGCAGAAACTGGTGCTGATCAATCCGGAAATCATCAGTAAGGAAGGATCGCAAAGCGGCGAAGAGGGCTGCCTGAGCTTGCCGACGTTTCGGGAAACCGTGACGCGAGCAAAGAAGGTGACGGTGCGCGCATTCGACGCCAAGGGCAAGCCGTTCGAGATGACGGGCGAGGACCTGCTGGCGCGTGCATTCTTGCATGAGACAGATCACTTGAACGGGACGCTGTATATCAGCCATATCAGCCCGCTGAAGCGCGACTTGATCCGGCGGAGAGTCCGGAAGCTGCAAAAAGCCAACGAGTGGGGTTAGCTCCGTGAGGCTCGTGTATCTGGGGACGCCGCAGTTCGCGGTGGCAACGCTCGATCGCATTGTGGAAGCGGGGTACGAGGTGGCTGCAGTGTTCACGCAACCAGATCGCCCCAGAGGGCGAGGTCAAAAAAACGCGATGCCTCCCGTGAAGGAAGCAGCGCTTCGGTTGGGATTGCCGGTCCATCAGCCGGAACGGGTGCGACGGCCGGAAGTTGTCGAGCAACTACGGGCGCTGGGCCCCGAGGCGATGGTGGTGGTGGGGTACGGGCAGATCATTCCTCAGGCGATTCTCGATATTCCGCCGAAGGGGATCATCAACGTGCATGCATCGCTGCTGCCGAAGTATCGCGGGGCGGCGCCGATCCAGTGGGCCATCGCGCGCGGGGAAACACGGACGGGCGTCACGACCATGAAGATCGACGCTGGGCTGGATACCGGCGACATGCTGCTGAAGTGGGAGACGGAGATCGGGCCGGAGGAAACGGCAGTGGAATTGGCCGATCGGCTAGCTGTGGCGGGGGCGGATTTACTGGTGCGGACGCTAGCTGAGTTGGCGGGCATCGTTCCACAAAAGCAGGATGAGGCGCAGGCGACCTACGCGCCCCTACTTAAAAAAGAGGATGGCGAAATCGACTGGACGATGTTTACACGGGATATTCTCAACCGAATTCGCGGGTTTGAGCCCTGGCCGGGATGCTACACATTTTGGGACGGACAGCGAATCCGGATATGGAAGGCTCAGCGGTTGGATTTACCGGCCCCGCCTCAAGGCTGGTTCGCAAGAAAGAAGGGCCAGTTAACGGCAGGCACCGGGAATGGCGGCATCGAAATTCTGGAGGTTCAGTTGGAGGGCAAGAAAAGGATGGAAACAGCGGCGTTTCTGAACGCATTTCCGGACACGGAGTCGACATGGAAAATCCACTAGGATTTCGATATGCCGCCACGTATGCGGGCATTCGAAAGGTGGCGAAGGACGACCTGGCGCTGATCGTATCGGACACACCTGCGTCAGCGGCGGCAGTCTTTACGAAGAATTTAGTGGTAGCCGCTCCCGTGGAGGTCGCGCGGCGAAATCTACGCGAATCGCGCGGCAAGGTTCGGGCATGGCTTATCAACGCGGGTAATGCCAACTGTGCGACTCGGACAGGCGAGCGGGTGGCGCTCGAATGCATCCGATCGGCGGCGAAGACTCTGGGGGTCCAGGAGCAAGAGGTTCTGCCGGCATCGACTGGAGTGATTGGAGTGGAAATGAACGCGCGGTTGGTGGTGGACACGATCCCGGAACTGGCCGCGGCACTTCGGCCGGATTCGCTCGACGCAGTGGCAGCGGCCATCATGACGACGGACACGCGCGCCAAAACGGCGTTCGCGAAGATGAAACGCGCGACGATGGCGGGCATAGCGAAGGGCTCGGGCATGATTCATCCGCGCATGGCGACCACTCTGGGTTTCGTGATGACAGACGCCGTCGCCTCACCGGCGGAGCTGCGGACAGCGCTGAAGAAAGCTATCGGTGTATCGTTTAACCGCATATCAGTGGACGGAGACACATCGACCAATGATGTGGTCGCGGTGATGGCTAACGGAGCGTCGGGATTCAAGCCGGGAGCACGCGCGCTCGAAACCGCGCTGACTGAAGTATTGGCTTCGCTGGCGAAGCAGATCGCGCGCGACGGTGAGGGCGCCCGGAAACTGATCACCATTGATGTGGAAGGGACGGTGACGGATGCCGAGGCCGAAACCATCGCGCGAACTATCGCAAACTCACCCCTGGTTAAGACGGCGATTGCCGGGTCGGACCCGAATTGGGGACGAGTTCTTGCCGCGGCGGGATATTCGGGTGTGAAGTTCGATCCGCACAAGACCGAAATATTCATGCAGGGGATGGCGGTCTGCCGGAGTGGATTGGCGGCCGCATTTTCGGAGGCTGAACTCACCCGGAAGCTGGATGAGAGCGAGTGTCTGATCCGGTTCGTGATCCGGGGCGGTGGGAAAGGTCGCGCTCGGTTCTGGACGTGCGATCTAACGGAGGAGTACATTCGGATTAACGCGAGCTACCGGACGTAAGTATGCGTTTCCAGGCTTTACTGATCGTCGCGGGTTTGATGGCAGTCGGCCAAAATCGGCCACCCGAGCAGATGGAAGTTTTCCGCCTGGTTTCGGAGGCGCTGGCGAATCAGGATGCCGAAGCATTTCTCGACCAGTTCGACCCGAAGATGCCGCAATACGAGAAGCTGCGCAACGAGATTCAGGATTTGTTCGGCATGGCTCAGGAGATCGGGTCGACCGTCGACGTCATCATGGATGAGGGCGACGAACTGAAGCGGACGCTGGAACTGGACTGGCTGCTGAAAATCGACACCGATGAGCCGCGGCGGCAGATCGTGAAGTGCCAAGTGGAGAAGCAGGGCAAGAAGTGGAAAATCACGGCTCTGGAACCGGTCGACTTCTTCAAAAAATAACGGCTAAAGCGCTAGTTCCATGGGCAGCGCTAGCGGCGGCTCAACCAGGAAGTTGAGTTCGGCCATACGCGCGACGGCAGCGCGGATCGACGCTTCGGTGGTGGGCTGGACGGTAATGACGAACGGCAGATCGCGCCAGTTGGAGTGGGGCAACTGGAGCACAGCATCGATCGAAACATTCTCGGCGGCCAACGCGGCGGCCAGCTGCGCGATGATACCCGGCCGATCCTCAACGCGGAAGCGCAAGAAGTAAGCCGATTCGTGCAGCGTGACGGGAATCGGCTGGTATTCGCCAAGACGGGCGTGGGCAAAAGGCGAAACGCGCTCCGGACCACCGTAACGGATTTCGCGCGCGACGCGCATCAGGTCGCTGGCGATGGCGACGCCTGTAGGATGCGGCCCCGCTCCACGGCCGTAGTAGAACGTATCAGCTCCGAACTTCCCGCGAACCCAAATCGCGTTATAAGCGCCGCGGACGCTGGCGAGGATCGTCGACTGCGGAATCAGCGAGGGCCGCACGGAAAGAATAACGCCGTTGGGAGTCTGGCGGGCCGCGCAGATCAGACGGATGGTGTGATGCAGCTGATGTGCGTATTCGAAATCGACAGGGGTGATTCGGCGGATGCCTTCGGTGAAGATGTCGGACGGAACGATGCGCTCGCCGAAAGCCAGTGCCGCGAGGATGGCGAGCTTCGAACGGGCATCGAAGCCGTCGACATCGGCGGCAGGATCCGCTTCCGCGTAGCCGGCACGCTGGGCCTCCAGCAATACGTGGTCAAAACTGGAGCCATGCTGTTCGATGGCCGTCAGGATATAGTTGCAGGTCCCGTTAAGGATTCCGTAAAGCGTGTTAATGCGGTCGGCGGAGATACCTTCGCGCAATACGTTATGGATGGGAATGCCACCCGCCACGCTGGCTTCCATAGCCAGGTTCACGCCCGCGGCAATGGCCTTATCCCACAGATCGGCGCCCGCCAGGGCCATAAGCTCCTTATTGGCGGTGACCACCGATTTCTTTTGAGCGATGGACGCCTCAATAATTTCCCGGGCTACGCCGGTTCCGCCCACCAGCTCGACGACTATCTGGACGCCGGGATGATTCACTACATCGCGCCAGTCAGTGGTGCGGTGCGCGGACGCGAAAGGAGCCGGAACGTGCCGCTGGGCCACGCCGCGGCTGCTAATCGACACGATGGAGAGCGGAAAGCCGAGCTTCTGCGCAATCAGCTCCTGGTTTTCCGCGAGGACGTCCAAGGTCCCAAGACCGACGTTTCCGAGACCGATGATGCCTATGTTGACGGGTTCCATGAGGGGTTTGAAACTCTATGATCGCGCAGAAAGTGCTATCGGTTCACACGCTTACCTCACAACTAGTTTGAAATCGACCACGAGAACCAGCGCGTCCGGAGTTACCCGGATCGCATTGAGATCCAGGTCCTTAAGCTCCTGCCGGTACACGGCGCCCGTGGTTGGCTGCTCGAGAAGACGGCGAGCCTGATCGCGGATTTCGATTTTGAAATCCTGGTTGAAGGTCCGCATCATAGCGGCACGGACGCGCCGGATGTAGTAAGAATCCTTGGCCGTGCTGACTTGGGTGTCTTGAAACGCGATGGCTCCCTTACGTGGCACCGGAACAGCGGTGATTGTGACATTGAACGAATCGCCCATGCCGACGCAGCGGCTGAACAAATCCATGGCGGAACTGCCGCTGAAGCGGGCTGCTACCTGAAGGCGCTCGCCGGCCGCGCTCAATTTCGGAGCTTCGAGATAGGCGTATTGGCACTTAGCAGCTCTATCGCCGCGCACGTATCTGCGGCCTTCCTGGGTGAACATTTGCGCCGCGACCATGCGTTCCAGAGCGGAATAGCGGATCTCCAGGTCGGCGGGCAGCGCAGTTCCGGGGATCATCAAGAGTACAGTAAATATCGCGGCCGCGCGCATGTAACATAAGTAAGTATGAGGTATCTGGGCCTGTTTTTGCTCACCGTCTGTATCTTGTTGGGACAGACTTCTCCGATCAAAGAAGAGACCGACGTGAAGCTGCCCAATGGGAAATCGCAAAAGGACGAAATCATCCGGGTAGACTACGAGCACAATCTGAGGGATGCCGGAGAACTAGCGCGCCTCTCCGAGGAGATCAAAGACGATCTGGAAAAAGGCGACCGGTATTTGGTTTCGACCAAAACTTTAAAGAAACTGGAAGACGTCGAGAAACTATCGAAAGACATCCGGCAACGGCTACGACGTAATTAGCTCTCTGCGTGTTACCCTGAAACGTTTACCCTATGAGTCCCACCCGCGAGAAGAGCCAGTTAATGAGCGCCTCGGAAATCGACCGGACGCTAGTCCGGCTGGCGCACGAAATCCTCGAAAAAACCACTAATCCGGACGATTTGGTGTTCATCGGCATCCGGCGGCGAGGTGTGCCCTTGGCACAGAGACTCGCTCAAAAGATCGAAGCCATCGAGGGGCGCACAGTGCCGGTCGGAATTCTGGACATCCAACTTTACCGGGACGATCTTTCCACGGTGGGAAGCCAGCCAGTAGTGAGTGCGACGGATATTCCGTTCACGGTCGCGGGAAAAGACGTGATCCTCACCGATGATGTGCTGTACACGGGGCGAACCACGCGGGCTGCTCTGGACGCTTTATTCGATCATGGCCGGCCGGCGCGCGTGCAGATGCTGGTGCTGATCGACCGCGGGCACCGCGAGCTGCCCATTGAGGCGCGCTACATTGGGCGCACGATTCAAACGTCCGCAAATGAAATTATCGAGGTCAAGTTTCAAGAAATCGACGGGATGGAAAAGGTGCTACTGACAGAGAAGGCGGACTGACGTGGCGCAAGGGCTGTTGGGGATCGAGGCACTCTCGCGCGAAGAAATCCAGGCGATTCTGGACCGGGCTAAGTATTTTCAGCCGCGAGAGGGGCAAAGTTTTCGGAAGTACGACTTACTGCGCGATCGAATGGTCGTGAACCTGTTCTTCGAGACGTCCACGCGCACGCGGACCAGCTTCGAGATCGCGGCTAAGCGCCTGGGCGCGGATTCGGTTTCGATCACCGCATCGGCATCCAGCGTCTCCAAGGGCGAGTCTCTGGTGGACACGCTGAACACGCTGGCCGCCATGCGACCAAATGCGATCATCATGCGGCACGCGGCCTCGGGCGCACCGCATTTTCTGCAACGGTATTTGGAAATTCCGATCATCAACGCGGGCGACGGGACGCACGAACATCCCACGCAGGCGCTGCTCGACGCACGGACCATTCTGGATCGCGGCGCGAAGCTGGAAGGCTTGCGCGTGGCAATTATCGGCGATATCGCGCACAGCCGCGTGGCGCGGTCGAACGTGTATCTGCTGTCCAAGTTCGGGGCCAACATCGTACTATGCGGACCGGCATCCTTGCTCCCGGAAGCTCTGAAGAATATCGCGTCGGGCGTGACCTTGACCACCAACATGGCCGAAGCCATCCGCGACGCCGACGTCATCATGATGCTGCGCGTCCAACTGGAGCGGCAGCATGAGCCCGGGTTTTCGGCCAGCGAATACTTCCAGTTCTATGGGCTGCGGCTGGAACACTTGAAGCTCGCCCGGCCGGACGCCATCGTGATGCATCCGGGCCCCATCAATCGCGGCCGCGAGATTTCGTCCGAAGCGGCGGATTCACAACGGTCGGTGATTCTAAACCAAGTGGAGAATGGAATTTCGGTACGCATGGCCGTGCTGGAGCGCGTGATGTCAGGAAAGAAAACCGATGGCGCAACTGCTCATTAAGAACGGCCGGGTGATCGATCCCGCATCCCATCACGACGGCGTGGCGGACGTGTGGATTGAAGACGGCGTCATCAAAGGCGTCGGCGTAAGCCTGCCAACGGCAGGCTCCGAGGTGTTCGATGCGACCGGTCTGATCGTCGCGCCGGGATTCATCGACATGCACGTGCACCTGCGCGAGCCGGGCTTCGAGCATGCCGAGACCATTGAGAGCGGATCGCGCGCGGCGGCTGCGGGCGGCTTCACGTCGGTGTGTCCCATGCCCAACACCAAGCCGGTGAACGATAACGCCACCGTCACCAGCTACATGATCGAAAAGGCGCGGCGGCACGCAGTGGTCAACGTATTTCCCATCGGCGCGATTACCAAAGGCAGCGCAGGCGAGGAGCTGGCCGCCATCGGGTCCATGAAACAGGCCGGCGCGGTTGCCATATCCGATGACGGGCGTCCGGTGATGAACGCGCGCGTGATGCGAAGGGCGATGGAGTTCGCCCGCAGCTTGGGAATCCCGGTGATCAACCACTGCGAGGATCTGCATCTAAGCGCCGGCGGGGACATGCACGAAGGCGCGGAGTCGGTGCGTCTCGGTCTGCGCGGCATCCCGGGCTGTTCGGAAGACGTGATGGTGGCACGCGACATCCTGCTGGCGGAAGTGACCGGTGCGCGTTATCATGTAGCGCATATCTCATCGCGGCACTCAGTGGAGATGGTGCAGTTCGCGAAAACGCGGGGGCTGGCCGTAACAGCGGAGGCGACTCCGCATCATCTGGCGCTAGCCGATCGCGACATGAAGCCGTACGACAGCAATTACAAGATGAAGCCTCCGCTGCGCGGATCGTGCGATGTGACAGCGGTGCTCGAAGGCATTGTGAATGGGGCGATCGACGCAATCGCCACGGATCACGCGCCGCATCCGGGCAGCGAGAAGATGCAGGAGTTCGAGAGCTGCCCGTTCGGAATTCTGGGCCTGGAGACGGCGATCGGCATATCGCTGGAGCAACTCGTTCATCCGGGGAAAATCGGTATCGGAAGGTTAGTTGAGCTATTCACAACCGGTCCAGCGCGGATTCTGGGGCTCGATCGTGGGACGCTGGCGCCGGGAGCACCCGCCGACGTGACCATTTTCTCAGCGGACCACGAGTGGACTTACGACGTGAACAAATCGTTCTCGAAGAGCCGGAATTCTCCGTTCGATGGGAAGACGTTCAAGGGTGGCCCGGTGGCCACGGTCGTCGCGGGCGAAGTCGTTTGGCGGGGCTAGAACCCGCAACAGGCGACCAGATCGCTTGTCTTACCCCTTACACGCCGTGCACGCGCAGATCGACCGCAGATAGTCGAACGAATATATTCCCGATCCGTGTCCGTCGCTCCAATCGATGCGGATGGCGTAGCCGCCCACCGGCTCGACATTCAGCATCTTGAGTGTCGGCGTGAACATCTTGAATGGGTCCGCCGGCTTGCCCTTGGAAGCACCAGCTGCGTAGCTGGTCTTCTGCGGGGCGGTGCCATGGGCACCAGTGCAGGTAGCGCAGGGACACTCGTCGCGCAGGTAGCCTAGCTCATAGTCGCTATGATGGCCGTCTTTCCAATCGATTTTTATGCCCTTCGACTTGGAAATGGCGATGTGCTCGGGTTCAGGTGCGTTCATTCACTCGTTCGATGTCGCGGACACCGGAGATACGGCGGATGGCGGAAACCACCCGTTCGAGTTGCCGTTTGTCCTTGACTTCCAGGGTCATGTCTATCACGGCGGCGCCGTCGGTCTCGCTGCCGTGTGTTTCCAGGCTCAGGATGTTGGTCTGCTCCGTGAACAGAGCCGTGGTGATCTGGCTCAACATTCCAGGCCGGTCCTCGGTGCGGACGTGCAGCGTCACGGGGAAGGTGTGGCTAACGGCGCGCGCCCACTCCACCTCGATCTTGCGCTCCGCGTCGTACATCAGGTTTTGCACGTTGGTGCAGTTGACCGAATGCACCGCGATGCCCTTCCCACGCGTCACGTAGCCCACGATGGGTTCGCCGCGAATAGGATTGCAGCACTTGGCGCGATACGTCATCAGGTCGTCGATGCCCTTAACCTGGATAACCAGGTCCTGGTCGTCGCCAGGACGGTGCGCCGCCGGACGCTCCGGCGCGGGTCCGGCCGGTTCCGGAACTTCCGCGGGCACCACCTCGGGCGCGATCTTCTGCAGCACCTGGCGCGCCGAATATTTTCCATAGCCCAGCGCGGCGTGCAGATCCTCCATTTTTGAACAGCCGTAATCCGCTGCCACGGCTTCCATCTGAGCCCTGGATACACGTCCGAGCTGGACACCCAGGCGGCGCGCCTCACGCTCCAGATACTTCTGGCCGATCTCTATGGCTTTAGCGCGCTCGGTGGTATTGATGACGTGCCGAATCTTGTTGCGCGCGCGAGCCGTCTTCACCACGCCCAGCCAATCCTTGCTGGGCAGATGACCCGTCTGGGTCAGAATCTCGACAACATCGCCGTTGCCCAGAGGATGCCGGAGCTGGACGATACGCCCGTTAACCTTAGCGCCCACGCAGGTGTTGCCTACATCCGAATGGATAGCGTACGCGAAATCGATAGGGGTTGCCCCGCGCGGCAAAGCGATCACTCGGCCTTTCGGCGTGAAGCAGTAAACCTCTTCCGGATACAGGTCCACCTTGAGAGTGGACATAAACTCGCCGGAATCGCGCATATCGCGCTGCCACTCGACCAACTGGCGGAGCCAAGAGATGCGCTGATCGTCATCGGCGGGGCCGCGCCGGCCCTCTTTATATTTCCAGTGCGCGGCGATGCCCTCCTCGGCGATGCGGTGCATTTCATCCGTGCGAATCTGGACTTCGAAATGGCGGCCTTCGGGGCCCATAACGGACGTGTGCAGCGACTGATACAAATTCGGCCGCGGGATGGCGATAAAATCCTTGATCCGGCCCGGGATAGGATGCCACTCATTGTGAATGACGCCCAAAGCTGCATAGCAGTTTTTTACAGAGTCCGTAATAATGCGCACGGCCAGAAGATCGTACACTTGGTCCAGGACGATTTTCTGGCGCTTGAGCTTCTGGAATACGGAATAAGCCCGCTTCACGCGAGTTTCGACGCGCGCCGGGATCCCTTCGCGAGCCAGATTGATCTCGACGAGATGCCTGACCTTATTAAGGAACGCTTCGTTGCCGGGACGGGCCGCCTCAAACTCGCGCAGCAAGCCTTCGGAGGCTTCGGGCTCCAGATATCGAAACGCCAGGTCCTCCAGCTCGCTCCGGACCTTTCCCATACCCAGGCGGTGGGCGATGGGCGCGTAGATATCCATGGTTTCCTGGGCGATGCGGAGCCGCTTTTCCTCCGGCAGCGAGTCCAACGTACGCATGTTATGTAAACGGTCGGCGAGCTTGACCAGGATCACGCGGATATCGTTGACCATGGCCAGCAGCATCTTGCGGACGCTTTCCGCCTGGCGCTCCTCGCGCGACGCCAAGTCGAGTTTGCTGAGCTTGGTGACTCCGTCGACGCAGCGCGCCACCTCGTCGCCAAACTCTTTGCGTACCTCCTCGATGGTGGCGGACGTATCCTCAACCACATCGTGCAGGAGGCCGGTCTGGAGGCAGACCATGTCCATATTCATGTCGGCCAGCTGGCGGGTGACCAACAGCGGATGGGTCATGTAGGGCTCGCCGGATACCCGGGTCTGCCCCAAATGACGGTCTGCCGCGAAGCGATAGGCGTGTTCCAGCGGGGCCAGGTCCTCCTTGGTACGCATCTCGCGAAGGTGTGCTTCGAGCCCGCGGTACAGGCTTTCGACCGACGCTGGTGGAGGCGGCGCAACTATCGGTAATGGGACAGGTTGCGGGACGATATCAGTGGATTCCGGTGGCATCCAGTGATACCAGTGTAGCGAACGTCAATGAACAGCAGGTTAAAGTGGCGGATCCGGGAGACCCGCCCTTCGCCTAATTTTCCGCGTGAATGCCGGTCGGTTGCTTGGCCGCGCGGGCAGCCTTGATCTTCTTGGTATCGAGAGCTTTCTGCAACCAGCCGTCGGCGATCTCTATCTGCTTCTTGTACTCGTTGGGATCGTCCAGAAGGTCGGCGCGTTCGCGAGTCAGTAGATTCAGGTAAGCCATGGCGTCATCGTATTCCGGATCGATCTCCAGCGCTTTGTTGAGATCCATCATACCTTCGTCCACGATTGCGCCATACTGCGTCTGCAACTCTTCCTTGACCTTCTTATCCTTGAGCGGACCGGGATCCTCCGGCCTCATCCTCAGATTGGAGCGGGCGGTCATCAGTGCGGGGATCCACTTCTGATACGCGATTACGCCGAGGGTGTAGTAGGCTTCCTTTTCCTTCGGATCCACCTCCAGGCGCCGGTGCTGCCATTTGGCGGCTTCGTCGAACATTTTTAGCTTCTCGTCGAGCGGGAGGGACAGAGCCTGATTGAAAGCCAGCGTGGCCAGATAGGCCAGCGCAGTCTTCTCATTCGGGTCCTTGTCCAGGACCTTCAGGAACTCTTCTTTCGCCTTGCGTGCGTAATCAAGATTTTCCGGCGATTCCGCGCCTGGAATCCATTGGACCATGTAGGAGGTCGCAAGATACATCCGGGGTGTCGGGTTGTTGGGATCCAGCTGGATGGCCTTCTCAAAATGATCCACGGCGTCGCCGTACTTGGCGTTACGATAGGACGCGATTCCTTGATTGATATGATCGCGTGACTTGAGATAACTGCAGCCGGTCCCCGCCAGTATGATCGCCGCGGCGAGCAGAGCCGCACTAAGGGTCGGTATTCTGCGCATAAAAACTTCTTCTCCTCGTGGTTGGACGATTACTCGCCCGCCTCAATCTTAGGCGTCATCAAGCCTATCTTGTCGATGCCGGCGCCGCGAGCAATATCAATGGCCCGCGCTACGGTCTGATAATCCAGGTCCGGATCGCCCTTCACGAACACCACGCGTTCGGCGCGGGTTTTAAACACCTGCTCCAGACGGGGACCTAGCTTGTCGAAATCGGTGGGCTCCTCGTTGATCCTCATCGAGCGGTCTTTGTCAATCTGGATCACTACGGTGCGCTCATCCTGCTTAGTGGGCTGATCTTTTTTGGGCGGCTGCGGCGCGATGGCTTCCAGCCCGTACGGCGTCAAAGGGGTGATCACCATGAAGATGATCAGCAGCACCAGCAACACGTCGATGAGCGGCGTAACGTTAATGTTCGCCTGGACGCGGCCTCCGCCGCCTACGTTCATTGCCATAAAAAATCTCCTTAACCCAACCCGAAATCTACTGAACCGGAGTCGCGGCGGTACCTTGCCCGGCGCCTTGAGGAGTCTCGGTGATCAACCCGAGCTGATCCACGCCGGCGGCGCGCAAATTATCCACCACGTCTTCCACCGCCTGGTACTTGGCGCGGGCATCCGCTCGGATGTACACGGTCTTGTCCAGCTTATTGGTCAAAAGATCCTGAACTTTGGTGGGAAGCTCATCCACCGTCACCTGCTTGTTGCCGGGACTCAGGAAGGATTGTCCGTTGCGCGAAACCGAGATCAGAATCGCATCTTCCTTATCGGCGTTCTGCATGGCGATCGGGTTCTTCGCTTTCACATACTCCACGGTGACACCCTTGGTGAGCAAGGGCGTGATCACGATGAAAATGATCAGCAGCACGAGCATCACGTCCACCATGGGTGTGACGTTGATCTCGGAAACCACCTGTGGCGCTACCGGCTTGTTCATATAATGCTCCCGATATACTGGTCCATTCACTTCAGACGGAGACGCCGCTTGGCGGCGGCGCCCCCATCCGTCAACATTCGCAAGAGACTAGAGAAACTACTTGCCTGCGCCGGCCCGTTGGGTCCGCTTGAGGAAGTAGTCGATCAGTTCCGAGCTGGAGTTGCCCATCTCGACGTCGAACGCTTCCACGCGGTTGCTGAAGTAGTTGTACATCCAGACCGCGGGGATGGCGACCAACAAACCGACGGCGGTGGTGACCAGCGCTTCTGAAATACCTCCGGCCACCGCGCTCAGACCGCTCGATTTCTCGGTCGCGATTCCTTTGAACGCGTTGATGATGCCGACGACCGTTCCCAGCAATCCCACGAAGGGGGACGACGAGGCGATGGTCGCCAAGGTCGAGACGCCGCGCTTCAACTCGGCGTGCACGATGGCTTGGGCGCGTTCCAGGGCGCGACGCGAAGCCTCAATCTCTTCACCCGAAATTTCCGAACTCATCTGGTGCGCTCGAAACTCTTGCAGACCAGCCACCACCACCTTGGCCAGGTGACTCTTTCCGTAACGGTCGGCAATCTTGATTGCTTCATCCAGCTTGCCCTCGCGCAGCGCGCCGGCCACGGCCGGAGCGAAGGCGCGGGACTGTTTACGCGCTCCGTTATACGCAATCCAACGGTCGATCATCACACCAATGGACCATGCCGACATAATGAAGAGCACGATCACCACGGTGCGGGCCGGCCACTGCATGTTGGACCACATCGTCATCAGGTCGAAGCTTACCGCTCGTTCCTGAATAAGTGCCAAAGGAAACTGCAAAACCATGATTTAATCTCCTGCGAGTTGATTTTTGGGCCACGGACGCTTGGAACGCCGGGGCCGCTACTAGTTCAGTACAAAATTCACCGTAATCTCTGTTTGCACATCCACTGGCTCGCCGTTCAACTGATAAGGCTGGTACTCCCATTCCGAGACCGTCCTCATCACATCCGGGGTTGCCAGCATGGCCGGACCGGAGACATACTTCAAGTCCCGGATCTTGCCATCTTTTCCGATCACCGCCGAGTAGCGAACCGCGCCCTGCACGCGCGCTAGCTTGGCCACACGCGGATATTCCGGCGAAGGGGCTTTGGTTCTGCGCCCTTCAAAAACTTTTCCACCGACGAGCACCGGCTTGGATTCCTTGGGCGGCGGCGGTGGCGGAGGCGGCGGTGGGGGCGGCGGCGCAAGACTCGAAAGGCCGCCTATGCTTCCCCCGGGAACACCACCAGGGACGCCAACCACCACCGCTACGTTCGAAACCGAAGGCGGCAGCTCCGCCTCAACGATAGTCGCAACGGTTTTCGGAATTTCCTTGGGCGCCATGAGCTTTCCGGCGTCAAACTGGCGTGGCGGAACTTTGACGACCTTGACAGGGGTCGGAGGAGGCGGCGGCGGCGGCGGTGGGGGCGGGGCAGGCGCTTGCAGCAAGCTAACCAACTGCGCCTTGGGCAGAACGTCGGTGAAGATCAGAGGGAGGATGACCAACACACTGATGATTCCGACCTGGATCAGGAACGACAGCGTTACCGTCCAACTCTTATTTGTTTTCCCCACTCCGTCGACGAAGGTTTGATCAAACATCTCCCAATCTCCTATCTCCCAAGCAGCACCAGCACTACCCTCGCATTGCCTTCCGTTGACCGGCCGTTTCCCGAG
>Ga0105240_10003230_pt1 | contig 25522 bp, 19 predicted proteins | sample KBSC54metaG_FD_80426 | JGI IMG/M metagenome (GOLD analysis project Ga0105240, IMG submission 80426) | Corn rhizosphere microbial communities from Kellogg Biological Station, Michigan, USA - KBS C5-4 metaG | ecosystem: Host-associated > Plants > Roots > Rhizosphere > Soil | place: Michigan, USA...
ACGACGACCTGCCGGCCATGGACGATGACGATTTCCGGCGCGGCAAGCCCAGCAACCACAAGGTGTTCGGCGAGGCGATGGCCATCCTGGCGGGCGATGGGCTGCTGACGCTGGCGTTCGAGTGGCTGGCGGACGCCGGCGAGCGCTCGGGACGGCCCGCGGCGTTCGGCCGGGCGGCGCTGGCGCTGGCGCGCGGCGCGGGCGGCGCCGGCATGGTTCGTGGTCAGGCCCGCGATCTCGGCGCGCCCCCGCCCACCACCTTCGAACAGCTGGAGCGCCTGCACGCCGAGAAGACCGGCGCGCTGTTCCGGGCCGCCGTGGAGATCGGCGCCCACGCCTCGGGCGCTTCGTCCGAGGACGTGGCGGCCCTGGCCCGCTTCGGTGACAACTACGGCATCGCCTTCCAGCACGCCGACGATCTGGACGACGCCGATCACCCGGAGCACGCCGGGCGCGCCCGCCAGCAGATGACGGCGCTGATCGCGCGCGCCATCGAAGCGCTGGACAGCCTGCGCGCCCCTGGCCGGGCCGGCGCCCTGCGCGCCCTGGCCCACGGCCTGCTGAAAACCGCTGGCTAAAGACCGCTGGCTGAACAGGGCGGGCTGCTCGCCTCTGCCTCGCCGCCGCGTTCGCGCGGCGCCACGGCCCGCGCCGCCGCGGTTCGTGCGCGCTGGACGTCGGCGCTGCTCCCACACGGCGCGACATCGCGATCGCTTCCGGCGCAAGGAATTACCAGGCACCTAACCCGCTGTGTTACGATCACCATCGGTCCATGCCCGACGAGAAAACGCGCATGTTCGAACCGCCCGCCACCGTCTCCGCCGGGGAGAAGCGCGACCGGGCATACCTGATCGTCCTCGCGGGCTCCGCCGTCGGCGAGATGTACAAGATCGGGCAGGAACGCACGATCATCGGGCGCGGTGGCAAGGCGCAGATTCGCCTCATCGACGACGGCATCTCGCGCGAGCACGCCGAGATCGTCATCGACGGCGGCGAGGTGCTGCTGCGCGATCTCGGCTCGACGAACGGCACCTTCTGCAACGGCGTGAAGGTCGACGCGCGGCCGCTGGCCGACGGTGACAAGATCCTGGTCGGGTCGACCACCATCCTGAAGTTCACGTACCACGACAACCTGGACGAGGTGTTCCAGCGTCAGATGTACGAGTCATCGCTGCGCGACGGCCTGACCCGCGCCTTCAACAAGAAGTACTTCACCGACCGGCTGGAGAGCGAGTTCACCTTCGCGATGCGCCACACGGCGCCGCTGGCGCTGGTGATGTTCGACATCGACCACTTCAAGAAGGTGAACGACACCTACGGGCACCCGGCCGGCGACGCCATCCTGACCGATCTCTCGGCGCTGATGATGATCTCACTGCGCACCGAGGACATCTTCGCCCGCTACGGCGGCGAGGAGTTCGCGGTGATCTGCCGCGGGTCCGACCTGGCCCAGGCGCAGGTGATCGGCGAGCGCCTGCGTCGCGCCGCCGAGGGCCGCCAGTTCACCTTCCAGGACAAGGTCATCCCCGTCACGATCAGCGTGGGCGTGGCCGCCCTGCCCGATCCCCACATCAAGGACGCGTCGGCGTTCGTGGTGGCGGCCGACGGCGCGCTCTACCGCTCGAAGCAGGGCGGTCGCAACCGCGTCTCGCTCCACATGTCCGTCTAGTTCCAGCCGACTGGCGGGCGCCGGCCGCTCATTCTCGACGGAGAGAAGTTGCGGGGGCGGTGATCGCTCTCTAGTCTCGGACGGTGCGGATCGGCCCCCTTCGCGTCGTTGCCTGCCTCGCCTTGGTCTCGCTCCCTCCGCCGGCGCTGGGGCGGGCCGCGGGTGACAGCGACGACGAGGAGCCGGTCGTCCCGGCGAAGGTGGCGCGGCCCAGCAAGGCCAAGGCGACGCCCTTCGATGCGCGCTGGCTGCAGCCGTTCTTCTCGGGACCGCTGGCCGCCAAGGGGGCCGCGGACTTTCGACAAGAGCGCTGGCCGGCGGCGGAGAACGAGCTGGCCAAGGCGGCGGCGCGGATGCCGCCCGGCTCGGACGAACGCAACGCCGCCCGCTATCTGGTGGCCCTGACGAAGGCCAACCAGGGGAAGTGGCCCGAGGCCGCGGCGCTGTTCCAGACGCTCTACCGCGAGTACCCGCGCCTCGCCCCCTATCACGCCTACAACGCCGCCCGCTGTCTGCTGCGCGCCGGACAGACCGAGGCCGCGCTGACCTGGACGGCGCGCGTCGAGTCGGGCACGGTCCCTGAGGCCGAGACGGCCCTCATCCGCATCGACGCCCTGCGGAACCTGTCGCGCTGGCGCGACGTGGCCGACGCCGCGGCCGCTTACCTCGGCGACTTCCCGGCCGGGCCGCGCCGCCTGGAGGCGACGTTCAAGCGGGCCGAGGCGCTGGAGAAGGTGCTGGGCGACCGGCCGCTCGACAACGACATCGACCTGGAGGACATCACGGCGCTGTACCGGCGGGTGTGGGCCGAGGCGCCGCTGGACGGATGGGGCGATCGGGCGGGCGAGCGACTGGAGGCGATCGCCGCCGCCCTGCCGCCCGCCGAGGCCAGGCTGGTGCGCACCCACATCTCGACGGAGTGGGTGGCGCGGGGGATGGTCCTGTTCGATCGCAACCGCAACCCCGAGGCGGAGGCCGCCTTCGGCAACGCCCTGAGCGCGCCGGGGGCCACCCCCGACCTGGAGTGCAAGGCGCGCTATCACCTGGCGCAGTCGGCCTGGAAGCAGCGGCAGCGCCCGCGCGCCGCGCCGCTGTTCGACGCGGCCGAGGCGGCTTGCAAGAAGGCGGGCAACGCCGACCTGCACGCCAAGTCGCTGTATCAGGCGGCCCGTTCCTGGGCCGCCGCCGGCGACCGCGCCGCCGCCGAGCAGCGCTTCCAGCGCGTGGAGAGCGAGCACGCCGACCACAGCTACGCCGACGACGCGCGGCTGCGCATGGCCGAGCTGGCCCAGGACGCGGGCGACGAGGAGGCGGCGACCCGCCTGCTGATGGAGATCCCCACCCGCTATCCGAAGGGCGACCTGCTGGGCGAGGCGCTGTGGCGGCTGGCGTTCGCGGCCTGGCGGGCCGGCCGCTACGACGACATGGCGCACTGGCTGGACGACAACCTGCAGCGCATCCCGCACGAGGAGATCTGGTACGCGGAGGGGCGGGCGTTGTACTGGAAGGCGCGCCTGCTGGAGAAGAAGGACGACCGCGAGGGGGCGCGCGCCTTCTACGAGCGCGCCATCCGCGAGTATCCCCTGTCCGTCTATGCGCTGCTGGCCTTCGCGCGCCTGGACGAGACCGCACCGAAGGCGCGGGCGCACCTGCTGCGCGTCCTGCGCGACGTGCCCAAGCCGGTCCCCTTTCACTTCGAGGCGCGGCCGCTGTTCGGCGAGCCCGGCTTCCGCCGCGCCGTCGAGCTGTGCCGCATGGGCCAGGGTGGCGACGCCCGCCGGGAGCTGGCCCGCCTGGGGCTGCCCACCGCCGGCGAGAAGCACGCCGCGCCGGGGGCGCGCAAGGACGGCGAGGATCTGCTGTGGATCGCCGCCGTGTTGCTGGATCGCGGCAGGGTGTGGAGCGCCTCGCACTCGATCCCGCGCTACACGCTGACCGACTACAAGGCGGAATATCCGCAGGGGCTGGGGGCCACCAAGTGGCGCCTGTCGTACCCGCGCGCCTTCCCCGAGCTGGTGACCTCCAACGCGCGCGCCAACCAGCTGCCCGAGGCGTTGCAGCTGGCGATCATGCGCGAGGAGAGCGCGTTCTCGCCGCGCATCGAGTCGTTCGCGAACGCCATTGGCCTGACGCAGATGCTGATCAAGACGGCCCGTCGCTTCTCGAACGGCCAGAGCGTGACGCGCGAGGCGCTGATGGATCCGGTGAAGAACCTGGAGTACGGCTCGCGCTTCCTGGGCTTCCTGTGGTCCCACTTCGCGAAGGTCGCGCCGCTGGCCATCGCCGGCTACAACGCGGGAGAGGGCGCGGTCGACAAGTGGCTGGGCGAGCGCGGGGCGCTGGCGCTCGACGAGTTCATGGAGACGATCCCCTACGACGAGACCCGCAACTACACGAAGCGCGTGCTGGCCTCGTACTTTGCCTACGCGTGGCTGTACGACGCGAAGCGCCCCGTCCCGCCCCTGCCCGCGCGAACCCGCCCCTGACCAGCCCGGCGCCGGCCTGGGCGCCCTGAACGACGGGCGGCCGCCCAGCGCGATGTTACGCTAGGAAGCATGCCGTTCGCGCGCCGCACCCTGTCCCTGGCCGCCGCCCTGGCGTGCCTGGGGGCCGCCGGTTGCGGCGGCGGCGCGTCGGCGGGGCCCGACGCCGGCATCGGCGAGATCGCCTACTCGGTGGCCGTCCTGCCCGACACGCAGTACTACGCGTCCAGCTGGCCCGAGGTCTTCACCGCCCAGACCAGCTGGCTGGTCGGGAACCGCGGTCCGCAGCAGCTGGCCTTCGTGCTGCACACCGGCGACATCGTGGACAGCGACACGCCCGAGCAATGGACGGTGGCGTCGCAGGCGCTGCACATGTTCGACGGCCAGCTGCCTTACGTCGTCACCGCCGGCAACCACGACTACGCGACGCTGGCCGACCGGATGGGCATGGGCAACCTGTACTTCCCGCCCGCCGACTTCGCGCCCGAGCCCTGGTTCCAGGGGACGTTCGAGCCCGACCACATCGAGAACAGCTACAGCCTGATCGACGTGCCCGGGGGGCAGTGGCTGGTGCTCGCGCTCGAGTTCGGGCCGCGCGACGAGGTGCTGGCGTGGGCCAGCGGCGTGCTGGCCGCCCACCCCGCGACGCCGGCCATCGTCATCACGCACGCGTACCTGTACCGGGACGGCACGCTTTACGACCACGTCGGCGCGCCGAACCAGTGGTTCAACCCGCACGGGTACGTCATGGCGAACCAGGCTGACACGACCATCAACGACGGCGCCGAGATGTGGACCAAGCTGATCGCGCCCAACAGCAACGTGAAGCTGGTCTTCTCGGGACACGACGTCAACGGCCAGGGCACCCCGCCCGGCACGTCGGCGCGCCTGACCAGCAGGCGCCCCGACGGGACGCTCGTGCACCAGATCCTGGCGAACTACCAGACCTGCCTGTCGGCGCCCTGCGATTCGGTGCACGGCGGGAACGGCTTCCTGCGCCTGCTGCGGTTCTCGGCCGACGGGGCCAAGCTGGGCGTGGAGACCTACTCGCCGTATCTCGACCAGTCGCTGGACGACGAGGGCAACCGCTTCGTCGTCGACATGAAGTGACGGCTGTCGCGCCCCCTGCCCCGCCGGCGTCGCGCTGAAGCGACCGAGGACTTTTGTTTTCTGCCGGGCTCGCCGACAATGAGGGGCGTATGCCATCGTCTCGTTCTCTCTGGCCGGGCCTGGCCTTGCTGGCGCTGTCGGGCCTGCTGCCGGCCTGCAACGGCAACCTGATCCAGGGCCGCACCGAGGAGCCCCAGACCCCGCCCACGCTGGTGTCCGAGCGCAAGGTGCGCTACGCGGTGCTGGGCCCGGTGACCGTGATCGCCGCGCCCGTGCTGACCGTACCGGGAGCGATCCCGAGCGATCTGCAGGAATGGGTGCAGCGTTACATGGAGCAGGTGGGCCTGCGCGTGGTGACGGACGGCGCCCAGCCCCACGAACTGGACATCCGCCTGACGCTGACCGTGGCCGGCGCCGCCGTGTTGATGCGGGGAACGGCCACCATGGACGTGTCCGGCGGCGGTCAACCCATCGCCAAGATCGTGACCGACGAGCGCATCGATCCGGCCAGCGGCTTCGGCCGCTCGCTGGCGCGCGATCTGGTCGAGTCGCTGGTGCACGCGGACGCTGTGGCCAGCGCCGCCGACGCCAGCGCCGCGAGCGGCAACGTCCCCCCCCCGCCCCCGCCGGCGGAGGGAGCCAAGGTCGCGGTGGCCCCCCCGGCGGAGTCGCCGCTGCCGGCCGACCCCGCCGCCCCGGGGGTGACGACCGCCAGCCTGACCGGCCCCGCCCCGGCCCCGGTCACGACACCGTTGCCTCCGACGGGGCCCGATGGCATCGCCGCCGCCAAGGCTCACACGAAGCAAGGCGCCGCCTACTACGACCTGGGCCGTTACGCCGACGCCAACGCCGAGTTCGAGAGCGCGTACCTGATCGAGCAGGACCCGGCGCTGCTGTACAACATGGGCCAGTGCCAGCGAAAGCTGGGCAAGTCCGACGAGGCGGTCCACTTCTTCCGCACCTACCTGCGCCGCTCGCCCCGCGGGCCGTTCGCGTCAGCCGCCGAGTCTCGCATCAAGGAGATCGAGGCGGAGGCCAAGGCGAAGAAATAGCGCGCGGCCCGCGCTATTTCTTCTTTCGCTACTTCTTCTTTTTGCGCTTGAAGAAGCCGGGCTTCTCGGACTTCTCCGGATTCACGCGCTGGCCGCCGGCGGCCGCGTAGGCGCGCAGGTGCGTCTCTTCCTCGGTGCTGAGCGACGTCGGGACGACCACCTTCACGTGCGCGATCAGATCGCCGGTGCCGCGTCCGTCGACGCGCGGCAGGCCCTTGCCCCGCAGGATCACGGTGTCGCCGGGCTGCGTGCCGGGCGCCAGATCCACCTCCTGCACCGGGTCTGCGCCGCCCTCCCCCTCGGCCTCGGTGCCCAGCACCGGGACCGCGATGCGATCACCCAGCGCCGCCTGGGGGAAGCTGACCGCGACCTCGGTGTGCAGATCGACGCCATCGCGCTCGAAGCGCGGGTCGGCCTCGACGCTGATGACCACGTACAGGTTGCCGGGCCGGCCGCCCGGCGCGGCCTCGCCCCGCCCCACCAGGCGCAAGGTCGAGCCGTCCTCGACACCGGCGGGGATGTTCACCTGCAGGGTCTCGGTCTGGCGCTCCACGCCCGCGCCCTCGCACGTGGGACAGGGCCGGCGGATGACCTTGCCCTGCCCGCGACAGACGGGACAGGTGGTGGCGATGCGCAGGAAGCCCTGCGCGTGCAGGACCTGCCCGCGCCCGCCGCACTGCTGGCACGTCTCGGGCTGGCTTCCCGGCGCGGCGCCCGAGCCCTTGCAGGTCGCGCATGCGACGTGGCGGTGGACCGTGACCTCCTTCGAGGCGCCCCGCGCCGCCTCGAGCAGGGTCATGCTCACGCGCGTCTCGATGTCCGAGCCGCGCGGCTGGGCGCGGCCCGGGCCGCGGCCGCCGCCGAACATGTCGCCGAAGATGTCCGAGAACGCGCCGAAGATGTCGCCCAGATCGCTGAAGCCGGCGCCGCCGCCGCCGTTCAGGCCGGCGTGTCCGAACCGGTCGTAGCGGGCTCGCTTGTCGGCGTCCGAGAGCACCTGGTAGGCCTCGGAGGCCTCCTTGAAGCGGGCCTCGGCCTCCTTGCTGCCCGGGTTGCGGTCCGGGTGGTGCTCCATGGCCAGGCGGCGGTAGGCGCGCTTCAGTTCGGCGCCGTCGGCCTCGCGTGAAACGCCGAGAATTTCATAATAATCGCGTTCGGTTGTCACAGGGTATGCGTCACCGTAAAAGACATCGGGACCGGCTGTCAATCACGCCGGCGCGGTCTGCTAATCTGGCACGATGCGCCCCGGATTGCAGCCATGAAACACAACCCTGGCTTCCTTGCCCTGGTCGAGGCGGTGCGGAAGAACGTCCGCGAATGCACCATCGCCGACGTTAAGGCGCGCCTGGACCGCGGCGAGACATTTCACTTCATCGACGTGCGCGAGGACGGCGAGTTCGCGGTCGACCGGGCGGCCGGCGCCCGCCACATCGGCCGCGGCGTGCTCGAGCGCGACGTCGAGACGCTGATCCCCGATCCCGCCGCCCCCATCGTCCTTTACTGCGGGGGCGGCTTCCGCTCCGCCCTGGCCGCCGACAACCTGCAGAAGATGGGCTACACGAACGTCGTCTCCATGGACGGCGGCATGCGCGCCTGGCGAGAGGCGGGATACCCGACGGAGACGGGCACCCTGCGCGGATTCCCCTCCCCCTCCGCCTCGCCGACCGTGCCGGACAAGGCCTGACGTGAGGAGGGCCCGTCCGCCGGCCCCCGTGACGTTGCAGGCGGTGCGCGAGGCCATCGTCGCGTGCGAGGCCTGCCCGCGCCTGCGCACCTACTGCCAGCGCATCGCCCGCGAGAAGAAGGCGGCCCATCGCGACGACGTCTACTGGGGAAAGCCCGTGCCGGGGTTCGGCGATCCCGCGGCGCGCTTGCTGATCGTGGGCCTGGCGCCCGCCGCGCACGGGGCGAACCGCACCGGGCGGGTCTTCACGGGTGACGGCTCGGGCGACTTCCTGATGCGCGCGCTGCACGACAACGGCTTCGCCAGCATCCCCACGGCCCGCCACGCCGGCGACGGGCTGGCCCTGCGCGACGCCTACATCCTGTCGGTCGTGCGCTGCGCGCCGCCGGACAACAAGCCGACGCCCGACGAGGTGGTGCGGTGCAGCCGGCATCTGGCCGCCGAGATCGCCGCCCTGCCCAACGTCCAGGTGGTGGTGGCGCTGGGCAAGATCGGCTGGGACGGCTACCTCGCCTTCCTGCGCGCGCGGCAGGCGGCGGACGCTCCCGGTCTGACTCGGATCTCCCGCGCCCCTCGCCCCGTGTTCGGCCATGGCGCCGTCGCGCCGGTCGTGCCGGGGCAGCCGATCTTGATGGGGTCGTATCACCCCAGCCGACAGAACACCAACACCGGCCGCCTGACCCCGCCCATGCTGTCGGCGATCTTCGCCGCCGCCAGGGCCAGGCTGAAATGAAGAGACCGACATGAAGAGACCGAGATGAAGAAGCCTGCCCGAAGCTGGCCCGGAGATCCCCTGCCCTGGCAGGTCGTCGACAGCACCTACGTCGCGAAGAGTAACTGGTTCACCGTCCGCCGGGAGCGCGTGCGCCTGCCCAACGGCGCGGAGATCGCCGAGTACTGGGTCAGCGAGTACCGGCCGTGGGTCAACGTGGTAGCCGTGACGACGGCGGACGAGCTGGTGTTGATCCGCCAGTACCGTCACGGTCTGGGGACCGTTCACTTCGAGATCCCCGCCGGCACGACCGATCCGGGCGAGACCGATCTGGAGGCCGCCACGCGGCGCGAGTTGCTGGAAGAGACCGGCTACGGCGGCGGCGCCTGGTCGCCGCTGCTCACGCTGTCGGCGAACCCGGCCCTGCAGAACAACCTGACCCACACCTTCCTGGCCGAGGGCGTGACCCTGCTGCAGCCCCCGCACCCCGAATCCAGCGAGGATCTGCGCGTGCACCTGGTGCCCGTGGACAAGGTGGGAAGGTTGATCGACAGCGGCGAGGACTTCATCCAGGCGTTGCACATCGCGCCGCTGCTCTACTACCTGCGCCGGCGGGGCAAATAGGCGCGGCGCCACCTTCGGGAGTATGGTGCGCGCTTTCCACGCAGCATCGAAGCGAAAGGACCGCCATGAAATCGACGTTCGTTGCACTGGCACTGGGGTTGGGGACGTTCGTGCTCGGGGGCGCCGCCCCCGAGGCGCGCGCCGAGACGAAGTTGACGACGGAGGTCTTCACCGGAAACGAGCCCGGCTTCTTCGTCGACGCCACGCTGATCGAGGGTGAGAAAGACGCCGTGCTGATCGACAGCAGCTTCACGCTGGCCGACGCGCACCGCCTGGTGGCAGGGATCCTCGACTCGAAGAAGACCCTGACCACGGTCTACGTGACGCACTGGCATCCCGACCACTACTTCGGCCTGGTCGTGCTGAAGCAGGCCTTCCCCAAGGCGAAGCTGGTGGCGTTACCGGAGACCGTCGCCGAGATCAAGAAGACCTGGAAGGGGAAGGTCAAGCAGTGGCAGCCGCTTTACGGTGACGCCATCCCCGCCCAGCCGGTCCTCCCCACCGCGCTGCCCAAGGACGGCAAGGGTCTGACCCTGGAGGGCCAGACCCTGGAGATCCACGGCGGCGTGCAGGGCGACTCGGCGAACAACTCGTACGTGTGGATCCCTTCGATCAAGACGCTGGTGGCGGGCGACATCGTGTATCACGGCGTGCACCCGTGGACGGCCGAGACAAAGGCGGCCGACCGCGCCGCCTGGTTGAAGACGCTGGACCAGCTGAGCGCCCTGGGCGCCACCACCATCGTGGCCGGCCACAAGGATCCCAAGACCAAGGACGACGCGGTGGGCATCGAGCAGACCCGCGCCTACCTGAAGGCCTTCGACGAGGCGGTCGCCTCCTCGAAGAGCGCCGACGAGGTGGAGGGGAAGATGAAGGCGAAGTACGCCGATCTGAAGCTGCCCGTGATCCTGCACTTCGGGGCCGCCGCGCAGTTCCCTGCCGCGCCCGCCAAGGATGCCACCGCCAGCGCGCCCAGCGCAAAGCCCCCGGCGTCCCCCAAGGACGCGAGCAAGTAGTCCGCCCCTCCGGCGATCCCGTGCGGCGGCCGAGCGGTGCTAAGCTTCGCGCCGCCCATGCCCATGCCGTACGAGATCGTCGGGCTTCTCCGCTCGACGATCAGCTTCGAGTGGCCCGACGGCCACAAGAGCGTCTACCCGGCGCGCGAGCTGCGCCTGCGCTGCCGCTGCGCCGCCTGCGTCGAGGAGATGTCGGGCGCGCCGCTGCTGGACGCCGGCGCCGTCCCGGAGAACGTGCGCGCGCGACAGATCGACATGATCGGCCAGTACGCCATCCAGATCGCGTGGACCGACGGGCACGACAGTGGCATCTACAACTTCCGTGACCTGCGCGCGAACTGCCCGTGCGCGGACTGCGCCGCCCAGCGCCCCGCGAGGCCCTGACCGTCAGGGCCGGCCGGCGGGTGGCTCGTCGAGCTCGAGCGGTGGGTGGCCGAAGCGCGCCCGCAGCTGGTTGACCCCCCGGAAGACGTTGGGCCGGCGGATGAACCACTGCTCCAGCCGGCGCTTCCCCGGGAAGCTGATCAGCGTCAGGCCGATGAGCATGGTCAGGATCCCCTGGCCCGGCACGCCGGGCAGCGCCATCACGAAGCCCAGCACGAACAGGATCACCCCCGCCACGTTCTGACCGAAGAGGGCGGCCGCGCGCAGCAGCGGGTGGCGCCCCCGCATGAACGACCGCGGTTGGTCGCCTTTGAACTGGTCGGTGGGCCAGCGAACCACCACCACGGCGGCCAGCGCCAGCGTGCCCACCGTGGCGACGGCGCCGATGCCCAGCGTCCAGGCCCAGCCCAGGCGGCGGAACGCGTGCAGGAACTCGTGGAGGGCGTGGGGCATCGATCGGGCCGACGTCACGATATCACCCGCGCGCGCGAATGACCCGTTCCGCGCGCCTGCTAATCTTGCCTGCATCGCCACCGAGGTCATAGAGCGCATCGACGCCGTCGCCGCCGACGACTGGAACCGGCTGGTCGGTGACGACGATCCGTTCCTCGAGCACGCGTTTCTCGCGGCGCTGGAGGCGTCGGGCAGCGTGGGCGCGCGCGCCGGGACGGTCCCCCGCTTCGTGCTGGTGCGGCAGGCCGGCCGCCTGGTCGGCGCGCTGCCGCTCTACCTGAAGATGAACAGCTTCGGCGAGTTCATCTTCGACTGGGCCTGGGCGAACGGCGCCCACCAGGCCGGCATCCGCTACTATCCGAAGCTGGTCGCCGCCATCCCGTTCACCCCCGCCACCGGGCGCCGCCTGCTGCTGGCCCCCGACGCCGACGCCGCGGCCGTCAGCGAGGCGCTTCTTTCCGGCATGCACGCGGTGGCCGAGGAAGAGAAGGCCTCGTCGATCCATGTGCTGTTCTGCACCGAGGGCGAAGCGGACTGGCTGGCGGCGCAGCCGGCGTCAGGCGCCCACCCTTTCCGCAAGCGCCTCAGCATGCAGTTCCACTGGCACAACCGGACCCCGGAACCCTACCGCTCGTACGACGACTTCCTGGGCGAGATGAAGTCGCGCCACCGCAAGCAGCTGCGCCACGAACGACAGGTGGCGCAGAGCCACGGGCTGTCCCTGCGCACGCTGGTGGGCAGCGAGATGGACGACGCCACCTGGCGGGTGCTGCGCGACTTCTACCAGGCGAACGCCGAGAAACACGGGGCGCGCGAGTACCTGACGCGGGCGTTCTTCGACGTCATCCGGCAGACCCACGCCCACCGCCTGGTGTCGACGCTGGCCTTCCGGGGGGACACCGCCGTGGCCGGCACCATCAACTTCGAGAAGGGCGCGCACCTCTACGGCCGCTACTGGGGCTGCCTGGAGGAGCTGCCCATGCTGCACTTCGAGCTGTGCTACCACCGCCTGATCGAGCGGGCCATCGCCCGCGGCGCCACCCGCTTCGAGGCGGGCGCCCAGGGCGAGCACAAGCTGAAGCGCGGGCTGGTCCCGGCCTTCACCTACAGCGCGCACTGGCTGCGCAACCGCCAGCTGGGCGCGGCGGTGGCCGACTACATCGCCCGCGAGGCAGAAGCGATGCGCGAGGAGGTGGCGGCCTACGCGGCGCAGTCGCCTTTTCGCGCCGCCGCCGCCGGGGACGCCGCCGCCGAGGACTGAGCGCGGGCGATGTTATTGTCCTGCGGATGAAAGCCGACCTCGTCCGCTTCGGCGTGGCCATCGACGCCCCGTTGCTGAAGGAGATCGACGCGCTGGCGGCCGAGCGGGGGTGCACCCGCTCCGAGCTGTTCCGCGACCTGGCCCGCGCCGAGATCGCCCGGGCCAAGGTCCCCCGGGGCGTCGATTCCGTGGCGGCGCTGACGCTGGTCTACGACCACCACGTGCGCGATCTGACCGACAAGCTGACGGCGCTGCAGCACGATCTGGGCGACGCGGTGCGGGCCGCCCTGCACGTTCACCTGAGCCACGAGCTGTGCATGGAGGTGGTGGTCATCCGCGGCAAGTCCGATCGCCTGCGCACCATCGCCGATCGCATGCTGGGCATGCGCGGCGTGAAGCACGGCGGGATCGAGCTGGTGGCGGACGTGCTGGGCCGCGAGCACCTGGGCGGTGCCCACGGCCACCCTCACGTCACGATTGAGGGAGCAACTGCTTCGGCGCCGCCGCCTTCTTCTGCGGCGCCGCCGGCGGGGCGGCGCGGAAGGCGAACGTCAGCTTCTCGCCGTCGTGATCCACGGTGACGATCCCGCCGCTGGCCAGCGCCCCGAACAGCAGCTCGTCCGTCAGCGGCTTCTTCACCTCGTCCTGGATGACGCGTCCGAGCGGCCGGGCGCCGTTCAGCGGGTCGAACCCCTTCTTGGCCAGGTAGGCGCGGGCCGCGCCGGTCAGCTCGACCGACACCTTCCGCTCCCCCAGCTGCGTGCCCAGCTCGGCGACGAACTTGTCGACGATCTGCAGCATCACCGACTCTTGCAGCGGCGCAAAATCGACCTTGGCGTCCAGGCGGTTGCGGAACTCGGGTGAGAACGCCCGCTTGAAGGCCTCGTCGACGTCGCCGAAGCGCTGCTCGTCCGAGGCGGCGAAGCCCGGCATGCGCCGCGACAGATCGCGCGCCCCTACGTTGCTGGTCATGATCAGGATGACGTTGCGGAAGTCGGACTTGCGGCCGTTGTTGTCGGTCAGCGCGCCGTGATCCATCACCTGCAGCAGCAGGTTGAAGAGATCCGGGTGCGCCTTCTCGATCTCGTCCAGCAGCAGCACGGCGTGCGGGGTCTGGTGGATGGCGTCCGTCAGCAAGCCGCCCTGATCGAAGCCGACGTAACCGGGAGGCGCGCCGATGAGGCGCGACACCGTGTGGCGCTCCATGTACTCCGACATGTCGAAGCGCAGGAAGGCGATGCCCAGCACCTCGGCCAGCTGCTTGGCCAGCTCCGTCTTGCCCACGCCCGTCGGCCCGGCGAACACGAAGCTGCCGATGGGACGGGTGGGCGCGCCCAGACCGGCCCGGTTCATCTTGATGGCCTGCGCCACCCGCTCCACGGCCTTGTCCTGCCCGAAGATCTTCGCTTTCAGCTGCGGCTCCAGCTCGCGCAGGCGCTCGCGATCGTCGCTGGCCACGCGCTTCGGCGGGATGCGGGCGATGCGGGCCACCACCGTCTCGATGTCGGCCACGCGCACCAGGCGCCGCAGCGCCGGCGCGCCCCGGCGGCCGCGCGCCCGCTTCGCCTTCGTCTTGCCCTTGGTCTTGGGGCGGCCCGAGCCGCCCTTCAGCTTCCGGGCCGCGCCCGCCTCGTCGATGAGGTCGATGGCCTTGTCGGGCAGCCGGCGATCGTGCAGGTAGCGCGCCGACAGCTCGACCGCCGCCTCGATGGCCTGCTTCGTGTACGCCACCTGGTGGAACTCCTCGTAGCGCGGCTGCAGGCCCTTCAGGATCTTGATCGTCTCGTCGATCGTGGGCTCGTCCACGTCGATGGGCTGGAACCGGCGCGCCAGCGCCCGGTCCTTCTCGATGTAACTGCGGTACTCCTTGTGCGTCGTCGTGCCGATGACGCGCATCTTCCCGGCGGCCAGCGCCGGCTTCAGCAGGTTCGAGGCGTCCATCGCCCCGCCCGAGGCGGCGCCGGCGCCCACGATGGTGTGGATCTCGTCGATGAACACGATGGCGTGCGGCTTCTCTTCCAGCGCCCGCATCACGCCCTTGAAGCGCTCCTCGAAGTCGCCGCGGTAGCGGGTGCCGGCCACCAGCGCCCCCATGTCCAGCGCGTAGATGACGGCGTCCTTCAGCGCCGGCGGCGCCTCGCCCAGCTCGATGCTGCGGGCCAGGCCCTCGACGATGGCCGTCTTGCCCACGCCGGCGTCGCCGATGAACAGCGGGTTGTTCTTGCGCCGGCGCGCCAGCACGTGCAGGGCTCGCTCCAGCTGCGGCCCGCGTCCGATGAGCGGATCGATGTCACCGGCTCGCGCCCGCTCGTTCAGGTTGACGGTGAAGGCGGCCAGCGGATCGGCGGGCTGCCCCTCTCCGTCCTCGACGGTGTCGGCCGTCTCGCCGCTGCTGCTGTCGGCGGACCGACTGCTCGGCGTCTTGGCCGGCAGCAGCTTGGACACCCCGTGCGAGATGTAGCTGACCACGTCCAGCCGGCTGATGCCCTCCTCTTTCAGGAAGGTCACCGCGTGCGATTCGGGCTCGGCGAACATCGCCACCAGCACGTTGGGTCCGCCCGCCTCGCCCTTCCCCGCGCCCAGCACGTGGTTGACGGCCCGCTGCACCACCCGCGCGAAGCCCAGCGTGGGCTGGGCGCGGTCGCGCTCGTCCTCGGGCAGCGGCTGCAGGCTGGTGGTCAGGTAGTCCTCCAGCTTCTGCGTCAGACGGCTGACCGAGCCCCCACAGTGCTTGACCACGTCGGCCGTCTTCTCGTCCGACAGCAGGGCCAGCAACAGGTGCTCCAGGGCAGAAAATTCGTGTCCCCGCGCCGTCGCGTCGTCCAGAGCCCGGCGTATCGCTGATTCCAGTTCAGGACTGAGCATGTAGGAAATCGTAGCGCACGGATCCCATCCGACAAGGAAACGTTGCCCCGGGGCCGCGGGCGCGGAGGCGCGCTCCCGCTCGTCCTGGGGCTTTGGGGCCCGATGGGAACAGGCCGGGGACCGGGTTCAGGGGAAGGCGCCGGTGGCCAGCAGCAGATCCAGCCGGGCCTGGCGCGCGTTGTCCTCGGCGAACGCGACCTGCGACGCGGCGTCACGGGCGCGGCGCTCGGCGTCGATCACCTCCAGGTTGGTGCTGGCGCCGGCGCGATACGACTTGTCGGCCAGCACGGCCGCCTGGGCCGCGGAGGCCAAGGCCTGACGGGCCGCCTCCAGGCTGCGGTCGGCGCTCTCCACCACGCGGAACTGCGTCCGCACCTCGACGCTGACCTGGCGCAGGGTCGCCTCCAGCTGGATGCGCGCCTCCTCGTCCAGGGCCGCGCGCTCGCGCGCGACGCCGTAGCGCAGGCCCCCGTCGAAGAATGGGATCGACAGCACCACGGACGCCTGCCAGCCCGAGGCCGGCTGCAGCAGCGTCGCCGTCTGCTTGAACGCCTGCGCCTGCGCCAGCAGGCTGGGCGCGTAGTAGACCCATTCGTCGCGGCGCAGGTGTTCGGACGACAGCTTCCTGGCCTGCAGCGCCCGCACGTCCGAGCGGTTCTTCCGTGCGTCGTCGATGGCGGCCTGGGCGCTGGGCGCAGCGGCCAGCTGCACGTCGTCCTCGACGTCCACCAGATCCTCCGCCGACAGCAGCACGGCCAGCGCGCTCTGCGCGCGCACCAGCGCCGTCTGGGCGTCGTTCAGCTGCGACTCGTCGCTGTGCAGCTCCTGCGCGGCCCGCGCGTCGTCGACGCCGTTGCCCAGCCCCAGGCCCAGGCGGGTGTGGGCGTAGTCGTAGTGAACCTTCGCCGTGTCGCGGGCGCGCGCCGCCACCTCGACCTGGCGGTGCTGCAGGATGACGGTCAGGTAGGTGCGGCCCACGGCCGTCGCCAGCTGGCGGCGGGCGTCCGCCGCGGTCACCCTGGCCACCTCCCGCGCGTCCTGCGCGTGCCAGTCGTTCGCCCAGGCGGGGGGCGCGACGATCGGCACGGTCAGGGCGAGGTTCCCGTTCCAGCTGCCCGCCGGCGTCGTCACCGTGGTGCCGAAGTAGCGCGCGGAATCGATGCGGGTATACGACCCATTGCCCGTCAGCGTGGGCAGCCAGGCGGCGCGCGCCTCGCGCACCAGGGCCTCCGCGCGCCTGATCTCCTGATCGGCCACCAGCGTCGACGTGTTGTGGGCCTCCGCCAGCTCCAGCGCCCTTTGCCAGCTGACCCGGATGGGCGGCGGCGGTCCGGGCGGCGCGGGCAGCACGGCCGGCGCGGAGGACGGCCCGCCGGCCGGGGCACCGGACACGGCTGCCGCCGGAGCGCCGGGCGTCTGGGCGATGGCGACCGGCGCGCCCAGCAGCGTCAGGGACAGGGCGAAGAGGCGCGCCCCGCCCGCCATCGTTCTCCCGCGATCGCCATTCATGCTCATGCAGCCGACGGACTTTCGTTCACGCACGCAGACGCTCCTCGAACGAGACAAGGGCTATTCGGCCCCGGACAGATGGGCGTGGGGGCCCGCCACCACGGCCGCCTTACCGGGCGCCGCCGCGTCCCCCTCGGCGGCGCCGACGGCGTGCAGGGCGTCCTTGTGGCCCCCGATGCGCTCGATGAAGACGAACAGCGCCGGCACGAAGAAGATGCCCAGCACGGTGGCGGCCGACATGCCCGCCACCACCGTGGTGCCCAGCATCCGGCGCGCCGACGCGCCCGCCCCGCTGGCCACCCACAGCGGCAAGCAGCCGAAGATGAAGGCGAAGGATGTCATCAAGATCGGGCGCAGCCGCAACCGCGCCCCCTCGAGCGCGGCGTCGATCAGGGGCCGGCCCTGCTTCAGCCGCTCCTTCGCGAACTCGACGATCAGGATGGCGTTCTTGGCCGTCAGGCCCACCAGCATCACCAGGCCGATCTGCGCGTACACGTTGCTGTCGAACTTGCGTGACAGCAGCCCCAGGTAGGCGCCCAGCACCGCCACCGGCGTGCTGAGGAGGACGCTGAACGGCAGCGTCCAGCTCTCGTAGAGCGCGGCCAGGATGAGGAACACGAAGATCAGCGACAGCCCCAGCACCTTGGCGGTGCCGCCCTGCGAGATCTTCTCCTGGTACGACAGCGCGTTCCACGCGTAGCTCATGCCGGCGGGCAGCGTCTCGGCCGCCACCTGCTCCAGCGCCGCGATGGCGTCGCCCGAGCTGTAGTTGCCCGCGGCCGCCCCGATGATCTCGGCCGAGCGGTACAGGTTGAAGCGCACCGTGTACTCGGGGCCGGTGGTGTTGCGGACGTTGACCAGCGTCGACAGCGGCACCATCTCGCCGCGCACGTTGCGCACGTAGAAGTCCTTCATGCTGTCCGGGCTGCGCCGCGCCTCGGGAGCGGCCTGCACGAACACCTTCCACTGGCGCGAGAAGCGGGTGAAGTCGTTCACGTACGCCCCGCCCAGGAACGCCTGCAGCGTGGCGTACACATCCGCGATGGGCACGCCCTGCTTCATCGCCTTCTCCTTGTCCACCTCCGCGAAGATCTGCGGCACGCTGGGCGAGAAGTTGGGCATCACGTTCTGCAGCTCGGGACGCTTGCGGGCGGCGTCCACGAACTTCTTCACGTTCTGGGCCAGGAAGTCGACGCTGCCGCCGGTGCGGTCCTGCAGGAACATGCTGAAGCCGCCCGCGGCGCTGATGCCCGGGATGGCCGGCGGCAGCAGCGCGAACACGCGCGCCCCGGGGATGCCGGCGAACTGCTTGTTCACCTTGGCCACGATGGCCTTGGCCGTCAGCTCGGGCCGGTCGCGCTTGTCCCAGGGGGCGAAGCCCATGAAGCCGGTCCCCACGTAGCTGGCGGCGGAGCCGGTGAAGAAGCTGTAGCCGGCGACGGTGTTGTAGAAGCGGATGCCCTCGGTGTGGCCCAGGATGTCCTGCACCTTGGTGAACACCTCTTTCGTGCGCTGCAGCGACGCCGCGTCAGGCAGCTGCACGCCGATGATGGCGTAGCCGTTGTCCTCGTCAGGCACGAAGCCCGAGGGGAGCTTGCGGCCGATCAGGCCCGACGTGACCGCCACGGCCGCCAGCAGCACCAGCGGGATGGCCAGCTTGCGTACCAGGCGCGCGTTGGTGTGCACGTAGCCGTTCGTCACCCGCTCGAAGGCGCGGTTGAAGCCGCGCCCCAGGCGGGAGAACAGCCCCTTTCCGTTGCTGCGCGGCTTGAGGAGCAGGGCCGCCAGCGCCGGGCTGAGCGTGAGCGCGTTGAACGCCGAGATCAGCACCGAGACGGCGATGGTCAGCGCGAACTGCTGGTAGAGGCGCCCGGTGATCCCGGCCATGAACGCCACCGGGATGAACACGGCGGCCAGGATCAGGGCGATGCCGATGACCGGCGCGGTCACCTCGGACATCGCCTTCAGGGTGGCGTCGCGGGGGGACAGGCCCTCCTCGATGTGGTGCTCCACCGCCTCGACCACCACGATGGCGTCGTCGACCACCAGGCCGATGGCCAGGACCAGCGCGAACAGCGACAGCGTGTTGATGGAGAAGCCCAGGAAGGGGAACGCCGCGAACACGCCCACCAGCGACACCGGCACCGTCAGCAGCGGGATCAGCGTGGCCCGCCAGCTCTGCAGGAAGATGAACACCACCAGCACCACCAGGCCGATGGCCTCCAGCAGCGTTATCAGGATCTCCTCGATGCCCGCCTTCACGGGGGCGGTCGTGTCGAGGGAGATCGCGTAGTCCATCCCGGGCGGGAAGTGACTCTTCAGGTCCTCCATGGAGGCGCGCACGGCGGCGGCCACGTCCAGCGCGTTCGAGCCGGGCAGCTGGAAGGCGGCGATGACGCCGGCCGGCTTGCCGTTGAAGGCGCCGGCCTGGTTGTAGTTCAGCGAGCCCATCTCGATGGCCGCCACGTCGCGGACGCGCACCACCGAGCCGTCCGGGTTCGCGCGCACGATGACGGCGCCGAACTCCTCGGGCGTGACCAGACGGCCCTGGGCGCGCACCGTGTAGGTGAACTGTTGCCCGGCGGGCGCCGGCTCGGCGCCCACCTGGCCCGACGGATTCACCACGTTCTGGGCCCGGATGGCGTTCTGCACGTCGGTGACGGTCAGCGCCAGGCGCGCCAGCACGTCGGGCTTCAGCCAGACGCGCATCGCGTAGTCAGAGGCGCCCAGGTTCCGGATGTCACCGACGCCCTTGATGCGCAGCAGGGCGTCGTTGATGTTGATGGTGGCGTAATTGGTCAGGAACGAGGCGTCGTAGCGGCCGTCGGGCGAGTACAGCGACACGACGATGAGCGGGAAGGCCAGCGACTTCTTGATGGTGACGCCGTAGTTCTTGACGTCCTGGGGCAGGAAGGTCTGCGCCTGCGAGAAGCGGTTCTGCACCAGCACGTTGTCGATGTCGATGTTGGTGCCGACGTCGAACGTCACGCGCTGGCTCATGGTGCCGTCGTTCGCGTTCGTCGACTGGATGTACAGCATGTTGTCGACGCCGTTCACCTGCTGCTCGATGGGCGTGGCCACCGACTGCTCGATGGTGACGGCGTCGGCGCCCGTGAACGTGGTGCTGAGGTTGATCTGGGGCGGGATGATCGAGGGGAACTGCGCGATGGGCAGCCCCAGCAACGACACCGCGCCGATCAGCACGGTGAGGATGGCGATGACCATCGCCACGATGGGACGGCGGACGAAAAATGCAGAGATCACGTGGTCACCTCGTTTGCCTCGCCCGGCCCATCACGGACGGCCCACCGCGGGCGCGCCGGGCGCCGCGGGTGCCGCCGCCAGCGGCTGCGGCACCACGGTGATGCCGTCGCTGACCTTTTGCACGCCCTCGGCCACCACCCGGTCACCGGCCTTCACGCCCGACGTGACGACCCGGGACGTCCCGGTCGTGGGACCGACCTCGACCTTCTTGATCGAGACCTTGTTGCCCTCCCCCAGCACCGCCAGCGAGTACGTGCCCTGCACCTGGATCAGCGCCTTCTCGGGCACCAGCAGCGCGTTCGCGCCGACGTCACGCCGGCGCAGGCGGACCCGGCCGTACTGCCCGGGACGGAGCGCGTTGCCGGGGTTGGGGAACAGCGCCTGCAACTGGATGGTACCGGTCGTGGCGTCGACCTGACGGTTCGCCGCCACGATCACCCCCTTGTGCGGATATACCGACCCGTCGGACAGCACCAGCTCCAGCGCGTCGTCGTCGGCCGCCGCCCCCGCCGCCATCTTCGCGAACTGCTTCGTCGCCCAGGCCAGGTCGCGGCCGTCCAGGCGCTTCAGCCGCTCGGCGGCCTTCACGTAATCGATCTCGCTCATCGGGAAGTTCACGCGAATGGGATCGACCTGCGAGACGGTGGTCAGCAGCGTGGGCCCGTCCTGGCCGACCAGGTTCCCGACCCGTACCTGCGCCAGCCCGGCCACGCCGGGGACGGGCGAGCGGATCTCGGTGTAGGAGAGGTTCAGCTTCGCCGACTGCAGCTGCGCCTGCGCCGTGCGGACCTGATCCTCCGCGTCGCGGGCGGACGCCTCGGCGTCCTCGACCTCCTGCTTGCTGACGACGTTCGAGGCGCCCAGCTCCGTGCGCCGCGCCAGCAGCGCCTTGTTGTGGGCGCGGGCGGTCTCGGCGCGGGCCAGCGCGGCCTGGGCCGACTCGACGGCGATCCGGAACTCGGAGGGATCGATCGAGAACAGCACCTGCCCCGCCTTCACCGTGGCGCCGTCCTTGTATCGCTGAGCCTGCAAGATGCCGCGCACGCGCGCCCGGATGTCGGCGTTCACGTAGCCGTCCAGGCTGCCGACGGCCTCGTTGTACAGGGTCACGTCCTGCTGGACCACCGGGGCGACCTGCACCGCGGGCGGGGGCGGCGGCCCCGCCGGCTTGGCCTTGCTCTCGGCGCAACCAGCGCCGGCCAGCGCGATGGCCAGTCCCCCCAGCGCCACCACTTTCAGAGAGCGAGCTTTCAACCCCGGTAGCCGTTCCATGCCCATGCGTTGCGTTCCTCTATCGGCAGTCCCATCAATAGACCAGTCCATAATTGGAAAAGCGTTTCGCGGATTTCGTGCGGTGGGAAGATGCCGACCTCGCACGTCCGTTACAGCCTCCTCGCCAGCCCTCTCCCTAGCAGGGTGCGGCGGGGGAGGCCAGGCGACAGGAGGGCGCCGCCAGAACTACTGCTTGCGCAGCGAACAGCGGAGCGGCATCTCGTGCTCGCGCGAGAACTCGGTCACCAGGTGCACCTTCGTCTCCGCCAGATCCCGGGGGAAGACCCCCGCCACGCCGATTCCCTTGGTGTGGACGTGCAGCATGATCCGGTGGGCGCTCTCGGCGTCGTGATGAAAGAACCGCTGCAGCACGTACACGACGAACTCCTGCGTGGTGTAGTCGTCGTTGTGCAGCAACACCTCGTAAAGCGGCGGCCGGGTGACCTTGGGCTTCTCGATGGTCCCCAGCTCGCCCCGCCGCTCGGGATCGGTGTCGCGATGGTTTGGCACGTGTTGCGTGGTCGATGCTAGCGCAGCCGGCGCATTTTTCCGCAAGAAGTCGCCGCCTGGCCGGCCGCCGCCCCCCGGTCACAAGATGATGCGCAGGCCGATCACCGGCCCCTGGATCCAGCAGTCGCCGGAGCAGAAGCTCGCCGGCAGCAGGCGCAGCGCCTCGTAGCCGATCTCCAGGCCCGCCCCGCCGCCCATCATCAGGATGATGCCCACCTCGCCGCCGGCGGCCCAGCCATCGTCGCCGTGCACCAGGAAGACGCGCCCGGCGCGCCCCGTCACCGCCAGCGCGACCCGCGGCGTGCTGAGCGGCACCAGCCGCAGCGAGGCCAGCGCCATGCCATACGCCGCCTGGCCCCGGGCGCCGCTGACGTAGGTGCCCTCGATCCCCGGCGCCACCCCGTTCAGCACGAAGTAGCGAAAGCCGGCCGCGGCCAGGAAGCCCGTGTCCGACGAGTACCCCGCGCCGATGGCCAGCTCGGGCATCCCCTTGTCACCGTAGAGCGGCAGCGGACGATAGGCGGGGCGGGCCGGGGGCACGTACTCGGGCGGCGGCGGATAGAGCTCGGCCGGCTCGCCCGCCTCGGCCGGCGTCGCCTCGGTCCCCGCAGGCTGCCCCGCAGGCTGGTCCGGCGGCGTCGCGACCTGCGCCAGCAGCAGCAACAGCACCCGTCCCATCTGCAAGGCCATGTTCATGACGGCGTCTCCCGGGTTGAGTTTGCCCTATATCAAACGGTCGAGCGCCCGGCACGCGGGATCGGCCCCCGCGCGCCAGCGTCGCAAAACGGGCAGCGCCCGGGCGCCTCGCCACGCGCGCCCGCTCAGGCCACTTGCCCGGCCGGCGCGCTGCTGCCGGCGCGCGGTTCACCGGCCAGCCGCTCGCGCGACCGCCGCAGGCGCCCCAGCATGATCTCGGCGCTCTTGCCCGCCTCGTCGATCGTCGCCTCCAGCACCGCGCGCGCCTGGGGCACCTTGCCGGCGCGCCACAGGGACAGCGCCTCGAACTCCATCATCTCGATCACGTCCTGCGGTTGCAGCGTCAGCTGGTGGGCGCGCGTCAGGATGTCGGACCAGCGCGCCTCGTCGTCGCTGCCGCCCGACAGGCCCACCGCCTCCACGAACAGCTCCTCGCCGGCCACGAACTCCGCGTCGGTCTGGCCGGCGCCGCGCGCCTCGGCCTGCGCCTGCCGGATCGCCTTCACGACCGCCACCGCCCCCTCGGCGTCGCCCCGGTAGGCGAGCACCCGCGCCAGCAGCAGCTCGGCGGTCAGCGTGCCGCGCGTCAGAGGCCCCAGCACCTGGCGCGAGACCTCTATCGACTTGCGGATTTGCTCCTCGGCCCCGGGCTCGCCCAGCAGGTACTGCACCTCGCCCAGATCCTTCATGGTCGAGCACTCGACGAGCGGCAGGCCCGACTCGCGCGCGATCACGATCAGGCGGCGGAAGTCCTGCAGCAGCCGCTCCGTCTTCTGCGACAGCAGCGACAGGATGGCGCGGTTGTTCAGCGCCACCGTCATGTTCAGCATGTCGTTGCGCTCCTCGCAGGTGGCGATGAGGCGCGAGAACACGTCCTCGGCCTCGGCGAAGCGACGCAACAGCGAGAAGTCCCAGCCCGCCAGCGACAGCGACAGCACCTGCGTCTCGTAGCCCTCGGCGCCCAGCGCCTCGGCCATCGCCGCGCTCTTCTCGAACAGCGCGCTCGCCTCGGCCGGCTTGTCGGCGCGGTGGAACATGCGGCCGCGCGCGTAGACCAGCCGCGCGTCCAGCAGCGGCGTGCTGCCCGCCGCCGCCAGCGCCTCTGCCTCGGCCGCCAGCGCCCCCGACCGGGTCCAGTCCCCCACCCAGTCGAGCACCAGGGACTCGTCGAGCACGATGCCGATCTCCAGCTGGCGCGCGCCCGCCTTCTGCGCGGCGGCGCGCGCCGCCGCCAGATCCTTCAGGGCGTCCTCGTGCCGTCCCAGCCGGAACCGCATCGTGCCCAGCCCCTGCAGCGCCGTCATCACGCGCGGGTCGTCGGGCGTGTCGGCCAGGTTGTCGCTCGCCTTGCGATACAGGATCTCGGCGTCCAGGTAGGCGTGGCGCCGCTCGGAGCGGCTGGCCAGATCCAGGTAGATCCCGGCCGCCTCCGAGCGCAGGCCCGACAGCGCGGCATGGGCCGCCATCTTCGGCAAGCGCGTCTCGTCGGACAGCCCGCTCTGCTCGGCGAAGAACCGGTAGGCGGCGCGGTGGGTCGCCTCGCGCTCGGCGGGCGGGATGGTCCGGTACAGGGTGTCGCGCAGCAGGGCCAGACGGAACCCCACCCGCCCCTGGCGGTGGCGGACCAGCAGGCCCGAGCCGACCAGGCGCTCGATGCCGACGCCGGCGTCCAGCTGCGTGGAGACCATCCCGCCGTCGCGCTCCAGCGTCTGCACGACGCCTTCCATCTCGTCGACGTCGAACTCGGCCCCCAGGATCGAGGCCAGGCGCGCGTGCCCGGCCAGCTCGGGGGGCAGCGACTCGGTCTCGCGTCCGGCCAGCCACTGCACCAGCGGCAGATCGGGCAGCCGCTCCAGCTCGTCGGTGGCCAGGAACCACCCGCCCGTCTTCGCCGAGCGGCGGATGATCCCGTCGCGCTTCAGCCCGCGCACCAGTTCGACCAGCAGCAGCGGCACGCCCTGCGTGCGCTCGACCAGCAGCGCCACCGCCGAGGCGGGGACGTTCTCGGCGGGCGCCAGCAGGCGGCGGGCCAGCTCGCCGGCGGCTGCGGGATCGAGCGGACCCAGCTCCAGCTGCTGGCTGACGGCGGCGCGCTTCGACCAGGCGGTGCGGCCGGAGCCGAAGCCGGGCCGGCCCAGCGCCAGCACCCACAGGGGACAGGCCGCCTCGTGCAACGTCGCGTACTCGAGGGCGTCCAGCGCCGTCTCGTCGGCGAACTGCGCGTCCTCCAGGATCAAGGCGACCGGCTGCTTGCGGGCGGCGGCGCGCAACCCTTCGCCGGCGGCGCGCGCGGCGGCGCCGCGCAGGGCGCCCGGGGCCGCCGCCAGCGCGCGCAGCTCGGGGTGCTCGGGCGAGGCCCAGCCCATCGTCACCGCCACGCCGGCCCAGGTCTCGCGCGCCACGTCGGGGCCCAGCCGCTCCGCCAGCAGCGCCCGCCCGAACTCGGGCGGGCTGTTGGCGGGCAGGTCCAGGAAGCGCCGGAACAGATCGCGCGTCGTCTGATCGCCGGCGCCGCCCAGCGCCTCCTTGGCCCGCACCAGGACCACCTGCACGGGAGGGATGATCGACTCCAGGTGCTGCGTCAGCACGGACGCCAGGTGGCTCTTGCCCGCGCCGGGCTCGCCGATCACCGTGCTGATGGTGGGCGTGCCGGCGCGCGGCGCCTTCGCGGCCGTGGCCTGCCGCGCGGCAGACAGCAGCGCGCGCAGCGTCTCGTCCCGCCCGACCAGCGAGGGGAGCTCGGTGCGGATGGCGGTGGCCTCGGCCGCGTCCTCGCCGCGCTTGACGACGGAGACCTCGGGCCGGCGCGCCACGGGCGCGGTCACCACGTCGGGCAGCAGATCGGCGGCCGCGCGCGCCAGCAGCACCCCCTCGGGGTCGGCGTCGGTCGGGTACTGCTCTTTCTTCGCGAACAGCGGGCTCTGGTAGCGGCGCGTGCCGTCGGGCTTGCGCGTGATG
>Ga0105240_10003232_pt1 | contig 25515 bp, 21 predicted proteins | sample KBSC54metaG_FD_80426 | JGI IMG/M metagenome (GOLD analysis project Ga0105240, IMG submission 80426) | Corn rhizosphere microbial communities from Kellogg Biological Station, Michigan, USA - KBS C5-4 metaG | ecosystem: Host-associated > Plants > Roots > Rhizosphere > Soil | place: Michigan, USA...
AAATGACCGCGTCCTTAAACCAGAGCGGATCAGTTGCGCTTGCAATCTTCTTCACTCAAAGGGCTCCAAGCTGTTTGGATGCGAGTTGCCGATTACCGTTTACCCCTGCATTCGACTGCAGCTTGCCAAGAAAGAACGACTCATCTGCGAATCTCAGGAAAAGTCGGAAGATCAAAATCAGAAGCTCTACAGGAAGTACTCGAAATCCGTTTCTACCCGCATCCGCCGGTGGATCTTCAATATATGTCCCGATCTGATCGACGGATTCAGCTCCACGTAATTCCGCGAGCCCTGCCACAAAAACCTATCGCCCGTAAGAAGATCTTCAGCCTCATATGGCCGGTCGTGCGGAATCTCAAGTTCTTCCAGCGGCAGTGTCACAAACCCCGTCTGAGTGTAATGCGGGTCAAGATTGACCACCGTGATCAGCAGATTTGCCCGGTCATCAGACTCCTTGCTGTAGCAAATCAGCTGATCGTTATCCACGTTGTGGAACCGGAGCGACCAATCATTCTGCAGCGCCGCATTGTCGTTCCTGATCCCATTCACGCGCGCAATCAAATCCCGCAAGCTGTCCGGCCGGTTCAGATCCCAGTGCCTGACTTCGTACTTCTCCGAGTTCAGATACTCTTCGCTGCCGTGCTTAACCGGCAAATGCTCCTGCAACTCGAAGGCCGGCCCGTAGATGCCGTAGTTCGCCCCCAGCGTTGCAGCCAGCAGCAGCCGGATCACAAACGCCGGCCTTCCGCCCATCTGCAAAAACTCGGTCAGAATGTCCGGCGTATTCGGCCACTGATTCGGCCTGAAGAACTCCCGCACCGGCGTCTGCGTCAGCTCCGCCAAATACTGCTGGATCTCCCACTTTGCATTTCGCCACGGAAAATACGTATACGACTGGCTAAATCCAAGCTTCGCAAGCCGGTACATGATCTTAGGCCGCGTAAACGCCTCAGCTAAAAACAGAACTTCAGGATGATCCCTCTTGATCTCCGTGATTGCCCACTCCCAGAACGGAAACGCCTTCGTGTGCGGATTATCTACTCGGAAAATCGTGACGCCCACGCCTATCCAGTATTCGAAGACGCTCTTCAGTTCCTTCCACATCCCCTCCCAGTCTTCGCTCTCAAAGTCGAAGGGATAGATGTCCTGATACTTCTTCGGCGGATTCTCGGCGTACTGAATGGTTCCGTCGGGCCGCTTCTTAAACCATGTCTCGTGGTTCTTTACATACGGATGATCCGGTGCCGCCTGGAACGCGATGTCCATGGCCACTGCCAAGCCGAGATCCTCAGCCTTCCCGATGAACCGCTTGAAATCCTCAACAGACCCGAGTTCGCCCAGAATGCCCTTATGCCCACCCTCTGTCGCGCCAATCGCCCACGGACTGCCGTGATCGCCTTCCTGCGACTCGGGGTTGTTGTTCTTACCCTTTCTGAACTTCCTCCCGATCGGGTGGATCGGGGGCATGTAAACCACGTTGAAGCCCATCTCGGCTACATAAGGTAGGCGCTTCTCCGCATCCGCAAACGTTCCGTGCTCTCCCGCCTTCTCCGCCGTCGATCGGGGAAAGAATTCATACCAGGAGCTGAACCGCGCTCGCACCGGATCCACGATGATCGGCAGCTCTGCGCTTTCAGTCGCAAATCTCTTGTCCGGATGCCTCAACACCAGATCATGCAGCATCGGATCAGTCGCATGGGTCCTCAACCGGCTCGGCTCTTTGCCTGTCTTTAGCACCGCAGCCCGTTCGTTGAGCCAGAGCGCATCTCCGCCCGTCGCCCGTCCCGCAGCTTCGGTCACCAGTTCCGCCCCGATCAGATAATCGAGGCTAGTATCGCTCTCCGCCTTGATCCGCTTCAGCAGGTCCCGCCGCCAGGTCTCAAAGTGATCCACCCATCCCTGGACCTTGAACCCGTACCGCCCCAGCTCTCCGACCCGAAACGTCGCCTCCCAGCGATCGTTAACCAGCGCCTTCATCGGGATCTCAATCCACTCCTTCGATCCCTCCCGGCGGGCCAGCACTGAAGCCGCAATTGCGTCATGGCCATCCGTAAAAACATCGGCCTCAACCCGAACCTGGTCGCCAACCGTTCTCTTCGCGGGAAACCGTCCGCAATCCACCTGCGGCGTAATACCTTCGATAATGACGCGACTGCGTCCGCCCGATAGTTTCTTCATCGCCATATCAAATTCCATCACAACCCAGCAACAACCGTGATCCTGGAGGCCCAAGAACGACTGTCATCTTGAGCGGAGCTGAGCGCGTAGCGCGCCAGGGCAGTCGAAGGACCCGCAGTTCGTGCCGGCAGTTCATACTCCTCAACCCCGCGATTCAACTTTCCCTCGCCTCTCTTCAATTAGCCGTCCGTACAACTCGATAGTCTGATGCGCAATCGTCGTCCAGCTGAAGATGTCCTCGACGCGCTTCCGCCCGGCCTCTCCGAACCGTCTGCACTTCTCCGGATCGCCAAGCAGCACATTGATCTTCGCTGCCAGGTCTTTCGCAAACTTCTCCGGATCGCGAGGAAAGCTTGTCATCGGATCCTGATCAAACGGCACCAGGTACCCCGTCTCGCCCTCGACAACTACCTCTTTGATGCCGCCCGTCGCGCTCGCTACAACTGGTGCCCGGCACGCCATCGCTTCAAGATTAATAATCCCGAACGGCTCGTATACCGAAGGGCAGCAGAACACCCGGCAGTTGCTGTAGAGCTGGATCGTCTCCTGTTTCGTGACCATCTTCTCGATCCACACAATCCGCGGATGATCTTTGCGCGCCGCCTCTACCTTCTTCCGCAGCTCCGTCGCGATCTCTGGCGTGTCCGGCGCTCCAGCGCACAGCACAATCTGCGTGTCTTCTGGGAGGTAGCGAATCGCATCCACCAGGTGCGTCACACCCTTCTGCCGCGTGATCCTCCCGACAAACAGCACATATGGAACCGCTGGGTCGACGCCGTAGTCCATCAGCGCCTTCGTATCCGCAGTCTTTTGGTACTCCTTCAGATCGATCCCGTTATAGATGACGTGAATCCTGCCAGGGTCTACATCCGGATACGCTCTCTGAATGTCTTCCTTGGTGCCCTGCGAAACCGCGATGACCGCATCCGCATCCAGAATCGCCGTCCGCTCCATCCACGAGCTCATCGCATATCCACTACCGAGCTGTTCCGCCTTCCATGCCCGCAGCGGCTCGAGCGAGTGGGTGGTCAGCACAAACGGAATCCCATAGAGCTTCTTAGCCAGATAGCCCGCCATGGACACATACCAAGTATGCGTATGCGCAATATCAATTCCTTGGAGCGCCTTCACCTGCGTCAAATTCAGGCTGAATGCCTCGAGAGCTCCCTTGAACTTGCCTTCAGTCCCGTCCGATATCTCTGCCCACGGCTGCGCTCCACGCACATGCAGATTGCCTGAATCGTTCTGCTGCGGCCCCCAACAGTGCACTTCCACCTCGATCTCCCGCGCCAACTCCCGGCTCAGGTAGTCGACATGCACTCCCGCTCCCCCATATACCAAGGGCGGATACTCGCGTGTAAATAGCCCGACACGCATTTTCATGACCTCCGGCCCGAGACGATTCGGGCTTGCGCCCCGCCAGGTGTGCTGAATCACTGATCGAACAGAAGGGCTGCCGGGTGTAGTGATTGGAGTGGCGGCACCCGCTTTCCGTCGCTTACCGACCCAATCTTACTGTACCGGGAGGGGGTTACCGGAGTTGGAAGCTCCCGCAGAATCGGATCTCAGCCGGACCTGAATCACGAACTTATCCTGCCCTACATTATCTTAGGTGCCGGTAGCGCTCATTCCGCGATCACGAGTTCCTGTTCTCGTTCCGCGTACAGAGCGTGTACTGCGCCGGCCCCGGTCCTCGGGATAGAGATCCTTTCCGGGGCCTTGATGCGCTCAAGGTTGCGGAATGAACCATGAATTCGTGCGGGTACCAAGGCAAGGCGTAGGGTCTGCAACATCAGCGCCAAATCGCTCCAGAGCGTTGCCCGACGCATATAGCGCAGATCGATGCGCTCCTTCACCGGCTTAATGCGGCGCAGATAGAAGTGTTCCATATGCCGCGGGTGAACCTGTTTGAGAATTTCTTCTTCAGATCGAAAGGCGAGAGTGGCAGCGCCGGTAATTCCTGGACGAAATTGAGCGGTCAGACGCTCAGCATACTGCGGAAGCTTCGGCCTTGGGCCCACCAGGCTCATATCTCCGCGAAGTACGTTGTAGAACTGAGGCAGCTCGTCCAGTTTGAACTTCCGCAGCCAGTATCCCAACCTGGTGATGCGGATGTCGCCATTTTTCGTAAGGGTTGGTCCGGCTTGCGCGCTGACACTTACCACCATGCTCCGGAATTTATAGATCTGAAAGGGACGGCCTCCCCGTCCGATTCGAGTTTGAGCGAAAATCGCCGGGCCGTCAGAGAAAAGCCAGATCAGCAATGCAATTATGAGCATCGGGAAGGAAAATGCCATAAGAACAACTGCGGAGATTAGAACGTCGAACAGTCTCTTTGCGGCGGAGATGCTCCAGTCGCTTCGAGGCCGGAGCTGCGGAAAGACACCACGGTGTGAATGATGAAGTGTAGAAAAAGAACTTCTTGATGAAGACCGAACTACGCTGCCAGCGTCTCCAGACTTCGACTTATAGGCCCGGCTACACATTGAGTCTCACAGAGATAGAATCTAGCTTTGGACGGCGGGGCGCATCACAAAAGGCACTTCAAGCGCATGGGTGCGACCTGTACCGAAAAGTGACAGAATACTTATTCTGCGTTCTAAGCGCGCTTAAGTTAGTGAGCGGCGACACACCTCTCAGTGACGCGCAAACCGCCGGGCTGTAGTGGGGAGGTTGCAAGCCCTTCCCCCCGACGTTCACTGTTCCGGCGAGGCCTCGAAGCTTACAAACGCGAAGTGCTTTCCGTCCTGCGCCCAGTTTGGTGTGTTATCGCTTCCCGACCCGCCCACGACGTTCACGACGGTACGAATTTTTCCGTCCGCCACATTCAGAACCCGGAATGCAATATCCGTGTTTGTCGGGTGTCCCTTCACTCCCTTGGGGTAGCTCAGAATAAGCACTGACTGGCCATCCGGCGACGGATGCGGGGTCCAGTTCGCATACTCGTCGTGCGTCACCTGCTCCGCCCCGCTGCCGTCCGGCCGCATCTTCCAGATCTGCATTGACCCGCCCCGGTCCGAGTTGAAGTAGATCCATTTTCCGTCGGGCGAGTAATCCGGATCATCGCTGATGCCGCTGCCCGTTGTGAGCGCCTTCTCCGCGCCGCCCTCCACCGGCATCATGAAGATATTCCCGCCGCCCTTGTGATCTGGTCGTGTAAACGCAATTGTCTTCCCGTCCGGCGACCAGCCGTGGAAATACGACCACGCTGTCGCCGTGAGCAGCTTTGGCTCGCCACCCTCAACTGGAACGATGTAGACGCGCGTCTCAGGTTTCTCCGGCATGCTGCAGCTGATAGCCAGCCGCTTCCCATCCGGCGACAATCCATGGCTCCCGGTGCATTTCGTCGCTTGTCCTGTATTCACAACTGCAGCTTCGCCACCCTCTGCTGGAATCTTCCATATCTTGCCATCTCGGTTGAAGACCAGCGTCTTGCCATCTTTGCTCCAGTTCGGAGCCTCCATCCTTCCCGGCCCCGTCGCCACGACCAGTGCGCGCCTGAAGCTTTCCTCAATTCCAACCGTCTGCAGCGTGCTGCCCGAAGCCGGCTTATTCGCATCGGCGATATCTGCTCCGGTCTGCAACTTCACATCGCTGAACCTGGCAGTCTCCACGACATCTTTGTTGTGCGAGCACACGCCGATTCCCGCATAGAAAGGCTCTTCTAGATGCAGTCTGGTCGTAGCCCCGACCGTGTGCAGGGGCTCACCGTGATAGCTCAGGTACATGGTGAAGCTGTCGCCGTGTTTCACCAGCCTCAACCGCTGCGGCATCCGTTCGGCATTCAATTCGATATCCTGCGTGGTTGCGCCCGGCTCCGTGCGATATTGAAGACCCATCAGCCCCGACCCGTGCTGCGCCGCATCGACATAGATCGCATTCGCATCCAGAGATTGCCTGAAAATCAACACCGCTTTGCGGTGGGGATCCGCTTTTTTTGAAGGCTCAAAGATAATTTCTGCGGTCAAAGCCGCGTCTCCCGACATTTTCTTCCACACGAAATGGAACGCATCCTCCCGCGCCCACATGTTTGCTCCAGCGGAGGAGATCGTATATACCCCGCCATCGAACTTCGCGGTCCCTGGCGGAGTCACCGTTCCAACGTCCGACTGCGCTTCGAAGGCCCCCAGCGCTTCAGTCTTTTCTTGCGTACTACTTGCAACGGTCCCCAGTGCAACCACCGCAGTGGCGAAGGCGGCAGCTCTCAGCCAAATCAATTCCACTCTCATTTCGCTCTCCTCGCCCTACTCCGCCGGCGTCTTTGCTGTCTTGAAGTTGATTACCGTATAGATTGCCGGGTCACTGCCCACATTCCTGAGTCCGTGCAGTTGGTTCGAGGCGTTGAAAATCACTGATCCCACTCCAACGCGCTTCCACTCGCCTTTCACCAGCGCCTCCACCGTGCCCTGTCGGATCACAAGCATTTCCTCGTTCGGGTGCTTATGAGGCGGATGTGGCATCTTGCCAGGATTTAGAGTTGTCTCATGCACCTCCAGCTGGTCCAGCGTAGGCGTCCTCATCGTGAAGAACGATCGCACCGACCCCACCGCTGTCGCCTTCGCCGGGACCGACTCCCGATCGAACACCGCCGGGCCCAGCATCGGCAGTTCATCTGCCAAGGCCAGCCCTCCCACGGTGCACACCACCGAAATCAGGGCAACCATAACGTCCCTACGCCTCAGCATTGTTCAGCCCGCCTTTCCCGCTCACAACTCACTCAGCGAACCGTTTTACTACACCCCGCTTCCACTCGAACACCATAACCGCCAGGCCGCTTCGCTTCAGGCCCATTTAATCTTGTTGCGTACATAATCCCTTTGTGGAGAGTCCCGCCATGCGCGTGCTGCTCGTTGAAGACGAAGTTCGTCTGGCCGACAATCTCTCCTCGGCCCTCCGCGACGGTGCCGGATTCGCGGTTGACTGGGCGGCGGACGGAGAGGCAGGTGACGACGCCGCCCGTCAACTCTGTTATGACCTCGTCATTCTCGATCTCATGCTTCCCAGGCTCGATGGCCACGGACTTCTACGCCGTATGCGCGCTCGCAGAGACTCGACCCCCGTCCTGATTCTTACGGCAAAAGAGGGCAAAGACGCCATAATTCAACTCCTCAACGCCGGTGCAGACGACTACCTGGGCAAGCCGTTTGACCTTGGCGAACTTATCGCCCGTGCCAAAGTCCTCATCCGCCGCGGCAAAGGAGCAGCTCATCCAACACTCAAGGCTCTTGACGTGGAGCTGAATTCCCTCGAGCAGACCGTCCATCGCGGCGGCGTACTCGTCGACCTCTCGCCGACCGAGTACCACATCCTCGAATACCTGCTTCATCATCCCCGGAAAGTCGTCAGCAAGCAGGAGCTTCTAGAGCACCTGTACGACTACAACTGGGAGCATCACTCCAACGTTATTGAAGCCCACGTCTCCAACCTGCGCAGAAAGCTGGATGCAGCCGTCCCTTATCCCGACACCGTCATCGAAACTCTGCGCGGCCGCGGGTACCGACTCTCTCCCGAGCAATCGTCATGATGCGCAGCTCGAGCATTGCCTTCCGACTGATTGCCGCAGTGCTGTTCATCGAATTGGTCTCGGCTATACTCGTCATCCTTCTTGCATGGGGATATGAGCGACACAGCCATTTCCGCTCATTCGAAATCATGATTCGTGGCCGCGCTGATTCAGTTCTCGGGGCCGTTCAGGATGCTGAAGACGTCGGTGACAATGTCATGCTCGATCTCGCCGACCTCCACGTTCCACCTGAAGACGTGTATGAAGTATGGGATGGCAGTGGCCATCTCCTGGGCCGTTCTGAGAACTGGCTCGGCAGCGGGGCGATCCAGGTGCCCCGGTCAAACGGATTCTTTCCTTCTGAAATCCATGACCGGCAATACCGCATCCTGCGACTTGCTGGCACCCGCATCGTCGATCCCGGTGAGAAGGGCGGCGGACATCTTCGTTTCGTCACAATCCTTTATGGGGCTCCAACTGAGCGTGTATGGCATTCCATTTATGGAGCGGTCGAGTTCTATGCTGCCGGCATGCTTCTCCTCGTGCTCATCACGGGCCCGCTCATTGCGTGGATGCTCCACCGGGGGCTCGCACCTCTGCGCGAACTCGCGAGTCTTGCCGGTCAGGTCTCGGCAGACTCCTGGGAGTTCCATCCTCCCGACTCTGCCCGGCGAACCGCAGAACTAGCGCCGCTCACCCAGGCACTTGAGAGCGTCCTTCAGCGTCTTGAGCGCTCCTTTAACCAGCAGCGCGCTTTCGTCTCCGACGCTGCGCACGAACTCAAGACCGCCGTAGCTGTCGTCAAGTCCTCTCTGCAACTCACCGGGATGAAGCTTCGGACTCCCGACGAGTATCTGGCCGGGAACCAGCGCGCACTGGCCGACACCGAGCGCATCGAAGACCTCGTCGCGAAGATGCTCACTCTCGCCCGTGCCGAAAGCACGGAAACCGGCATCACGTCACCAATCGTGCCGCGATCCGCGAATCTTAACGAGTGCATTGCGCGTGTGATATACGAGCTTGAGACTCCCGCTGCACTTCGACAGATCAGCGTAGTGGCTCATACTCTTCCATCGAATCCCTGCACTGTCCCGCTCACGCCTGATGAATGCTCCCTTGTTTTGAGCAATCTCCTCCTCAATGCGATCCAGCACAGTTCGCCGCAATCAAAGATCGAAATCCGGGTGGTCCTTCGAGGTGACATCATCAAAGTCGCCATCCAGGACCAAGGTGAAGGCATCCACCCCGCCGATCTTCCCTACGTATTCGAGCGTTTCTACCGTGCTGATCCCTCGCGCGCACGCACTTCGGGGGGCACTGGCCTCGGCCTTGCGATTTCCAAAGCTGTGATCGAAAAATCTGGCGGCACCATCACGATCTCCAGCGATCCGGGAATTGGAACGACCGCCGAAATGAATTTCAAATGTTGATGGGATAAGGTGAACTAGCGGTCAGTCGGCGCTTGCTGCCCCTGGCTGGCATATCATCTCGTCGCGACTTCTAGAAAGCGGCTCAGTCTCTGTCGGGTCTCATCGTTAGCTGGAATGACCTCGCCTGTCCGGGGATTAACTGCGGCGGAGGGGACAAAAGCGAATCCAACTCCGTCTTCCCCATTTCGCATCACTGTTGCCGGGAGCATGATGCTGCTATCCGGACTGTCAGTCCGACGATCCGTATGCTGGAATGTCATGACGATTCTTGTCCCCAGCGTCCCAACGGTCCGTAGTAAGTAGATAGAATCCTGTGGGTCCGATATCCGCAACGTTGAAGGCTTTCGGAGTGCCTCCTGTCCAGTAATACGCAACGAGGTTCGAAAACCGGCTGCGTCTTGCGTGCCGGCGGTCACGCTCTTCCTCGTACCTTGTCAACCATGTGAAGATGCGTTCACGCAGACTCTTCTTCTCTGCTGATGTTTCCAGGGTCTGGTTCTGCTTCTCCGCAGTTTTCGCTTGTACTATCACTGCTCTTAGCTGGTCTGCTCGCGTTCCTTCGTTCTGATCGTTCCTCTCCCCCGTGAAGCAAACGCAGTGGCGTCCCCTCGCGCGTGGCTCGTCGTTCGAGCAGTCCCACTCCACTCGTTTCTGGGAATCGCAGATCCTGATCCGGTCTCGTACCCGAACGTCTGGGCAATCGACAGTCAATGCGGGCAAGATCAATGCGCTTGTCACTCGCGAGTCAACATTAGAAAGGCCATTCTCAGGATGTCCGCTAAAAAGGTCCACCACTTCTAGCTTCTCGATTAGAAGAAGAATCTTCACTGGGGGAAATCCGGGCAGGCGCGGAATCAGTCCTTTAAACGGCTTCAACCAAACACCACTTTTCGAGATCTCTGATAGGAGCCTGACAAGCACGTTGTACGGCGTTCGCGCAGTGTCCAGCGGGGACACACGATCGCATAGGAGCGCGCCTCGTGTTTCATCGCAGACATGGAGTACAGCGTTCGTATGATTCCTTTCAGACGCGACAGGCTCTTGCGGAACTCCCAATTACGACTCGCCTGCACCGGGTCTGTCCAAAGATAACTTTTGCGCAGTCCTTCCCCCACTGCTTTATGTAGGTGCTTCATCGAAAAGTAACCTCAAAGAATCCAGCCACTTGTAAAGAAAACCAATCAATGCAAAACGGCTTCATTGTGTCGCCGGCTCGTCAGAAAATCAGTAACCAAAATCAGCATTTCTGACGCTCGAATCCCACAAAAGCACCAACATCTTTTCGAGTAGCTGTAAATAAGTTGTTGAAATACCTTCCAGTCACAGACTTCGATTTTCTTTGTCCGATCTTGCGACTTTTAAGAATGTGAGCTTAATCACATCTTGAGGCGCAAAGTATTGCCTGCAATATCCTCCGCATACCTCCTAGGTAACCACTCTCTCTTCAAAGCAAGACTCGACGCGATTACAAGAAGCTCATTTCAGAACACATGGGTTGTATTGCCCGTTGCCGGAGTCCGACATACAAAGGTCTCAAGCACAACGCAGTGATGGTGCAATTTCTCCCACTGAAGGGAAGCCGAGTTGTTCGGACCTACCTGAAGTGGAACGAGGCTACACATGAAGACCTTGCATTCTTTCCCCAGATCAGAGAATTCGACACCTGGTATCCGCGTCGCCCGCTGCCTTCGACTGATCCCTTTCGCATTTGCTCACGATGATCAGGGCGGTGCGTTGGTCGAGACCGCGGTCACGATGCCCATCATCCTCCTCGTCATGACGGGCATCTTCTCCTTCTCCGTTGCGCTTCATCAGAAACTGGCTCTGGCTGAAGCAGTGAGCGCCGGCGGCCGCGTCCTCGCGGTTGAACGCGGCGACACCGATCCGTGTCAGAAGGCCACTGATGCGATCTACGCCGCTGCGCCTACGCTCTCCCGATCGAACATGAAGGTCAGCTACGTGCTTGACGGCGTTCCTGTCGGATCCAACGTCACGACATGTGCCAACAATCCGAACATGACTGCCGGACGTCCAGCCCAGATCATCGCAACCTATCCCATCGCGGTTTCCCTCTACGGCAAGAGCTTCGGCAATCTCAGTCTGCAGACCCAGATCAGTGAGGCGATCCAATGAAGATCAACTTTCTCTCGCGACTGATTCACGACCAGAATGGACAGGTTTTGCCCTGGATGGCATTCCTCTTCTGCCTGTTCATTGGAGCTGCCGGTGTAACCGTTGACCTCGGTCACGCATATGTCTGCTACCGCGAGCTGCAGGCGTCAACGGATGCGGCCGCTTTGGCCGCTGGGTATGAGCTATCTCAGCCCACCTCCACCGTAGCTTCCGTGAAGGCTGTCGCGAGCAACTACGGTTCTACCGCCAACGGCGCAAACATCAACTCCAACCTGCCGAACACAACGATTGCTACAGATCTTAACTGTTCCAGCAGTGTCGCCAATCTTGGCATTCTCTGCTCCAGCTCTTCGACCGGATACAACGTCGTTCGGGTAACGCAGTCTGTCACAGTTCCTACCTATTTCATGAAAGCGTTCGCCTTTCTAGGAGTCCAGGGTGCGAAGTCGGTCCCTCTTACGGCCGTTTCGACGGCGGCGGCCCGCGGAGCAACTAACTCGCAGTACAACGTTGCGGTGGTCATCGACACTACTGCCTCGATGAACACCAACGATACCGATGCCGCTTGTAACAGCACCCGTATTCACTGCGCTCTTCAGGGTGTGCAAACGCTGCTGAAAGCTCTATCCCCCTGCACTCCATCTGGCTCCGGCAAGGATTGCTCCGGAGGCAAGTCATTCGATCAGGTCAGCCTCTTCACGTTCCCGAACATCCAGGCAAACCAGGCGAACCGGGACACAAGTTGCCCTACCGGCAATCCGAACATCCCGAGCTATTACACGCCGGTGCGCGGTGCGACATGGTCTGCCCCAACAGGGACGAGCGCCACCTACCAGATCACTGACTACTCTTCGGACTGGAGTTCGACCGGCAAGCAGAACGGCGACCTGAACACCTCCTCATCTCTTGGCATTGCAGCAGGAGCTTCCACGGCTTCCAACTGCAGAGGCCTGCAGGCTCCCGGCGGCGATGGAACCTATTACGCTGGCGCCATCTATGCCGCACAGTCTTCGTTGATGGCCGCTAAGGCAGCAAACCCTAAGTCGGAAAATGCGCTCATCGTTCTGAGTGACGGTGATGCGCAGAGCACCAAGATCAACGTAACTGGAACGGCGCAGAAGGCCGGAACTGGATCGCCGTCGTTGACGGTGGATTATCCCTCAGGTACAAACCAGTGTCAGCAGGCTATCGATGCTGCGAAGTTTGCGTCTTCGCAGGGGACAACTGTTTACACCATTGCCTATGGCGCATCCAATTCGGGCTGTTCGCAGGACAAATCGGGTCCGCTCGCCGGAATTTCGCCCTGCAGTGCGCTGCAGAAGATGGCAACCGCACCAGGAAACTTCTTCTCCGACGCGGATGCATCGCAAAACAAAGGCCAGTGCACGTCCAGTGAAAACCCGAAGCTCTCACTCAATCAGATTTTCAAGGCCATTCAAATCAGTCTGAGCTACTCCAGGCTTGTCCCCAACAGCTACTACAATTAGCTTGCTGGACCAAGAGCGACGCTGCCACTCACTACTTCTTGACGGCGTCGCTTTCTTTTTGGGTCGTCTTCTCTTCCAGGCCGCGCAGATGGGCCTCCAACTCAGCATGCCCTTCATGCTTTGCCCAATCGGCGGGCGTTCCGTTCCACATCAGGTCGCGCGTGTTCGGATCTGCCCCGTGATCCAATAACAAACGAACCAGCTCATCATTCCCGATCAGCGCAGCCTGATGCAGCGGAGTGGTATGCGAGTGGCCCCCGATCGGGTTGTAGCGATTCGGATCTTCGCCTGCATCGAGCAGTAATCGAACGACATCGGTCCAGCCGATTTGACTGGCAATCACCAGTGCCAGATGCCTCTCGGCTCCTGTCGCCGAGCCCAGAAGCTTCCGCACTTCTTCCGTGTCATTTAATGCCGCCGCCACCGGCAGCGTAATCCGCGCGCCCTGCTGCAGAAGTGCCCTCACCGCGAGCAGACTTCCATGCAAAGCCGCGGCCTCGATCGCGCTGTGAAGATCAGCCCCGTATTCACACAGCAGTTCAGCCAACGGAACTACCGCACCCGTTTGCAGGGGCACGCTTCCCGTCGACACCAGCGCCAGCGTGGTATCGATCGATGCCTGATCGGGGCTGGCGTCGAGAATCACTCTCGCAACATCGGCGATGTTCTTCGGCAGCTTTCCGTGACGGATTGGATTCTCTGCGACGAACTCGAGGAGCGTGGGATTGCGAAAGTAGTTCCAGCCTTCGAATTCCACTCGCTGATGCACGACCTTCTTGTGCTTCTTCAGGAGTTCTTGCAGTCCAGTTGCGTCTCCTGCGTCGATCAAATCGACTGCTTTCCGGAAGACTGGGTCTTCGATCAATTCGTGCCGCGGTTTCTTGATGCGTTCCGCGAGCTCAGGTTTTTCGACGTACTCCTTCAGACGGGGCCAGCTCTTGAAGCCGCGCTCGCGAGCGATAGTCAACTGCGCATCTGAGAGGGTGAGCTTCCGGGCGAAGATCGCATCGTCGGTCAGCTCCCGGCACTGGGGGTGAAATTCTCTGACGCGCTGCGCGGCGCCACGATCTCGGGCAGCGTGCAGCTTCTTCAGATCACGGGCCTGATACTTCAGGTGATCGAGGTCTGGATTGGGCGGCAGGGGTCGAACAGGCATGACGAACTTCCTCTCAGGATGCCCAGGTCCGCATGTAGAGGGCAGAAAGCAAGTTCGTGAATTAGATTGTGCAGTGCAGAGGTGGACTTCTGTCCTTCCCGCGGACCGGATGCGCCCTTCTTGCGCTGGTGAGAGGGTAGCACGGAGGAACAGGGAACAGGGATCAAAGATCAGGAAGTACATGCCCCAGGGGCCCTGTGCAGTGCCAGGAATGTCGCCGGTTCAATTTGCCCGCTATGTCCTCGGTCCGTACCCCCAGTCAGTACCTCTTCCCCCCGGGGGTATCTCGTATTTTCAAGGGTTTACAGATGGAGATGCCCTGTAAGCTGAACAGAATGAGGCACATACGATCCAAATTATGGAAGGGAAATGAGTTAACCCCAAATCACTGGATTTTCGTCCTATGGTGCGGGACGGAAGACGAATCGCGAGTAGAGTGATCAGGTCTGCCGGGCGCGTGCGAGGCATTCTTCTCAGCAGTTTTGGACCGATGAGCGTAATCGGTGGTGACTATCTCTATTGTGAGGAATTCGTCTAGTTCACATGCAAAGTAGACGAATGATTTCTTACTTACATATGCAGGGTTTAGGAGTTTTGGGGTCTGGCGAGGTCTTGACAGCTCAAGAAGTGGAAGTCCGCTTGGGGATATGTGAACTACGCTTCCGCCGCCAGGCGGACGGCCGCGACGGCCAACTCACTCGGTTCGCAGCGCTGTCATCGGATCCACACTTGCCGCCCGCCTCGCGGGCACAAGAGCCGCCCCTGCCGACACTACGCTGATCGCCACGATCGCAATCGCAAAACTCGTCACATCAAATGGAGACATCTGGTACAGCATCGACTTCAGAGGCCTAATCGCCAACAAGGTGAGCGGTATCCCTGCCGCCACCCCGAACAGGAGGACCCAAAGACTCTCGCGTAGAAATATCGTCATCACCTGCCCTCGCGTCGCGCCCAGCGCCATTCGCACTCCGATCTCCGTGCTCCTACGACTCACACGGAACGAGTGCGCCCCATACAATCCGGATGCCACCAGCAATGCCGCGAGCACTCCAAAGAACCCGCCCAGAGCCGCAACCATCCGTTGCTGCGCGTACGACTTCTCAAACTGCGCCTGTTGCGTCATCGGCTGTTCCAGCGGCACATCCGGATACATCTCCGAGACAGCCTTCCGCATTGAGGGCAGCATCGCACTCGCATTTCCTCGGGTGCGCACCTCCACGTGCAGGTTTCCCATCGACTTGAATTGCACTGCAGCGTAAAACGCCATCGGCCTCGGGTCTTCGTTCACGCTCGTGTATTTGCTGTCCCGCACCACGCCCACAATCCTGAACGGGTTCTTTGGGCCGCCAAGCTGGTGGCCGATCGGATTTGTCTGTGAGAGGTACTTCTTCACCAGCGTCTCGTTCACAACAGCAACGCGCTCTGTCTGCTGTGTATCCGAGTTCGCAATGTCGCGCCCCGCCAGAATCGGCACGCCCATGGTCCTGAAAAAGTCGGGCCCCACACTGTTCGACCGCAGACTCGCTCCCTCTTTATCTACACCATCGATCTTCAGGTCGTTATTGTCAGACCAGCCCGATCCCGGCCGGTTCTCTGCGAGCGATACGCTATCCACGCCCGGCATCTGGCTCAGGCGATCAAGCAACTGACGATAGAACGCGTGCTCGTCGGCGCCGCGTTGCGGCGACACGCCAAACACGAGCAGGCCATTCGTCTCCAGGCCGAGGTTTTCAGTCGCATAATTTCGCAGCGTCCGGAGCAGCAGTCCCGCGCTCACCAGCAGCACCATGCACATCGCAATCTGAGCAGAGAGGGTGATGCGCGCTCCGGCAAGTCTGCTTCGCGTAGCGGTGGTTGTTGCCGAAGCAGAGCGCAGCACTCCGGCCATGGGAACCCGCGCCGCGCTCCACAGCGGAAACAGCCCAAAGGCCAGCGCCGCCATTGCCGAAATCGCAATCGTAAACAGCAGCACTGTCCTATCCGGACTCAAACCGGTCTCCACACCCGACCACGATGCCAACATCTGAGTCGCCGATAGCGCAAATAGCCATCCCGCCGCCGCGCCCACCACCACCAGCAGTACGCTTTCGCACAAAAGCTGCCGGAAGATGCTCGCTCTTCCTGCTCCAATCGCCAGCCGCAGGCTGAACTCGTATTCGCGCGCCGTGTTCCGCGCTTGCACCATCATCACAACATTGGTGCATGCAATCAGCAGCACTAGAGCCACCAGCCCCATCAGGATCTCTACCGGTGTTTGGAAGTTCTCGTTGTAACCTGCGATCCCCTTGGCCGGAGCGAAGTCGAGCAGCGGCTTCCATTGCTTCTCGTCGATCGTGCCCACCGTCTGCCTTACCACACCCGCAAACGTTCCCGTCAAGGCCTGCTGTGCCTGGATTGGCGTGACTCCCGGCCGTAGCCGAGCAAAAAGACGAAGACACCACCACTTCGGCGAGCCATACAGCGTGTCATTCCCTGCCGGCGTCCCCCATGCATTCAACTCTGGCCGATTCTGCAATGGGATCCAGAAGTCCGTCGACACGGCAGGCTCAATCCCCTTAAATCCCCGGGCCGTTACCCCCACAATCGTCAGCGGAACTCCCTTCACATAGAGCGTCTTCCCGAGCACGTTCGGATCCCGTGCGAAACTCCGCGTCCAGTACTCGTAGCTGATCACCGCAATCTGCGCATGATCCTTCTCGTCTTCGTAGTTGAACCCGCGCCCCGACCCCATCCGCGCGGTCAGACCCGAAAAGAAATTTCCGCTGACCTCCTCGCCCTCGGCCTCCTCCGGCAGTCCGCCATGACGAACCGCAACGCTGCCGTTGAAGCTCAGAGGAACATACCCGATTAGGTCTTCGAATACATCGGACCGCCGCCGCAGAGCTTCGAATGTCACCTCCGAAAATGACGTGTTCGAATCCCCGGTGTTCCCCGCGCCTGGCGCCTGACCCTCGCTGTTAGCCATGCGGACGTAGTAAAGACCATGCGGCCGCGACACGGGCAGCAATTGCATGAGCACCGCGTTCATCACGCTAAACACTGCGGTATTTGCGCCAATTCCCAGCGCCAGCATCACCACCACCACAATCGCAAACCCCGGCGCCTTCCTCAGTTGCCGCAACGCATAGCGCAAATCACGAGCGAATGCTCCCATCCCTGACCCCCTCGGGCACACCACCGCCTGCTCTCTCACTAGCATTTCCCGTTCCACTTAATCAGCATCCAAACTTCTGAGAGATCACGAGATCCCGACCGTCCGGCCAGTCGGCACTGTTCGGAATACGTCAACCTTGTCCGAATCTGAACAGCGCCGGTTGAAATCCCGGCCACCCGGAGCGTAATAATGAATTCCTGCCTAACTCGGGCGCCCAGCGATCGCACTATATTTTGCACGCGAAGCAATACGATTCCGGTAACCTTTCCCCCCGAAGAGCCCCCGAAAGGAATCTGCCATGAGTAGCTTCCCCGATCACCCACTGCCACACGAGTCGATTGCGGCTCGCAACGCACCTCGAGCTTCATGGCGACAGATCTTCAAGCGTGCACTTGAGCCGTCCACGTGGAAACGCACTTTACACACTCAACCGGAACCCAGTGACTCAGCAGTGAAAACAACCTCCTCCTTTTCTTCATCCTCGCGCTCCTCACGTGCGCCCAAGATTTTGATCGGGCTGGCAACAGCCGTTCTCCTTCTCATCGCGATCCCGGTCGTCCTCATCATCCGTGCGGAGTCCAGCCGTCCCCATTACTACCGGCAAGGTAAAAGCGTGGTCACGCGCGGCGAATCGATGCTTGGCCTGAATCAACAGGCGAGCGCGAAGCCGAAGCCCTCGGCCTACAAGTACACGCTGGCCACACCGATTACGAAGCCTTCAACGCCGATCGTCATCACGCCGCATCCTCAGCCTCAGTATGCTGCTCCGTCCGCCGCTCCGCAGATTCCGAACCAGGCAAGCCCCGTGTCGCCAGCGCTGCCGCAGATGGCGAACTCGATGCCTCCAGTCTCTCCCGCCGCTGGCGGGGCGCGTGTTCCATTCACGCCGGTTGTGTATCCGGCACGTCACGACAAACACTTTGGTGGATGCTCGGGCCAGCTCACGCTGAACACGGGTGGGCTCAATTTCAACTGCGTCAGCGATCCCGGGGACAGCGTTCATGTGGAGTTGAATGAGATTGGCGCTGTCGATGAAAACGGGATCCAGACCACATCGGGCAAGAAGTACCACTTCACCATCTCCGGGATGAGCAAGCCGGGCACGCAGCAGCTTTTCTCAAACTGGCTCCATCAGGTGCGATGAGTGTGAACGGGTTGTGACTCGCGCTCTTCAGATTGTCTTAATGCCGTCGTGACACAATCCTCTGGCTGATCAGGATTACCTTTTATCCTGCACGAAAGGTCTCGCCATGCGCACACATTCAGTTCTTCGCCGCCTCGCTCCAGCTCTTGTTTATTCGTTGCTCTGCACCGTTGCAGCCAGCGCACAAGGTCCGTACAAAGTTCTCGACCACTGGAAGCTCTCCGATCCGGGCGGGTGGGATTACCTGCTCGTCGACTCATCCGCACATCGGGTTTACATCACGCGTGGAGACCATGTCGATGTTGTTGACTCCACCTCAGGAAAACTTTCAGGCACCATTGGTGGGCTGCACGGTACGCATGGAGTCGCGCTCAATCCGGATGGCAAGATCGGCTACGTTTCAGATGGCCGTGGCAATGCGGTTGTCGTTTTCGATCGCTCGAATCTTTCCACTGTTGCGACCATACCGGCGGGCACGAATCCCGACGCGATTATCTGGGAGCCGGCGACAAAATCGGTGTGGGCATTCAACGGGCGCAGCAACGATATCTCTGTGATCGATGCGGAGACACGCAAGGTTGTTGCGACGATCCCGGTTCCGGGCAAGCCGGAGTTCGCCGTGTCGGATGGTAAGGGAAGCGTCTACAACAACATCGAAGACAAGAACGAAATTGTGAAGATCGACGTGCACTCGCATAAGGTAGTTGCGACGTGGCCTGCCTGCGACTCGCCTTCCGGTCTTGCGCTAGATCCGAGCGGGAATCGGCTGTTCGCGGTTTGCGATGGGAAGAAGATGGCTGTGCTGGACACGGCTTCGGGCAAGACGCTTGCTACTCCGGCCATCGGCAACGGACCCGACGCTGCGGCATACAGCGTGAAGGACAAGCTGGCGTTTGCATCGTGCGGAGAGGGCGTTTTGTCGGTCGTGGATGCATCGGGATCGGACTATAAGACTGTTCAGACGCTGGCGACCAAGCGCGGAGCGCGGACGATGGCGTACGACGCTGCTACTGATCGCATCTACACCGTGACTGCGGACTTTGGGGCGGCTCCAGCTGCGACGGCCGACAATCCTCGTCCGAGGCCTGCGATGGTGCCGGGTAGCTTCGAGGTAGTTGTGATCGGTCGCTGATTGCGTTCATCAGAATAGGGCAGTTTATCGCCGAACTTTGCGCTTGGCGTCGTGGCGCGGCCAGTACTGGAACTCATCGGAGTAGAGTTCTCCGCTTAAGTCTGCGACCCGCTGCATGAGGCGTGCTTGTGCATCTGTGATGGCCCGGTTGTAGATGACCGGGCCGATCTCTTCCAGAAAGAAATTCAGAAGAAGCCCGGCGGGCAGGTCACCGATCGGGGCGTCGCACAAGGTCGGATTCTCCTCGAAGTAGCGCTTGAGGGAGGAGATGGCGGCGGCGCGCTGCTGCTTGTCGAGCTCGAGGGTGACCATCGGGGCGATTCTCCGAAAATGAGATGACTCGATGTTACCTAATCACCTTCTGTGCAGCCGGACACAGGTCCGGAGCCGTCCTTAGAGTAGGTATAGAGAGGCGGGCTGGTTCGCACAGAAGGGGCAAGATGTCAGGATGCCGGGGAGTTGAGCGGAGACGAGGCTGGTGGGTCGCGATTCTGCTTGCGGGTGTTGGAATCGCGGCGGGAGCTCAGGGTGACAAGCCCAATAAACAGAAGCAGGAGCCGTCCGATCCGACGTTTTCGCAACGGCCTGCGCAGAAGCCACAGAGCCTCTTGATTCCCGAAGGCAAGATCAAGCTCGATGTGGTGGTGAGTGATGCGGCGGGCCGGCCGGTGCTGGGGCTGGAGCCGTGGGAGTTCAAGATCCTCGACAATGGGCAGCCGCGCAAGGTGCTTTCGTTCCGAAGGTTCGATGGTGTGCAGGTGAAGCCGGAGCCGCCGGTTGAAGTTTTGCTGGTGATTGACATGCTCAATCTGCCGTTTCAGCAGGTGGCGTATGTGCGGACACAGGTGGATAAGTTTCTTCGCCAGAATGGCGGGCAACTGAAGCAGCCCACCAGCGTGGCGCAGTTGACAGATGCGGGACTGCGCGTGCAGCCTCGGCCTTCGACTGACGGAAACGCGATTGCCAGCGTGGTGGCCGGGATCAGGGAGCACGTGAGCATGATCAATCCGGCGATGGGTGGCGAGGGCTGGGTCGAGCGGTTCCAGCGCTCGGCGCGGGCGTTGGATAATATCGCGCAGAACGAGCTCAAGAAGTCGGGACGCAAGCTGGTGATCTGGGTGGGGCCTGGATGGCCGCTGTTGAGCAGGCCGTCGGATGGATATACAGACAAGCAGCAGCGGAGGAATTTCGATTCGATTGTGGAGACATCGACGGCGCTGCGGGAGGCGCGGATCACGATGTACAGCGTGTCACCGGTGCTCGTCATTCAGAACGGGCCGAATCCAATGCTCTATAAAAATTTCCTGAACCCGGCGAGGACGGCTCATGATGCGGAAGCGGGAGATCTGGGGCTCAAGGTTCTGGTGACGCAGACGGGCGGCAGAATAATGGGGCCAGATAACGATGTGGTCGCGCAGATCAACCAGTGCATTGAAGATGCGAATGCGTTTTATCGGATCGGGTTTGATCCGCCGATAGCAAAGCATCCGGATGAGTACCACGACCTCAAAGTCGTCGTAGATAAGCCGGGAACAACGGCGCGGACGAACACCGGATACTACGACGAGCCGGCGAATCGGTAAGATTGCGGGGCGGGGTTTTGGGATGAGGCGAGGGCGGCTGGGAATCGCACGTTGTCTTCTGTTGAGTGCCGCTGTTCTCGTTGTGCGAAGTGTGCTGCCGGCGCAGGGTGTGGATGGACAGGGGCGCTTCCACCTGGATGTGGTGGTGGCGGATAGTGCGGGGAAGCCAGTCGCTGGATTGCAGGAGAAGGATTTCAAGCTTCTCGATGATGGCAAGGAGCGGACGATTGCTTCGTTTGCGGCGATCGATGGAGTGACGGCCAAGACCGATCCGGCGTCGCAGATGATCATCGTGATCGACGCCGTGAACAACGGGTTCGTCGAGATGGGATTTATCCGGCAGGGGCTGGAGAGATTTCTGCGCGAGAATGAGGGGCGGCTGGGCCAGCCGACCACGATCGCGCGGCTTGTTCCTTCAGGAATTCAATATCTATCGCAAGCGACGCGCGATGGGGATGCGCTGGCGGGAATCGTTGAGGGTGTTAGCCCAAGCGTCAGGCCGCGAGGGCTGGATGCGATGCTGATATCCATCAACGGACTGACGACCGTCGCGAAGAAAGAGATCACGGAATCGGGAAGAAAGCTGCTTGTGTGGCTCGGGCCTGGATGGCCTACGCCGGGACAACCGCAGGGGAACTTCACGGCTGTGGATGAACGCAACCAGCGTGCATATGCGGGAGCAGCGATGCAGATCGCAAAGTATCTGCATCAAGCGCGCACGGTCCTTTACGGCGGGTATTCGGGCGGCGATTTTTACATGCGAGATGCGCTGAAGCCGATGAAGAAGATTTCGGACGTGGATGGGAGGATGTTGCGGCTGAATGTGCTGGCGATCAAGAGCGGAGGAAAAGGTGAGCTTCCGGAGACGAATCGCGACAGCGTGGTGACGGAGGTGCTGGATCATTTCGCGGCGGAGGTGAATTCGTTTTACGAGGTCTCGTTTATCCCGCCGAAGGCGAAGGGTGCGGATGAGTTTCACGAGCTGCTCGTTGAGGTGAAGCGGCCGGGGCTAACGGCGCGGACGATGACGGGCTATTACAACGAGCCGGAGTTCTCACGCCTGGAGCGAGCGAAGCAGGCACCCCCTCCGATCCTGGTACAGCCGCCCGCCGAGGAACTGGTGATTCCGGGACTGGTCACGGTGGCGCAGCTGACGCAGGTGGTGAACGGGGCGAAGAACAAGCGCGACGGAGAGGCGGCCAACGAGATCGAGCATCTGCAATTGACCGAGCGGTTGAACAGCACGAAGCTAGTGGTCTTGAGCAATGAGCTTCCGGGAACTAAGTCGAAGAATGCATTGAGAGCGGTTGCGGATGCTGCGGTGTTTCTGGAACTGCCAAAGGGCGAGATTCCAGACCGGGCTGTTCCTGACGTGGCAGAGCAGAGGCGCATGGTGTCGCTGGCTGTGAATTACCTGGCGAAGACGGTTCCGAAGCTGCCGAACTTTTTTGCGCGGCGCACCACAGTGAGCTTTGAGGCGATCGGGATGGTGAAGGGAGGGGGCGCTGCAAATGACGGTCCGCTGCACCAGAGCGGCGAGGCAGTCGGAACGATTCTGTACCGGAACGGCAAGGAAGAGATCAAGCAGAGCGGAGCGAGCGATAAGCAGCTCGGGCTGATCACGAAGGGTGTTTTCGGGCCGGTGCTTTCTACGGTGATTGTCGATGCGTCGCATGGAGAGATGAAATGGAGCCACTGGGAAGAGGGACCGACGGGGCCGATGGCGGTGTTTGCGTATCGCGTGGGGATGTTGCAGTCGCACTATGAAGTTTCGTACCCGGCGATTCTGAATACGGGGCTTGATATGTCGAACTTCAAGACGGCTTATCACGGCGAAGTGGGAGTTGATGCCGCTACGGGGACGATTATGCGGTTGGCGCTGGAGGCGGATCTCGAACTGGGGATGCCGATGCAGCGAGCCGACATCATGGTGGAGTACGGAGTCGTGGACATCGGAGGCAAAGGGTACGCTTGCCCGGTGCGGAGCGTTTCGATTTCGCGAGGGAAGTCGATTGCGGGCGGTGGCAGACCGGGGCTGGAGTCGATGCGCGAGGTGAAGCGGCTAAATGACGTGGTGTTCAGCGATTATCACGTCTTCCGGAGCGAAATGCGGATTGTGCCTTAGCCATTCCTGCCGTCGATGTGTCGCCAGTTTCGGGCGACCCTCCGGAACGCAGGTTCGTTGGTGGATCGTACCCAGGGTTTCGCCCTGGGCCATTCTCGACTCTGCCTCCGGGAGATCTTTAGTTTGAGATCTTGGTTGGGGTTGTGGTCTCCCATGCCTTCAACAGAAGGAGACCCCTCGACAGGCTCAGCGCGGGCTATGGGCACCCGAGGTTCTTGCCGGCGGAGAGAGTCAGCTGGAATGGGGGCGGTGGGTCGCGGCGCGCCGTGGTCTGTGGAAGAGGCGTTTGCGTAGGAGCCACAGCCCTACGGCGACGGTGAGCCACACTAGTGTCGCCAGCGGGAAGACGACCCACACGCTTGTGCGCGGAAGCCAGATCCAGAAGACAAATGCGAAGGCGGCGAGGGCGATGCAGCCCATTGCGGCGCCGTAGGCATCGATGGCGGCGACGATGCGGCCGCGGTTTGTGCCTTCGTAGCCCGCGCGGGCTTTGTGCTCTTTCTCGTGCGTTTCAACGAGGCTGGCACCGGCTGGGAAGATGGCGGGGAAAGCGAGGAAGAGGCCGCCCACGACGGGACCATAGTGCTGTGCGATGAGACCCGCGGCGACACAGACAGCTCCGCCGAATACGAAGCGGATGATCCACTCGTGCGGCTTGATCCCTTTGATGGCGGAAAGACGGGCCCCTACCAGCATGGCGTCACCTGACCACCAGCCAGAGCGCGAACGAAACCCCGAACCATATCGGCAAGAGCGAGAGAGTGGCGGTAAGGGCTCGGGGTTTGAAGCGCCAAAGCAACCATGTTGTGGCTGCGGCATAGCAGAGGAATGCGATCGCTCCAAGGATCATGGACCGGGCTTCAGTGGAGGCGTAGTGAGCTCCGTGAGAAGAGATGGTGAGGCCGAGGGTGGCGAGCGCTATCGACGGCGCCGCGCCGAAGAGGCCGGCGAAGCTTTTGGGGCGGAACATCTCGGCGAGCACCGCGAAGAAGCTGACGATGGCGCCGCCGATAAAGAAGCGTGCGAGGCTCTCGGTGATTTCGTGCGACATAGGTTTCCTCAGGCGGCGCGCTGGGCGTCTTTGATTGCCCGCATGCCGACGTCTTCGCCTTTGCAGCCGAGTAGCTTGTACCGTTTGCCTTCGAGCTGGTGGTAGTTGACGAAGAACTCTTCGAGTTCGTGGACGAATGGTTTGGGAAGGTCGCCGACTTTCTTGATGTAGGCGTATTCGTGATTCATCTCGGCGACGGCGAGGAGGCGGTCGTTGCGGGTCCTCTTTTTACCCTCGATCTGTTCACCCTGAATGACGCCGATCAGGCGCGCACGGACGGCGATGCCAGGGAAGGCGGGTTCGTCCATGAGCAGGAGAACGTCGATTGGGTCCCCGTCCTGCGCTTTCGTGCGCGGAAGAAAGCCAAAGTCATAGGGGAAGGACATTCCAGCGGGGAGGACTTTCTTAACGGTGAAGATGTTCTGTTCCTCGTCGTAGGCAAATTTGTTGCGGCTGCCCTTCGGGGTCTCGATGATGACCTGAATGAGGCCGGCTTTCTTGTCGACCGGATTGAGAAGAGTGGGATTGCTCAGACCTTTGGCGTGCTTTTTCTTGGGCATGGAGGGCTCCGCTTTAACATTCCTTGCACACTTGTAGAGGGGATGAAGATGCTAGCGGTTGCCCAAATGAACAGGTAGACAGGACTTAGGCTCTTTAGCAGTCTCACCTTGACAGTGCTGATGTGAGATTTCTAAAATCGAGGAGGCGAATCTTTTCCGATGAGGTTCTAAGCTTCTGATTGTGGGAGGTTTGCTGCGGCCGGGCGAGCGAGGAGCCGGTGCTCAAGAGGTAGCTGAGCGATGCCTGAGATACGTGTCAGTCCGCGCGAGCGGATGGTTCTTACGGCGATCATCGAGCTCTACATCGCTACGGGCGAACCTGTGTCTTCGCAGGCTGTCGCCGACCATTTTGTGCACAAAGAAGGTTTGAGCTCGGCGACGATCCGCAACGTGATGGCGTCGCTGGGAGATGCGGGTCTGCTGGAGCAGGCTCACACATCGGCGGGGCGCGTGCCGACGGCGGCCGCCTTCCGTTATTACGTTGAGCAGATTACACGGCCCGATGCTGCACTGGGGCGCATCGGCGTTACGACCGCGATCCCTGCGGGCGGCTCTTCCCTGAGCGAACAGAGGCGCGGGCAGATCGAAGAGATATTCTCCGGTGTCACGAGTTCGAACGAGTACTTGGAGCGGACGTCACACGTTCTGGCGCTGATTTCTAGCGGGCTTGGCGTAGCGCTGGCGAGCGGCACCGCGGACCAGGTATTGGAGCATATCCACTTTTCAAGGCTGTCGGCGGGTCGCGTACTGGCAGTGGTGGTGACGCGTGCCGGCGCAGTGCTGGATCGGGTGCTCGTGCTGGACCGAGAGATGACGCACTTGGAGTTGGAGACCGCGGCACGTTATCTGAATGAGACTTTTCACGGGTGGCCGATA
>Ga0105240_10003233_pt1 | contig 25510 bp, 28 predicted proteins | sample KBSC54metaG_FD_80426 | JGI IMG/M metagenome (GOLD analysis project Ga0105240, IMG submission 80426) | Corn rhizosphere microbial communities from Kellogg Biological Station, Michigan, USA - KBS C5-4 metaG | ecosystem: Host-associated > Plants > Roots > Rhizosphere > Soil | place: Michigan, USA...
CACGACAGCCTCGGCTGTGTGCCGCCCCTGACCTTCAAGCCGAGGCAAACACCAGGAGAGTCTACTTCAGAACTGTGTGCTTGACGGGGGAGCCTTCAAGATGGCGATATCAGGTCTACTGCGCCGGGGATGTCCCGAAGCGGCGGATAGGATCTCGTGGCAGGCAATGAGGCAGACAGTGAGCCGGAGGCAGTTCACCTGGTGACGGTGGACTGGCAGCGGGGGAAGTGGGCGCAGACGAAGGGTAAGTATTCACGCGAGCACGTATGGCATCTGCTGGGCGGGGCGAAGTTGAAGGCATCGGATTCTCCGGCGCTGCTGCCGAAGGGATTTCAGGACCGGGCCGCCGTGAACCCGGAGAACATGTTGGTCGGCGCCATATCCAGCGCACACATGCTGTCGTGGTTGAACGTCGCTTTCGGGATGGGGATCGAGGTGGTGAGCTATCTGGATCAGACTCACGGAGTGTTGACAGAGATATCCGCCGGGGAGGTATGGGTCAGCGAGGTGATTCTCAAACCACGGATTACCTTTGATCCGCACTTCGATGTCAGCGCTGACGTGATTGCAAAGGTCCACGAGCTCGCGCACGAGCACTGCTTTATCGCCCGCTCGGTCAAATCGAAGGTAACCGTTCTGCCGGCGTGAGTATCAACTGGTGTTATGTTGTGGATGCAGTCGCGCATAGTCATGTGGCAACAGCCCGCTGACGGTTTGCGTCGTCGCCGCCGCCAGCCGCGGCAACACCCATCGCAGGTAGGCGAACGGATCTACCTCGAGCAGCCTGCACGTACCCACGATGGAGTAAATCACCGCCGAGCGCCAGCCGGCCTTGGGATGACCGATGTGCATCCAGTTCTTCGCGCCAATTTTCGTCGGACGGATCTGGCTCTCAACCGGATTCTGATCGATGTTGATATGTCCGTAGCCAGGCTTGGCATAGCGAACCAACTGAGACCAGCGATTTAACACGTATTTGGCGGCCTCGCCGAGATGACTGCTGGGCAACTCCGTGCGCTTGAGTTCCTCGAAGCGTGCCTTCAGGCGTTTGAAGACCGGACGGCATTTCCCGTAGCGATAGTAGCTGCGTTGCGCTGGGGTATACCCACGCTCCTTGGCCTCGGTCTCTATCGCATACAGCTCATTGATTTCCCGCAGCAGCAGCAAGGCTTTCTGCTCACCGCTCTTGAGCGCCTCCACTATGCCTCTGCGTGCATGTGTCCAGCAACCAAACAGCACGATGCCGGGACGACTTTGCGCCACACTGGTGTAGACCCTGTAACCATCCGCCTGAAGCGCTCCACGCCAGTGCTTCGGAAAGACGGCTTGTGGATTCTCCGCTCCTCGCGTCAAGCTGAACTGGAAAACGATCGTCTCAACGGTTGGACCCAGATAGGTCCATAACCAGGCGTCCTGCGCCTTGTGACGCCGATCCGGGTCCAGGAGCTTCACGGTGGTCTCATCGGCAGATACGTAGCCACCGCTCAAAAGTCGGTCGATGAGTTGGTGATAGATCGTCAGTAACAGCAGCGCGCATTGCTCCGTATAGCGTACACGCGCCTTGTCACAAATCCACAGCCCACCGCGCTGATCAATGCGCTGCTGCCGATAGTAGGGGACGTGATCAACATACTTGCTAACCAACATGTGAGCCAGGAACCCCGGCCCCACCTTCGATTGCGGGATCACACGAGCAGGTAACGGGGCGATCACCGGGCCATGGAGTCGTTTCGGATGCGCGTAGACCGAGCGCACATAGGCGCGGCGGAAGAACTGGCTGGGCTGGTAGTCCTGCTCGTAACTGATCTCGTCGCGCATCCAGACCAGGCCCGCCTTTTGCTCCTCGGGCAGGTCGATGCGCACAGTCTCCAGTACCGGCAGGTTCTCAGGGCTCGTCCGACGTGTGCCGGTACTACTGTAGACGCGCTTGAGCGCTGCGCGCGAGCGCTTCAGGGCTTCGCGGGCCACACCTGCGGCCTGCTCAGCAGCGGAAGCGGCGCCGAACAGCAAGCCCTGCAGCGCGTTGAGCTTCTCGCTCTTCGGACCAAAAATCCGTCTCAACAGGTCTTTGACTTTCAGCTCGGCCCGTTCGCGACCGAGCTTCTCGATGCGCAGCTCTTCGCGCAGCGCTCTGATGCAGGATTGCTGCTCACGTACGAGGGACTGCAGCGAAGGCAGGTCTTCGGGGAAACAGGTGCCGTGTGTTGGTAATGTCAACATGCGAGCGCGGAGTTGGAGTCTACTCCGCGCTCGCCTCAGTGCCTAGATGTTCTTCAACTCCGGCGCGTCCGTGCCACGCCGATACCAACCGCGGCGGCTTCTGATCTCCAGTCCCTGCAACAGCAGTCGCAACTGCGCGCCGTTCATCTCGGCAGCTCCCGCCTCATCCTTGGGCCAGTCCACCGTGCCAGACTCAATCCGCTTCGTGCTCAACCACAGGCCGCTACCATCCCAGTAAAGGCAGCGCACGCGATTACGCCCTCTGTTGCAAAAAGCGAAGACACAACCAGACGTGGGCTCCTGCCGGATCACGTTCACCACCAGGGCTCGTAATCCTTCGAACGCCAAACGAAGATCGGTGGCTCCTGTCTTCACAAACACACGCGTCTCGGCAGTCAGTCCCAGCATGATCAACTCTCCCGAGCCGCGAGGGCTTGGACCACCCCGGCGACCCAGCCCGCTTCCGTGCCTTCGTCGATCTCCATCCAGATGCCGCCTTGCAGGGCAATCCTCATCGCGCACGAGCCCAGTCCCACCCGCACGGCAGCGGGGCGAACCTCGATGAGCTTCTCACTCATCCCCGTATCCGTTTTGCCCAGTCGGCGACGCCAATAGGAAAAGGTGGATGGCGCCAACCCCTGGTCTCGGCAAAAGTCCTTCGGCTGCTGGCCGCTCGCCTCGAACTGCTGCAAACGTTGAGCCCACTCGTGGGCGTTACGGCGCCGGGCGCCACCTTTGGCACGCTCAATCTCGTTCATCAACGCGGTCCTCTCGTTGTGGAAAACCGCGTCTTGGTACAGGAGCGGGTGGTCACCTGCTAGGCTGTACCCGGCGGGGTGCTTACCTTGCGCATGTGCTCCAACGCCTGCTGCTCTCGTTCGGGCAATGCCTCGGTCGTCGCCATCGCTCGCCTCCATCATCACGGTGTGTTGCCGCTGAAGGCAGCTTGCGGGACTCAGATCACCCTCGAAAAGATGGGGTTATCGGAGTGGTCACGACAGGACGGCAAGCGGTATTCCAGGAAGCGGAAGAACGCTTTGATAGCAACCGGATCGCTCAGCTACTCAAGCGACTGGACGCGGCTTTGGACAAGGTGACGGCCGACAACTCCGTAATCGACGAAGTCTTACCCGGGATCAAGCATCGCCAGTCCGAGCAAGACTAGACCAGGCAGACCTCCCCAGACGCGCGCAGTCTGCCCCGAAAATCATCACCTACGCACTCAGCCACGCCCGCACGCGTACGTGGGACACCCTGCCAAGGACTCTTATTTATATCGGTAATCGGCTTCAAGACCGATTGTAAGTGGGCGTGGACGCGCAGTTCCCTGCCCCTCTGTGGTGGGATCGAATCCGGTCAGTGGAGCGCCTAAGTTACCACGTTGATTGGTCAAATTGTCACCGTAAAGCTTAATAGACCATTTCTCTTGGAAGGTCACGGTGAAGGACGACTGCACAAACAGAAGGCTATCGCCATAGAGGTACGTAGGCGTCCCATTCGGTGTAATTGTGTATGACGCTTGTCGGGATGTGTAGTTGGCTGAAAATGCAAGCAATCCGGTAGAGGCGCCCAACGGGAAGTCGACGTTAGCAAAGGCGCTTCCCGTATAGCGCGACGAATCAGCCAGCGGCCCTCCCTTCGGTATGATGACGGAGCCTCCTGACACCACCGCATCGTCCGCTGCCAGTTTGTTCCAGCTTGATGTTATCCCGAAGCGCAAGTGAGAAATTGGTTGTATGGTCACGGCCAAATCCACACCCGGACCGCTCGCGCTTGGACCATTTAGGATGGCATTCAATTGGACCCCATTCGGCTCGTACACATTTAGCGGCTGTTGTACCCCTTTCCACTTAACGTAGTAGGCGGAGGTGTCAAGAGTGACGCGATGGTCCCATAGATCCGTCTTAGCACCGACCTCATAGTTGTAGAGCCTGTCTGGTTGCGCTGGGGGCGCGCTCGGATACACGGAGGTGGCCGCATAGTATTGAGGCACGCCACTTCGGAATCCTTCGGAAAAGGACGCATACACAGTGAGATCGCGAACCGGATACCAAGACATCACCGCGCGCGGAGTCGTCGCATTAAACGACCGAGACTGGTAGGATGGAGTAGATGGATCGAGCGACAGCGAGTAAACATTATCGTGAAATTGACGCAGTCCAAGGGTCCACTCCCACTTGTTGTCTAGGAATCGCCGTCCAATTTGTCCAAATGCCGCATATGACCGGGAGCCATCCCTAAAGTTCACAAAGCCGACATCTTCTGGCGCCGGATAGGTCGGAACCATGCCGTACGCGCCTGCTTGTGCATTGCCGTCCCATTCCTTACGAGCAAAAAGGCCAGCGGTCCAGCTCCAGGGACTATCATTCCTAGAATTGGCCGTCAGTTCCTCGGAAAGAACGCGAGAACCAAACCAGCTAGCTAGGCTCAAGTTGTCGAACAATCCACCATAGAGTGTAGGACCGAGATAACTCACATCAAAAGCAGAAAAGACTTTGTATCGGAGATAGCTCGTCATGCTTGTAAGGGAAAAGCTCGGGAATCGATAGCCGATCTTTGCTCCGTAAGCATCAAAGTCAACTTCAGAAGGCTCGGGAGTTGTTCCGTACGGGGCGCTCCCATCCGGAAATGACAAAGCAACCGAGTCCGAGTGCTCGCGCGAGCTCCACACGGATAAATCGACGGTGAGATTCTCAACCGGCTGATATGCGAGCTTGAGGCGGTAGTTGCGAAGCTGCGAAGCGTTCGCATTGTTATCGTTGGGGCGATCAATCCAGCCGCTCCAATCCTGATAGTCTACGACGGCGCGTACAGCGAGCTTGCCATCGATCAACGGCACATTGATCGCAACGTCTCCGCCCCCGTTCGCACCGCCCCCTTCGGTACCCGATCCGAGTACACGGGCCTTCAGGTCAAACCCATGCACGTCCGCTTCATTGGTAATGATTCGTACAACTCCGTCTTCGGCATTCGCTCCATAGAGCGTCCCCTGAGGTCCACGTAGAACTTCCACGCGTTGCAGGTCAAACGCGTTGGCGTCTGGAGCGTACGCGCTTCTGACGAAACCAAAAGGCACGGTATCAAGGTAATAGGCAATTGGGCTTGCCCCCCCCCACTGAAGAAGGGCTGCTGCGACGCCGCGCATCGCAATTAGCGGCGCGGCGAGACCCGCATTGGCGGGCTGCAGTACAACTCCAGGTACTTTATTCAGCTCGTCGGATATCCCGCTAAGCGTAGACGAGTCGAGCGCCGTCCCTGACAACACGGAAATAGAAATCGGCACGTCCTGAAGCTTTTCTTCGCGCTTCTGCGCGGTAACGACAACCTCCTGCAACTGCTGATTTACCTGGTTGTCTGCAAACGACAACGTGGGTGATAGCAGAACCCCTGCTGCTTGCACGGCGGTAGCGGCGACAATCCGCCTCCGTAGGCTACAAGAGACTTGTCGATGCACGTACGCCGAAGGCGTAACGTGCTGAAATATGATTGCTCTCATGGACCTGTCTGTGCCCCCCGCACTTTGTTTAAGAGTTCTCAGGAAATATAGTCCCGGAGTTGACCAACATTTGCGTTAGGCCGAGACCCGACTGAGGTGGTATCACTACGCGCGAACAAAGACGAACGACTGTAATAAGACTGACACTTTGGGCGGCGTGCCGCCGCTGCCGTCGGAGCGTGGCTGCACATCTTCGCCCCAGTGTTGCCCCCCGTACTGATCATCGCCGCGGTCCTGCGCAGCGCGCTCCTGGACTTTCTCAAATGACGCACCGGGATTTGCTCCTTGCAGAAATTACTGCGCGAACGTGTCGAGCTGACTCACTTTCCAGAACGTCGGTTGGTCGGATAGCGAAACTCCTACTTCCTCAGCGGATTCCAGCACTCTAACTCTGCCGAAACTCAGCCTCGGACTGGAGCCGAAGCTCCCAAAAGCCGGTTTAAATGGACAACCAGGCATTCTCATGGAGGAATCCATTTTCGGTAGGGGGATTCAACTCGTTCTGGAAGTGATAGAGTCAGAACTGGGCGAGAGGACAAACCCGGTCCCAGACCGTGTTATGGATGTGAACTTATGCATACCACGTATTTCAACTTCGTGACTGATCGACAATCTCTCAATAATTGTAAGAACTACGAACCTTCGTGGTTCTTAAAAATTACCGAGGCATCATTCGACATGATGCTACGTTGAGACAAAGTGACTTTTGCCGCGGCCGGCGGCGTGACGTGGCAAGGCGTGATTCAACGAGATGTCGTGCAGACGCAAGAAAAGCCCCCTGTGATTGTTACGCAGCCGCCTGCACTGATACTACCTCCTGCTCCCACTGAGAAAGAGCCAGAACGACCTCGGCTAATCTACGCCGAGCCCGGCACGCGCGCGTTCCACGCATTAAATATGGTATGGCCACTCGTGTGCTGGCGCCTCGAACGCACCCCCAATATCACATCTACGCAGTTGTTCGAGGAACTGTGCGCGCAGTTCCCGGGACGTTTTCATCCGTGGCAAGACAGGCGGCTGATGAAACGCGTGAAAGCATGGCGAGAGAAGGCACGTGCCCGAGGCGTCGTCATCGGTCCACGCAAACATTGTGAACGGCGGTCAGGAACCGCGTGATTTTGGGGATGAGGGCGCGGTTTTGAGATGACCGTGTAAACCTCGGATCAGATCCAGCCTCTTCAACTCTCGATCTCTTCCCCTGCGTCTTTTTGTCCGCGCGGCCGCAAAGCGGCGGCGCGGTCTGACCGGCCCACAGGCCGGGCAGAAGGTCCCCCTGTGAGATTCAGATCGATGTGGTGGGGCACACGTCGGTGCCGGCTTCTGCTGCGGCGAGACCGGCTTCGGCTATGCTTGTGGTGGAGATAGCAACTAAAACGAAGGCCCGGGACGTTTGATTGGCGTCGAACCCCGGGCCCTCGATGCTCAGCGCCTTGGAGGCAGCTTTTGCAGGCCTTTTATGCCTCGCCGCCCCGGTGCTGTCCAGTGCCATCGGGGAGGGGGGCTTGGGGCTGCTCGAGGAGCCTGCGACCTACGGGCTCTACAACTGTCAGCGCTGCTGGATGCAGGTCTGCATCTGCGCGCAATGCGACTGCGGGAACCTCTACTGTCCCGGGGAGTGCGCGCAAAGAGCGCGCCGGGAGTCTGTGCGCCGCGCCGGCGCACGCTACCAGAGATCCTTGCGCGGATCCCGCAAACACGCCGAACGACAGCGGCGCTACCGCGAGCGGCGAAAGTTTGAAGTGACGCATCATGGCTTTTCACTCGTGAGGAGAGGGTGCAGCGTATTGAGGCATCCGAGGACCGTCAGCGAGTGGATCGATGTTGACTCAAAAGAGACTTGTTGGCCTCCCGCTCGCTCCCTACAGAGGCGCTGTGCGTTCTGCGGAAGGCCGTTGCCGGACTTCGCACGCCTTCACCCCTGGCGTTGGCGGGAGTAACTCCAACAACTTGCGACGCGGCCGGATATCACGATGATCTCGCGCGAGCTCGAGGCGGAGATCCTGCGGCTGTATCACACCGAGAGGTGGCCGGTGGGCACACTGGCCCGACAGTTGAAAGTCCACCGCTCTACCGTGCGACGCGTCCTGGGGCAGGCAGGCCTCTCAGTGGCTCACCACTACACACGCCCCTCGATGGCCGAGCCGTTCATCCCTTTTATCCAGGAGACGCTCACGCGCTATCCCACACTGCGCGCCAGCCGCCTGTATCGGATGGTGCGCGAACGCGGCTATCCTGGCGCTGCAGATCACTTCCGCGCAATCGTCGCGCGGCTGCGGCCACGAGCCCCGGCAGAGGCGTATCTGCGCTTGCGCACCCTCGCGGGGGAACAGGGTCAGGTTGACTGGGCGCACTTCGGCAAGCTCACCGTAGGCAAGGCCCTGCGCCCGTTGATGGCCTTCGTGATGGTGCTGTCCTACTCCAGACACCTGTTCTTACGGTGTTACTTGAGCGCCGGGATGAGCAGCTTCCTGGACGCGCACGTGCGCGCCCTGAACTTCTTTCAGGGGGTACCCCGTACCTTGCTGTATGACAACTTACGCTCGGCCGTGCTCGAGCGCATGCCGCTCGCAGGAGCTGCGGATGCGATCCGCTTCCATCCCAGGATGTTGGAACTCTCGGCATGGTATCGCTTCGCACCGCGCCCGGTGGCGGTGGCGCGCGGCAACGAAAAAGGTCGGGTCGAGCGGGCCATCCGCTTCGCGCGCGAGCGCTTCTTCGCCGCGCGTCACTTCTGCGATCTGGCCGATCTTAACACCCAGGCGCTCAACTGGTGTAACACCGAGGCCGCCGAGCGACCTTGTCCCGAGGATCGCAGTCGGACGGTGCGCGAGTGCTTCGAGTCTGAGCGGGCGCGCTTGCTCGCCCTGCCCGGTGAGCCCTTTCCAACAGCTGAGGATCTGACCGGGCGCACTCACAAGACTCCCTACGTCCGCTTTGATCTCAACGACTACTCCGTTCCTCATACCCACGTGCGCCGCACGCTCGAGATCCTCGCAACCGTGGACACCGTGCGCATCCTCGACGGCACCATCGTCATTGCCACACACCCCAGAAGCTACGATCGTGGCGCACAGATCGAGGAGCCCACTCACATCGCGGCTCTTGAGGCCCACAAGCGTGCCGGGCGCGCGCATCGGGCGATGGACCGGTTGCACTACGCCGCCGTCAGCGCGCCGCGGTTCTTCCAACTGGCCGCCGACCGCGGTGTGCACCTCGGTCCCCTCACCCGGGGCTTGATCGAGTTGCTCGATACCCACGGGGCCGCAGCCCTGGAGGCGGCCCTCACCACCGCTCTCGCCGAAGACGCCACGCACCTGGCGGCCGTGCGTCACTTCATCGACCTGCAGCGCGCCCAGCGCGGGCAGTCACCGCCGATCCCAGTGACCTTGCCCGATGATCCGCGCGTGCGCGCACTCATTGTCCGGCCACACAACCTGGCCGATTACGAAGCACTCTCTCGGGAGACCTGCGATGAACGGTCAGATGCTGCCGCTGAACCTCACGGCGCCGGATCCGACGACAACACCGATCCTGGCAACCTCGGGGAGTCTGCCACCTGATGCGCTCAAGCAGCGCCTGCGGCGGCTGAATCTGCACGGATTGCTCGCCCACCTGGAGGAAATGGCCACCGAGCCGTGGCTGCTGCGCGTTCTGGAAATCGAGGAGAGCGAGCGCCTGCAGCGCAGCTTCAAGCGCCGCCAGAATAACGCCCGGCTCGGCACCTTCAAGCCCATGGCCGACTTCGACTACGGCTGGCCGAAAGAGCTCGATCGCGCGCTGCTGGAGGAGTTGTTCACCTTCGCCTTCCTCGAGCAGGCCGCCAACGTCGTCATTGTCGGCCCAAACGGCCTCGGCAAAAGCATGATCGCCAGGAACCTGTTGCATCAGGCGGTGCTGCGCGGCTACACGGCGCGCTTCACCGCCGCCTCCGACATGCTCCACGACCTTGCCGCCCAGGACAGCTCCACGCAGCTTGCACGGCGGTTGCGCCGCTACACCACTCCAGCCTTACTCGGCGTGGATGAAGTTGGATATCTGGCCTATGACACGCGCTACGCGGACCTGCTGTTCGAGGTGATCACGCGCCGGTACCAGTTGCGCCGTCCGCTGGTACTTACCACCAACAAAACCTTCAGCGAGTGGAACCAGGTCTTTCCCAATGCCACCTGTGTCGTGGCTCTCGTCGATCGGCTCGTGCATCGATCTGAGATCCTCTCAATCGACGGAGAAAGCTATCGCCTGAAAGAAGCGCGCGAACGCGCCGCACGCCGCGCCACTCAGCGCCCAGCGGGAAAGAAGGCTCGCTCCACGAGGTCCGCCCATGCAGCCGAATGACCTGCCGATCGTCTGTTTGCCACTGGAGTTGTCGGACGAAGCCGCCGCCGCCCTCGTCGACTTCCTCCACGAACTCACCGAGGCGCTGGAGCGGCACTACTGCGGGCAGCTTCTGCGCCACGCTCACCGCTATGAGCCGCTGCCGTCACTTGCAGACGGCCAGCCAACCCCGGGCAACATCGATCCTGACGATCCGCCGTTCTGAGCAAGGGTGCGGAGCCGCTTTACGCCCCAATGCCGGGGCAGCGGACACCCGCGTGCCCCTTGCGCACGCCACCCCCAAAAAGAGGCGAGTCTACGCCACCGTCAATAGAAACATCGCTATCCAACGAAAAGAGCTCCAGGAGGTGGCCGCCGCCGGCAGAGCTGCACGGCCCACTGGGCGGAAATGGTTCAGTGGCTGGAAGAGCATCCGGACTCGACAGGTGTGGAACTTCTCACCGAATCCAAGCCCGCTATCCGGGATACTACAACCGAAGTCATTTGCGAACGTTGAGGCGTCGCTTGGGCGTCTGGCGTCGAGAAACCATTCAGCGATTGATCTGCGAAATGAAGGGGCAGACACAAGACGTCAGCGTCAATGGTGCAGAACGATCCTGAGCCCCGATCGATCACCCTCTACCGAATCCGGAGCTCCTCGCGGCGCGAAGCGCGCAGGGAGTCTCCCTCGCCTCGAAGACGTGAAATGAAGATCAGAGTCGGGAATAGACCAGGCGCCGGTAACAGCATTCATGACGCAACGGGTAACAAAATTACGTGAGGCAATACGGGGGTTAGCACGACGGCTTCACCGGAAGCATGTTCTATCCCAGCCGTCACGGCGATCTGGTGGCCGAAATTTCTCGAGAACAACACGACCTTCACTCTCGAATCCGCCGACTGCAGGTTCCGAAGTATCGCGGGTGTGCGATCACTGCTTCCATCATCGACGAGTATCAACTTGAACTCGATTTCTAGCAGCGACCCGAGCACCTCAACCAGCCGGCAGTAGGTCGCCTGAATGACCGCCTCCTCGTTAAAACAAGGTATGACCACGGATACCAATGCTCCGTGCAAGTCTCTTTCAAACATTCCCTGTGACCTTTCGCAAATAGAAGGTAGGGCGCCCACTTTCCATGGAAGACAGCCTACGAGGGTGTTATACCCGCGTTCACCCTTCTGTCAATGGATCGTGTCAGAAGTGGCGCAGCTTTCTCGCAGCTTCAACTCGGAAAATTGCAGAGTATCGGTTATACTTCGACGCAATCGTGTTTCAGCGGCACAAATAGAGTTTTGAGTTTGCAATTCTCCACACCCCTCCGACAACGCATGTTCGAGGACATGTAGATCCATAACTTTTCCGAGAACACTCAGAAGTCTGTAAGTGCGACGATCTTGATGAGGATCACGGCCCCACGTTCCACTCTTGGTGCAGGCGATTCGGTTCGATCCATATGAATACGCAGTGCGCAATTGGATTTTCTCAAACCGCGAGGATCACAATCAACACAGCAAGGCAACCGACGCCAACGCTTATCTTGTCCTTCAACGCAAAAACAACTGGATCATCATGCATGCCTCCTCGTTGTGCCGTCATCCATACACGACTGATCCAAACGAGCATGAGTACGCACAGCGCCCAAATCATCTTTGGATGACGGTACAGCCCCTCAATTTCCGGTGAATTGATGTAGAGAGCTAAGACCAATACGCTCAGATAGCCGGCAGCACAACCCAGGCTCTGGAGAATAGGTAGATCCCTCACTTCATATCCACCACCGATGGCCTGAAGCTGGCCCCGCCTCCGCAATGCGTCGAGCTCCGCATAGCGCTTTACGAAGGCAAGACTTAAAAACAGAAAGATCGAAAACAGCAGTATCCAGAAGGAAAGCGGGACATTAACGGCCGCAGCTCCCGCCACAATCCTCAGGGTATACAAACAGGCAAGCACCAACGCATCTATGAGTACCTTCCCTTCCAGCGAGAATGAATACGAAAGAGTAAGGGTGTAATAGCCAGCTAGAACCGCTGTAAAGGAGTTTGGGAGGAAAGCTCCCAAGCCGAAGGCAAACCCCAGTAAGGCTGGGGCCATGACAAATCCCGCCGACAATGAAAGCTGCCCCGCCGCGAAAGGGCGCTTGCACTTCCGTGGATGGGCGCGGTCCGCGTCGAGATCCAGAAAGTCATTGAGTACGTAGACCGAAGACGCGCAAAGGCAAAAGGCTGTGGCGGCGACCAAGCTGGCTAGGGCTGCTGGCAGATTGGTGACTTGGTGGGCAGCCAGCAGAGGCATCATCACCAGGGCATTTTTGGCCCATTGATGTGGACGCAGCGCGCGGAAAAAAACCTTGAGGCGGTTGCTGCTTGGTGGCGAGACCCTCGCAATCGGAATATATTTAACTGTTGCTTGGGCCAGACGACGTCCTCCACGCACGACCACGGCGCTCTGTGCTTGCCTCCAGACGGTGAGCTCCTTCCGGCCGCTGCCACAGTAGTCGAACCCACCTTTTCCGAATTGTTCAACCAGTCTTGAAGCCTTCGCTTTTCTTACCAGATTGACACGCCGATCGCTTGCCAGAACCCCATCAAACAGATTGAGATGCTGGCCGACGCTTGTAGCGAGCAGCTCATTCGAGTCAGCACACAACCAGATACTACGACCGTTCGCGCGTTCAGCTTTCAACCAGGCGATCAATTCATAGTCATAGGGCAGCCAAGCCGGATCCAGACTTACGCGCGAGGCCACCTCGGCCTTTAAAACAGCGACACCTCGAAAGAGCCAGAGAGGGATATGAAGTAAGAAAAGCGGGTTTTGTTTGAAGAGAAGAAGCAATGACTCGACGAGTAGATTAGTCAAAACCAGGGTGTCGTCCAGGTTTACGCAAAGTGGAGGCGCGCTGCTTTCAGAGAGCGTTTTCTCAGACCGGGAATCGCTGAGATTGACAGAAACCGACATTGAGAAGCCTCCTTGGTACGCCGTCCTTGTCCAGATTGAGAATCTGTGACATTAGGTTAGCAATGCGTCTTTCTGGGAGACTCAGGCTTGCTCCAATTGAAACTCCTCTGTCCGAACACCCTTGCAGGGTGGATTTACAAGCCGGTCTTATGGGACCGTCGCCAGTGTGTCGGCAGAGATCACGTTCCAGGGGTCTGACGTGCTAGGCTGTATCCCAAAATCGAAACGTTCCTAAAGCCTTGAAATCGAAGCGAAACTCTGCTCTCTCCCGGCACGCAATACAGGGCTCTACGCGCCGGGATCAGCTGTCCGCTCGTGATCGCCGCAGCAAACACACCATGCACGACGTCGCCCGCCTGGCCGACGTGGCAGTTTCGACAGTCTCTGCCCTGATCAATGGCGCCCCCAAGGTCAGCCAAGCGCGTGCGGACCGCATCCGCCGCGCCATGCGGGAATTGAACTATCACCCCGACCAGGTCGCGCGCAGTCTGAAGGTGGGCCGCACCCACACGATTGGCGTCGTCATCCCCGATATCACGAATGTGTTTTATCCGTCTGTCTTCCGCGGCATCGAGGACGCGGCTCGCGCTGCGGGATATGGCGTTCTGCTTTGCAATTCCAACGAGAGTGCCGAACAGGAACAATCCCAGCTCACCATGCTGTTCTCGCGACGTGTCGACGGAGTGCTTCTGGCTTGCTCCAGCGGCTCGAATGCCAACGATCCAATATCCGATTTTCGTGTTCCCTTGGTTTTTGTGGATCGAATTCCTGAAAACGCCTCAGGTGGCGCGGTTTGCGCTGACAATGTAGAAGCGGGGCGAGTCGCGACACGGCATCTCATCGACCTCGGTCATCGCCGAATCGCCCTGTTGGCAGGTGACCTGAGCCTGAGCCCCCACGCCGAGCGGCTCGAAGGCTTTCGCCAGGCGATGCGCCATGCGGGTCTCTCGATCCGGGACGAATATCTGTGCGCAGGCAGTACTCAGGCCGAAGACAGTCGTCGCTCAGCCGGTCATCTCCTGGAGATCAAGGCTCCACCCACAGCCATCATCGCAAGCAACAGCAAACTCCTTCTCGGTTTACTCCATGCCACCCGGGAGCGCGGTATCAGCGTCCCCCGTGAACTAAGCATTCTGACCTTCGACGAAGCAGAGTGGAGCGAATATCTAGATCCCCCAATCACAGCCATGGTCCAGCCGGCCTACGAGATAGGCCGTCAAGCGTTTGAAATTTTGAAAGAGAGAATCCTCTCCGGCGTCGCTGGCGGAACATACAGCGTGATGCGGCTGCCCGCAGAGTTACATGTTCGAGGCTCAACCCAGAAGCATAGGAGGCCTTAATAAATAGCCTCCGTGACACCTCATATCCATGCTCGCGTGCAATGCGTTTTCATGTTTTACTCCTGAAATCGAAACGTTTCGAGATTCCAGTATTCGCGAGGGGGCTCTATGAAACGAGTGACGTTGTTCTGGCCAGGAGACGGACGTGCCGCGCCGAATGAGCGCGCTCTGCCCAGTGTGCGAGCCACAACAGCTCAACTGGAAAAATGCCTCCGCAAGCTCGGTCGCGAGCCCCGCGTCATCGAGCAATTTCTGTCCAAGCCCCACGAATCAATTGAGCATCTGGGGAGGTTGGATGAGCCCCTCATCGGGGTTTGCGTTCATTGGTTCTATGCACCGCATACGACCGACGGTGTAGTTGGAAAGGACTCGCCGCTTCTGTTAGCTAGCAACTTCTCCGGCCAGTGGCCTGGCCTTGTAGGACTCCTGAGTACTGCTGCCTCACTTGAAAGTGTCGGGCGCGCGTGCTCACGTATTTGGATTGACGCTCACGACTGGAGTGCGGACGCGGCTTTCATGGATCGATTGGCGGAGTGGTGTGACACTGGTCGTATCCGCTATCCCGAGACAGAAGTCCGATATCACGCTCCCGTATCACCCGCCGCGGCGGGTCTGGCACATCAGGCGGCAGAGGCTATCCGGCAAAGGCGGATTCTGACGCTGATGTTGGGTGATACCTCGATGGGCATGATCAACGGGTACTTCGGCCCGCTATTGCTGAACCGTCACGGATTTACCGAGCACAAGGTCGACCAGGCCTGGATCATTGATCGAGGGCGCGGCATAGATTCGAAGCGCATAGACGACGCGCTTCGCTTCGTAAAGGACAAAGGCGTGACCTTCCACTGGGGTGAGCCGGGCGTTGAGGATTTTACGGAAGGCTCGACCCGTGAGCAGTTACGTGACTACCTCACCGTGCTGGATCTGACTTGCGAATATAAAACCGACTGCATCGGCTGGCAGTACCAACTCGGCCTGATCAAGCTGCGCCCGCCGTCAGACTTCGCCGAGGGACTCTTCAATTCAACCTGTCGCCCTGAGAGCAATGGCAACACCATTGTATGCTCCACCGAGGCCGACCAAGGCAACGTTATCCCAATGGAACTCATGAAACGGCTCCTGAAACTCAAAGGTCTGCACCACGCCGTATTTTTCCACGATGTCCGCTGGGGCGCTGAGCACAACGGACGCTTTCTCTGGGTACTGTTGAACTCCGGCTCCAGTGGCGCCTATGCCTTCAACCAGGATGCAAACACGCTGAAAGGCGTGCACTCCTACCGCCAGCCAGCGATGTACTTCCCGACCCCAGGCGGCACCTTCTCCGGCGAAAGCCTACCTGGACAGGTGACCTGGGCCCGGAGCTACATCCGGGGCGGAGAGCTGTGGATGGACATCGGCAAGGGCGAAGTGATCTCGCTCCCGCCCGCGACGCGCGACAGTTGGTGGCAAGGCACTACCCGAGAGTGGCCGTTCATGGCGGCCGATCTCGGCATCTCTCAGGAGACACTGATGGCTCACTATCTGTCGAATCACGTCGCTGTCGCGTACGGCGACATCTTTGGAGAAATGGTTGCGCTGTCCCAGGAACTCGGGTTCCGGGTCCGCGTATTGTCACGAGCGGATTGAGTTATGTCGGAGCGGTTTTATCTCGGCATTGATGTCGGGACGGGTAGTGCGCGGGCGGGAGTATTCGACGAGCGCGGCGTTCGTGTCGGAATGGGTACGCATCCAATACAACATTGGCAGCCAAGGCCAGAGTTTCACGAGCAGTCGTCGGATGATATTTGGAAAGCGTGTGGTAATGCAGTACGTCTCGCGCTGAAGGAAGCTGCGCTTCCGGGAGAATCTATCCGCGGTATCGGGTTCGATGCGACTTGCTCTTTGGTGGCGCTGGATGCGGAAGATCGTCCTGTTACGATCAGTCCGGACGGTAAAGATAACCAGAACGTCGTTCTATGGATGGACCACCGCGCTATCGGGCAGGCGAAACGTATCAATGCGACCGAGCACCCGGCGCTTCGCTCGGTCGGGGGCATTATTTCTCCCGAAATGGAGGTTCCAAAGCTCCTCTGGCTTAAGGAGAGCCTCCCGTCGAGTTGGGCGAGAGCCGCTCGCTTTCTGGATCTTGCGGACTTTCTAAGTTATCGGGCGACGGGTAGCGATGTTCGGTCTCTGTGCACGACGACCTGCAAATGGAACTACCGTGCTCAACAGAACGCGTGGGACGAGAGTTTCCTGAGTATTGTGGGCCTTGATGATTTGACGGGGGCTGGGCGACGAAGAATTGGCGACCAGATCAAGCCGCAGGGTGAGCGAGCGGGAGTGCTTACGGCACGGGCTGCTTCGGATCTGGGGCTATGGCAGGGAATTCCCGTAGCGGTATCCCTGATCGATGCACACGCCGGTGGCGTGGGCGTGCTCGGCATGTCTTTGCGAGACTCCGGCCACGACTGCGATCTGGATGAGCGGATGGCGCTGATCTGCGGAAGCTCGAGTTGCCACATGGCGGTATCCCGAGAAGAGCGTTTTGTGCCGGGAGTCTGGGGGCCTTACTTTTCGGCCATGATCCCGGGTCTGTGGCTTGCCGAGGGCGGCCAGTCGGCAACCGGAACGTTAGTGGATCGGATTGTCTATGAGCATGCTCGTGGGCTGGATCGCCGCACGCAGGCGCGTCTGGAAGGTCGGACTGCGTACGAGATTCTCAATCGACGGATCGCGGAGCTGGCTGAGCAGATCGAGTTTCCAGCTCAATTGACACGCCATTTGCATGTCTATCCCGACTTTCACGGCAATCGCTCACCTCTGGCAGACCCGACGCTTCGAGGGATGATCTCGGGGTTGACGATGGACACGAGTCTCGACTCGTTGGCCGTGGAGTATCTGGCCACCATTCAGGCTATCGCCCAGGGAACCCGCTCGATTATCGAGAAAATCAATCAACATGGGTATCGCGTCCGCACCCTGATTGCTTGCGGAGGTGGCATCAAAAATGAATTGTTCTTGCGTGAGCACGCGGATGTAACAGGCTGCAATGTCATTCTTCCGCAGGAGCCCGAGGCCGTTTTGCTGGGTTCAGCGATGTTAGGCGCTGTTGCCTGCGGCGACCAGTCTTCTGTCGAAGCTGCGATGGGTGCGATGAGCCGTCCCGGAAGGATCATTGAGCCCGCGGGAGGCGCGGTGGCGGCGTATCACAACGCCAAGCGTAAGGTCTATCAACGGATGCTGGAGCACCAACGGATGTATGCGGAACTAATGAATGGATAGCGCCTCTTCGCCGGTCAAGAGACTCTTCGCACAAAATTGGGCTATTGGGCGGACGCTTCGGGCACGTGCTCAGAGCGTGTTGGGCTTGGCTATCATTCTCGGAATTGCGCTTGCGACCAGTCCGCACGCTCCCGACGGCAGTCTGGTATTTCTCGATCCGGGAAATCTGACCGATATTCTTCGGCAGGTATCGGTCATTGGCATTCTTTCGCTGGGGATGACGTTTGTCATCCTGACTGCCGGCATCGATCTCAGTGTCGGAAGTCTGTTAGCACTGTCGTCATCGATTGTGGCGTTGGTGCTGACACGTTCGTTGTTTCCGTGGCCCCTGGCTTGGGCAGTTGCCGGCGCCGCGGCGTTGGCCATGGCCGCCACGACGTTGGCGGGTTTCGTGAACGGGCTGATAGTTGCCAAGGTGCGCATTCAACCGTTCATTGTCACGTTGGCGACTATGATCGGCGTGCGGGGGCTTGCTAGAGCGATCACCTCAAATACCAATATTGACATTGGTTTCGGTGGCGATTCTGCGTCCTTGTTTGCCCGGGCTTTGTCTGGTAAGGCCGTTGTCATCGGTTCTTTCGCGGTTCTGTCCGCGATTTTGATGGTGATTCTGACGCGGACGGTCCTGGGCAGGCATGTGCGGGCGGTGGGTGACAATGAAAAGGCGGCGCTCTATGCAGGCCTTCCGATCGGCCGGATCAAAATTTGGGCGTATACTTTGTCGGGTTTCCTGTCCGGCTACGCTGGTTTGCTGCATTCCGCGCAGAATCACCAAGGAAGTCCGAATGCAGGGACGAGCTACGAGCTTGAGGCTATTGCTGCGGTGGTGATTGGGGGAACCCATCTCGCCGGAGGTCGGGGATCGATTGGCGGCACGATCGTCGGAACGCTGGTCATGGGTGTACTGACCAATGTGCTCAGACTGAATGACGTGGATAGCAATCTCGAATTGATGCTGAAGGCAGTCATTATTGTTGCTGCTGTCTGGTTGCAGCAGCGGGGAGGAGAGCGTCGATGAAGGGGGTATTCGTCAGAGTAGTTCTGGTGTTAGCAGTGCTGGTAGCCGTAACGTCCTGCGGCTCGCACAGCCAGACTAAGTATTTTGTGGCATTCAGTCAGGCAAACAATGCCGAGCCTTATCGGGCGGCACAGAATCAACTGATGGAAAGGCTGTTCGCGAAATATCCGGACGTTCGTCTGGTGATTACGGATGCTCAGCAGGATAATAGCAAGCAGATCGCGCAGATCGAGACACTCATCCGTCAGAAGCCGTCGCTGCTGATTGTGGCGCCGAATGAGCGAGCTCCGATTACCGAGGTGATGGGGAAGGCCGTCGCGGCAGGTATCCCCGTGATTTGTCTGGAGCGCGACATTACTGCACCGAATTACACGACATTTATCGGCGTCGATAATCAAGCTATCGGATGGATGGCGGGCGAATTTATCCGCGACGAACTCATCAAGCGTAATGGCGGACCAAAAGGTAAGGTTGTGGAGATCCGAGGACTCCTGGGCGTTGAAGCTCAGACTGAGCGGCATGAAGGCGCTATGGGGGTTTTTCAAGCGACCCCAGGTATTCAGGTCGTGCACGAGGCCGTGGCGGACTGGCTTCAATCCAACGCGCGTGAGCGAATGTTGGAGATTCTGCGAGCGGAGCCAAAGATCGATGTAGTGTATGCGCACAACGATCCTATGGCTGTGGGTGCCTACTTGGCGGCTCGCGAGCTCGGGCGCGAGCATGAGATGTTTTTTGTGGGTATTGACGGTCTCGGTGGCCCTGCGGGAGGCATTAAAAAGGTGATGGACGGGGTGCTCACGGCAACCTTCTATTACCCACTATGCGTCGACAAGGCGGTTGAAATTGGTAATCGCATGATGCGGGAGCCCGGGTTCAAGCCTGAGAAGCAATATGTTCTCACGTCGTACGCCATAACGCCGCCGAACGCCAAAGAGGCGTATCAGAAATTGACCTTCTGAAGAGGCCTGATGACAGTCGTTCTGGAAGCCAAGGGCATCGAGAAGCGCTTCGGAGCGACAGTGGCGCTGCGCAATGTGGATTTCACTCTCATGGAAGGGGAGGTTCACGCGCTGCTGGGAGAGAACGGAGCCGGCAAGAGCACGCTATCGAAGATTTTGGCGGGGGTGGAGCGACCCGATGAAGGCGAGATTCGGTTGGGAGGTTCGCCGGTCACCATAGCCAGTTCTGCACAGGCACAAGCTCTTGGTATCGGAATGGTGTCTCAGGAGCTGGACCTGTTTCCGCATCTGACGGTCGCCGAGAATCTCGCCGCGGGAAATGCAGCCGTTGAAACGGGAGTCTTCGTTCAGCGACGGGTGCTTCGAAGCTGGTGCGGTCCTTTTCTGCGCCAAGTTGGGCTTCGCGTCGATCCCGACACGCTTTTAGATGCCCTGTCTGTGAGCGATCGACAGCTCGTAGCCATCGCCCGGGCCTTGAGCATGCAGGCCCAAATCATCCTGATGGATGAACCCACGAGTTCACTTTCCGAAGTGAATGTCGAGGCGCTGTTCGCAGTACTCGAAAGTTTGAAGCGGAGCGGCGTATCGATCGTCTATATCTCCCACAAGATGGAGGAGATAAAGCGGATCTGTGATCGGATCACAGTCATGCGCGACGGTGTGCGAATTACCACGGTAGATGCGAATGAAGTCGCTCTGGATTCCCTCATTACTCTGATGGTCGGGCGAAGCTTGCAAGTCGGGCAGCGAGCTAGCCGTTCGCCGGGTGAGGTGATCCTGGATGTACGTTCGATTGAGTCGGAGTATTTGTCCGGCATAAACTTTCAGGCACGTGCTGGCGAGGTTCTGGGAATTGCTGGGTTGGTTGGCTCGGGTCGCAGCGAGGTCGGAGCTTCGCTCTTTGGACTGGTGCCGGGTTCGCGGCTGGATGCGACGCTGCTGGGTCAGCCCTTTTCGCCCCGGCGTTCTGCGGAAGCGATTCGAGCGGGGCTTTGTCTCCTCCCGGAGGAGCGACGCTCCGAATCAATCTTTCCCCATATGTCGACACTTGAGAACTCGACGATAGTTACTTTACGGCGATTTGAGCGCGGCGCGCTTGTCGACACGAGTCAAGAAGCCTCAACTGCAGAACCTTTTTTCAGCAAAGTCAGGCTGACAAGTATAAAACTGCAAGCGTCCATCTCGGATCTGAGTGGCGGCAATCAGCAGAAAGCTGTCTTGGTGCGATGGCTGCTCGCTGAGCCGAAGGTTCTTTTCCTGGACGAGCCCACTCGTGGCATCGACGTAGGCGCGAAGGAGCAGATTTACGAGCTCATCGATGAGCTCGCTAGCAAAGGCATTGCCGTGATTCTGGTGAGTTCCGAAATGCCGGAGCTATTGCGTTGTGCTGATCGAGTGGTTGTTTTGCGCGAGGGGAAGCAAGTGGGGGTCGTGAACGTCGATACGACGTCCCAGGAGGAAATTCTGTCGATGGGAATCGGTGTGTCCGTGGCATCAGACTATTGATAACCCTAGTCACTATGGGACCGGCTCCCGATTCGCAAACCGTGGGTTACGCTGCGGATCGGGTGAGAACCGTGGCGCAGAGCCACATACGAAAGGGAGCCGGCGATGCTGAAAGTACTGTGGGTAGGTTTCGATGTCCATGCTCTGACGATTGCGGTGGCGGTAGCGATGGCCAGCGGTGAGGTGCGCAGCTTGGGGGTGATCCCCAACACTGCGGAGTCGGTGAGCCGGCTGATCAGGAAATTGGGCAAGCCGCAGCAACTGCGGGTGTGCTACGAGGCGGGCCCGACCGGTTATGTGCTGTATTGGCAATTGACGAAGCTGGGGGTGCACTGTGAGGTGGTGGCCCCGACGCTGATTCCGGTAAAGGCGGGTGATCGGGTCAAAACCGATCGGCGTGACGCGGAGAAACTCGCCCGTTGTTATCGGGCTGGAGATCTGACGCCGGTGTGGGTGCCGGGTGCGGCGCATGAGGCGCTGCGCGACCTGGTGCGAGCGCGGGAAGCGGCGAAGCAGGATCAACTGCGTGCGCGCAATCGCCTGGGGAAGTTTCTGCTGCGCCAGGGGCGGCGAGCTGCCGAGGGCACACAGGCCTGGACGGGCAAATACATGAAGTGGATCAAGGAGCAGGTGCGCTTTGAGCAGCCGGCCCAGGAGGCGACGCTGTTGGATTATCTGCACGAAGTCGAGCATGCTGCCGAACGCATCCAGCGCCTGGAACGCTCGATTGATCAGGCGATCCAGACGGTGCCGGAGAAAATGCGGGCCGTGATCCAGGGGCTGCAAAGCCTGCGCGGGATCGCCAAGATCTCCGCGGTAAGTATTGTGGCCGAGCTCGGAGAGATCTCGCGTTTCCCCAAGCCATCGCAACTGATGGGTTACAGCGGGGCAGTCTCGAGTGAGCACAGCAGCGGTGAGCGGGTCCAACGCGGCTCGATCAGCAAGGCCGGTAACGCGCACATGCGGCGGATTGTGGTGGAGGCGGCTTGGTCGTATCGACACCGGCCCAGCGTTGGAGCGGCTCTTGCGGCCCGCCACAAAAACTTGGGCAAGCAGTATGCTGAGGAGGTCAAGGAGATGGCCTGGAAGGCGCAGCATCGCCTGCACAGTCGCTACAGCAAACTCTCGGCCAAAGGCAAGACGAAGCAGAAGGTGGTTACGGCAGTGGGCCGCGAACTGTTGGGGTTTGTCTGGGCCATTGGCACACACGTGGAGCGTGCGGTGAGTGTGAAAGCCCCCAGACGACCCCCCCATGTCACCCTACTTGTCGCTTGGATAGAGCGATAAACTGGGGGCATGAGGAGAGGACGTGGCGAGATACGGACAGAAGTTTAAGACCCGGACGGTAGCGCGATTGCTGCCGCCTGAGAGTGCCCCGATTACGACAGTGAGCGCGGAAAGCGGAGTATCGGTGGCGACCTGGAGCGCTGGCGTGCGGATGCATTGTCCATGCCCGCTCGAGAGCCAATGGCACTTACTTAAGCATTCGAACGCGCGCCACGAGACCGATTTTTCCGGCGAGCTTGAGCGCGTGGGATATCCAACCAAGGATACCATTTAGGCCTGCGTTTGCGGGCGCGAGGTTCGACTCTTCCAGGTCTGTTGCCGATTTTCCGCTGCGCAATCAGCCCAAACAGTGCAGGTTGGTAACGTGATAACTCTGCGCCGAGAGTTAGAGAAGTCCAGCCTGTCCAGATCTGCACAGTGTGTTTGAAACTGATCTCGCGAGGGTGCACTCCCGCATCCATCGCGGCCTGTGCCATCAGAAGGCGGATTAGATTATAGGCTAACAGATAAACCCACATCTCTTTCTCGTTCATCTGTGGGGTACGACAACTCAAGACGTCCATACCCAATGTATTTTTAATATTGCGCAGGTCCAGCTCGACATTTCAGCGCCGCTGGTACAATTTGTTCACCTCGCGCTTGCAGACCTCACGCTGCTCCAACGTAGTCACCAAAACACGATTGCCGACCTTAACTTCGCGTACCGTGATGTAACCTGGCAGGGAATCGTATTGTTGCCGGGTCATCCATGATGGCCGGTTTTTGGTCTTCTTCCAGTGCACGAGATGATCGAGTTTCCCTAAGGACAGGCCACGTCGAAAATCCGTTATTCGCCCGCCGTGTTGTTCGAACACGATATCGACACCGGCTGCGAGCAGCTCCGCGACCGCGAAATAGCTGCAGTATAGGGAGTCGGCCAACACTACGTCACCAGGAGAAAATGCTGACTCGAGGCTGCGAAGTAGGCCCAGTTCGCTATTTCCCTGGCCCCACCGCGGAGCTATCGCGGCCTGCAGCACCGCGCCGGTCGACAAGCAGATCACCCCCAGAACCTGCGCTGCTGGAAAGCCAACTCCTTTGCTCTGGCTGCTCGGTTGCGGATAGCGCTCTTGATTCTGTTCGGTGTCTGGCATCGATATCCCAGTTCCGTCTACCAATTTTACCGTGCGTCCACGCCATCGCCAGCGCATCTGTGCGCGCTCGCTCAAAAGACGACCCGTTTCACGCGTCAGTTCCGTAATCATCTCAAGCGGCAGCCTCTGGCGAACTCTGCAATATGCGCCTGTGCGGATACTTCGTACGCTCAGTCCGTCCGCAACACGTCGAGCAGCCCAATCATTGACCGCCTTTTGACACGATCCATCGGCACTCAAGACTTGCTTCATGAACATCGACAAAGTCTCAGTTGGTGGATAAAGCCTCTCGCGATGCTCTGGGAGATACGCTTCGGTTTTCTGCAGCAACTGCGGTCCGGTAAGCACATTGAAAAATTCCGCGGCGTGGACTTGTCGGACGCGTCGGCCGATGCTCAGTTGATGTTGCTGAGATTGAATACCGGCATTACGATGCTTCAAGGCTGGCCTCGGGGTTGTTGGGGTGCTTGCTTGGTAACAAACATCCTATCAACTCCGGGCCTGCCTTCTCTTCTCTTTTCAACAGATTAGGATCACTTACGAGACAACATGCGCTTAAGTAAGTGCCATTGGCTCGAGAGCGGGCATGGACGGCGGCGGCCCGATTGCAGGCGGTGATTGCGACGGCGGCGATGGATGAGGCGCAGCGCAGTGCCTGGTGTCGCGAGCAAGGCGTGTATCCGACTGAGCTGCAGCAGTGGAAGGAGAACGCGACTGCGGCCTTGAGCGAGATCCCGGAGGAGCGAATCAGTCCGCAAGAGACCCGTGATGCGCGAAAGCGCGTCAAGGAACTCGAACGGGATTTACGCCGGAAAGAGAAGGCATTGGCGGAGACGACTGCATTGTTGGTGCTGTCAAAACAACTCCAGGCGATCTTTCAGCGCGGCGAGGAAGAATGATCCTCGTGGAAGATCGCCAAGTCATCGCAGCGCGGATCGAGCAGGCCCATGCGAAAGGCGCACGATTGGCCAAAGCGTGTGGGCTCGCCGGTATCACGGTGCGCACGTTGCAACGCTGGAAATCGGCGGACGGCCTGCGACTTGGGGATCGCCGTCCGCACGCACTGCGAAGTGCGCCAGCGCATGCGCTGAGTGCCCAGGAGCGAGAGCGACTGCTGCAGGTAGCGAACGAGCCGCGTTTTGCCGAACTGCCTCCGGCGCGGATCGTGCCGATGCTGGCGGACGAAGGTGTCTATCTGGCCAGCGAGTCCAGCTTCAGTCGAGTGCTGCGAGCTCATGGCCAAACGCGCCATCGGGGACGAGCGAAAAGCCCGCAACGCAAGCGTCCACCGACCACGCATGTGGCCACGGCTCCCGGCATGCTGTGGAGTTGGGACGTCACGTCTTTACCGACGACCGTAATCGGAATGTGGACGTACTTGTACGTCATTCTCGATGTATATAGTCGCAAGATCGTGGGCTGGGAAGTCCACGAAACCGACTGTTCGGATCACGCGGTGGAGCTGGTGCGCCGAACGGCTTTGTCGGAAGGGATCCACGCAATGGCCGAAAAACCCGTACTACATGGGGACAACGGTTCGACCGTGAAGGCAACCACGGTGTTGGCCATGCTGAACTGGCTAGGCATCAAAGCTTCGCACTCGCGTCCCCGAGTCAGTGACGACAACGCCTTTATCGAATCCTTCTTTCGCACAACCAAGTACCGACCCGAGTTCCCGGCGAAGGGGTTTGCCAACATCGACGACGCACGCTGTTGGGTCAGAAACTTTGTTGATTGGTATAACCATCACCACAGGCACAGCGGGATCCGCTACGTGAGCCCCGCTCAGCGCCATGCAGGCGAAGATCGCGCCATCCTCGCCAGACGGCACGAGCTGTATACCGAAGCGCGTGCGGCCAATCCGCGCCGCTGGGCTCGACACACACGCAACTGGGAGCCCATCGAGGTCGTCACGCTCAATCCCGAGCGCGACTCCATCGTCAACACCGCTGTCGCGGAGGACAAGCGAAAGCGGAATGCTGCTTAACTGACGCGACAAGTACGTTGACATGCACCG
>Ga0105240_10003235_pt1 | contig 25500 bp, 23 predicted proteins | sample KBSC54metaG_FD_80426 | JGI IMG/M metagenome (GOLD analysis project Ga0105240, IMG submission 80426) | Corn rhizosphere microbial communities from Kellogg Biological Station, Michigan, USA - KBS C5-4 metaG | ecosystem: Host-associated > Plants > Roots > Rhizosphere > Soil | place: Michigan, USA...
CGCGCGCTGGAAGTCGGCCTGCCGCCGACGGGCGGCCTCGGCGTCGGCATCGACCGCCTGGTCATGTTGCTTGCCGACGTGCCGTCGATCCGCGACGTGCTGCTGTTCCCCTACATGCGGCCGAACCCTCAATAATCCCCCCTCCTTTTGCGACCGACATCCGACTGCAGCTAAGTTATTGTGCAGTCGGGGAAATTCGACGCAAATCCCGAGCGCGGTTGCATCCGATGCAACAAAAGTCCGCCTGGAGGCCGTTCGCCACGGCCGCCAGTGCAGTTGCATTCGATGCAAAACTGGAAATTCCGTAGCGTTTTCCCGGGCGGTGGATACCGAGAAAACCCAGAAAATACCGCAACTTTGGCGCGAAAAGTTTCGTGCTATGGCTATTGGGGAGAGCATTGCATCGGTTGCAAAGCGCCCCTTCCGCGCCTTGCATCAGCTGCAACGTCTCGCCTGAAGGGTCAGCACGGAGCGGCGATGTCGAACGTCTATCAACTGCCTCAACCCCCACCGCCGAGCGTGCACCGCTCGTCTTGGTCGCGGACGAGCAGGAACTGTTCGAGCGAATGACCAAGCGCTACGAGGAGCGACGCAGCGGGGCGCTGCGGTACACCGCTGAAACCATTCGGCTCGATCGGCACGTGATCGCCGACTTTCATTCCGTGGCCGGGGTGCCTCCTTGGCGTGCCAGTCAGCAGCATTTCGAAGCTTGGTGCAAGTACCTGATGGCGGAACGTCAGATCAAGCCGGCATCGCAGCGACGTTATCAGGGCAGTCTTGCCGGCTTCTATGACTATCTCAGCCGCAATGTTGCCTTCCAGAACGAAGTGCAACGCCGTTTCGGTACGCGCATCGAGCAGATTGCACCTCCCGAGTCGCGCATCCCGCACGTGGTGGAAAACGAAGGGGAGGGGGAGCGCCCGGCGCTTTCCTTAGAGCAGATCGACCAGTTCTTCGCCGCGATCGACGCCGTAATTCTCGAGGCCCAGCGCTTTCGCGGAAAGGACCTTCAGCCGGCGCGGCGTGACAAGGCCTACTTCTACACGATGTATGCCTGTGGCCTTCGTATCGGCGAGGCGAACGGGATCAAGATCGAACATTTTGTCGAAGAGCCCAAATTGCCCGATCTGGGCCGATACGGCGCAGTGCATGTATGGGGCAAAGGGTCGAAGGGCAGTGGACCACGCCATCGCCTGGTTCCGATCACGACACCGCATTTGCCGCCGATGCTGGCGTGGTACGAAACGGAGGTGCGCCCCTACTTGTTCAAACCTGGGAAGGAGAACGAAAACGCCTTTTTTCTGAGCGAGCGAGGGACGCCGTTGACCCGCGGTGGGATGGAATATCGCTTCCACAAATACATCGCGCGTGCGGGCTTGGAAGGACGGGGGCTCGTTCCGCATTCATTGCGCCATAGTTCCGTGACTCATGAGGCGGATCGGATGAGTTTGGCGATGAACCAGCGCAAGCACGGGCATACCTTGGCGGCGACCACGCAAGGGTACATGCACCATTCCGACGAATATCTGCGTGAACGCTATACGGAGATGGTATCCGAGCAATTGGATCGAGCGCTGCAGAAATCGGAGAAACCCTCGTCATGACCGCCAAGATTCGTTGGCATTTGTCGTCGCTCGCCGAAGGGAAGGGCATCCTGGGGCCGTCGGCGCTCCGGGCCGCTCTGGAAAAACACGGCTATGCGTTGTCGGTGGCACAGGCCAGCCGGCTGCTACGTCATCCGCCCAGCAAAGTGGATATCGCAATGTTGCGCGCGTTGTGCAAGACGTTCAATTGTGGTTTGACCGATCTTTTGGACTTGGGGTTGAGCGAAGCTCCCTCCCAGGACGGAAAAGAAACCTCCAAGGAAAGTGTCGAGAGAGCGGCTTCGCCGGAGAGAGAGTCCCCGGAGCAGTCGAGCCATCTGATGGGGCCGCGCGCTATCGCGCTGCGGCCCTTACCCGCCCGTACGGTACTGCGCAGTGTCGAATAGTCACGCATGCCAACAGTGCAATCGCGTAACGGGCGATGTCGTTCACCACGACGGACAAGCTGCTCTTTTGTGCTCAGGATGCGCGCAGAGGGCAGGCTATCTTATTCGATGCGTAGGATGTGGACACCGAAGGCTATCCGGTGGAGTAATAGATGGAAAAACCTATTGCCGTTCCTGCTTTCAAGCAGGTGGTGTTCCGCCTGGCGCGTGTAGTCGGTGCGGTAAGCCGCCGACAGCGACACGTCAGTTTTGCCGTGCGTGCTACCACGAAAACTACCTGAAACGAAAGGCAGCGCAGCTGTCGAAGTATCTGAAACAACCCTGGATCCAGAACCTCTGGCTACAGTTCACATCTGATCTGCGAAAGAAGAGTGGCAACATCTCGTTGACGCGACGTTATGCGAGATCGATGGAGATTTTTGCGCGGCTCGATCGAGATTGGAATCGACCTGAGGATTTGTCGAACGCGGTGTTGGCGAGGCAGTTCGGGAGAACCTTCTGCCGTCGCCATTCTATCGTCGTCAGCTGGCTTCGGCAGAACGGGGTCGTGGATTTGGCGGGACCCGAAGCGCTAGAGGTATTCGCTCATATGCGGAAAGAGGCGCTCATCAGCGTCGTGGTCGATTCGCACTGGCGCGTTGTACTGCAGCGCTACTACGAGTACATGCTGACAGTGCGAGAGAAGCGCGTATCGCGAGGTCGTCGCGCGCAACCAAATCACCAGACGATGACCATCTTCTTGCGCTCAGGCAAGGAATTTTTCGATTTCTTAGCTGAGCGAGGCATCCATTCCGAAACCGAAATTCCTCAAGACCTGCTCGACGAGTTCATCGCGACCCAAGAAAACTTCGGCGGCTGTGGAATTTCGGGGCTGGTGAATTGGTTGAACGCCCAAGGGCGGGTCTTCCGCAAACTCCGATTGACGCGAGCTGCGCGGCGAGCGCCGGGCAACCATTTGTTACTAGGTGACTCGAAGGTCGCCTCGTTGTTGAACTCGTTTCTTGCGCCAACGGACGGCGATGAGGGACTGCGCTTGATGGCGATATTGCTCCTGCTCTACGGGCAGCGGCCGCGCTTTGCAATCAAATTTCGGCTGACTGACGTACTCGAAGCGAAAGACGGGAAATATCAGATGCGGCTCGGTCGAGTGGAAGTGATCTTGGACCGGCGTGTTTCGGACCTACTCGGCCGCTATTTGAACATGCGCCGCGAACGATCCATTCTCGAACCTACCGGTGAGAATGAGTGGCTGTTTCCAGGACAGACAGCTGGGACGCATCTGGGCAAAGATGCACTTTCGGATTGGTTGTGGAACAAACACGGTGTACGCGAACAGCAATTGTGGCGTACTTCGCTCGAGCGGGCTTTTCGGTATGGCAATCTCACGCCAAAAGCTGTCCAGCTCGTTACCGGTGCCGGCAGAACGACCATCATGGAGGCTTGGTGGAGTACCAACCCACGAGCTAGGGAGGAAAGGAATTTCGGAGGATTGGCAGTGAGCAATGAGGAATGAAACCTCGAACTCAACCCGCCGACGGCGATTCCACCGAATCAATAGATCAAGTCGTCCCTTGGTGGCTGTACGCTTTGGCATGCCGCGGCGGTGGAATTTATTGGGGAATCGCGAAGAACGTGGAGCAGCGTTTTCACGCACACGTCTACGGGAAAGGAGCTCTCTATACTCGTCTGAATCCGCCAATCGAAATCATCGCCCGGCGCGAGTTTCGTAACCATCACGATGCCGCACGCGAGGAGCGGAGAGTGAAACAGATGAGGACCGAACAGCGATTTAGATACCTGCAGACGCTTGTCGAACGAAGTGGTCTCGATCCAATCAAGTGAAACCTGAAACGTGCAGGATTAGCAGTGGGTTTGCAGTTCGCATTCTTCGTTGGCTAGTTCCTGCATGGGTGCCTGAAAACCTTCCGGCCGCGGCAACCAAAAACGCTCGATATTCGCTTTCGATCAGTAGTTGTCTGTCGGCACATTTGACCGGCCGCTTCGGGCTGGACTCAGGCGTTTCAAATTGGCGCTGAGCGCCGTTAGTCACCCGAAGGACCTACGCGACGTTGGGTACGCCTGCGGCCGGGGCTATCTTCACGATTTCTTGCGAGATGCATGTGCGATGCGCATCGAGGGACCGAATCGTGCCACCGAAAGCTTGAGCGCATGCCATCGCGGCATCGAGGAAAAACAGGCTAGAGAACATTGTCATCATTCGGGAGTAAGCCCAGGCCTCAATCCCCATTCGCACTTGCATATCTTGCGGCATCTCTAGGGAAAGGAGGTAGTTGATCGTGTCCTCGCTGGTTAGGTGACACGCACCACTGAGGCGGTGGTAGCACTCGAAGTAGGCGCTTTCGAGACCCAAAGCCTGAAATCGCTGGAGCAACTGCTTCGGCCAAGGCGAGCTGGATCGCTCCGCTGTCAACCCGCAGTGCGCTTCAACGCCCTCAAGGTAAGCGGTTAGCGGTCCAAGCAGGCTCCGGCGGGAGTCGATGCGATCGAGCACTTCAGGCAGAGCTTGATCTGCGACCAATCGCCTCCAGTCGGTGAGCTTCTTGCTGTGCTCGGATACCCACGAATGAAGAAAATTGAGCAGCATTCCTGGATTCCCTTTTGCTGCAAGGTAGGTCACATTGATGGAGCCCTCAATGACGGTGCGGCCTAGGATTTCTGAGCTAGCAGGTGACCCTGTTACGCTGGCGACCAGCATTGCCTGCGCATGCTCGTAGGTGCGGGAGAGCAGATTGAGAAGCGTCTGCGCCCGAAAGTCCACCGCTGGGGTGTCCAAGTCGATGCCCCGGACCGCCGCGAACGCCCCGCGCTGAGCGTCGTAAATTGCCTCAATCAGCGGTGCGGCGTCGCTTAGGTTGAGAGTCTTATCGATCTTGAATGCTTTGCGAAATGCAGTGATGTGATTGGTCGCCATGCTGGACATTCTGCTCTACGATGGCTGGAAGTGGCCATGCATCAGCTGAAGAGCCCCGCATCCTTCGGCGAGGATGCGATACACGGCAAGCACAAGTAGCGATAGCGGTTCGATGCGGGGGCGCAGTCCTACTCTTCAAGCGTTGATGTTCGGACGACTTCAAACGGGGTGCTTTGTCTTGGGCGCAGCACATTCGGCTCACCCCTTAACCGGCTCCTGACCGGGTTAGTCCCGGTATCCTTGTAGGGGGTCTCGGCGGAACGGACAATGGCGAAGGCGAAACGAAAGCTCACGACGACACGTAAGATAGCAATCCCGCGGAAGGTCGCGCCGAAGTCCAAGGCGCCGCCGAAGACTCACGCAAGAGCGAAGTCTCAGACGCGGCCGGCGATGGACACCGTACGGGCCTCCCGTGACGGTCACGAGTTCCACGAAGCTTGGGTCGCTCGCAAGTGCCTGGGCTTGCTGCTGCCCCGGGACGAACTGGTCGGCATCGCCGTCGAAGGCTTCGCAAACGAAGACCGAAGCGGCGTTTCGAACGAAGGCAACGAGATCGCTGACGCGGTCCTGTACTTTGGACGTATCGCCAACCTCCAGCACGCCAAGCGCGTAGTCGTAGTTCAGGTGAAGTACTCCAAGGCGGCCGAACTCAAACCCTTTCGTGCCGCCGACGCCAAAAAGACCATCGGCAAGTTCGCGCGCACATATCGCGCCTGCAAGACGTCGCTCGGCATCGAGAAGGCGCGAGAGAAGTTGCGCTTCGAGCTGATCACCAACCGGCCGATCGAGACCGCACTGGTCGACGCCATCAAGGGGCTGGCGGCGCGAAGCCCGCTCAGCGGCGAGGCGAAAGCGCAGGCGAAACAGGTGGAGGTTGCTTGCAAGCTGACGGGCAAGGACCTCGCTGAGTTCGCCGCGCGCCTGGAGATGATTGGGCTGACGGGCGATCTGCGCGAAAACAAGCAGCAGCTCGAGCTCACCTTGGCAGACTGGTCGGACGCTCGCGACCACTTGGCCCGCCGCAGGCTCGCGGATATCCGCGACATGGCGCGCGACAAGGCCGGTTTGGCCAAGCAGCACCTCAACGTCATCGTGCGTACGGATGTGCTGGCAGCGCTGCATCTGTCCGACGATCGGGACCTACTTCCGGCGCCTGCGAGTTTTCCGCCGATCGGGAAGGTCGTCGATCGCGTGCAACTGGAGGAGACCGTCTACCGAATCTCGCGGCTCACCCGGCCGCTGGTCGTACATGCCGAAGGCGGCTTCGGAAAGACGGTCTTCATGAACTCGCTAGCAGCCCGCCTGGCTGACCAGCACGAGACGATCCTGTTCGACTGCTTCGGCATGGGTCAGTACCGTGCGCCGCACGACAGCAGACACCAGCCAAGCCGCGGCTTGGTGCACATCGCCAACGAGCTAGCCTGCCGTGGGCTATGCGATCCCTTGCTCCCCTCGACCAGCCACAGCGACGACATCCTTCGTGCCTTCCGCACGCGCCTGGAACAGACCGTCGCGACCTTGCGCCGCGGCTCGGCGGAACGGCAATTAGTCCTGTTGCTCGATGCCATCGACAACGCCAGCGAGATCGCCCGCGATCGCAACCAGGATTCGTTTCCGCGCCTGTTGCTGCAGAGCCTGGAGCATGGCGATCCCATTCACGGCCTGCAGGTCGTGGTCAGCGCCCGAACCCACCGGCGGCTCGCCGCAACCGGCGAAATCTCCGCCGACGAGCTCGAGCTAAAGCCCTTCGTCGAGCAGGAGACCCGGGCGTTCCTGCGCACCCGCGCGGCCAAGCTGACCGAAGTCATGGTTCAGGTAGGGCAGGCCCGATCTCAAGGCAACGCCCGTGTGCTGGAGCACCTAGCAGCGGAGCCGGGCCTGCTGGCGCCGAGCGAGATCGACAAGCCCATCGCCCTGGACGATCTCATCCAGCACCGCATCGATCGAGCGCTGGTACAGGCGCGCAAGTTGGGCAACGCCGAGCGGAACATCCGCGCCTTCCTCGCAGGCCTAGCGACCTTACCCCCGCCGGTTCCGCTCAAGGAGTTCGCCCAAGTCAACGGCATGCCCGAAGGCGCGGTCGTCAGCTTCGCTGTGGATCTCTCGCCTCTACTGGAGCAGACCAGGCACGGCCTGATGTTCCGCGACGAGCCCACAGAAACGCTCATCAGGCGGGAGTACGCCAGCGATGTGGTGTCGCTGCGCGAGCTGGCGACGAACCTGTTCAACATGCAGGTCGAGTCGGTCTACGCCGCCACTGCGCTCCCTGATCTGCTGCTCCAGCTCGAAGATGGCGAGAAGCTCTTCGAGCTTGCCTTCGACGAGCGACTACCAGCGAGCATCGCTGGCACCGTGGGCCAGCAGGCGATTCGCTATGCGCGGTTGCGCGCCGCGGTGGCGCACGCCGTCCGCGTCAATGATCTCGACCGCCTCGTGCCCTTGCTGGTCGAGTTGTCGACCTTGTCAGCGATGGACCAACGGGGAACGACGTACCTGCTGGATTACCCTGATCTGGTGGTCGCCTCGGGCGATCCGGATTCGCTTCGGCGCCTCTTCGATGCGCGAACCAAGTGGCCCGGCTCCCGCCATGCCCGCTTGGCGATCGCGCATGCGCTGATGGGCGAGACCGCCGAGGCGATCTGGCACGCCCAGTGGGTCTTAGAATGGCGAGAGCACTATTTCAATCAAAAAGGCGACGACCATGACCGCGCTCACCCGACGGTGCGCGACATGGCGACGCTGCCACTGTGCCACCTGCTCAGGGGCGACGGCAAGGCCGCGGCCCGTGACCTGTCGGGCTGGGTCAGCGCTGAATACGGGTACGACGTCACCGAGGCGATGTTTGAGCTGGTGAGACGGCCCGAAGCGGCGCGCATCCTCCAGCCCGAGGTGATCCGGGCTTGCGTCGACGCGCTCGTGTCGATCGGGCCGATTGCCGCGGCGGTCCGTTTCTCGACCGAGAACCAAGAGCACGAGCGCACCCAGCTCGAGTCGCTCGCGGCAAAGTGCATGGCGGACGGACCGGTGAAGCTTCGGGACCGTTACCAACCCGAAGAGAGCGCTCTTGTGCAAGGCATGGTGGAGGCTGCGGCGAAGGCGGTGCGTATGGTCATGCCCGCCCAGGCGACTGCTATCCTCGCGGCGCTGAGGCTGGTCCCGCCGAGCCTGCATGTGTTCATGGACTTGTATCGGAGGGATGAGATCGCCACCTATATCGCGCGGCAGGTCATCGCCTGTTGCGCGGCCGGCAAGCCGATTGGTTCGCACCACCTCCTGCCACGCGAACTGACCGAATTCGCGGCGACGCTACCCCCCGACTTACCGGACGCGGAGTTCCGCAAGACCCTAAAGGCCGCACTGGAAGCGGATTACCAGGCGAAGGTCAAGGCCGCTCGAGACGCCAAGAAAGACGGGCGCAACCACTACAACCAAAACTCATCGGGCCAGCAGTTCATCGACCAGCGACTGTCGCGGTGGCTCGAGGTGGCGCGTGACTTCGCGCAGGCGCTTGTCGGTGCTGATTCCAACGCACCTAGCTTGGCACCGCTGACGGCGCGGTGGATCGCGCTGCGCAACACCTCGAATTACCATTCTGACGGACGATCAGCGCAACAACAGTACAACGCGGTCAGCGAGCGCTTGCTGGCGCTGGCCCTCGCGGCGAACAACGGATTTTCTGCCGGCGAAGTGACCGCCTACATCGAAGCGGTCAGCGAACCGGACAGCACCCCCTTGTCCAGGCTGATCGGACTCGTCGCCCTGCTGGCGTCCCGGCCAGCGTTCCACGCGATGGCCGGCGCGCTGGCGATCAAGGCGAGCGCGGCCACCGAGAAGGAGCAGGACGTTGCCGATCGCGCAAAGCATTTTGCCCAGCTCGGCCAGGCTATCGCGTTGGCCAGCCCCGCCGAAGCAGTCGTATATTTCCGCAAGGGGCTCGAGCAGATGGACGCGATCGGCTCGGGCGACTACCGCTTCGTCGAGGGGCTGATGCACCTCGCCGGCACGCTGAGGGGGGACGGCCTCGGCCAGCGTGAGAACCACACCTTGTCCAACATCTGCGAGCTCAACCTGGGCGAGGAGCAGAAATTCAACTGGGGCTCCTATGGCGCCGCGATGAGCAGGGCGGCCGGCCTGAGCGGGCTGGCGAAGCTTGCGCGTTGGCAGGACCGCGGTCGGATCTCGTTGGACTTCACGCTGCTCCCGTATGTGCGAGCCCTCGTCCAGGACGACAAGCTTGACGCTGCGCTCGCGACGACACTGTTGCGATTGTCCACCCCGGCCGAGCTGTATGTGTGCGGGACGACGCAGCTCGTTGCCACCTTCGAAAGCAAGCCGTCCGCACGCCACCCAGGCGTGGTCACCGAGCTGGTCACGCAGTATCTGCAGAACAACCCCGGCGCACTGGGTTCGGACACGCCTCGCGCACTCGCCCGCTTTGCCGGCGCGGTGCTGGGCGAGAACGCGTGGGAACGTCAATACCTGGACGCGGCGGCGGACCGGATCGAGGTGAAGCGCGATGACTACAACACGCGCGCAAACTGGCGAGCCTCCGGATCCGAACCCCCGCCGCGGACCTGGGAAGCCGAACAGGCCGCGGCGAAGGCAGAGATTCTCCAGCTCGCCGATGGCATCGATCCGCTCGACGAAGTCGCCGTGGGGCGAGTTCTCGATGCGGCCCGCAATCATTGGCGGAACATGCGGCTCTCAGGCGATGTACTCGAGTCGCTGCGACCGAAGGTAGCCTTCCAGGACTGGCCTTGCTACCTCGCGCTCATCGCGCGGCTCGAACTATTGGACCTCCACGAGAAGGAGGAAGAGCTGCGCGCCTGCAAGGAAAAATGGGCGGAGGTCTCCCTCGCGGTGGGTGACGCGCTTAAGGCGTGCGCGCCAGTCATCACACGCGTGAACGCGCGCGAGTACATCTCCTACGAGTACTTGTCGGTCTCTCATGTCCGTGCTCTCGAGGAGATCTGCGGGTTGGAGCGTCGCGAAGTGTTGATGCTCCTGATCCACGAATTCACCCGCCCCAAGATGCTCGTCCCGGCCTCGGTGTGGCTCAATTTCGCCGCGGAGTTCAATGCTCAAACCACGACTGGCGTGGGCGAGGCGGCGCTGACGCGCGTACTTCAGAGCGGGCCGGCGAAGCTGGCGTCCAACACGGAGGACGGTGCGTGGCAGGAATCGCTGACCTTCACTGGGGACGCGGTCGAGGCGACTGCGGGAATGATCTGGTTTCAGCTTGGATCGCCGGTCGCGCGGCAGCGGTGGTTGGCCGCCCATAGCCTGCGCACAGCTGTCCGCCTGGGACGCGCCGAGGTACTGGATACGGCCGTGGCGAAGTACTGGCGCCGCGACGCTGTGCCTTTCCACGCGCCGGAATTGCCGTTCTTCTACCTCCACGCCCAGCTATGGTTGTTGATCGCGATGGCGCGCATTGCGTTGGAGGCTCCGAGGGAAATCGCTCGACACGCTGAATTCCTGGAGGCGATCGCGTTCGACTCCGCAGACCGCCATGTGCTTCGGCGGCATTTCGCGGCGCAAGCGTTGCAGACCTGTCTTGAGACAGGTCAGGTGCGCCTGTCCAAAGTGCGCATCCGGGAGCTGCGGCGCGTTAACCGTTCGAGCTTCGCGATCAGGAAAGAGAAGAATTACTACTGCAACGACTTCTCTCCCGTGCGTCCCGAGGGCATGGCCGAACCCCAGCCCGAACTGCACCTGGATTACGACTTCAGCAAGGACGACGTCGCGCGTCTGGCGAGCCTGTTTCGGCGGCCGCACTGGGAAACAGTCGATGCCCTAGTCACGAAGGTGCGCCAACACGACGCCGACATCGCGTACATGAGCGATCGGAAAGGACGATCGCGGCCGGGGCGTGACCACTATTCACGCGGCATCGACGCGGAATGCCAGAGTTACGGTGAGCAGTTGGCTTGGCACGCCTTGTTCTCGGTGGCGGGGGATCTGCTCGCTGGACACCCGGTGGTCCGGCCTGCTCACGAGGTGGACGATCCTTGGGCCGATTGGCTGTCGCGCGAGATCGTGACGCACCCAGACGGTTTGTGGCTAGCGGACGGCACGGACCGCCAACCACTGGACACGTGGGTTTCGTTGACGGTTGCAGGCGAATCGTCGGTGGACCTCACCGCGGACCCAGCTACATTGCAGGCGCTGCTCGGCATCGGCGATTCGGTCGGAGACTGGCTCACGGTCGATGGCAGCTGGAACTCCAACGAAGGTGTTGAGATCCGGGTGATGTCGGCGCTGGCACGGCGGGACAAGAGCGCAGCGTTGGCTAAGGACGTAGCAGCGCAGGATCCCTTCCAGGCTTACCTACCGCAGTTGCAGGCGTATGAGGACGACGGCGCGGTCTCGAAGCACGATGCGCCCTACGTGCCTTGGATCGTGCGCAAGGAGGCGTATTCGCACCTGGACAAGACGGACGCCTTGGGCGCCGACTGCGCGGTGCAGCGCCCGCGGTTGAGCCAGAACGCGGTCACGTTCGGCGATCTGCGATCCGTCGATCCCTTCGATCGCATCTGGGAGAACGCCGCGTGTGAAACCGTGTTGCGGGCCGACGCCTGGATCGAGTCAGGCCGTCATGAGGAAAGCGCAAGCGAAGGGTCGCGCTTGTGGTGTCGCACCGATTTCGTGCGCGAGTACCTGGAAGCTCGCGGCGCAGACCTGCTGTGGTTGGTGCGCTTGCGTCGTCGCGACGGAGGCTACGGCAGCCAGCCCACCCGCTACTGGCACACAACCGCGGTCATCCGGCTGAATTCGAGACTCAAGGTGAGCTACTACTCCGGCCGGGCGAATGAACTCCACGAATCGACGTACTAGTCGAGCTTGGGGCGACGCGAAGGCTGCTCGTCAGCGGAAGGGACGGCCGTGCCACCGCCAGCGCTGCGCGGTAGGACACGACGCATATAGATGGTATGAATCACGGCACGCCGTGGACTCGCGTTATCTTCGTTTGAGTCGTCGGAAGAAAGTATCAGACGATGCGAGACAAAGAATTCGGGAATCGTCCGCATCAGCCTGTTCAACTTCCTTGTCCCAAGCATTTAAACGGTCGTCATCCATTGTCGCGACCACGAAACCATGGTCATGCCGTAACCTACGAACAGGAAGCGGGCAATTTCCCAGAGTGCCCGCCACTTTATTTTGGACTGCCCCGTTCTTCTTCTTTCGGCTTTGGTCGTCCGGGGGCGTTCGGTGCGCCAAGAAGAAGGGGACAGAATGAGGGTTGCGAAACGTTATTTCGATGAAACAGATGCATCACCCCTGGATCTGTATCTGGGATCGCACGTGTTCTTTGTCGATGACATCTGCGTGGAACTGGAAGGCGTTCCGCTCTTGCAGAACAGGGCGACCAAGGAACTCTTGCTCCCCGTGAAATCAAAAGTGTTGATCGAATACTTTGCCAAGAGGGCTGAAGAAGGCGGGCAAACCGGCATTCTGCTCAAGCCAAAGAGTCTCGGGGCGAAGCGCTACGCGTTCTGCGAGAAGTTCGATTTCAAGTACTCGCAGATCGACCACGAATTCATTCCCGGGCTAACACGTCCATGGGACGACGGTTTCCTGACGCCTGTGTTCTTCAACATGGCGGTCCTGAACAAATACTCGCAAGACCCCAGGTATCGACTCGATCTGTTCTCAGAGACTTACGGAACCATCTACGCCCAGGAGTGGACGATCTCCTTCGGCATCAACCGGGGTAAGAGGGTCATGATGTGGCTGGGCGACATCGCCTCGCTACCTGAAGAGGAGCAGTACTTTCTCAGATCGGAGAACGTCGATTCCGACCACGATCTGCATTCGGAGTTCTATGAGGCGCAGATTGATGTCCAGCCGTCCCCTCCTTCGAAACAGCAAGACCTGCTGCACCAACGGAAGGCGTTGAACGACCTGTTCAACAAGAAATTTGGGGATGGGCTGTTCGTGTTGGAGGGAGAAGTCGCCAGCGTCATCGCCAACTTGACAAGACCCGTCTTCTGGGAAGAGAAGCATGTGGCGCCCGCGATCGAGTCGCTGAACCGCATCCTTGTCGAAAGCGTCAATTCCGGCTTTCTGAAGCGTGCGGTCAAGGACGCAGGCAGCTCCAAGGAGCTAAAAAGCGCGGGCGGGCTCAAGACGCTGCAGGCATGGATCGAGGTGGTGGCTGGGCGGGCCGATCACGCCGACATTGTGCTGCCGTTCTTCGTGTTGTACGACTTCCGGGTGTTCTGCTCGCATCTTCTTCCCGCGGACAAGCGCAACGAGATGATCCAATCGATCAATGCCCGACTCAGATTCCAGGAAGGCAACCACGATTTCGAAGCAGTCTACGATCGACTGATCGAGGCGCTATTTGAGTCAATTGGCAGAATCGGCGCAGCGATCAGAAGCGACCCTGGCGAATAGCGCAGCGTTCTCAGCGCGGGTCCTGGGGCTCGTCGTCAACCCGATGTGCTTGCGCTACTCGCTGCCCGCGTCGGTATCCTAGGAATCCTTGGGATGGACATATTTCGGATACAACCGATCGACGAGGCTGCCGTGGACGAGGTCGTCGCCGCGGCCGGTGGCGCACGCGCGCATCCGGATGCCGATCGCCGCTCGAAGCCGGGCGCCGACTACCTGCTGGGCGATGCCCTGGTCGAACTCAAGGCATTGAACGATGAAGGGCTCTCCAAGCCGGAGCGGCAGCGCAAGCTCGCCGACCTGTTCCACAAATATGGGGACAGGCGGCCGGTCGTGGTCATCGATCGCAATAGGTTGCCTGAGTCGGGGCAGCGCGAATTCAACGGGATCTTGGACCGGCCACTCAACGGTATCGTCAAGAAGGCCAGAAGCCAGCTCGTGCAGTCCCGTAGCGAGTTCGGCCACGCGACCTGCTCGATCCTGATGGTACTGAACAACGGATACACGGCGCTCGGGCACGAGGCGCTTACCGAGCTGGTGGCGCATCGCGCCCGCCATGACACCAGCGAGATCGATGGCGTCGTGGTCGGCGGTTGCTATTACTACGGTGATGGCTTCGACAGCTTCTTCCTGTGGCCGTTGGACTACATCCCGATCAACGCGAACGCGCCCTTCCGCGCGTTCTCGGGGCTGAAGCGGGCGTGGGACGCCTATGCCGGAAGAACGATGACAGCGCTAGTCCGGGGAGAGTTGCCGTTGGATGCCGGGAAGGGCCCGGTCCTCGACACCCAGTTCGAGGTCGATGGCACCACCTATGTGAAGCCGGCGCCACCGATGGGGAAGGCGTCCGAGTTCTATATCCATGGGCGACCACGCAAAGGCGGCCGCGACGACGCCGGCATCCCGCCGGTCGCGCTCACGTTCCCGGACATGACCGTGGGTGAGTGGAGCAAGTTTCGCGAAGTACTGCAATCGGATTCACTGCTCTGCGAGAGCTACCAGGAATGGAGGAAACACCGTGAAATGGGCTTCGAGGCGGGTTCGCCGCTGAAGCCGTTCGTTCCCATGCAGGTGACCAGGGAGGGATGGGCGCAGTGGTGCACGACCAACAAACAACCAAGAACCGCGAGTTCGGTCAGACGCTACGCCAACGAGCTGTTTTGCGGACAACTGGGTGCGTTGCTGCATGCGGCGAGGGAGCGCACGCAGGGGTCGGTCGTGCCGGCGCGCTATGTGCTCGTGATCACGGAAGAGATAGGCCAGGACCAGGCTAATGACCTGACGAAGATCGGCTTAGTGCATGCGGGCGCCCCGGAAGACGAAGTCATCAAGGAGCTCGTGCTCGATGCCAGGATCTTTCACGAACATGGGCTTGCGCTTGCCGGTGCGTATGCACTGGCGGAAGGCGTGGATTGCGTGATGTGGCAGAAGGATAGGCGTTATGCATGGACCTGAAGAGCCTGGTTTAATGGTCTCTGCGGCACCCAGTCTTCGGGCGGCTGCTCCGCGGGACCCTGAAGCAGTATCTGGAATCTCCGCCGGTCGATAGAACCGCACAGGCCACGTGTCGCCTTCCTCCCACCCACCGGGCAAGACGAAGACGGATTCGAAGCCGACCTGTTCCAGAAGCCATTGTTTCCATGGGCGGCCCGTAAAGCGTGCACTAAACATTCGCCCGCCCACCGTGAGGGTTCAACCCTACTGCCATCGGACCAATAAAGCCTGCGCCTCGGCGGGTGTGAATTCCAGACTATCCGAGGAGGTTGGGTTGAGACAGAAATGCATATCCGGCCGGCTTTCAAAGAGCTCGCGGACATACATGACGACGCAATGCGCTCCTGCTGCCTGCCAGCGATATACCTTCTCCGGCGAAGTGAAGAATGGAAGCACCTCGATGCCGTCGATGCGGACCAGCGTAATCACGTTAAGAAGCTTGCCCGCCGGCACTTTACCTTGAGTAACCGGCGGGGCCAGCACTGGCACCAACACTTCTAAAGTGAGCAGTTGCTGATAGAGCCGAGATAGCTGTTCGGGCTTACGTTCGGCAACCCCAAGCATCCGCTCGGGGGGACCATTGAAATGGGCCATTCAACAAGTCCTCGTCAGTGCACCGATCGAACGCGGGTCATGGCGTCGAGCAAGGCCGCTGTCGACGGCGCGCGCGTCGCGTACTCGTCGTGCAGCCGCGTCACGTCTTGGGCGAACAACGTGGCGATCGCGCTGATGGGCAGCTCCGTGGGTCGAGCCACTTCCCGGATCGTCCATTTTTCGAGCTTGGCGCGGCGGGCAAAGTAGCTCAGGGACTCCGCGAAAACGGTGCCCAACCGACTGGACGCCACCCCGCCTCGTTGATGGGTGGTCGCCAAAGAGCGCATCGCCAGCTGAACCAAGTGCATTACCTGGGCGATACTGAAGATCGCAAGAGCCTCTCGCAGGCTGGACGTCGCAGCTTCCGCCCACTTCGGGTTGTAGCCGGATTTTGCCAGTGCCCAAGCGGCATATTGCACCACCTCGGCCAGCGCCAGGTCCTGCCAAACGTCGAGTAGCGCCTCGAGAACGCTTTCCGATGGCTTGATGCCGCTCAGCAGGGCATTCGCCATGGTGTTGCGCTCGCGGCAATCCCCGGGTGACCAGCAGATGCGCCATGCCAGAGTCTGCGGTCCGATGCCAACCCAATCCTTCGCCGTAAGCCAGTCCTCCGCGTTCGATAGCGAGAGCTCCGGCTCGATCACCCCTAGCGCTTGCAGTGCAAAGAGAATGCGCTGCGAGAAGTTTTCGTGGGGGGAGAGCGGCTCCTTGAGGAGTTGGAGGGGAAGCAGCCGAGTGAGAGAACTGTCCGCCCCTGCACGGACCGCGGCGGCGAAATACAGAGTAGCAGTCAGATCGTTCGAATCCACCGTTCACCTTCGAGAAAAATGGACCTCGTCGAGCACAAGTCCATGAAAACAAATCCCTATGGAAAATGCCGTCCTATAGGGTCCAGACCGCTGTCATACCTGGCGGTGGCGAAGACTACGACCCCCGGTGCAGATACGTGCCGCAATGATTGCAAACAAAGCAACGGCGCAAGTCATCAGCCCTCGTCAGACCCCAGTTACGTATGCTCCGGCCACCACATTTGCTGCATGCAATCCCTTTACCCGTCCTGCAATCGGGATGTTCTTCGAGGTATTCGTCCAGCGTAGGGAGAGATCGCCAGAATCTTCCGTTCGCTGTCAGAAGCCAAAGCGATACCAATGGAAGGACCGTCAAAGACCCATAGACAAGGACTCCGAGCCAACTGATGTTCATGTTGACACTTCCATCCCGATCCTGCTTCCAGACATGGTCGATTTCTCCAGCCGATGTCGAGACGTCGGCACCGAATGGAAGCGCGTTGCAGCAACGATCTTCTATCCCGCGCTTTGCGCTTGATTCCTGCCACTATTATCTGATTTTCAGATATCTGAGGTTCAAATATAGCTTTGTTGGCCGCGATCTCCAAGAGCGGCCATGCCAAAATCGATACATCGCCCGGAATACGAGCAGCTGCGCAAGCTAGTCCGCGAGGTCCGTATTGATGCGGGCGTGACCCAAGAAACGCTGTCCGTTCAGCTCGGACGCAGTCAGTCGTTCGTCAGTGACATCGAGCGAGGGGTACGTCGGATAGACGCGATCGAGCTGCGAGACCTGTGCCATCTACTCGGGATCGACCTGGCGCATTTTCTTGGCGTGCTGGAAGAACGGATTGCTGTCGGCAAAGGCGGTTTGCGGCGTACTCCGGCCGTGTCGAAGAAGAGGAGCGCCGCTCGGCGCTGGCGGCCCTGATGATGGTAGCCGCGGGCCACCAGTCTGACGACGAGTGAGCGTCAACAGTCGCACCAAAGCGCGACCAACCCGAGAGAGCGGGATCGTACTGCTGACCCTGCATCCACGGGTACAACACCCACGCGATTGAACAGCAAGACATGTGAGCTATGCCGTCTGCGACACCACACCGGCAGCAACCGCCAGCTCTCCGGCGACGTTCATGCGCTCGCCCGCGGACTTCTGTGTCGAGGCCCGACAGATCAACCTAGCTCGTTCACGCACCGTGCTGACGACCATGCCGACTCAAACAATTTTTTCGAGATGGGAAGGTTCACTACAGTGCGGCTTTGTCGCTTCGGATTCAATCCACACGCCATCCGGCGGCATGCCCCAGTGGTCTTGCAGGTGGCTCGCGCTGTACCGAAGTGTTTTGCCGTCGGCACGAATCTCAAGGTAGCGATGCCAGGTGCCGGTGTAGTCAATCTCGGAATACGAGATGTACTCTTCGACACCGATCGTGTTGCCGCTGGAGCAATTGAGGCGGTAGATCATGGGGGTGACCTCGACGTGGTTCGCTGAGTGGCACCGAGGACTACGAGTGCGCGACTATGTGCAATTCGCGGTCGGGGCTAATGGCGGGATTTCCATGACGCCTAACGCTGAGCTAAACGGCTGCTGCCGCGAAGAGTTGGAGTTTACCGTACGGATTCGCAGCGGTCTGGTTGAGCGAATAGTGAGGTGTTTGTTGCCGTGTTTCTAAGGCTAATCTTTCCTCAGCCAGACGGTTTGTCTTGCGATTGACGGATCTCGGCAGATTTTCCTCGCAACCGCGGATACCAAACTCGCTGGACTGTTCCGACAGAAATTTCGCTTTCTCGGCAGAGAAATCGAATTGACGCGCGAGTGAGATGCTAGTAAATCCCAATCGTTCGGGAGAACAATAGATTGCGGCGCCCAATGCCAGCCACAGAGCGGCCAGTTTCTTGGACAACACTGATCCCGGCATAGTGCCATTAAATTCAACTACATAGAGCGAACTTCATCATTGCATTGCGTCGTGCTCAAAGAATATCGTGTACCTCCCCGGTCGCAAGTCAACACACTTTACGCGGGAGCTTGGTGGGCACGATATCATTCCACTCTCGGTCTCGTTTGCCTGCCTCGGTGGTCCAACCCCCCCCCGCTCCAACATCTCGGGGCAGGGTCGCCATCCAGCGGAGTTGATGATCGCCGTCTCGTCTATTGCGACACGCTGCTTGCACACTGAATATTCGCGGCACTATTGCGGCGTCGATCAGCCAAGCAACCAATGGGAGAACAATACGTGAGCCACGAAAAGAGCTTTGATTTGTTTGTCGACCACGTGAAGTACACGTGGCCCGAGGCAACCATTACCGGACGGGAATTGCGGGACCTTGCCAGTATCCCCGAAAGCGCAGAAATCTTCCTGCAGGTGCCTAGTAAGCCTGACGTCGAAGTCAACGACGATACCGTGATCGATCTGGAGAAGGACAAGGGGCCGCCACGTTTCTCGACCCAATCGACGGGCTCGCAGGCTGGCTGACCCATGGGGCTGTTGCTCGACGATGACTATGCGAAGCTCTCCGACCGCGGAATTACTTACGAGGAAGCAGAGCAGCAGCGATTCTTTATCTTCACCAATCATGCGCTTCCCGCGGAGTTCTACACCGTCGCGCAGTGTGATGTGCTCGTGATCATTCCGCCCAATTACAATCAAGCTGGCAATGACATGTTCTGGTGTGCTCCATCCTTTGCGCGCACGGACGGTCTTGTTATACCCCAGGTCATGCTGCCTGGCGGCGGCGACAACCGCGTGTGGAATGGGCGTGAGTTCTGTCGTTGGTCACGCCACTGGAACCCGCCGAAACCTGGTGTATGGCGACCGGGTCGAGACGATATCATTTCAATTTATCGACGTGTTGAGCGCGCTCTGCGGAACCCGGACGCACAATGAGTGCCCCCCGAGTCACGTTGTTGGGATCGCAAGAGGAACGACTTCGCGAATTCTTGGAGTCGCACCCGTGCGGACATGAGCGCGCTGCCATCGTTCTTTTTCGACGCTTCGCGAGTGAGGTGCGAAATCTGCCCTCGTCCGAACGATTCGTCGCAGTGGATATTGTCCCGTTCGACGAGGCTTGGATATCGGAGAGCTCACCATCGCACATCAGGTTTCAATTGCGGAATCTGAGGCCTCTATTCCAGCGCTGCGAGGAGGAGTCTCTCGTCTTCGGATTTGCCCATAATCATCCCGTCGCGCTGCTCGAGTTCTCCGAAATCGACGAGACGAACGAACAAACTCTGCTGCAAGCGTTGGCGAATCGCAACGGCCGCGAGGTGCATTTCGTGGCCCTGCTGCGCAGCTGCGGGAGCTGGATTGCCCGCGTTAGGCACGGAGTGCAGCCGACGATATCCATGCCGGCGCGACATGTTCTGGTCACAGGCGAAGCGCTCTCGATCTTCAGTCAAGGGGTGCCAGACCGAAGTGAAACGTTCATGCGACAAGCAGCGGCGTTTGGCCAGCCGTTCGTCGACCACCTTCGCTCACTGCGCGTCGGGGTCATCGGTGCCGGAGGAACGGGCAGTCCGACGGTTAGCTTGTTGGCGCGCGCCGGAGTCAAGGAACTCGTCGTTGTCGACAGGGACACCCTAGAGGAAAGCAATCTGAACCGGGTCCGCGGAGCTACCTTTCACGATGTGGGACGAAACAAGGCGGAGATCCTGAAGGATTTTGTCGTCAACTTTGGTTTATCGACGACCGTGGCGCATTTTCCCAGTCGCTTGGATGACGATCCGATCACTATCGATGCGTTATCCACGTGCGATGTCGTCTTCGGCTGCACAGATGATCAGATAGGTCGCGAAGTACTAAATCTAGCGGTGTACATGTATGCCCTAGCTCTGATCGATGTTGGCCTCGGCGGTCAAGTCAGTACGGATGCTTCCGGCCAACCGTGTTTGCGGTATCACTTCGGTCGGATTAGCACTGTACTTCCGGAGTTCGGCGAGTGCTTGTTCTGCCAGGGGGTCATCAACGAGCAGTGGATTCAGCATGACTATGCCCTGCGCGAGAATCCCCATCTTACGGACGAGCAGGCCGCCGAACGCTACCTTCAAGGCGGCGGTGAACAGGCCCCGGGAATCGGGCCTTTCACCAGCGCTGTCGCTGATCTCGGCGTTGCAACTTTGTTCGACCTGTTGAAGCAATTCAGGAGGTTTCCGCCCGAGCTGCGGCGGGATGCCTTCCGTTTGGACTTCGTTCGGATGGAATTTAGGAGCGTTCAGGAGAAGAACGATACCGACTGCCCCTATTGCCGCCAAAGAGAATTCCTGCTGCGCTCGGAATCGTGCCGTCTCAATCGCCCTGCTTTGGGCCGAGCACGCATTTACGTATGAATGTCCTATGGGAATGGCTGCGTCGATTCGTCCCATTGAAGGGGCGAGAGCGACTACCCCCCATCCGCTACTCAAAGATCAATAGGTCGAGTAAGCCGCCAAGGAACCAGGACGTCAAAGACGGCGAGTTTCATCTTGTCTTTATCAAGGGGCGCCAACATTGGGCCCTCTTCCGATGCCCCTGCGGTTGTGGGGATGTCGTGACACTCTCGCTGCAATTCGCTCACCGGCCCCACTGGGCGGTCCGGAAAAGCAGGCCCGGGCGACCCACGTTGTCCCCATCCGTTTGGCGTGATCGGGGATGCTATAGTCACTTTTGGGTGACGGACGGTCGGATCTACTGGGCGGCAAATACTGGCACGTCGCCGGCCTGGCAGCGCGAAGGGTTTTAGCCGCTGTTTTGGGGAGGAGCGAACAAATGTCCGGTGCAAACGCGATGGGCAGACCCGAACTGATCTTTGCCCTGGTTGGTGCCGCCGGCACCCGGCTGTCCGACCTAAAAGCGTCTCTAAAAGAGCATCTCAAGGCCTTCAATTATTCGAGCGTTGACATTCACGTTTCGGATCTCCTTCGCAATTACACGAGTTGGCGGGATGCAGACGACGCAAGCGAATCTACTCGTATCACCCATCGCCAAAATCTCGGGCTCGAATTTCGTGAGCGGCTAAATGATGGCGCCGCACTAGCCAGAGCGGCGATAGTAAAGATTCGCGAAGAACGAGCAAAGATCTCGGGCAGAGTCGATGCGCCAGCGGTCGATCATGCATTCATTCTTGATCAGCTCAAGCACCCGGCAGAGGTCGCGCTGCTGCGGGAGGTTTATGGCGCATCTTTCTTGTTAATTGCAGGTCATGCGCCTGAAGCAAGACGTGCCGAACATTTGGCGCACGTACTCGCAAAAGACGATCAATCAGCCGATTCGGGCCCCTACATCGGCAAGGCTCGATCCATCATTCTCGTTGACATGAAACAGGACGACGAAAAGGGGCTCGGTCAGAACACACGCGATACATATCCGCTAGCAGATTTTTTTGCCAACCTCGGAGAGGTTTCGGGGGAGCATCAGGTCGGGCGTTTTGTTGATCTACTATTCGGTCATCCCTTCCATACGCCCTATCCCGATGAATTCTCAATGTACCAAGCCAGTTCCGTATCGTTACGCTCTTCTGACGAAAATCGGCAAGTTGGCGCAGTTATAGTCCAGCTCAAGAGCAGTGAGTCCGGGAAAATCACCAACACTGACGTGGTGGCATCTGGAATGAACGAAGTTCCTCGGAGGGGTGGAGGTTTTTACTGGCATGAAGATTCTCCCGATGGACGCGACCAATGGCTCCTCGCGTACAAGGACGACGATCGTGCCCATACGATCAAGACCAGCACACTGAAGGAGCTGATCGAAAAGATCCAGAAGAAGAAATGGTTGGCGGAGAGCCTAATCGAATCCTCGGCACGCGATCTAGCGCGGCAGCTCTTGCCTGACTTGAAGGGTACACAGTTCATGAATATCAGTGAGTTCATGCGACCAGTACACGCCGAAATGGCTGCCGTGATCGATGCGGCCCGCAGAGGAGTAGCAGTCGACGGACTGACAATGTACGTAACAACATTTCCCTGCCATAACTGCGCGAAACACATTATTGCGGCAGGCATTCGGCAAGTTGTATATCTTGAGCCGTATCCAAAGAGCCGGACGAATTTTCTCCATGAAGAAGAGATCGAGCTCTCCGCAACGAAATCTGTCGAACATGAAGACCGCGTTGTATTCCTTGCCTACAGCGGAGTCGCACCGCGTCAGTACCAAAAGCTTTTTAGCATGGCTGCGCGTGGAGGAAAGAACGGTGTGTCCTTGAAGGATTGGCCGGCTAAGAAAACGAGCACACCGCCTCGCTACGTTTCCGCGTTCGCGTTTGTCTCGAACATTGCCGCTGAGCAGGCGGCTCTGAAAAAGCTAGATGCCAGCGTGTACTCATGGGATGTCCAAAGGCTTGGTTGAAAGCGCGGAACGGACGCAGCTGACAGTTGCTCGAAATGGAGAAGGCCACTGACCCCGTCGAAGGGCGAACCAGCGGTGTCGAATGGTTCTCCGAAGGAGCGAGAAGGAACATGAGTAAGAGAAGAAAGAGTTGGCGGCCGACGCTGATCAAGAAGGAGATCGTTGTCAGCGGCAACCTTCTTGAGTTTTTGGAAGAACCGCTCAACACGACCTCACGTGAGGTGGCACTGAGGTGGCGCTTCCTTTATGACCTCAGTGTTGCAGCCGCCAACGCAGGGTATGCCCTTCAAACGTTTTTGCCCGACGTGGACCGCGAAGGTATCGACGTCGTTTTGTCCGACGCCGACGAGACCAGGCCAATCCAGTTGAAGGCAACGACGAAAAAAGTCGACCAGAAATTCGTGATTGACAAAATTCATTGTGGGGCTTTGAGGCCCAATCATGACATAGCTGAACACATTGGCTTTCAGCCCGGCCAGTCTGGAACCGGTCAACATGGGTGCATCGTTCTGACTGAGATATTCAACGTTAATGTCAACGACGCGTGCTTGGATGTCCGGTACTGGATCACCGATGCCTACATTCTGGCGGCTCTCAGTCGTTCGGAAGGTCTAGTGCCAGGCGCTCCGCCAGAGGCGCAACAAGACGCTTTGGCGCTAATCGAGGTGCTCCAGCAGGGCACCAATCACGATCGGGTCAACGTACGCGGGAGCTGCTTTATCCCGGCGGCGTCTCCCGGCGCTCTGCTCGCGCTCGCCGGATTCCATTCCCGAGTACCTTCGTCTGCGTGGCAGTACAACTTGGCCGAGTTGATGCGGTTTCGGACCGCCGAGGAGGATGCTCAGCTTGAGGTGCCCGGATTCATTACTGCGAAAGAAGCACGGAAAAAGTGGGACAACGCCAGGGGTGAACAAGTGAAAAACGCGTTTATCGAGTGCGTGAAATGGCCCGAGGCAAGTGGCTCTGGCAAATCTTAGCTATCTTGCCGGGAAAACCTGCGCACATGGCTTGATGGCGGCATCCCGTTGCTCCCAACCGCATTCTTCCAAATTACAGACTTTCTTACGTTCTATCACACGGTGAGTTGTACGACTTATTCCGTTGTCATCGAGCAATTGAGGCTGCTAGCCATACGCTTTAGTACCGAGTCGTGAGATATTGATCGCAACAAATAAATCCCGTAACGGGTCGTTACGTAATTTGTTGATTGGCCGAGTGCTACGGAAATCGACAAAATGGGCCACAACCTGTAACGAGCGTCGTTTTTTCTCGGCGTGCCGGGGTCTTCGACAACGTACTCCGTAACGGTCCTTGCAGAGAAGGGCCATAGCACGCGTGCGCCACGGCCCTTCTCTCTTACCTGGTGCTTACGCGGCTTCGGCGCGCGTTGGCTCCACACGCTGAGGGTCCGAAACCTGCCGCGCATGCGAGCGATGGCTTGCCTTGGCGGCCCGATACAACCCGTCATGGACGGTGGCATTGCGCCGCAACTCTCGACTAAGGGTGCTGGGCGAACGGCCCAGCAGCTTGGCGAGTTCGCGCTGGCTGCACTTCAATCGCACCCCACTGGAAATGAGATATCGTTCTTCCTGGGTGAGCTGGTGATACGTCATGGTTGCAACCCCTTCTTGCCGGAAAGGTGCGGCCAGTATCACCGCTCGCCCTCCTTGCTGATCGGGTGTTGCACTTAGTATGTGAATCCGCTCAGGATAACTATTCGGTCAAGCGGACCGCTGCGGTGCGGTTGCGCTAACATGGTGTGCATCGCGGCACACTCAAACGCAGCATTGAAGTAAAGTTGCACCAACAGCTGTTTATTGTGGCGACGGTCGCTTAGGCAACAGGTAGGTGCCAAAAAAATGGATTGGCTCATCCCTTGGCACGCCGCGCACGATCAGTCAAACGGCGTCGACGAGTTATACCGCGAGGTATCGGCAGGGCATCCTCTATATGGCATTAAGGTTAGAGGCATTGCCTACAGAGAGGACTGCGATTACGCGCTGTTCGCGCTTGAAGACGACACATCGAGGGTGGCGCTGGTTCACCTCACCTTTCAACCGGGAACTAATCCGAATTGGCCACGAACTATATTCTTCGATTCACTCACAGCTTTCGTGTCAACACGAATGGTCTTAGATCATGAGGATTGGATCAGGTAGTTGCTTGACCAGCAGTATGGGGCAATGCAGCGTGTTGCGTAGAGAAGTAATGGTAGTCGCCGACTACCAAGGCGATGCCATAAGCGAGCCACCATCATGGCCGGTCAGCGTCCTTTACTTCCCGATACATTGACGTATGTAACAGTGTAGCGTGGCGATCGGTAGTCAACGTGCGTGTAAAGCAAAGGACACAACAAACCTTTGCGGTAAATGAAAGTGACGTCATAAAATGCTTGGTGAAAGTGTGATTGGAGCTGCTAGGATTGTGCGGCATATAGACTGAGTCGGAGGGCCCCAAGTGTCCAACTCGGTTCAGTGACGACCTCAAATGACTAAGACGCAACAATGGAAACCAAACATTTCGTGGCTGGGTATCGCGACCTAGTGAAGGGTCTGTTGGAAAAATATCCGCTCGACGAGGCTATGAGTTTGGCCGTTGGTGGCGGGGGTTACCACGAAAAGGGCGAACTGCACCACAGGATTCTCCGCTACGCGGGCCTGAAGGATGGAATGAGCATCGTCGATTTGGGGTGCGGTAGCGGACGGTTGGCCCATGCACTCAGCCGGTTGGCGCAAGTCGACTATATCGGCGTCGATGTGGTGCAAGATTTACTCGATTACGCGAAGAGCAAGTCGTCCGCGGAGTATCGATTTGTTTTGCATCAAGACTTGAGCATTCCGGTACCTGATCACAGCGCGGACTTCATATGCGCATTTAGCGTATTCACGCACCTGCTACCCGAAGAGTCGTTCGCATACCTATGTGACATGAGGCGCGCGTTGAAGCCTGACGGAAAGGTAGTTTTCACATTTCTCGAGCTTGGCA
>Ga0105240_10003236_pt1 | contig 25499 bp, 23 predicted proteins | sample KBSC54metaG_FD_80426 | JGI IMG/M metagenome (GOLD analysis project Ga0105240, IMG submission 80426) | Corn rhizosphere microbial communities from Kellogg Biological Station, Michigan, USA - KBS C5-4 metaG | ecosystem: Host-associated > Plants > Roots > Rhizosphere > Soil | place: Michigan, USA...
GCGCCAATGCCGCGGCTGCCGTCAGCTAAGGTTGTGAATCATGGCTGAATTGGATCTGTTTGGAGAGGTGCCCCCACCTGTAGCTGCAACGCGCCAGCGTCAGCCTCGGAGCCGCCCATCCGTCGCGCCACCTCAGCACACCTGGTTCTTCGCGTTGCGTCCTGCGCTCGCTGATGCGGCGCGTCTGGATGCGTTTGCTGAAAAACTCCTGGCGTTGCATGGCGTCACCGGCAAACGTGTCGGGCCGGAACGGCTCCATATCACTCTGGAGCTGGTTGGGCACGACAGCAACGAGCGGGTGGTGGAGGCGGCATGCCGTGCAGCCGATGCGATTTGCTTTCCTGCTATCGATGCCCGCTTTAGTGCTGCCATGACATTTTCCGCGCCCAGCGGGCCGTTCGTGCTGCTCGGAGGCGACGGACTCAATGGTGTGCGTGAGCTGCGAACTGCACTTGGCTGGGCGTTGGCCGAGCAGGGTTTCAGGCCGCCGCGCACCTACGAACCACATATGACTCTTGGCTACGATCCGCGCCACCGTGTGGAGCGTATTGCCATCGATCCCGTTGGCTTTCAGATTGCCGAATTCGCGCTCGTCAAAAGTCACATTGGACTATCCCGCCACGAGGTGCTGCGTACTTGGACACTGAGTGCCTGATCGTCGACGATTGTTGGATGATCAGCGTATGTGTTTATAGCGGCTGTGGTCAGACAGTTTTCTGTTGCCGGGTGACTAGCTGCGAACCGAAATCTGCCATCAAGGCAATGGCGATCGCTGCAGCACCAATCAGAAAGAGCAGTCGATGATTGCCTCCCGTCGCATTGAATATCGCCGAATAACTATAGCCCGCAATCGCCTGAAACGCTGCGAATACCGTAGTTGCCCGGCCCCAGGTAACGTTTTGTTGTTCAGCATGCCCGATGACCGTTTCACGCACACGGGCCAGCATCAGCGGGACGACGCCGGGAGGGAAGGCCCCGATCAGCAAGGTCAGTGCAGCGATGCACCAATGATTGTCCGTCACACAGATGCCCACGACGGCCAGCAACTGCGTCAACAGTACATAGCGCATCGTCGGACGTGCGCCGATGCGATCGGCGAGGAAGCCATACACTGGTGGTCCGAAGATCGCGCCGACGCCATACAGAATCCAGAACAGCGAACCCAGATGCGCGCCGGCGCCGAGGCCGCGTGCGATGAAATCGACGAAGAACACCATCGCCGGTACCAGGCCGACCGCCATCAAGGCGTATTGGAGATACAGCAGGCCGGTGCCGGAAACCGCTTTTTCGCCCAGGGCGGATGCATGCGCGGCATGAGTCGTTGGCACAGGTGCTGACGATGGCCACCAGAACCAACTGACTGCTGTCAGTACTGCCGACACAACGCCAAGGCCGAACCAGGTCTGCCACAGACCGAGATTCAACAGCAGCGGAACCAGCGTGCCCGAACCGGCAATACCCAAGCCCAATCCCAGGAAAATGGCACCGCTGGCCGATCCTCTGCGCTCAGCCGGGACATGCGGCAAGATCGTTGCCGCTACCAGCACCATGATGGCGCCACCGGCAATACCCGACATCAGCCGCCAGCCGAAGAACCAGCTCACCGACAGCGGCATGGCGCATGCCATGAAGGCCAGTGTCACCAACACCATCATCAGCCGCAACGTGGTCACGTTGGACAGTCGGCGCGCAATGGGGCGACCCAGCAGTGCACCCAGTAAATAGCCGGCCAGATTTGCGGCGCCCAGATAGACGATGTCAGCCGCCGAAAACCAGTGCGCCTGGATCAGCGGGGGAATCAGGGGCGTATAGGAGAAACGCGCCAGACCGATACTGACCAGGCTGGCGCACAGGCCCGCTAGGATATGGCGCCAGACGGCATTGCGGTCTGAGGTGGTGAGTGGCGAAAGTGTCGTGTCGGCAGACATGGAGAATTCCTTTGGAGCGGATATTTACAGTTTTACAGTTTATGTTTGACATTTATGTCAACAATGAGCAATCCTAATCATCATTGACATATGTGTCAATGATGATTTACAGTCATCTTTCAGCAGAAACAACACAATGGAGCAAGGCATGGCCGGCGTTCGGCAATTTGATGAAGAAGCAGTCCTGGACAAGGCCATGGGCCTGTTCTGGAAAAAAGGCTATGCCGAAACCACCATGCAAGAGCTGGCGGCAGTCACCGGCGTGCAGCGCGGATCGCTATACCACGCCTATCAAGGCAAGGATGCCTTGTTCCTGAAAGTCTTTGATCTGTACATGGAACGCTTCATGGAGAGCGTCGTCAAGACGCTGGATCAGCAGAACATGTCGACGGCATTGACGGCTTTTTTTGCATTCGTCATCGATTCGATGACGGCGGGAGAACCGACCAGAGGCTGCCTGACCAGCAAGACCGCATTAAGCGGTGAAGTGATCGAAGAGCCGATACGCCAGGTTTTGCAAAAGCTGATCGACAGGCTGGAGGAGACGTTGCTGGAGCGCTTGTTGCGCCCTGGAGATACAGCGCAATTGATGACGTCGCCGGCCGAAGCTGCGCGTCTGATCACGACGTTCACGCGCGGGCTGGTCGTGATGGAGCGGGTGTATCAGAGCAGGGAGCGTTTGATCGATACGGCTGGCATGCTGGTCAAGCTGTTGCTTGGTGTGGCTGCGAAGTGATGATTGCCGCACCTTCCGGTCTATTTCCTGTTTTTATTTCCGGCTGATCGATAGCCGCAGGCCGACCAGTCCCAGCAGTTTTTCTGCGGTGGCAATGGTGCCGCTGGAACGGCCACTTTCGATATCGCGCAGCGTACGTTCCGACAGACCCGTGACTTTAGCCATTTCCTTGATGGTGAGGCGCATGGTCGTGCGCAAGTGACGTGTCGCTTCGCCCAGACTCCATTCAGGATGGGCGAGCACTTCGTCGACAGCCTGTTTGCGCAGGTGTACCTGTTCTTGTATCGGGATGGGATTAAAACGTTTATCCATAATATTGTCTCGACAGTCCAGTGCGATCTTTTAGCGCAAGGCTTGCAGGCGTTTTGCGTGCGTGCGCAAATGTTGCTGCAGATAGCTCAGTACATCGGTTTCCAGGCCAAAATCTTCGCCATGATCGGCGACCTCCAGCAGCGGTGTGGCCATGGCTTGCAAGGTCTCCAGCAGAGGCAGGCGCGGCAAGCCGGTTTGCTCTGCCACCATATCGATGACGGCTTGCCAGTCCGGGCTGCCGTTGTCGTGCTGCGACCAGCGTATGCGGCGCGAGATGCCGTCCGGATGCAGATACATCGGTGCAAAATCGAATAACGGCGTCAGGCCGATATGGCCGGCTTCATCGCGTGCAATGGCGGTATTGCGTGCGTGATTATCCTTGTTGGCCAGCGCGATGTTGGCGACATCGCGACGCAGGTATTCGCAGACCTCTGCCAACGGATCCGTCGCCACTTCGCATAATTTCAGGCAAGCCTCATCGTGCGTCGGTACTTGGCCGAAACGGGGTTTGTCGGTGAGCGTCGCCAGGCTTTCTTGCGCCAGGCGCAGTACCTTGCCGTTGTCGGCAATGCGATCAAAGCGGGGGATGAATAGCGCACGATCCAGCATGCGCAGCTTTGCATGTACGCGCAGGCCGAGATGGCGGGCAATATCCATGTAAGGCGCTTCTTGTCGCAAGATTTGCGCCAGTCGCTCATTGGGGCCACGTCCGAATTTGACGATGTAATGCTCCCTCGCGCGTTCATCCGGCAGTGCGTGGTCGAGGTAAAGCAGGCCATCGTCGGCGCGCGTGAGCAAGATCTTTGGCCATTCGCCTTGTACACCGGACGAACCTGCGACGAACAAGCCATGTTGTGCAAGATATTCGGTGAAGTCGTCGGCGCGTGTGGCGACATCGTCGTCGGTGAAACCATGCAAGGAGCCGTCTGGTTGTTGCAGCCATTGCGCCGCTTCCTTGACCCGCAGATTGCCGATCGGATTGCCTGCCCCGGCGAGTAATAGCGGCCAGTCGCCTGCTGCCTCAGTCGTCTCTGGCATGTCCAGCCGTCGCAGCAATTCTTGCCGGCCATAGCCCTGCGGCAGCATGTCGATCAGGAAAACCGGCCAATGTGGCAGATCGAGGCCCGAGAATGACACGGGAAAGCCGCTGCAAAGTGCGTGCGCATCACGTCGGGATGACCAGGTCACAGCATATTCCAAGCCATATCCGCTGGAGGTAGGCGCGAGCGTGCCAAGCGAGGCATCGCCCGTCAGGCTGATGGTGGCGGCATCAGTCCATTGATTGTTGCTGAACAGTTCTATTGTGCAGAAGTTTTGCATGGCGGCAGAAAAACTGCATTAGTAAGTAAGTATTTACTGATTATAGTGATATTTTTCTGCCGTTATAGAGAATGTTGTCATGAAGTGTTGTTGTTTGGCGCAGAGAGGGCGCGCGGCAACGCTATACGCCTTTCTGAGCGGCTTGTACGCCGGACAGGCTATAATGCCGCTTTACGGAAAACCGGAGCAGCACGCTCCGTGCCTGCCGCTCAGGCAAACTCCGAAACCCGCGGCACCCACGCCGCCAGCGCTTCCTATCATTGTGACTTACAGCATCAAAGAAATTTTCTATACCTTGCAAGGCGAGGGTACGCACGCCGGTCGCCCGGCGGTGTTTTGCCGTTTCAGCGGCTGCAACCTGTGGACCGGCCCGAGGAAGACCGCAGCAAGGCGATCTGCCAGTTCTGCGATACCGACTTTGTCGGGACCGACGGCGAAGGTGGCGGCAAGTTCAAGACCAGCGATGCGCTGGCAGAGACCATCAATGATCTCTGGCCGGAGACTTATGCCGCCAGCAAGTACGTCGTTTTCACCGGCGGCGAGCCTTTGCTGCAATTGGATGAAGCGCTGATTGCCAGCATGCACGCGGTCGGGTTTGAGATCGCGATTGAAACCAACGGCACGATCCCGGTCCCGCCAGGCGTTGACTGGATCTGCGTGAGTCCAAAAATGGGTTCCGAGCTGAAGGTGTTCAAGGGTAGCGAACTCAAGGTGGTGATTCCTCAGCAGGCGCAGGTGTTGTCCGACTATGAAAAGCTGGACTTCGAACATTTCCTGCTGCAGCCCATGGATGGCCCTGACGCCGCACGCAACACCAAGCTGGCGATCGAACTGGTGAAAAATAATCCCAAGTGGAAGTTGAGCATCCAGACGCACAAGCTGCTGCAGATTCCCTGATCGCGCTATTGCCATTGGCATTGACTTACACTGCTGTACTGCAAACGAATATCTGTTATCGCCGCGAATAGCCGCTATAACCGAGGGCGACACTGCCGCGTTATCCGTTTGTTTACAATCTGACTCCGTTTTTAACACTGTAGAGCATTCATGCTGACCATTACCCGTAAACTCGAATTCGATGCCGGCCATCGCATCCCCGACCACAAGAGCCAGTGCCGTAACTTGCACGGTCATCGCTATACGCTGGAAATCACGCTGGTCGGCAAGGTCATCGAAGTCGAGGGTAGTTCCGACAACGGCATGATCATGGATTTCTCCGACATCAAGACCTTGGCCAAACAGCATCTGGTCGATGTCTGGGACCACGCTTTTCTGGTGTATGAAAAAGACAAGCCGGTACGCGATTTCCTGGCCAGTCTGCCGGACCACAAAACCGTCGTGATCGATCGCATTCCTACGGTGGAGAACCTGGCGCGTACCGCATTCGATATCCTCAATGCGGCCTATAAAGACGCTTATGGCACTGGCCTGCATCTGCAAAAGCTGGTGCTGCACGAGACGCCCAATTGTTGGGCCGAAGTGACTGCAGACTGACCGGATAGCGACGCAGACCATGAGCGACGCCATTGAACTACAGCACATGCGCCTGGCTTTGTCGCAGGCGCAAAACGCCTGGGATCTGGGTGAGGTGCCGGTAGGTGCTGTGGTGGTGAAGGACGGTGAAGTCATCGCGACCGGTTTCAACCAGCCCATCGGCAAGCATGATCCCACGGCGCACGCCGAGATCATGGCACTGCGCGCGGCAGCAGAGAAGCTGGGCAACTACCGGTTGCCCGGTTGCGAGTTGTACGTCACGCTGGAGCCGTGCATCATGTGTGCCGGAGCCATGATGCATGCGCGGCTGGCGCGCGTCGTGTACGGCGCCGCCGATCCGAAGACCGGCGCCGGCGGTTCGGTCGTCAATCTGTTCGAACAGGAACAGCTGAATCACCACACGGAGTTGGTCGGCGGCGTCATGGCCGACGCGTGCGGTCAATTGCTCAAGGCTTTTTTTGCAGAGCGGCGCGAACGCCTGAAGCAGGAACGATTGCAGCGCCAGGCAATCGCCCATGCACAGTTGACCGATGAAGAACTCAATGACTGAATTAGTGACTGACGCTATGACTGAGACCGTGACTGAACCCATGCTTCCTTCTGATATCCGCATCCCGCCAGGCACCTGTGTCGCCATCGTCGCCCCGGGCGGTTATGCGCCCGACGAAGCCGCAGTCGAGCGTGGTATCGCCTTGCTGGAAGCGCAGGGATGCACAGTCAAAAGTTACTATGATCATTCGGCGCGGCATCAGCGTTTCGGCGCTACCGATATCGGCCGTGCTGCACATATTCAGCAAGCGGCTGCGGATCCGGAAGTGCAGATCGTCATGGCCTTGCGCGGCGCCTATGGCGTGTCGCGCATCCTCCCTGCATTGAACTATCGCGCGCTGGCTGCCAGCGGCAAATTTTTTATCGGCTACAGCGACATCACGGCCTTGCATCTGGCCTTGCTGGCGCAGACGGGCGCGCCTGGCTTTGCCGGCCCAATGCTGTGCAGCGATTTCGGCACCGAGACGCCGAGCGCGATGACGATGAACAGTTTCTGGCGCACCATGACGCAGCCGACCCAGACCATCAAGGCTGTATCTGCCGGCAACCCAACGCTCAAGGCGTCAGGCATGCTGTGGGGAGGCAATCTGGCGATGATCGTGCACTTGCTGGGGACGCCGTATTTTCCGCAAGTCGACGGCGGCATACTGTTTATCGAAGACGTCAACGAACATCCTTACCGCATTGAGCGCATGCTGCTGCAACTGGAGCATGCAGGCGTGCTGGCGCGTCAAAAAGCGGTCTTGCTGGGGGATTTCTCCAATTACCGTCTGTCAGACTATGACAACGGCTACAACTTCGAACAGATGCTGGCCTACGCGCGCCAACACCTGTCGGCGCCGCTGGTGACGGGGCTGCCGTTCGGGCATATTCCTGACCGCGTGACGCTGCCGGTGGGCGGTCATGCCGAGCTGCAGGCGGACGAAGGCGGCTTTACGCTGACGCTCAGCGATTATCCGACCTTGCCGGCCACCTAGTCATTTGGATTGGCGTTAGCCAAGCGCATTGAGCTTGCCGCGTTTACTGGGGTTTGATTTCCACCTTCACGCCGTCGCTGAGGACAGTGATGGTTCCGGGCTCGAAGCGCTTTCCGTTCATTTCCAGTTGTTCCGGCTTGAAGGTGTAGACCGGATAATCCTTTAATACCTGTTCCGCAGCGGCATTGCCGATGGCGTTCAATTGCGGCGCATATTGTGCCGGGACGCCGGCGATATCGACTTTCTCTACTGCGGGCGCGTCGAGTTTGACGGCGCGCGCTGCGGGGTCGTACTTGAGCGCGCTGCTCATCGACAGTGTGCCGGTGACGGGTTTGTTCATCAGCAGTTTGTTGTCGATCTGCGCATCGACGGTGGTAATCAGCCGATTGGTCTTTTCGTTCAGACTCAGGCGCGGATTGGTCAGATTGACGTCGAACATTTCCATATAGCGCAGCTTGCGCGGAAATTGGGTGGCAATGGCGTTTTGCAGGTCGGCGCGTGCGAAGGTGTATTCGTTGGTCCAGATGTTGTAGGCCGCCCAGCTGGCACCGGTTGCCGCCAGTGTGCCGCAGGCCAGAAGTGTTGCGGCAAGAGCATGACGCATGCTTTTTGCCGGCGAGCGTGTTGTCTTCATGATCATAGATTGTCCGTTTGTTGTTCATTTGTTACCGAAACTCTTAGAGCCGGGTTGCGCGCAAATAATTCAAAAACCATTTCCTCGCTGCACGCCGGTGAGGCAGAGTCACGCGGGACTGGGCTCACAATGGTAAAATCACGCGTTTACACCTGGCTTCAGGCAATTTCCATACGTAAAGGTTTTTTTCAGTGTTATCCACAGCAAACATCACGATGCAGTTCGGCCCGAAGCCGCTGTTTGAAAACATTTCCGTCAAGTTCGGCGACGGCAATCGCTATGGCCTGATCGGCGCCAACGGTTGCGGCAAGTCGACGTTCATGAAAATCCTCGGCGGCGATCTCGAACCATCGGCAGGCAATGTCAGCCTGGATACCAATGAACGTCTGGGTAAGCTGCGCCAGGATCAGTTTGCCTACGAAGAAATGCGCGTGCTGGATGTCGTGATGATGGGCCATACCGAGATGTGGGCCGCGATGGCTGAGCGCGATGCGATTTACGCCAATCCGGAAGCCACTGACGACGACTACATGAAGGCCGCCGATCTGGAAGCCAAGTTTGCCGAATACGATGGCTATACGGCCGAAGCACGTGCCGGTGAACTGCTGCTGGGCGTGGGCGTTGCAATCGAACAGCATCAGGGCCCGATGAGCAATGTCGCCCCGGGCTGGAAGCTGCGCGTTTTGCTGGCGCAGGCATTGTTCTCGAATCCGGACATCCTGCTGCTCGACGAACCGACCAATAACCTCGACATCAACACCATTCGCTGGCTGGAAGACATGCTCAATGAGCGTAACTCCACCATGATCATCATTTCCCATGATCGCCACTTCCTGAACCAGGTCTGTACGCACATGGCCGACATGGACTACGGCACGCTGAAGGTTTATCCGGGCAACTACGACGAATACATGCTGGCGTCTTCGCAAGCGCGTGCGCAGCAACTGTCGGTCAATGCCAAGGCCAAGGAAAAAGTCGCCGAACTGCAAGATTTTGTGCGCCGCTTCTCGGCCAACAAATCCAAGGCGCGCCAGGCGACATCGCGCGCCAAACAGATCGACAAGATCAAGGTCGAAGACATCAAGCCATCGAGCCGCGCCAATCCTTTCGTCCGTTTCGACGGCGAGAAGAAGTTGCATCGTCTGGCGGTGGAAACACAAAGCATCAGCAAGACCTACGACCGTCCGATATTCAAGAACTTCAGCATCATGGTTGAAGCCGGTGAGCGTATCGCCATCATCGGCGCCAACGGTGTCGGTAAGACCACGCTGTTGCGCAGTATCGGCGGCGACGTCGCCGGCCTGCAGCCGGACAGCGGTTTGGTCAAGTGGGCGGAAAACGCCAACGTCGGTTACATGCCACAAGATCCGACCGAAGAATTTGCCAAGGGTGAAACCCTGACCGACTGGATGGGCCAATGGACGCAGGAAGGCGACGACGATCAGGCAGTGCGCTCGATTCTCGGCCGTCTGCTGTTCTCCGGCGACGACGTCAAGAAATCCGTCAAGGTGCTGTCCGGTGGTGAAAAGGGCCGCATGATGTATGGCAAGCTGATGCTGGGCCGTCACAACGTCCTGCTGATGGATGAGCCGACCAACCACATGGATATGGAGTCGATCGAATCGCTCAATATCGCACTTGAAAAATATGCCGGCACACTGATCTTCGTGTCGCACGACCGTGAATTCGTTTCGTCGCTGGCGACGCGGGTTCTGGAAGTGAAGGAAAACGAGATCATCGACTTCCAGGGCAGCTACGAAGACTATCTGGCCAGCCAGGGCATTCAGTAAATCTTTTCAGGCGCTTCGGCGCCATACAAAAGCCATGCAAGCAACAGCAATGAAGGTCGTCGAATTTGAACGGCCGCAGATGGAGACAGGCAGCAGCTGTACCGCCAACGCGTGGGCCAAGGTTCCGGCCACGCCGACGGCAGATGAACGCCAGGCATTGAAGGCGCGCATCAGGCAATTGCTGAAGGAAAAGAACGCGGTGCTGGTCGCCCATTACTACGTCGATGGCGACCTGCAAGACCTTGCCGAAGAAACCGGCGGCTGCGTCTCCGATTCGCTGGAAATGGCGCGCTTCGGACGCAGTCACGAGGCGCAGACGCTGGTGGTTGCCGGCGTGCGCTTCATGGGCGAAACCGCCAAGATCCTGAGTCCTGAAAAACGCATCCTCATGCCCGATCTCGATGCGACATGCTCGCTCGATCTGGGTTGTCCGACCGACGAGTTCACTGCCTTCTGCGATGCGCATCCCGATCGTACGGTGGTGGTCTATGCCAACACCAGCGCCGCCGTCAAAGCACGTGCCGACTGGATGGTGACATCGTCAATCGGTCTCGACATCGTCAAGCACCTGCATGAGCAGGGCAAGAAAATCCTCTGGGCCCCCGACAAGCATCTGGGTGGCTATATCCAAAAGCAAACCGGCGCCGACATGCTGCTGTGGCAGGGTTCGTGCCTGGTGCATGACGAGTTCAAAGGCGTCGAGCTGGAGCTGTTGCGCAAGGAGTATCCCAAGGCGCTCATTTTGGTTCATCCAGAGTCGCCTGAAGCCGTTGTTGCACAGGCCGACGTCATCGGTTCAACCTCGCAACTGATTGCTGCCGTGCAATCGTCAGACGCGAAGGAATTCATCGTCGCCACCGACAACGGCATCCTGCACAAGATGCGCATGGCTGCGCCCGGCAAGATCTTCATCGATGCGCCGACCGCCGGCAACAGCGCCACCTGCAAGAGCTGCGCGCATTGCCCGTGGATGGCCATGAACGGTTTGCAGAACCTGCTGCACGTACTGGAAACCGGCAGCAACGAAATCCACGTCGATCCTGTCATCGGCAAGAAGGCCGTGGTGTGCATCGACCGCATGCTGGATTTCGCGGCGCAGAAGAAAGCCAATGTGCGCCCGACCGGCGCATTGGAAAACGAACAAAAACTGTTTGCAGGAATCGGCCCAGCATGAGTCTCACCGTCAGCAGCACCAGCAACTTGCGCAATCCGTTTGCGCCTTTCGATCCTGCCTTGTCGGCGGCATTTGACGCCAACGTCAATCTGGCCATCGCCGAAGACGTCGGTAACGGCGACCACACCGGCAAACTGGTGCCGGAAAACGAACATGTCAAAGCACGTGTCATCGTGCGTGAACAAGCTGTGCTATGCGGTGCGCCCTGGTTCGAGGCCGTCATGGCGCGTCTCGATCCACGCTTGCGCGTTGAGTGGAAGTTCGGCGAAGGTGATCTCATGCAGGCCAACGACGAAGTCTGCCGTATCGAAGGCCCGGCACGTGCCTTGTTGACGGCTGAACGCGGCGCCTTGAATTTTCTGCAACTGTTGTCCGGCGTATCGACGGCGACGCGCCGCTATGTTGATCTGATTCGCGACACCCGTGCGCGCATTCTCGATACCCGCAAGACCTTGCCGGGTTTGCGCCTGGCGCAGAAGTATGCGGTGCGCGTCGGCGGCGGCATGAATCAGCGTCTGGCGCTCTACGACGGCATCCTCATCAAGGAAAATCATATCGCCGCAGCCGGTGGGATCACTGCGGCGGTGACGGCGGCCATCAAGCTCAATGCCGGCGTTACCATCCAGGTTGAGGTCGAAAGCCTCGATGAGCTGGGAGAAGCACTGGCTGCAGGCGCAACGTCCATCCTGCTCGACAATTTTTCGCTGGATATGATGCGTGAAGCCGTCATGATTACCGCACGCCGCGCCGTGCTGGAGGCCTCTGGCGGTATCAACATGGAAACCGTGCGCGCCATCGCCGAGACTGGCGTGGATCGTATTTCGGTGGGAAGTCTCACCAAGGATATTCAGGCGATCGATTACTCGTTGCGTATTGTCGATTGATCTCATCGGCTCCAAAGCCGGTTCAGATGTTGAGGTTCAGTTCTTGAAACAACCCGCATTTTCTTCGGAAGATGCGGGTTGTTTTACATTGGCGGCTGGTATCAGCGAGCCTGCTAAAATGCGCCATCCAGTCGCTCTGGGCAAGCAAGTCGCATCATGTTATTTGCGTCGTCGGGGCGTGCAAGAACAAGCAGGCAATCCTCAGGGAATTCATCGTGAAATCAAACAATCTTGTCGCACCCTTGCTGTGGGCCGCACTGTACTTTGTGTTCGGTTATGTGTCGCATGCATTGAACGGCTCCTTCGTGGCGACAGGGTATATCTGGCTGCCGGCAGGGATCACCGTGAGTGCCTTGTTGCTGACGCCGACGGCACGCTGGTTTCCATTGCTGGTGCTGCTGTTTGCCGCGCAGATTTTGCTGGGCTGGCTGGAACATCGCGAACTCTGGCGCATGGCCTTGTTTTGCCTCGATGAGATCGGCGTTGCCGCGATAGCGGTATGGCTGGTTCGGCGTGCGCCTTTTCCGATGGAAGGGCTGTATTTTGTGCGCGGTTTGCTGATGGTCGGCGTCGGCGCCAGCGTGGTCAGCGGGATCTTTGGCGCAGCCTGGTTCGTGATGACGCAAGACACACCATTCTGGCCGACCTTGCGCGTCTGGGCGCTGTCTGATCTGGTCGGCATCCTGATCATGACGCCGGTACTGGCGAGCTGGTCGCAGTTCCGCGCGACGCGTTCGGGGGGGATTGCACGTACTGAATTTTTGCTGGGTCTTGCAGCTTTCATTGCCGTGATTGCGACTGGCTACATTGCCTTCGACAGCGATCTTGATCGCATCATTTTCGATATCGATTTTTCATCGACCTATTTGCCGTTGTTTTTCATCGCGCTGGTTGCGCTGCTGTGGGGTGGTCGCGGTGGTGCGCTATCGGTGGCGGTGCTGTCGCTGATGGCGTTTGTCTACAACTCGCTGGGGCGCGGACCGTTCGTCGAACTGGTTCAGTTGAATTCCAGCAATGCCTTGCTCGAATTGCAGGTCTATCTGGCAGTAGCCTCGTTGCTGTCATTGCTGATCAGCGCCTTGAAGACGACGCGCGAACAACTGCATGAGGATGTGGCGCGTTGGAAGAGCGAGGTCGAGCTGGCGCTGACAGTGAGTCGCCAGCTGGTGTACAGCATCAATCCTGAAAAGAAAACCATCGCCTGGAGCGGCGATGTGCAAAGCCTGTTGGGCCTGCCGCCGGACAAGTTCACAACATTGGATGACGCGCTCAAGCTGGTGCATCCTTTGGATCAGCACCGCATGCGCCAGCGCTGGCTGGAAGACAATCGCAATGAGGGGGACGAGGGCAATGAGGGCGATGATGTGCGCGAAGACCTGCCGTTTCGTCTCTTGCTGAGCAATGGCCGTGTTATTGGCGCAACCGATATGAGCCGCAGTCTGCACGACCCGGATGGCAGTCTCGTCATGGTCGCGGGTACCTGGCATTTCGACGCAGCCGATCTGGCACAAGGACGGAGCGAAAAATGACTGCCAAGGTTGGCGTCATACTGATTCACGGGTTGGGCGGCACGCAATACGATCTGGGATCGATGCACAAGATCCTGCAAAAAGCCGGTGCCGATACCCATGCCGTTACCTTGCCCGGGCACGGAACACGGCCGGAGGATCTCATTCCGATTCGCGCTGAACAATGGATAGACCTGGTGGTGGCGCAGTATCGTGAATTGCAGCCTCAATATGAACAATTGCATGTCATGGGCATGTGCATGGGGGCTTTGCTTGCGATCAACGTGTGTGAGCGCGTCGGCCATACTGCAAAACAGGGAAAACTGGTCACGCTGGCGCCGCCGATTTACATCGACGGTTGGTCAACACCCTGGTACGCCGGTTTGCGGTCGCTGTTCTATCTGATCCCAGGCGTTGCGTCGCGTATGAAGGTGGAGGAGGGTGAACCATTCGGCATCAAGAACACGCTGGTGCGTGCAGTGGTGAAAGCCAAGTTTGAGCGTGGCGACAATTTTCATTATCGCTGGGTGCCGATGGCTTGCATTCGCCAGGTCGATCGTCTGCGCAGTTGGGCCAGTGCGGGGGCAAAGAACATCAACGCGCCGACGCTGATCGTGCATGCTCGCGAAGACGAGCTGACCAGCTTGCGGTCGGCAGAATATCTGCAGGCAACCATCCCGGATGCACGCACCGTTGTGCTGGAGAACAGCTATCACATGATTTGCGTCGACAATGATCGCGATCAGGTCGCCAACAGCGTGCTGGAATTCTTCGGCTTTCCGCCTATGCCGGAACGTGCGCGCAAGCGCATGCGTGGCGCAGTTGCGGAAGAAAAGAACGACAACGCGTAAAGCTAAAGGCCCATCGCCTTGCCTCAGGTCCGTTTCAGAACACCCGTCCCAGCTGCAAATACAAATTCCAGACTCCCTGCTGTCCTAAGGCCGCGCCGAAATAGACGGGTCCGACAGGGCTGTTCCCGCCAAGGAAAAGGCTCAGACTCTTTTTGTAAGGCCCATCCCCGAAAGCATCGCGCGTTTGCCAGACATTGCCGGCCTCCAGGCTGCTGCCGAGAACCGGATTACGCAGACCGAGCAAGCTGTAGTCGGTCAAGTCGCGCAAGTAGGTCAGGCGGCTGTACAGTAAGTAGTTGCCATAAAACTGATCCGGCGCGTAAGCCGACAAACGTTGAAATCCGCCGAGGAAAAATCCCGGTCCTGCGTTGTTGCTGGACAGGTTGCTGGCTGCTTCCACCGCGACATTGAAGGTGTTGCGTTCCCGGCTGAAGGCCCATAGCGTCTTGAGCTGCGCATCGCTGTAACGATTGTCCACCTGGCCGAAGCCGCGATTGACCTCTGAATAAATGTAATAGCCCTTGCGCGGGAATAGCGGATCGTCGAGCTGATCGATCGTCAGGCGGGCACGCGCAACCGGCTGGCTTGATTGGATGGCGTTGAATAGCGGTCCAACGCTTTCCAAAGAGACGTTGTAGGTCGGCGTGTACTTTGTATGCTGATAACTGACACCCAATCGCAAGTCGCCCAACTGCGCCAGCGGCATGCCAAGATCGATACCGGCAGTATCGTTATCGAAACGATATTGCGTTATTGGTGACGCCTTGGCATCACTGCCGTCCGGATAGATATCCACATAGCGACGGCTGATATCGATATAGGGCGAGACATACAAGCCTGACGAGCCGAACAGTGGTTGCCGCAATTCGCTGTGCAGGCTTGCTCGTTTATTGCCGAGAATGACATCGTTGCGCCATTCCAGACCGCTCTGATTCATCCATGGATAGCGATGGCCGATCTGCAGGTTGACGCTGCCGCGGCCATCGAAGGTATTGGAAATGCCGAGACCGAACAGCAGGTATTGCGGTCCCCAGGATTTTTCTTCGGCATCGATCAGCAGGACATTACGGCCGTCCTTGTTCACTATTTCCTGTGTCAAGGCATTGAAGTCGCCGTTGGTCGACAGTTGCGACAACTGCTGGTTGATCTGGTCGGCATCGTAGACGTCGCCTTCCTTGACGCTCAGGCGGCTGCGAACATAGGCGGCGGGAATGCGGCCGGTGGTTTTGATCTCGATGGCATCGACGCGTGTACCTTTCGCCAATGCCATGTCGGTGTGGCGCGCTGCCAGATAGGTTTTCCATTCTTCCGGCGGCAGAGAGAGTTCAGTGAGCCGCTTGCTTTGCGCCTGAGCGGCATCCCACCCGGCATTCACGCCATCTCTGCCGCGCGCAAAATCGGTGAAAGACATGCCGGCCAGTTCAGGTTCGATGAGGATGTCGCTTTTACCAAGCAAGGATTTCTGCGTTTTGACGTTTTGCTGGATCAGGATGCCAACCATCTGTTGCGCCACAGCGGTCGGCGATTGCAGATTGGCAGGGTCCTGCAGCGGCGTGGCGATGTTGACGGCGATGATGATATCGGCACCCATGTCACGCGCTTCCTGTACCGGCAGATTACTCACCAGACCGCCGTCGACCAGCGTACGGCCGTCGATCTGATAAGGTGCAAAGAGCCCCGGAACGGCCATGCTGGCGCGCATCGCGCGCGGCAGCGAGCCATGATCGAGAATGACGGCCGTACCCTTGCCGAGATCGGTGGCGACGGCACGGAAGGGGATGGGCAGCCGGTCAAAGGAAATATTGCCCGGTAACTGTGCCGTCCAGTTTTGCAGCAGCGTCAGCAGGTTGTTGCCTTGTACGAGTCCCGGTGCAAGCTTCAGTTTGCCGTCGTCATAACCGACCGCAATCGAAATCGGATATTGAAAATCATCCTCGCGTTGCGACTGGGGGAGCTTGGCGCGTTCATTGCGATCAAAGGCAATGTCGCTCAGATTGGTTTTGGACAGCCGGTGCTCCAGCTCTTCCGCCGAAATACCGCTGGCGTAAAGGCCGCCCACCAGCGCGCCCATGCTGGTGGCAGCAATGTAATCGACAGGGATGTGCAGCTTTTCCAGATATTGCAGGACGCCCAGATGGGCATAACCGCGCGCGCCGCCACCGGATAGCACCAGGCCGATGCGCGGTCTCGGCTTTGCGGCGGCTTCCTTGGTTGGCGTATCAACATTCTCGGCGGACAGTGCGGACTGCGTGAGCAGAGTCGCCAGTGCAATTCCCGCGACAAGACGGGGCAGATTGAAGAAGGGAGTGCGTGTCACGATAGAAAGAGAGAATGGCAATGCGGCAATGGTAAATCGCTCCCCGCCATGCCGGCAATGCGAGGAGCGCAAGAAAAATATGAACGGAGTGCGATTTGACCGATTGCGGATGTGTTCCGGTGGGCACATGCATCATGTCTTATGTGCCGGACGTGACACGCTCCTTGCGGGCCTTTGCCTTTATTGGTAGTAGCCGCCAACAGGCGCTGCCGCTAGCATGGTTTTGGCCTCTTCGATGCTGGCCTCGGAGACATGCTGCAGCGAGTCGTGGTGTGCATCAATGCTGTCCCAGACTTCGATGATGACCATGCGCGACGGGATAGTCTGATCTTGCAGGAACTGGCAGGACTGGCAACCGACCGATGCACGTATGGTGGGAAGCAGTGCAAGCAGGAATTTTTTCAAATCATCGACACGATCGTCGAGCGCCCGGAATGTATTGATACGCGTAATGCTCATCATCTCCTCCTTCAGCAAATTCGATTCGTACTACCTTCCATTATTATCCCGAACCTGTGCTTCAGCTTGCACCTCAGCGTGTGTTATAGCCTGTTTATTTTTGCGGTGACAGCACCGTGGGCAAAGCTTTCGCCAGTGTATCGGGATAGTCCAGACTGTAATGCAGGCCGCGGCTTTCCTTGCGTGCCAACGCGCTGTTGACGATGAGCGACGCCACCTCCACCAGATTGCGCAGTTCCAGCAGATCGCGCGTGATGCGGAAGTTGGCGTAGTACTCGTCGATTTCTTCGCGCAGCAGACGGATACGATGCTGCGCGCGTTCGAGCCGCTTGTTGGTACGCACAATGCTGACGTAATTCCACATAAAACGGCGCAACTCATCCCAGTTGTGCGAGATCACGACTTCTTCATCGGCGTTGGTGACGCGGCTTTCGTCCCAGACGGGCAGGGCAAGTACGGGGGCGGTAGCCTGCTGTTCAATGTATTGTGCGGCAGCGCGGCCCAGCACCAGGCATTCCAGCAGTGAATTGCTTGCAAGGCGGTTGGCGCCGTGCAAGCCGGTATAAGCGGTTTCGCCGACGGCGTACAGGCCGGGAAGGTCGGTGCGGCCGGACATGTCGGTGACGACACCGCCACAGGTGTAATGCGCGGCAGGCACGACCGGAATCGGCTGTTTAGTGATGTCGATGCCGAACTCCAGGCAGCGCGCCTGAATGGTCGGAAAATGTTCCTTGATGAACTCCGGCGGCTGATGGCTGATGTCGAGGTCGACGTGATCGAGACCGCGTTTTTTCATCTCAAAGTCGATGCTGCGGGCGACGATATCGCGTGGTGCGAGTTCGGCTCGGTCATCGTGCTCGGGCATGAAACGCGTCCCGGCAGCCGCACCGGCAGCGGCGGGGAGTTTCAGCAAGGCGCCTTCGCCGCGCAAGGCCTCACTGATCAGGAAAGACTTGGCGTACGGGTGATACAGACAGGTCGGGTGGAACTGGATGAACTCCATGTTGGCCACGCGGCAGCCTGCGCGCGAAGCCATCGCAATACCGTCGCCGGTGGCGGAATCAGGATTGGACGTATAGAGATAGACCTTGCCCGCACCGCCGGTAGCCAGCACGGTGTGGTCGGTGGCGATGGTGACGACCTTGCCTTTCCTGACGTCCTGCACATAGACGCCGACGCAACGAGGAGTGCCTTTGGCGGACGGATCGAGTTTTTTCGTCGTGATGACGTCGATGGCGCAGTGATGCTCCAGCAACGTGATGTTCGGGTGTGCGCGGACGCGCTGCTCCAGCGTCACCTGCACCGCATGACCGGTGGCGTCAGCGGCGTGAATGATGCGGCGCTGGCTATGGCCGCCTTCGCGCGTCAGGTGATAGCCCAGCTCGGCGCTGTCGTCGCGGGTGAAGGGCACGCCTTGCTCGATCAGCCACTCAATGGCTTCGCGGCCGTGTTCGACGATAAAGCGGGTCGAGCCTTCATCGCACAAGCCGGCGCCGGCGATCAGCGTGTCGTCGATGTGCTGCTCATGGCTGTCGCCCGAATCAAGCACGGCAGCGATGCCGCCTTGCGCCCAGTTGCTGGCCCCGTCGAGCAGTTCGCCCTTGGAGATCACGACTACGTTTTTCTTTTCGGCAAGATGCAGAGCAACCGACAAACCGGCAAGTCCGCTGCCGATGATGGCGACATCGAATTTCATGAGAGCAGGCAAAGATGTTGAGAGGATGCGCGATTATAGCTGCCAATCGTGGTCGGCAATCGCACAGGTCGCTGTCAGCGGGGAAGTCGGGAGGATCGGGGCGGCGGCAGGAAGGATACATCGCTGCGCGAGCGCGCAGCGATGCCGATACAGCGGGTTATAGCAGAGATTAGTTGGTCTTGACTGGCTTGACCTTGGCGGCAGCCTGTTTGGCGCGGATGCGCGCATCGCTGACGTTGTCGGCGGCGGCCAGCGCAACACCCATGCGGCGGCGTTCGAAGGACTCCGGCTTGCCGAACAGGCGGATATCCGCGCCCGGGATGCGCAGCGCGTCGGCCACGCCTTCAAAGGCGATGGCTTTGGCATCGTGCTGTCCATAGATCACGGCAGACGCGCCCGGCGTGCGCAACGCCACGTTGACCGGCAGGCCAAGGATGGCCTTGGCGTGCAGTTCGAATTCGCTCTGGATCTGGCTGACCATGGTGACCATGCCGGTGTCGTGAGGACGCGGGCTGACTTCGGAGAACCAGACCATTTCACCCTTGACGAACAATTCCACACCGAACAGGCCCAGGCCGCCGAGGTTTTCGGTGACCTTGCGAGCGATGTCGCGTGCCTTGTCCAATGCGGTCGGATGCATAGGGTGCGGCTGCCAGGATTCGACATAGTCACCCTTGACTTGCACGTGGCCGATCGGCTCGCAGAAGCTGGTGACGGTGTCGCCGTTTTCGTTGAGCGAGCGCACGGTCAGCAGGGTGATTTCATAGTCGAAGTCGATGAAGCCTTCGACGATCACGCGACCGGAATCGACGCGGCCGCCGGCTGCGGCGTAATTCCACGCTGCTTCGACTTCGGCAGCGCTGTCGATCTTCGACTGACCCTTGCCGGAGGACGACATGACCGGCTTGATCACGCAGGGGAAACCGATTTGTTCGGTGGCGGCTTTCAGTTCTTCCAGGCTGTCTGCAAAGCGGTAAGGCGATGTCGCCAGGCTCAGGGTTTCACCGGCCAGGCGACGGATGCCTTCGCGGTTCATGGTCAACCAGGCGGCGCGGGCGGTCGGGATGACGCGCGCCTTGCCGGCTTTTTCCAGCTCGACCAGGGTCTCGGTGGCGATGGCTTCGATTTCCGGCACGACCAGATCAGGTTGTTCCTTTTCGATCAGTGCAGCCAGCGCCGCACCGTCGGTCATGTTGATGACATGAGAACGATGTGCCACCTGATGGCCGGGAGCGTCGGCGTAGCGGTCCACGGCGATGACTTCCACGCCCAGGCGTTGCAGGGCGATGATCACTTCTTTGCCGAGCTCGCCGGAGCCGAGCAGCATGACTTTGGTGGCGGAAGGAGAAAGCGGAGTGCCGAGGCGGACAGGTGTCTTCATGGAGGTCAATGCAGAAAAGAAGAATGGGAAAGTCGAGGAATCGCGCGACGATACCAAATCTTGGGGGTTTTGGACAGCCAAAGTTGGCGATAAGGTACACGATCTCGGACAGTCAGATGTTGCACGTGTTTTCAATTTATTAACTTTTATCGACGATATTTAAATGAGATCGCCACAGAAAAAATCTGAAAAGTGACAGGTATAGAGTGAGGTCGCGGCCAATGGGCTCATATTTCTGTTTCAATCCGCATCCTTGTCAGAGAGATAAGCGTTGATCAAGCCATCTGACATGACGCGCATCGGCTAGCCAATCGTCAAGCCTGTTTTTAATTTCCTCTTTAAGTAAGTCATTCGTATGCATCGACTCATCATCGGCATGGGCGTTCTCGTACTTCCTTTTACCGGGGCCTTGGCGCAATCCAGTATCGCGATCTACGGCGTCATGGATGCCGGAACGCAGGTTTCCCGATTTGGTAACGGCACGCAATTCAATCTGGCAAGCGGACAATTCGAAGGCTCGAGGATTGGAGTCAAAGGATGGGAAGAGCTTGGGCAAGGCTACAAGACAATGATTAACCTGGAAAGCCGGATTGAGGTAGATACAGGGGGCATATCGAATGGCTATATTGCGCCCAATATTGGCGCTAATCTAACGCGGGGTTTGCCCGCCGCCGTCAGTCGTATGCTTGGTCCGCAATTAACGCCGCGTGTGGTCGTCAATACGAATGCCACCTTGTTCGACAGAACCTCCATCGTTGGATTGGTCACCCCAGCAGGGGCAATTTTGGTGGGACGGCAATACACGCCAGCCTATGAGGTTGTCTCTAAGGCAGACACATTCGAAGCAGGGACGGCGGCCGGTTGGGGGCAGATTCTGCAAGGCTCCGGCGGGTTCATTACTTCCGGGGTGGCGATTCGGGCCAGCAATGCGATTCAATACCGTATTGAGTCGAATGGGACGGGAGCATCGCTCATGGCGGCGTTCGACAATACCGGCTCGCTCAATCTTTCCAAGCGCTTTTATGGCGGTAATTTACGTTTCAGGAATGAGACGTGGAATGCCGGGATCAGCTACCAACAGGAGCAGGATCAACAAGGTCGCTCATCGCTCAATACCACCGTTGCAGGCGGCTCCTACGTGATGGGCAACGCCAAATTGTTTGCAGGTTATGCGCACATGCGCAACGACCATTCCGCCATCGTGCCGCTGTTGACGCCCGTGATCGGGGCGACCTACGTCAACATTGTTGGGAGTAATGCCAGGCTGGATTCCCATAGTGTCAGCGTCGGCACGCAATATCGTCTGGGTCACGGCAGAATCCTTGCGGCGATTTCGCGTACGGCCGAAAAAGCATCGCGGAGCAAGGTAGCTCTTTATGGAATGGGATATCTTCATGATCTGTCGAAACGCACCGATGTTTATACGATAGTCGCGTACGCCCGCAATCAGGAGAACGCGCAATACGCCTCGGGAGGCGCCGGTTATGCTGGCGGCTTCACGAGTGGGGCCGGACAGAGTGCAAGCGCTCTACAGTTTGGCATCCGTCATCGCTGGTAAGACTCCGTCGTCTCGCGATCGGTACGTACTTTCCGGATCGCCCAGCAAGCCCAGCTCAATTGCCATTGCGACAGCGTGCATTCTCCCCGTCGCCCCGAACCGACTTACCAAAGCAGAAACATGATTGTCTACGGTGCCGGGGCTGATTCCCAATTGTGCAGCGATCTTCTTTGACGACAATCCTCGTCGCAGCAGGCACAGCATGTCACGTTGCCGTGGCGTCAGCAATGCCGCGGAAAGCAGTGACGATGAGTTTCCCTGAGGGATCGGATCTCCTTTCATTGCCGAGACAAGCCCATTTTTGAAATCATCAAACAACGAACTTTTTTTGATGAATCCTAACGCGCCGATCTTTTTCACTTCCTTGTTACGTTGCTCAGACCACGTCCCGCTCACGATCACGCAATGCTGTGCGATACCCATATCGGCACAGTGACGCAAGAGAGACAGTCCCAGTGATCCAGGCATATCAAGATCCAGAAAGATTCGGTGCCAGGGATGCGTCTGTCTGTCTTCGTGCAACGCTGCCAAGGCGGAGTTGGAGCAAGATTTGACTGTGATCTCCAAGTTCTTGTTGATCTCCAGCAGGATCGATGCAATCACGTGAGAGACGATGGGATGATCTTCGATGATAAGTATGCGTTTATTTTCGGGACTCGCTTGGAAATATGTCTGACTATCTGATCTATTTTTCATTTTTTCGTGCACAGCGAGGAGATGGGACGATTGACGGAGACGGTTGCCAATTACACTTTTGTTACAGAAAAATGCGATCCCATAATATCGGGAAATTTTCCCGTGGCAATCATTCGATATCTGAAAACTCACGCATTTTTTCGAGTTTTCTGATCTTTATTTTTGTTTGAAAAATACGGTCGCTGTTCAAATCAATCACCCAGCGATGAGCTCAGCAATGAAAGATGCCATGCCTACTGCTTCCGGAGCCAGACGAAAAGCCGATCGAGACCAAACGCGTCTCCAGGCGATCATCATCTGCGACGACCACGCCGCCATTCGTGCCGGCGTGAGCCACATCCTGGAGCAGAGAAACAAGCACATCGTCGGCGCCTGCGGCGCCGTTCCGGAGTTGCTGGCCCTGGTCAGGAAACATCCGTATGCCATCGTCATCATCGATCTGGGCATCGACCAACTACCGTTTCCTGAATTGATGACAAAGCTGCGCAAAACCGCGCCACCGTGCCGGGTTGTTGTCTACAGCATGCGCGAAGCACCCGGCACCATCGAGCTCTGCTACGACGCCGGCGCCATCGCATTCGTCCCCAAAAGCGACGATCCGGAAGAGATCGTCAGGGCGGTGGACCAGGCCGAGAAAAGCGAAAGATATCTCCCTCCATCCGTTGCATCCAGTCTTGCAAATTTTCATATCGAAGATCGTCGGTCGCCGTTGGGAATGTTGTCGGCACAGGAGAAGGAGGTATTTGTCGGCTATGCGAAGGGGGAAAGCGTAGATGCATTGGCCCGGAGATTGGGCGTGTCTGACAAGCGGATACAGAACCTGTTGTCGCAGGTTGTAAAAAAAATAGATGCGCCAAGGTCAGCATTTTTTCAAGTGGCCCGGCGGTTCGGTGTAGTGGAATAAGTCGTTAAATGTGGCTTGGCAATAGATAATTTTGAAGAGGAAATTGTGTTGGATAAATTTATAGGTTCCTGGATGCTGGTGATGGCTGAATTTTCCAAGCAGGACGGTAGCTCTCTCAGGCCATTAGGCGATAGTCCGAGCGGACTGCTTGTGTACGGAGAAGAAGGCTGGATGTCTGCTCAATTACATAGTTCTGAAAGGAAGAAATTCCTCAAGAACGATCAGTTGGCTGGAACAGATGCAGAAATGAAGGCGGCATTCAGCAGCTATGCAGCTTATTACGGAACGTATGACGTAGACATGGAAAGAAAAATGGTACGGCATCAAGTGCTCGGTAGTCTGTTTCCAAATCAGGCAGATTCCACTCTTGATCGCTTTTTTCAATTTTCAGACAACGATCGGATATTGACGCTTAGAACTTCACCGTTTCGGGTTGATGGCGAGGAGCTAACAGGCACTCTTGTGTGGGAAAAGATTGGCTGAGGAGTTATCGTGCGTGAAATAAAGGAGGCGACTTATCGTTGCTGCAAGCGCAGTGCTGTCCGCACTGTCGTGATGTTAGTTCTCTTGGTTTGTGCTTCGGTATCGTTAAGTAAAGCGTCTCCTGCCATTTTCGTTCCTGATGGAGATCGTTGGCAACCGCTAGATACAAAAATCGAATATTTGGACGATGCGTTAGGCCAATATTCCATAGAGGATGTTGAAAATGGCCGTGCCGGCATATTTAAGCTCTTTGATGTATCAACTCATAGCTACGACTATGTCAAAAAAGTAATCTGGATTCGATTCTCTGTGGATCTTAAAAATTACGGGGAGCCTTATTGGTTTTTGACTCAAAACTATGAGCATGTGGGAAATATTAAATTGTTCTATCCCGCAAAAAATGGCAGAGACGTGCTCCAAATAGAAGAAGCAGATCCCATAGAAGATCGCCTCTTCAAGATTCGGAATTATCTTTTCAAGATACCCGTTTCTCCAAATTTCCCCGTAACCTACTATGTGCGTATAGAGCCTCGTGGGCATTGGCTTAGCGTTGACCTTTCGTGGTCAAGCGAAAAAGGGATTCTCGAACATATTCATCACTCGCAGCTTTTTTTTGGCCTGTTCTTCGGTGGGCTGTTGGTGATTTGGTTTTATAATTTCGTCCTTTATTTCTATCTTCGTGATAGGTCATATTTTTACTACGTATACTATCTCGGCTGTTTCATCGCGACCTTCTTTTACATGAATGGATTTGTGCCATTTGCATTCCAATGGACTCCATCCTCCGAAAAATTTTTTGCGGCATGCACCTATGGCTTTTTACACGGATCGATATTATTTGCACGTCAATTTCTAACTTTAAGAACAACAACTCCTAAGCTCGATATCTATCTGAGATTTTGGCAATTCCTCCTTTTCGCCGGAGGGATTGCATCATTTTTTCTTCCCGTTGGGCGTCCCTATCAGCTTGTAATTTATTTGGTGCTTTTCGTCGCCCCAGTTCTGTTTGCTGCTGGATTTATTCGTTGGTATCAGGGCTACGAGCCTGCGCGACTATATTGCACAGGATGGGCGCTATTCGCGGTTGCTATGTTGTTGTTGGCCCTTCGAACAATAGGTGCAATTCCCTCGACGCCCGTTACTAACTATTCGATTCAAGTTGCTTCGGTTTGGGAAGCAATTTTATTTGCCCTCGCTCTTGCATATCGAGTCAAGCTAGCTGAGAGGGAGAAGAATGCAATTCTTGACGAACGTACCAAGCGCGAACTGAAAATGCTTGAGGAGGAGCGCTCTCGACTGGAACAACGCGTAGCCGAACGCACAGAATCACTTCAAGCCTCCTTGGAATCCCGACGCATGATGCTGGCAAACGCCAGCCACGAGTTGCGCACGCCGGTCAATGCATTGTGCCTGCTTCTCGATTCAGCGCAGAACCAGGCCGTCGCTGACACCAAAGTCATCTCGAGCGTCTCCGCTATCGCCAACCACATGTCCCAGCTGGTGGAAAACCTGCTCCTGCTAGACGACCGGCAGCAATCCGGACAGTGCGGGCCGATTCAGGATTTCAATCTGGGCAATGAGCTTCGTGCGACCGCCGCTATGCTCGGTCCATTGCGGCACGGGTCCGCGGCACAATTCAATCTGGATGTCGACGCATGTCTAGGGATGATGGTCCGTGGCGACCTGACCTCATTGCGGCGTGTCGTCATCAATTTACTATCTAATGCGTTCAAATTCACGGAGCAGGGTTCGGTATCGCTGACCGCGTCGGTTAGCGATACCGCTGATGGGGAAAAGCGCGATTGCATCATCCGGGTCAACGACACCGGCGTGGGCATTGCCCCTCCC
>Ga0105240_10003237_pt1 | contig 25497 bp, 19 predicted proteins | sample KBSC54metaG_FD_80426 | JGI IMG/M metagenome (GOLD analysis project Ga0105240, IMG submission 80426) | Corn rhizosphere microbial communities from Kellogg Biological Station, Michigan, USA - KBS C5-4 metaG | ecosystem: Host-associated > Plants > Roots > Rhizosphere > Soil | place: Michigan, USA...
CGCGCAGCAGGTGGGCGCGTGCCTCCTGCGGCCGCGCGAACGAGAGTGCCATGCCGTCTTGCAACTGGTCGCGAAAGCCGTAGGCGCCGCTGGCCTGGTAGAAGGCCGAGCGCGCCCAGATGCGGCAGGCCAGCGTCTGGTACAGCAGCCAGCCGTTCAGCAAGATGTCCATCGCGCGGTCCGGCGTCTTCACTTGAACCGCGCCCAGCGTGTGCCGCCAGTGGCCGGTCACTTGCGCGAGCACCGCGTCGAGGTCGGCCCGCCGCATCCGGGCGATGAGCTCGCGCGCCGCGGCCGCGGACTCGCACTGGCCCAGGAAGAAAACCACTTCCACCGATTCGCCGGCGCCCAGTTCCACCACGCGCTGCAGCGCGGCGCAGGGGTCGAGCCCCGCGCCGCTGCGGCCGGACAGCGCGTGCCCGTGCTCAAGTGCCGCCGGCGCATCGGGGCCACCCTGCCGGCCGAGGAACTCGCCGCGATCGGCGGTGCAGGACGTCTGCGTGCCGCCGAGGTCCGCAAACGCGACGCAGCCGCCAAATGCGGTGCTCCACGCATTACAGGCCAGCAGTGCGCCAGTGCCGGCATCCACTTCGGTGCTGACGAAGGGCCCGCAGGCGCCGCGCGATGTCCCGAGCACCCACTCGGCGTACGCGGTCACCGCGAGGCGGCGCGGCACGCCCGAGCGGTTGCGCAGCGTGAGGCGCGAGATCTTCACCGGATCGTTCATCGGCACGTACTGCAGCAAGTCGGTGGCGATGCCGTCCGCCTCGTGCTCGAAGCGGCTGTAGCCGAAGCCGTGGCGGGCGATGTAGGTTCCGTGATCGCGCATCGGCTGGGCCGTGGCGCTCCACAAGGCGCCGCTTGCCTGGTCGCGGATATAGAACGCCTCGCCGGCCGGATCGCCCACCGCATCGTTGGACCACGGCGTGAGCTGGTTCTCCCGGCTGTTCCCGGCCCAGGTGTAGCCGCTGCCATCGGCCGACGCCTGGAAGCCGAAGCGCGGATTGGCGATGACGTTGATCCAGGGCGCGGGCGTCGTCGCGCTCCCATCGAGCACCGTGACGTACTCACGCCCGTCATCGGCGAAACCGCCCAGGCCATTGAAAAATTCCAGGCCGCTCGGGCACGGCAGCGTCTTGCCGGCGCTGGCGCGATGGCCCAGCGCACCGGCGGCGATCGGGTGCGGCCGCGCGGCGGCCACCAGCGCCAGCTGCTCCGCGATGCCGCCGCGCCGCGCGACCAGCGCCACGCGCGCCACCGATTGCAGCAGCGCGCGCGCGGGTACGCCCATCAAATCAGCGCGCAGCGCATAGACCGAGCCCTTGGCCAGCTCGGCGCCGAAGCGCGGCTGCGACTGGCTGCTGCGCACCGCCGTCTCGACGGCGATCTGCAAGTCCTGCACGTAGGAGGCGGCGCGCTCGTTGACGATGACCAGGTCCACGGCGAGCCGCTTCATGCGCCAGTACTCATGGGCGCGCAGCAGCTCGCGCACCTGCGCGATGTCCTCGACCTCGTCGATGCGCAGGAGCACGATCGGCAGGTCGCCCGAAATCGAATGCGGCCACAGCCCCGACTGCGGGCCGGCGCCGCGCGCGATCGTCTCGGCCGACGACCGGAAGCCCGCGTCGGCGTACAGGATCGGCGCGGCGAGCCGCTGGAAATCGGCCGCCTCTTCAGCCTTCACGCCGATGTGGCGCAATTGCACCTGCGCCTGGGTCCACGCGAGCGTCTTGGCGCGCTCGAAGGCATTGCGGTCGTGGTGTTTGTCGATCAGGTGCAGCAACTCGGCGCGCGACGGCGCGACCAGCGTCCAGAACGCGATGCGCGCGGATTTGCCGGGCGCGACGCGGATGCGCTGGCGCACCGAGAAGATCGCGTCCAGCACCGTACCCGATGTGTTCGACAGCGGCGCCGCGCCGGTGATCGCGTCGGCGCGTGCCACCGTGTTGCCGCGGCCCAGGAAACGCGCGCGATCGGATTCGTATTGGGCGGCGGCGCTGACCTCGCCTTCGACCACCGCGAAGTGCGCGGCCCACACCGGCGCCTCGTCGGCCGAGCGCGGACGGCGCGTGGCGACCAGCGCGCCGAATTCGGCCAGCCACTCGGTCTGCACGAACAGCTTGGAGAACGCCGGGTGGGCGTCGTCGGAAGCCGGTGGCGCCAGGACGATTTCCATGTACGACGTCAACTCGATCTCGCGCGCGCGGCGCCCGCTGTTGACGAGCGACAGGCGCCGCACTTCGCCGTCGTCCTCGCCGGACACCAGCACCGTCATGCTGGTGGCCAGCGTGCCGTCCTTCCGGGTGAATTGCGCGTGGTCCTCGTCGAACAGCACCTCGGCCGGGCCCGCGGCGACGAGCGCAGGCTGCGCGGTGGGCGACCAGAGCGCGCCGCTTTCGCAGTCGCGCAGGAAGACGAAGGAGCCCCCGTCGTCGCGTGTCGCGTCCTCGCGCCAGCGGGTCACGGCGATGTCGCGCCAGCGGCTGTAGCCCGCGCCCGCGGCCGTGAGCATCACGGCATAGCGGCCGTTGGAAAGCAGGTGCGTCACCGGCGCGCCTTGCCCGGGGCCGGCCAGCCGCCGCACCCCCGACGACGAGCTTGCCACGCGCGTGGGCGATGCCCGCACCTCCTCGGCGCGCGGATGGGCGAGTGCCACGTCGCGCGGCATGCGCTCCTGCAGCAGCAGCTCGCAGGCCTTGATCATCGGCTCGCGATGGAAGTGCTCGCGCATGCGCCCGTCGTTCAATGCGTTGTCGATGGCCACGACGGTCATGCCCTGGTGATGTGCCATGAAGCAGCGCACGACGGCGAAGCCCGCATCGTCGGGCAGGCGAACGCGCGTGAAGTCGAGCGCCTCGTAAAAGCCGTAGCGGCCCGCGCCGCCCAGCGCCGCCAGGCGTTCGTAATTGGCGAGCGCCGCGCCGGGGTCGACCATCGCGGCCAGGCCCGTCGCGTAGGGAGCGACCACCAGGTTGTCCGCCAGGCCGCGCTTCAGTCCCAAGCCCGGGACACCGAAGTTGGAGTACTGGTAAGTGAACTCCATGTCGCGCGCGTTGTAGGCCGATTCGGAAATGCCCCACGGGATGTCCAGCGATTCGCCGTAGGCCCGCTGGCGCGCGACCACCAGCCGCGTCGTCTGCTCCAGCAGGCTGCCGGCGGGCGCTCGCATCAGCAGCGACGGCATGAGGTACTCGAACATCGAGCCCGACCACGAGATCAGCGCCGACCCGTTGCCCAGCGGCGTCGCGGCGCGGCCGAGACGAAACCAGTGGCGCGTCGTCGCATCGCCTTTCGCGATGGCGAACAGGCTGGCCAGGCGAGCTTCCGATGCGAGCAGGTCGTAGCAGCTCGGGTCCAGGCGGTTGTCGGCGAGCGAATAACCGATCGAGAGCAGCTTGCGTTCGGGGTCCAGCAGGAACGCGAAGTCCATCCCCATCGCCAGCGCGCGGGCGCGGGCCGCCAGCGACTTCAGCCGCTGCTCGATCAGCTGCGGCGCGTTGTCCAGCTCGGCTCGATCGCGCAGGTGTTCGGCGACCACGCGCCCGAATGCTTCAATCCAGAACACGAGGTCGTACGTGCCCGCATCTTCGGCGCGGGGCAGCAGGGCTAGCGTCGCCTGCACGGCCTTGTCGACCAGCCGCTTGAGCGCGGCGGGAAACGGTCCGCCCGGACGCCCCTTCATTTGCGCCTGCATCTCGCCCAGCAAGGCGGCCAGCGGGTGCCCCGCCTCACCGCTCGCGGCGGGAAACACGGCCATCGCCTCGTGCGCGAGCCGCAAGTTGTCCGCGGCGCCCATGGCGACGCTGGCGCTCAACGGAGCGGGAATCCATTGTTCGCACGCATTGGCCAGCGCGATCAGGTGCCCGGCGAGATTGCCGCTATCGACCGACGACACATAGGCGGGCGCGAGCGGCTGCAGGTCCAGCGTGCCGTACCAGTTGTAGAAGTGCCCCTTGAAACGCGGCATCTGGTCCAGCGATACGAACGCCGCTTCAATGCGCTCCACGGTTTCCAGCGTGCCCGCCCAGCCGAAGTCACGGGCGGCCACGGCCGACAGCAGGTACAGGCCGATGTTGGTCGGCGAGGTGCGATGCGCGATGGCGGGCTTCGGGTCCTCCTGGAAATTGTCCGGCGGCAACATGTTGTCGGCCGGCGTGACGAAGGTTTCGAAGTAGCGCCAGGTGCGCCGCGCGATGAGGCGCAGCTCGCGCGCGTCGCGCGGCGCGAGCGCTTGAGCCCGCGCGGCGGCCGGCGTGCGGCCGGCCCACATCGCCAGCGCCGGCGCCGCCAGCCAGAGCAGCGCGAACGGCACGACCAGCGGCCACGACGCGGGTGCCAGCGCAAGTGCGAGCGCGGCCAGCGCGAGCCCTGCCACCGTGCCGACAGCCATCCCCCGGTAAAAGCCGCGCGTGTCCAGCCGCGGCGCCCGCGCGGACTGCGCGGCGGTGGTCCACTCCAGCAGGCGGGTGCGCGAGACGGCGAGCCGCCACAAGGTCCGCGCGATGGCGTCGGCCATGCGCCACGCCTGGTCGGGCAGGAAGGCCAGCGTGAAGAGCGTGTGCAATGCCGCCAGCCGCAAGTCGGCGAGCAGCATGCGCCAGTGGCGGGCCAGCGAAGTGCCGGCGCGCTGGGGCACGATGGCCCACAGCGAGGGCAGGAACACCGGAATCGCGATGGCGGCAACGACCAGCAGGACGGCCGCCGCTGCCGACGCGAGCGGCAGCAGCCACGCCAGGGCGAGGGTGGCGAGCAGCAGCGGCGCCAGCAACGAGCGGCGCAAGTTGTCGAGCATCTTCATCAGGCCGACGACCGGCACGCTTTGCGCGTGGCCGCGCTTTTGCAGGAGCCAGGGCAGCAATTGCCAGTCGCCGCGCGTCCAGCGGTGCTGGCGCTTGGCGGCGACGTCGTAGCGCGAGGGGAATTCCTCGATCACTTCGATGTCCGAAGCCAGGCCGGCGCGTGCGAACGTGCCCTCGAACAGGTCGTGGCTGAGCATCGTGCCCGGCGGCACGCGACCCGCCAGCGCGGCCTCGAAGGCATCGACGTCGTAGATGCCCTTGCCGGTGTAGGAGCCTTCGCCGAACAGGTCCTGGTACACATCGGAGGCGGCGGCCGCGTACGGATCGATGCCGCCGGGCGCGGAGAACAGCCGCTGGTAGAACGATCCTTCGCGGCCCACCGGCAGCGACGGCGTCACGCGCGGCTGCAGGATGGCGTAGCCGTTCACGACGCGGGTGCGGGCCGCATCGAAGCGCGGGCGATTGAGCGGGTGGGCCATCTTGCCGACCAGGCGCAGCGCCGCGTCGCGCGGCAGCCGCGTGTCGGCGTCCAGGCAGATCACGTAGCGCACGCCGGGCGGCACTTGCGCCTGCCCCTTGGGGCCCGGCATGAATGTCGTGTCGGTGGCGCCGCGCAGCAGCCGGTTCAGCTCATGCAGCTTGCCGCGCTTGCGCTCCCATCCCATCCATTTGCGCTCGCCTGGGTCGAACACACGGCGCCGGTGCAGCAGGAAGAATCGCGCGCCGCCACCCGGCCCCGGCCCGTGCTGCCGGTTCAACGCCGCGATGCCTTCGGTGGCCAGTGCGAGGAGCTGCGCGTCGCCCTCGCGCAACTCCTGGTCGCAGTCCTGCCCATCGGTGAGCAGCGCAAAAGCCATGTCGCCACCCGCGCCGCAGAGGTGGTGGACTTCGAGCCGTTCGACCTGTTCAAGCAGGTCGGCCTCGCTGGTCAGCAACGTGGGAATGGCCACCAGCGTGCGCAGTTCCGGCGGCACACCGCTGCGCAGCGCGAGCGCGGGCAAAGCGACCGCGCCGAAGCTCCAGGTGACGATCCGGTTGACCAGTGCCACCGCGACGTCGGTGGCCGGCACGAAGGCGACGAGCGCCATCAGCACGAGCAGGCGCGCGTCCACGCCCGGGCCGCCCGCCGCCCGGATCGCGAGCGCGAGCAGGACCGCCGCCGCCACCACGATGGCGCCGACATAGCCGCCGATGCCGAGCCGGACCTGCCAACGCGTGACGGCCAGGCGCAGCGGCGCCTTGAATGCGATGACTGCTTCAAGCGCGCCGCGGCCCTCGGCCATCAGGTGATAGCCGACATCGGTCGCTCGCGGGTCATGGCGCGGGTCGGCGCGCGCCGCTTCGCAAGCGCGCAACGCATGCACCGTGACCTCGAGCTCGGAGTGCGGTGACCCGCGGGCCAATTGTTCGATCGCGCCGCGATAGAGATTGCGGGTGGGGAAGTCCATGTCCGCGAAATCGCTGGCGCCGCGCAAGCGTTCGTCGACCAAGCTCAGCTTTTCGAACAGCTCGGCCCAATCGATGTCAGAGATGAGCCGCATGGTCGTGATGACGTTGCGCACCGTGACGTTCGACGCGCCTTGCCGCTGGTGCGCCCGCTCGACCACCTCGTCGACCGATGTGCCTTGCCGGCGCAGCCGCTCCTCGAGCCAGCCGAGCGCCGGCATGGTGCGCGGGTCCTGGTCGCGCAAGCGCTTGGCCAATTGCGCCGCGAAGGTCTCCGACAGCGGCCCGGCCGCCCGCGTATGCACATCGCTCTCCAACGCCGAATGCGCGTGGCCCGAGACCAGCAATCGATTGGCCAGCGCCTGGGCATCGGCGCGCTCGCGGCGGCCCACCGTGATCTGGTCGCAAAGCCGCCGCAGGTTCTCGATGAGCACGATGCGCAGCGTGATCGCCACGGCCCACAGCTCGCCTATCGTGAGCGGCTGCACGCACTGGTAGGCGGCGACGAAGCGTTGCAGCGATGCGGGGTCGAGGTGGCTGTCGGTGTGCGCGACGAATGCCCAGGCCAGCCCGAAAACGCGCGGATATCCGGCGAAAGGGCCCGAGGCGAGCTTGGGCAACTGGCGGTAGTAGCCGGGCGGCAGGTCGTCGCGGATCTCGCGAATCTGCTGCTCCACCAGGTGATAGTTGTCGAGCAGCCATTCGGCCGCGGGGACGACGCTGCGCCCGCGCTCGAGTTCGGCCGCGCTTGCACGATAGGCCGCGAGCAACGCCTGCGCGTTGTGGTCCAGGCGCCGCTGCAGCGACAGGACCCGTGGCGCGTGCGCGCTCACCGGCTGCGCCGAAGCGAGGGTACGCGCGTGCTGCTCGAGCCGCTCGATGCCGAACAGCTCGTGGCGCACCGGCGCCGCTTCGTCCCAGGGAGCACGAGGCGGATGGGGCCCGTACGCCGAGTTCAGCCGGAACCCTGCTCGCCGAGCAAGCGCAGGTCGTATTCGCGCAACATGATCGGCTCGCGCGATCCGGCGGCGACCCGCCTTCGCACGGCCGCTTCGATTTCGGCGGTGTGCTGGCGGAACGTCTCCAGCGGGTCTTCACCTTCGGCGCCAGGGCGATAGCGATGGTGCAGCGCCTCGCGGCCCACGCTCGCGCCCAACACATTGCCGTCCACTTCAACCCAGAAGCGAACCGTTGCCGAGGCGTCGTGAAAGAAAGGCAGATCCGACAAGCGAAGGTTCCGATCGTGCTCTAGTTACCGGTCATGATTTCGTTGCCGATGCCGCGGTAGCCCAGGAAGCTGCAAGCGGGGCCGAAGATCGGCTCGCCGCTGACGCGGAACCGCTGATGCGAGCCGTCGGCGTTGACGCGACTGAAGACGAAGTCGAGGAACGGCTGGCGGCCGTCGATGGCGCTGCGCAACGCGGCGCGTTGCGCGGCGTCCCAGGTTCCGGCCGGCGCGGCGCCCGCGCCTTCGGCACCCAGCCCGAGCCCCAGCATCTCCATCACCGGTCCGTTGACCTGCGTGAACTTGCCGGTCTCGTCCTGCTCCCAGTACCAGTCGCTGGCCAGTTCGGTCAGACGCCGGTGGCGCGCCTCGCTCGCGCTCAATTCGGCGGTGCGCTCGGCTACCGCGTGCTCGAGCCGCTGGTTCTGGCTCTCCAGTTCGCGGTACAGCAGGCGCACTTCCAGCATGTTGCGGATGCGCGTCTTCAGCTCGATGAGGTCGAACGGCTTGGTGACGAAGTCCTTGGCGCCGGCCTGCAACGCGCGCAGCTTGTGGCTCGGCTGCGCCGTCACGACCAGCACGGGCAGGTAGCGCCCCGGCTCCGCCGCCTTGAGCACGTCCATCACCTGGAAGCCGTCCATGCCGGGCATCTGCAGGTCCAGCACGATGAGGTCATAGCTGTTCGCCGCATGCAGCAGCGCCACCTGGAACGGGTCCAGCGTCGACGTGACGTTGCTGTAGCCCGCCCCTTGCAACGTGCCTTCCATCAGGCTCACGTTGATCGCCTGGTCATCGACGATCAGGATGCGCGCCTCGAGGATTTCCTTTTCGGTGATCATGGCAGTGCCTCCTCGGCCCGGGCGCGTGACCGCTTGCGCGACGCAACAAGGGCCACGTCCAATGCGTGCATGAACTCGTTCACCTTGATCGGCTTGGTGATGTAGTTGAAGAACCCCGCTTCGAGGCTCTTTTCGATGTCGCGCGGCACGGCGTTCGCGCTCAGGGCGATGATGGGAATGTGCGCGGTCGCGGCGCCGGCATGCAGGATCTTCATCGCTTCGATACCCGAGAGGCCCGGCAGGTTGATGTCCATCAGGATCACCTCGGGCAAGTAGGCGCGGGCGTATTGGACGCCCATGTTGCCGTCGGCGGCACTGAGCAGGTGCAGGTCCGGCCTCCTGGCGACGAGTCGTTCGACCAGATCCAGGTTCGCCGGATTGTCTTCGACATACAGCACCGTGCGCGGCGGAGTGTCGCCGGACGCCATCGGCATCGCCGCGATCGCGCCGTCGACTTCCGCCGCGGCAAACTGTGGCGTGACGGCAAGCTCGAACTCGATCCAGAATTCACTTCCCTCGCCCAGGGTGCTGCCGGCCCCGATGCGTCCACCCATCGCCTCGACCAGGCGTTTGGTCACGACGAGCCCGATGCCGGTGCCCTCCTCCGCGCCGCCCTCCTGGCCGAGCCGGTTGAACGGCTGGAACAGCTGCTGCACTTGCTCCGGGGAAAGGCCGACGCCGGTGTCCTTCACGCTGATGCGAAAGCAGTGCGGCGGGACCAGCGTGCCCTCGACGGCGACGGCGCCGTTGGCGCGGTTGTACTTGATCGCGTTGAACAGCAGGTTGATCAGCACCTGCTTGACCCGCGTGCGGTCCGCGTTGATGAATCGCGGCGCGTCGAAGTGCGGGAACGTCATGCCGATGCCGCGCTGGCTGGCCTGCGGCTCGATCATGGCCCGGCATTCGATCATCAGCTCGGCGAGCGACACCGGCTCCTTGGACATCGTCAACTTGCCGGACTCGATCAGCGCCAGGTCGAGGATTTCGTTGATCAGCTCCAGCAGGTACCACCCGGCCTTGATGATCTGGTCGATGCTGCGCCGCTGCGTCGTCGTGGGCGCCGGCGCGCCGGACTCCAGCAATTGCGCGAACCCGAGGATCGCGTTCAGGGGCGTGCGCAGTTCGTGGCTCATGCTCGAGAGAAAGTCCGACTTGGCTCGGTTGGCCTTTTCAGCAGCGGCCATCGCTTCGTTCAACGCGCGCTCGACCCGATGGCGCACCGAGTTGTCAGTGCCGATCAAAAGGTAGCCAATGATCCCGCCGGCGTCGTCGCGCAGCGCGGTGATCGACACGATCGCGGGAAAACGGCTGCCGTCCTTGCGGACATAGGTGAGTTCGTATTTGTCCTCGATTTCGCGCGAGGCCTTGAAGGCGAGCGCCTCGAAGCCGGGGGCGATCACCGTGCCAAGTTCCAGCGTGAGGGCCTGGGCGCGCGCCATCACTTCCTGCGGGTCGTGGATGTCGCTGGGGCTGATCTTGTTCACCACTTCGTCGGCGCGGTAGCCCAGCATGCGCTCGGCGCCGACGTTGAACAACTGGATGATGCCCTTCTCGTCGGTCGCGATGATGGAGAAGTTGGCGCTGGTCAGGATGGCGTTCTTCAGCGCCTCGGCCTTGAACGCGCTGCGGGCGAGGCTTGCCGTACCGTGAGGCACCGTGGCGTCGTGATCGACTGGCGTTGAATCGATTCGCGTCGTGAGCATGGCCGGGATTCCATCGAAAGAATGAGACCCGACCCTACCTGTCTTTGCCGCCCCTGTACGTGCGGAAGCCCACATAGCGGCGGGCCGGGGCGCTATTTCATTCAGAGGAAGACGGGATGGAACGGATCGCCGCGCGGAATATCGGACAGCAGCCGGTCGAATTCGACTTTCACGACCGCGTAGCACTCGCACACGGCTTTCTCGAGGCCGGCCCGGTCGAGCACCTCGATGTGCCCCCGCCGGTAGCTGATCAGCCCGGCGCGCTGCAAGTTGCCGGCCGCCTCGGTCACACCTTCGCGCCGCACACCCAGCATGTTGGCGATCAACTCCTGCGTCATCCTCACGGAATTGGAGGAGAGGCGATCGAGTGTCAGCAGCAGCGCGCGGCACAACTGCTGTTCGACCGAATGGTGGCGGTTGCACACGGCCGTCTGCGTCATTTGCGTGATGAGCGCCTGCGTATAGCGCAGCAGCAGGCGCAGCACCGGGCCGGCCCGGTTGAACTCCTCGCGCAGCAGATCGGCTTTCACCCGGTAGCCGAACCCTGCGCTGCGCACGACGGCTCGGCTCGGGGTTGTCTCCCCGCCCATGAAGATCGAGATGCCCAGGAGACCCTCGTTGCCGACGACCGCGATCTCCGCCGAGGCACCGTCCTCCAGCACATACAGCATCGAGACGATCGCCGTGGTCGGAAAGTAGACGTGATGCAGTTGCGCGCCGGACTCGCACAGGACCAGGCCGAGCGGCATGGGCACGAGTTCAAGGTGGGCCGCAAGCCTGTCGTATTCGACCCTGGGGAATGCCGCGAGGAGGTGATTCTGTGTGGTGCTGTGAGCGGGGGTCGAAGGCATGGGCCATTCTCGGCGCAAACGGATGGGCGCGGGGCGCTGTGCGCCGCACACCACATTTTCGCGACAGTGGCCTATCGCTTGGCCCGCGCGGCCCTCAACTTCATGTCCTCCATCGCCAGCTTGAACAGGTCGTTGGCTATGTCGCGCAGTTCATGGGCGCGGTCATGAGCCTCCTGCAATGGGGCTGGTTCGAGTCCATCCAGGGCGCGCATCGATGCCATCACGACCTCTTGCTCCAGTGAATGCGCTGCGCGGTCAGCAGCACGCCATTCCTGGAATATGTCACGGTGATTGGGCATGTGCACATTTTGCGCCGCGCGGCGCGCTGTCGTACCAGCCAAGCTCGTCAATGACCAACCGATGAGTTCGCTCCGCTTATGGTCGAGCACCCAGGGGCGCATCATGTGGAGCCAGATTGGACCGCTCGCGCTGCTGGCATTGAGAACGACAGCAATTCATGCACGCCTTCGGCGAACTGCGATCTCGTGGAGCCCCGCGCCCTTGTGCACGGCGATGTGATCGGTCTTGTCGCTCTTAATCTCGTACTGTGGATCGGTCGGGGTGCAGCGATGGACGCCCCGTGGTGCCTCGAAGCAGTCACTCCAGTGCCTCAGCATTGATGTCTGCGGTTCACAAAATGATGCGCCCGAACGCCCGTGGGGTGCGCCAACGCACAGACGAAGACCGTCGCAGCGGCAGATGCTTGGCAATGCACCGCTCTGACTTCGACCGCTTTGCGTTGGCTGACCCGACGGCCCGCGCGGACCCGCCGTGAAGCCGGGTATGCGCGCCCAGCGGCGTTTGCTGCTGTTGAACATTGGGGGCCGCTTCCATGAAACACAAACTGACCGTCACCGCAATCGTGATCGCCTTCGCGGGCGCTGGCGCAGCCGCAGCAATTTACGCAAACTGGGACAAGGCCGTTCCCCTGGCGGGCCTGGCCATCAACTATGTCTGGTCCTGGTCTGCGCCCGCAGGCACGACAACGACCGAACTGGCTGCCGCGTCCAAAGACGCCGGGGCCGTCGCGGCATTGCCCGTCTCTGCGTCACCTGCCACGCCCACGCCAGCGCAAGCCGATGACTGGCCCAGCTACAACAAGACACTCACCTCACAGCGTTACTCGGCGCTCAGCCAGATCAACGCCGACAACGTCAGTCAACTGGCGGTCTTGTGTACTTACGACACCAAGCAATTCACGAGTTTCGAGACGGGCATGATCATGGTGGACGGCGCGCTGATCGGCACCACCGAGCACGATATCTTCTCGCTTGACCCCACCAATTGCCACGAGAACTGGCGCACGCATGAGGACTACAAGCCCGCGAGCGCGCTGGCGGTCAATCGCGGCGCCGCGTACATGGACGGCCGTCTTTTTCGCGGTACCGAAGACGGGCGAGTGCTGGCCTACGACTTCAAGACCGGCAAGCGGATCTGGGAAGCCACCGTGGCCGACCCCAAGCTCGGCGAGTCGACGCCCGCTGCTCCGATTGCCTGGAACGGACTCGTTTTCATCGGCAATGCCGGCGGCGACAACAAGGGCGTGAAAGGCCGCATGTATGCGCTTGACGCCGGGACCGGCAAGATCGTCTGGGAGTTTTATCTGGTGCCCAAGGGCGGTGGCGACCCGACCCGCGGACCGCAAGGCGCGACGCCGCTTGACTTGGCGACCTGGAAGAATGCGCCGGACACACCGATCACCGGTGGTGCCACGTGGACGTCCTACACCTTGGACCCGTCCGCCGGCCTGTTGTATGTGCCCGGCGGCAATCCGGCGCCCGACTTCGCCATCGCGGCGCGAGAAGGCGGCAACCTTTATTCCGGCTCGGTTGTCGTGCTCGACGCCAAAACCGGGGCCTACAAGAATCATTTCAAGCTCGTACCCAATGACTGGCACGACTGGGACGTGTCCAACGCGCCAGCCCTGATCCAGACGAAGGCAGGCAAGCATCTCCTGTCAGTCACGCCGAAGGACGGTCACATGTATGGGTTCGATCTGGCGACGAATGCGTTGCTCTATCGCACACCGGTGGATCGAATCGAGAATGCCGAGGAGCCATTCGCCCTGGACAGGTCGGTCCATTTCTGCCCAGGGACCGTAGGTGGGGCGGAATGGAATGGCCCCGCCTACGATCCGCAGAACAACCTGATCTTCGTCGGCGAGGTCGATTGGTGCGCCACCGTGAAACTGCAGCCTGACCAGCAGCTTCAGAAGGTGAAACTCGGCAGCCCATGGTCCGGCATGGCGACGCTCAATCCGTATCACACCTACGGCACGCCGGACTCGTTCGGCAAGTGGGCGGGATGGGTGTATGCCGTCGACGCCGATACGGGCGCCTGGAAGTGGCGGCTGAAATCGAATTACCCGGTCCAGAGCGGCGTCACCGCGACGGCCGGAGGCCTCGTGTTCTTCGGCGATATGGGCGGCAACTTCTATGCGCTCGATGCGAACAGCGGCAAGCGGCTGTGGGGCCGCAAGATCGGCGGAGCGCTCGGTGGCGGCGTGATCACCTATGCCGCCAAAGGAGAACAGAAAGTGGCGGTGGCAACCGGCTTTACTTCGATCCTCTGGCCAACGGAAGTCGTGACGGGAAAGATCGTCATCCTGGGCCTCGCGGACGCCGTGGCGACCCGGCAATAACGCAAAGTGGGGCCCGCGGCCGAGATCAACCGGCCGCTCGCCCTACACCCTTGCGAGCGCACGAAATGGCGCAATCACACGATCCCCTGGCCAAGTGCTTGTCGAGCGCCGACGACCGTGTCCGGCTGAATGAATGGTTGCCGCCGCAGGCCGGCGTGGTACCCAGGATTCGCATCGGGCGGCGCTGGATCAACGTGCTATGGGCGTTGCCACTGCTGTTTGTCCTCCTGGTGGGCGCAGTAGCTGTCGCCCAGGCATTGCGGCAGCTTGCGCCGGTTCAGGAATTTCTTGTGCGCTACCCGGGCATTGCAGCGTCGGCTGTTCCGGTCACGGCCGGTTTTCCCGGCTGGCTGCGGCTGCTGCATTTTCTCAACCTCTTTTTCATGCTCTTCATCATTCGCGCGGGCGTGCAGATCCTGGCCGATCACCCGCTGCTGTACTGGAAGCGCGACTGCACACCGGGCACCGAGTGGTTTCGCTTCCAGAAGGCCGTTCCGACCGGCCGCATCTGGACCGCCAAGGACGATTCGGTCACGCTGCCGTCATGGCTCGGCATTCCCGGAATCCGACATTCCATCGGGCTCGCGCGCTGGTGGCACTTTTCGGTCACGCTGCTGTGGATGATCAACGGCATCGCGTTCTATGTGCTGCTGTTCGCCACCGATCAGTGGCATCGGATCGTGCCTTCAGGCTGGGACGTGTTCCCCAACGCGGCTTCCACCGCGCTTCAATATCTATCCCTGACATTCCCCGCGGACGAAAGCTGGACGCGCTACAACGCTTTGCAGCAACTCGCCTACTTCATTACCGTCTTCATCGCTGCGCCGACCTCCATCATGACCGGCCTCATGCAGAGCCCGGCGATCTCGAACCGGCTCGGCTGGCTCGGGCGCGCGCTGAACCGGCAGAAGGCGCGCTCGATCCATTTCATCGCGCTGTGGTGGTTCCTGCTGTTCATCCTCGCCCATGTGACGCTCGTCTTCATCACCGACGCGCGGGTGAACCTGAACATGATGTGGGCTGGCGTGCACGATATGTCCTGGAGCGGTCTTGCGGTCTTTCTTCCCGCAATGCTCGTTGTGGCCGTGGCCTGGTGGTGGGCGTCGCCCTTCACGTTGCGCCACGCACGCCTGGTCCAGACAATCGGCGAGTTCATGAGCCGTCCGTTCGGCAGCGTGACTCAGTCATGGGACGCGAAGAGCCAGCTGACCGAACAAGACATCTCGCCGCATTTCTGGCCGAACGGCACGATGCCCAAGTCCCGTGAGTTCGATGCCCTGGTGCAAAACGAGTTCGCCGGCTACCGTCTGCGGATCGGCGGCCTGGTCGCGAACCCGGTAGAGCTCTCGTTGGCCGAGCTGAAGGCGATGCCCAGGCAGGAACAGATCACCACCCATTTCTGCATTCAGGGCTGGTCAGGCGTCGCCAAGTGGGGCGGCGTGCCGATGCGCGATATTCTCGATCTGGTGAAGCCGACTGCCGATGCCCGTTACGCGGTGCTGTATTCGTTTGCGGATGGCGGTGATGGCGGCCGCTACTATGACACGCACAGCATGGCCAATATGCGTCACGCGCTCACGATCCTGGCTTATGAGATGAATGGCACGCCGGTCAGCGTGCTGCACGGCGCGCCGTTGCGGCTGCGTTGCGAGAACGAGGTGGGCTTCAAGATGGTGAAATGGATCGCCGCGATCGAGTTCGTGCGCAGTTACGCCGACCTCGGGGCCGGCGAAGGCGGCTACAACGAGGATCATGAGTTTTTCGGCTACCGCGTGCCGATCTGATTGCGGTCGCGCCAACTTCGCTCGCTCCAGAACCAAGAACCGAGCCCAACCGGATAGGCGTGATGTCACAAGTGGAAAAAGCGCCGCGCGCAAAGACAGTTCCGTGCGCACAATGCCGGATGGATGTGCCGCTGTCCGAAGCAAGAATCTTCGAAGCCGTCGACTACGTGGCGTACTTCTGTGGGCTGGAGTGCTATTCAAGGTGGGCAGCCCGGCAGCCACGTCCGGCATGCCCCACCCCCAAGAACTAGTGCGCGGTAGAAATTACAGAATCAACAGGAGTCCTCACCATGGCTCGTTCTCGCCCCGTATTCCTGAACCCGATGCAGATTCAGATGCCGGTGGGCGCGCTAGCATCCATCGTGCACCGGACGACCGGCATTCTCCTGGCAGCGAGCGTCCCCTTCGATGTCTATCTGCTGGATCTTTCGTTGCGCAGCGAACATACATTCGCGCAGATTGCGAACTGGCTCGCCCTGCCGGCCGTCAAAGTCGTGGCCCTTGCCCTGATCTGGGCCTTGGCGCACCACGCCTTGGCTGGAATTCGGCATCTGCTGACGGACGTCGGCATCGGTTCGACACTGAACGCAGCCCGTCGCAGCGCCTGGCTGGTGAACCTGGGCGGCGTGGTCACTGCGCTGCTCGCGGCTGGAGTGCTGCTGTGAGGTCCAGGTTCACTGGGTTGCCGGCTTGGCTGGTTCAGCGCGTGGGTGCAGTTTGCATGCTCGCCTTTATGGTATTCGTGCTCGGCACCCTTTGGCTTCATCCGCGCCCTTCCTACCTGGAGTGGCGAAGCTGGGTGGGTCGCCCCGGCGTGTCCATATTCGTCTTGATCTTCTTTGCGGCGCTGCTGTCGCACATCTGGGTTGGCCTGCGCGATGTGTTGCTTGACTACGCAAGGCCCGCCGGACTGCGGGGTTTCCTGCTCGGCGCCTTGGGCGCGGGCCTCTTGGGAACGGCGGCATGGGTCGTCTGGATAGTTCTTCGTGCGCAGCACTGAGCGCCTCGCGGTGCTGCATCGTCACCGGAGCCAGCAATGAGACTTTCAATCTCCCGATACGACCCGGAGCACGATCGTGCGCCACACCTGCAGGACTTCGAGATCGAGCCTGCCGACAGCGACCACATGCTGCTGGACGTGTTGCTTCGGCTGAAGGCCCAGGACAATACGTTGACCTTCAGAAAGTCCTGTCGCGAGGGGGTGTGTGGCTCCGACGCCATGAACATCAATGGGCGCAATGGTCTGGCCTGCATCACGCGGATCAACGGCTTGAAGCAGCCGGTGGTCCTGCGGCCCCTGCCGAGCTTCCCGATCGTTCGCGACCTGGTGGTCGACATGACCAACTTCTTCAAGCAGTACCATTCGATTGCGCCGTACCTCATCAACTCCGATCCTTCCCCGCAAACGGAACGCCTGCAGTCACCCGAGGATCGGGACAAGTTGAATGGAGCGTATGAATGCATCTTGTGTGCGTGCTGCAGCAGCCAGTGCCCGTCCTTCTGGTGGAACCCGGACAAGTTTGTCGGACCGGCGGGTTTGATTCAGGCATACAGGTTTATTTTCGACAGCCGAGATCAGGCGACGCACCAACGGCTGGACGACTTGAATGATGCCTATCGTCTGTTCCGTTGTCGCACGATCATGAACTGCTCCGAAGTCTGCCCCAAGGGACTGGAGCCGGCTCACGCCATCGAGATGATCCGGCTGAAGATGCTGGGCGTCGACAAGGAAGGCGGACTCGAGGTCCATCGTGTGCCGCCGATAGGCTAGGGCCGCATCGAGCCTCAATTCATTTTTCACTCAGGCAGCGGCGAATCCGCGACGCGCAAGGCGCGCTCCAAGAGGTGGACCATCTGGGCGGCCGCGTGAACGGTCAAGGGATGAGGGGTGTAGCCCGCCCTCGGTGAAATATAAGCCGCCATCTCGCGCGCCAGATCGAGCTGTTCCGGGGATGCCCGCGCCAGCAGCGCAATGACCAGGTTCTCAAGGGCGATCATTCGCACCTGAAGTTGCACCAGTTCGGCATTGCCCAACGGAGGAACCGAAGCCGCGATGTCGGAGGGTAAGCGCACTTCCTGAGGCCCGTCAGAGCCGGCGCCTCCTTCGTTGTCCCACCTCGACAGCGCACGCATAAGAATTTGCGAACGATCCGGTCGTGCGGCGTGCTCGTTACGAGACATCGGGTGTTCCAGGCAGTAGGATTACGCACCGTAAATCATCCCCGCCGCACTTGTCAATGTGCGCCCCTCAGGACAAACGTGCTATTTCGCGACCCTGGTTTCGCGCAGCGCCTCACACCAGCATGTGGCGCGGCAGGCTGATCGTGAAGACGCAGCCCACCTGAGGGACGTCGCGCACCGTCAGCGCGCCGCCGTCGGCCTCCACGCTCTGGCGGGCGATCGACAGGCCCAGGCCCAGGCCGGAGCGGTCGCTGCTGCGCTGGGAAAACGGCGAGAACATGCGCTCGGTGTCCTCGTGCGGCAGCCCACCGCAATTGTCTGCGACTTCGATGTGGATGTTGTGTCCGAAAGCATAGGCATCGAGCTTGACCTCCGAATGCGGATGCGTGAACTTGAAGGCGTTTTGCAACAGGTTTGCCAGTGCGGCCAGCAGCCGCTCGCGGTCGCCGGAGACCGCAAGCAGCGGGTCGACCGCGGCCACTGTCAGGCTGCACCCGCTGGTGCTGGCGTACAGCGCGGCGGCACTGGTCGCGTCCGCGATGAATGAAGCGAGATAGAACACCTGCGTTGACGTGCGTTCGGCGTGCGCCCCGCGCACGTCGACGAGCGCCTGGTCGATGAGCGTCTTGAGTGCAGCGTGGCTGCGTTTGAGCACGGCGCCGGTCGCGCCCGCCACCGGCAGGCTCCCTGCTTCGAGCGCGTTGACCGCGAGCATCGCGGCGCCGAGCGCATTGCGCAATTCATGCACCACGAAACCCCATCGCTCGGTGACTGCGCCAACCTGCCTGCGCGCCATGGCCGCGTCACGCTGGAAACTGAATTCAGTGACGGCATCCGCGATGGCATTGTCCAGGCAGCGGTTCAAGCTGCGGAATTCATCGATGCCGAACGGCGCATCACGCTCGCACGCCAGGTCGGTGATCGCCTGGCACAGGTCGCCGTAGTCATGCACCACCTGGTCCACGGTGAACCCGAGTTCCAGCAATTGCTTGCCGTGCGCGGTCGCGCTCACGCCCATCTCGGAAATATTCAGCGCATCGCCGCCGGACGCACCCGAGATTCGCAGGCTCTCGTCGGCCTCGCCCAGTTCTTCGGCTTGCAGGGTTCGCTGCAGCTGCTCCAGGAAGATCGGCACGCCGTTCTTCAGCTGCTCCTCCGTGGCGGCACGTTTGGGCCGTTCGGCCACTTTCGCCTTGCAACGGGCGATCAGTTCATCGCGGTTGTTTGCCAGAAAACGGTACATCATCGTTGGACTCCTTCGCACGATATTTGCCTCGTTGTCAGCGGACAATGGGCAAACGGATGTCCGATTAGAGTAGCCCGTCACGGGCAGCCCATCTGTTCGCTGTCGAACACTACGAGCGCTTTCCTCGACGAGCTTCTCATGAAGTTCGAGTAAACCCTGGAATTGTGTGCGCCACCGAACTGACGCAAGCGTGGGTGCTGCACAGGATGGCGGCATGACTACCCAATCACCCCACGCGGTAGACCGCTCGCTCGCAGGCTGGATTGAAGCCTATGGCCGGTTGAAAACGGCGCAGAAGCTGGTTAAATCGGCTGGGCCGAGCACGACGCAGATGATGCGCCACGAGGTTGACCGACTTCGCAATTGCGCCGAGACCGCCTTGAAGCACCTGCAAACTGATTTTGACGCTGCCCGAAGCAAGGCGCCGAAGTCACAGCAGGCAGCCCCGGCAGATTGAGGCTGCGCCCAGGCGAAGCCGAGTCCCTGTTGCTACAGTAGCAACCGATGGTTCGACTCTCCGCCGGCGCCTTCCTGATCGCACTCGCACTGGGTGGGCCTGCGCGGGCGCAAATGAACGACCGTCCGCCTGTGCCCGAACTGCTGCAGCGGGCGGGCGCGGCAAACAGCCGCGGCGCGCCCGACCTGACGGGGCTCGACGCTTCGCCGACGCGCGCCCAGCAGCTGCCGTTCTTTCGTGCGGTGATGGCCGCGCCGCTCGATGCGCCGTACCGTGTCGGCGCGCTGGGAGATTCCATTTCGCAAGCGGCCGGTTCGCCGCGTGACTTGATCGGCTGGGCGGGCGCGCTCTCGGGCGTGCGGCTGCAGCGTCCGGTCGACTTCGGCATGGGCTCCGTCGAAGCGCGGCTGCGCGAGGCGCCTGATCCGCTCGCGGCCGGCCTGGAGTGGATGGCTTCGACGAAAGTCGGCGAAGGCTGGGTACCGGTGTTGCCCGATCAAGCGCAATTGCCCAATCCCTTGCGCTACGAGCTCGCGCGTGTTCTCGCCGCCATGTCGCAACCGCACCGATTCCTGCAACGCGCGTTCGAGCGCTTTCCCCCCGGTGTGACGCCGCAGCTGCTGCGCCGGCAGGCGCTCGACGACCTGCACACCCAGTTCGAAACACCGGACTATCGACAGCTGCTTGCGCTGGTCGATCGCGAAGCCCTCCTCGCCGGCATGCTCGACCTGGTTGGCGCCGTCGACCGCCTGCAGAATTTCGTGAAGACGCAAAAGGCGCTGCCTTCCGTTTCGTGGTCGCTGCAAACGCCTTTCGGCTGGATCGTCGTCGACACCACCGGCCGCGACAACCGCTACCAGTTGAAGGATCCATTGCTGGTGCTGGATGTCGGCGGCGACGACGACTATGAGTTCCTGGCGCCAAGCGACACGCACATGATCAGCGTTCTGGTGGACCATGGCGGCAACGACACCTATCGGGCGGCCGCACCCGGCGCGGATCCGTCGAGCGCGACGCTCGGCTACGGCATCCTCTGGGACACCGAAGGCGACGACCGTTATTTCGGAACCCAGCAGGCGCAGGCTTCCGCGCTCTTCGGCGCGGCCTTGCTGGTCGATGGCGGCGGCAATAACCGCTTCGTGGCGAGCAGCCGGGCGCAGGCCCACGCGATCGGCGGCCTCGCGGTGTTGGTCAGTGGCGGCGGCGACAACGAGTACACCGCGCAAACCTACTCGCAGGCCACCGGCGGCCCGGGCGGCGTCGCGCTGCTGGTCGACACCGGCGGCAACGATCGCTACACGCTCACGGCCCTGCCGCTGGTGCGGCCGTCACCGCAGCTGCCGGACCGCAACACCTCGATGGGACAAGGCGCCGGCTACGGGATCCGCGGGGTTTTCTTCGACGGCCGTTCCACCTCCGGAGGGATCGGCATGTTGCTGGACATGGGCGGCAACGACCGCTACGAAGCGCAGGTCTTCGCGCAGGGCGTCGGCTACTACGAGGGCCTGGGGATGCTGCTCGACGACGGCGGCAACGACCACTTCGAAGCAGCCTGGTATGCGATGGGCGCGGCGGCCCACTACGCCGCGGGGGTGATGCTCAAGCGCGGCATCGGCAACGACGTTTACCGCTCGACCCACGAGATGGTGCTGGGAACCGGCAACGACTTCTCCGTCGGCGTCTTCGTGGACGAGGGCGGCGACGACGAGTACACCGTGGGCGAGCTGAGCCTGGGTGCCGCGTATGCGAACGGCACCGGCATCTTTGTCGACGGCGCGGGGAATGACCGCTACAACGTCGCGTCGCCGGCATGCCGCGCATTTGGCGCCGCGTATATGCACGAGTGGGGCAGCTCGCGCGAGAACCTGCCCAACCTCGGGCTCTTCATGGATCTCGGCGGTGCCGACAGCTACCCGGCGCATTGCGTGCGCGTGGGGAACAACAAGCTCTGGGCCGGACCGCGCGTGTGGCCGCAACTCGATTTGCGCAGCGAGTCAGCGGCTGGCGTCGACGGTGAATGGCCGCTTCCGTTCGCGCTGCACCTGCTGACGCGGCCGGCGCCTCCTGCCGCCGCCCGATGAGGATGGTCCGTCGCCCGTTGCCAAGGGTTCCCCGACAAGATGCCGCGGCTACGCCGGAGCATCTCGGGAAGCTTCCCGTCCTGGCGCCGCTGGGACCCGGCGAGCTCGCGACAATTGCCCCGCTGTTCATCCTGCGCTCCTGCGGCGCCGGCACCATCGCCAGTCACGAAGGACAGAAACCGGAATACGTCAATTTCATACTGTCGGGGCGCGTACAGGGCTTTTGGCGCAATCAAACCGGAACGGAACTCAAGCTGGGTGTCTTCGGACCGGGTGACCATTTCCCGCAGGTGGTGCTGGCCGGCGAACCAGCCCTTGTTTCGCACGTGGCGATCAGCGATGTGCTCATGGCGTCCATAAGCACGGCTGACTTGGTACATCTGCTCGAATCGCGTCCGCAAGTCGCCGTTCTGCTCCTGCGGGACGTGATCGCCAGCTTTCGGCGGCTTCTCAGGCGCACCAAGATGCTGACAATGGAGGGGGTGTACGGTCGGGTGGTCGATTTGCTCTTCACCGGCACTGCGGAGTTGGACAACCACCGCTTCGCGCCCCTGACGCATGCTGAAATCGGCCGCCGCGTCGGCGCCACGCGGGAGATGGTCGGCCGGATTTTGCGCGACCTTGCACGCGGCGGATATATCGAAACCCAACGCGGGCGCCTTCGCGTGCTTCGCCATCCCCCGGCTCGCTGGTAGCGGAAATAGTTCCCTTTGGCTTGTCCCGCCGATGGCGATCACGTACCTTCACGCGTTGATGCGCACAGTGAAGGAGATGTTCATGAGATTGCTGCACGCGCGCGAAGCGGGGCGGTCGCCAGCGGCGCCGGGCCCGGCCTTCAGTCCATCCGATGCTGCGGCGCGATCATGCTCCTGCGCCGCTTTCATCAGGCGCGGCGCGTCGGTGCTGCTCGCCGTGTTCGCGAGCGTCGCTTTCGGACAGGCGTTCCCGGACAAACCCATCCGCTTGATCATTCCTTATCCGCCTGACGGCGGGAGCGACAGCGTGATGAGGCCGGTTGCCGATGAGATGTCCAGGGGCCTCGGGCAACCGGTGATCCTGGATTACAAGCCAGGAGCCGGTGCGACGCTCGGCGCCAACTACGTGGCGAAATCAGCGCCCGACGGCTACACGCTCGTCAATCTGCAACCTGCGCATGCGATCAATGCGACGCTGATGCCGAAGCTGCCTTACGACACCCTGAGGGACTTCGCAGGCATCAGCCTGCTGGTGAGAGCACCGCAGATCATCGAGGTCAGTGCCCAGTCTCCGATCAAGTCCCTGCAGGAACTCATCAGCAACGCAAAAGCGAATCCTGGGAAGTTGAACTACGCATCGTCGGGCACGGGGAACGCCAGCCACCTTGCAGTCGAGTTGCTCAATTCGGCCGCCGGCATCAAGCTCACGCACGTTCCCTACAAGGGCAGCGCGCCGGCAAAGACAGCGCTTCTCGCCCATGAGGTCGATTTTTTGTGCGACGGCCTGTCGTCTTCGATCCCGTATATCCAGGCCGGGAAGTTCCGCGCCCTCGCCGTCACCACCTCGACGCGATCGCAGGTGTTGCCGGATGTGCCGACAGTCAGTGAAGCGGGCGTTTCCGGCTTCGACGTGCCGACGTGGTTCGGCATCTTTGCGCCCGCAGGCACACCCAAACCGATACTGCAAAGGCTCAATGCGGAGATGGTGAAAGCACTTCGCTCACCCAAGGTGAAGGCGCAGCTGGAGGCGCTGGGCTTCGACATCGTCGGCTCGTCCCCGCAGGAACAGGACGAGGTACTGTGTGCCGAGGTGGCGCGTTGGGCCAAGGTAGTGAGGGACGCTGGAATACACCTCGACTAGGGCGCTTCGGCGCGAAGAGATATCCTGGCTAGAGCTCGCGCACCTGCACCTTGCGGAACTTGATCACGCCGCCCTGGATGTCCTTCGCGCCCAGCCCGTATTGCAAGGCGAACGGCCCCTGCACGAATTTCGAGTCCTGCGCACTCGCGGTCTGCACGCCGTTGAGCTTGGCCGTCAATTGCGATCCCTTGGCCGTGATCTCGTACACGTTCCACTTGCCGGCGGCCTTGGGCATCGGATTCACCTTGGACAGGCCGACGATCGCGCCGGTGCCGTACAGCGGGTCGGGCCGCTGGTCGAAGATGTTGACCTCGTACGAATTCGCGCTCGCAGCCATCGCGGGGTTGCCGGTCACGCGCAGGAAGATCCCGCTGTTCGTGGTGTCCTCAGCCCAGAACTCGGCGCGGATCTCGAAATCCTTGTACGACTTCTTCGTGAGCAGGAAGCCACCCTTGCCCTTGTCGGCCACGATCGCGCCGCCCTCGGCACGCCAGTTCGCGTCGCCCATGCGAGTGAAGTTGTCCAGCCCCGAGGCGCCGTCGATCAAGGTTTCCCAGCCGGACCCCATCGTTCCCATGGATGTGCATGCAGCCAGCCCAATGCCTGCCGACAGCAATGCGGCAGCGACAAATGTCTTACGGTTCATGATGTCTCCTAGTTCGAAAGTGGTGGTTCGGCGCGACAGTCTAGATCATCTCGAGAGGAACCGCCTTGCCCGGCGGCGGGAACATCCGATCGAGTTCGGCCAGCGCCTGTGCGTCAAGCGGATGCGCGAACGCGGCGAGGTTTTCGGCGAGGCGCGCCGGCTTGGCGGTTTTCGGGATGGCGATCACGTCGTCCTTGGCCAGCAGCCACGCCAGGGCGGCTTGCGCCGCGGTGATGCCGCGGGCTTTCGCAAACTTGCGCAGCCCGCGATGCTGCAGCAACCGGCCTTGTTCGAGCGGCGAATACGCCATCACCGGCACGCCGCGCTCGCGCAGCGAGGGCAGCAAATCGAATTCGATGCCGCGGCGCATCAGGTTGTACAGCAGCTGGTTGGTCTGCACTTCGCGACCGCCAGGCAACGACCACAACTCCTGCATCGCGCTTGCGTCGAGATTGCTCACACCCCACGCGCGAATGTGGCCCTGCTGCTGCAGCCGCGAAAAAGCTTCCACTGTTTCTTGCAGCGGCACGCTGCCGGACCAGTGCAACAGGTACAGGTCGATGCGATCGGTCTTGAGCCGGCGCAGGCTGTTCTCGCAGGCGGCTGGCATGCGTTGGCGCGACGCGTTGTGCGGATAGACCTTGCTCACCAGGAACACTTCGTCGCGGCGCCCGGCAATCGCCTCGCCCACCAAGCTCTCCGTGCGGCCGTCGCCATACATCTCGGCGGTGTCGATCAGCCGCAGTCCGGCATCGAGGCCCGCGCGCAGGCTCGCAATTTCGTCGCGGCGCAACGCTGGCTGCTCGCCCATGAGCCAGGTGCCTTGTCCCAAAGCGGGAACGGTTTCGCCCGAAGGCATGCGTACTTGTTTCATGATGGATACGAATGAGTCGCTAGACGTATATGCAGTCTAGGCGCGCGTGCACGCGGGCCGCCAGCCGACAAGCTCATCGTTTTTGTCCGACACAGGCTGTCAGCAAAGCGGCCTGCGATCGCAGGTGCGAAGACTACAGCGCCAAGTTCAGCCGTGAGCAACATTAGTTGCATGAAGATTCTCAACCTCATCCACGTCATGGTCGCGCAGGCCTTCTACAACTGGGCGATGCGCGAGATCAATCCATTGCACCCCGATCTGCCGCGCATCATGCTGCGGCAAAAAGAGTTGGCCGACAAGGCGCAACGGGTATTCGCCTGAGCCTGGCACGGTGAGCGGCGGCGGCCCGAAGGCGCAATGCCTGAGCCTAGCTTCTCGTAACTTTCGAGTCGCAAAAACTTCACGGCCGCGCCCCTAGCGCGCGGCCGTTGCCGCATCGCTCGAGCGGCGTGCATTCCTACATCGCGACGCCTGCAGGCGTAAGCTGCGCAGCACAGCCATTCGCAGCATGAGCCACTTCCATTGGACCTTGATCGCCGCGATCCTCGGCTCGAGCATGGCCTTCGCGGACGGCACGATCGTCAACGTCGCACTGCCCGCGATCCAGGCCGACCTCGGCGCCGATGCCTCCCAGGCGCAATGGGTGATCGAGTCTTACGCGCTGTTCCTCGCGTCCTTGCTGCTGGTGGGGGGCGCGCTCGGTGATCGCTTTGGCCGCCGGCGCATCTTCATGTTGGGGGTGGCCGTGTTCACCGTCTCGGCCATTCCTTCGTTGCGGGCTTTCGGGCCGTCATGTTCACCAGCGCCGCACTCGCGGTGCTCAGCGCGCTGGCCGCGTGGCTGTTGATCGAGGGCCAGCCCGCGAGCAATCGCGTGAACGGCCGAGGC
>Ga0105240_10003241_pt1 | contig 25466 bp, 24 predicted proteins | sample KBSC54metaG_FD_80426 | JGI IMG/M metagenome (GOLD analysis project Ga0105240, IMG submission 80426) | Corn rhizosphere microbial communities from Kellogg Biological Station, Michigan, USA - KBS C5-4 metaG | ecosystem: Host-associated > Plants > Roots > Rhizosphere > Soil | place: Michigan, USA...
GCCAGCCGCGGCTGACCCGTGTGTTTCCACACCACGAACGCGAAGCAGACGATCGCGATGGCCACGAGAACCGAAGCAACCGCCAGCGCCGGTTCGACCGCGGTATTGCCGCGGTAAAAGGCCGCGAGCAGCACCATCTGCACGAAGTGCGCCGGCACGTACACCCAGAAGTGCACCTTGGCCAGCCTGGATTGCGCCGCCTGCGGCCAGGCGCGGTAGAAGAGGCCGAATAACGCAAGCGACACCCAACCCAGCAGGTTGACGTGCGCATGCACCGGGAACATTGAATGATCGTTGCTGGCCGCCATGAAGATACCCAGGCAAACGCCTGCGATCAGGTACAGGACTGCCAGCCGCAGGAACCATGTGCTCAAGCTCATGCCGAATCCTTTCAAGCATCGGAGTTTCGAAAGGCGGATGTTAGCTTCTTGCAGGCGGCTTGACCAGATGCAATGCGTGCGCCTGGCGCATTTGTGCAAATGCACCTGCGGCTCATCGGTAGTGCAGGTTGAACATTTCGGCCAAAGCCTCGCGATATTTCGAAAAGCCCACCGACATCGTGCTGAAGTGCGAGCCACCCTCCACCAGCAGGAAGCGCTTGCGGCCCTTGGCTGCCTCATAGAGCTTGCGGCCCAACTCGCTGTCGATCAGGTGATCGCTGTCGCCGTGCACCACCAGCAAGGGCGAGCCGATCCTGGCCACCTTGCGCACCGACTCGAAGCGCTGCGTGATCAGCGGCCCGATGGGCAGCCAGCCCCACTTCATGCTGCTGGCCACGTCGGGAATGGAGGTGAAGGTGCCTTCGACGATGGTGCCGCGCTCGTCATCGACCTTGGCCGCGAGATCGATGGCGATCGCGCCGCCGAGCGAATGCCCGAAGATGTAGCGCGGGCGCTTCGCATAGTTCGAGGCCAGCCAGTCCCAGGCCGCGCGCGCGTCCTCGTAAGCCATGTCTTCCGATGGCAGCCCCGGCGTGCTCTTGCCGAATCCGCGATAGTCGATCGCCAGCACGGAGAAGCCCAGCTCCTGCATGCGGCGGATCCGTGGCGAAGAGCCTTCAACGTTCCAGCGCGCGCCGTGCAGGTAAAGCAGCACCGGCCCATCGTCTGCGTGACGCGCCGACGCGAGCCACAAGCCATGCAGCCGGGCCGGCGCGCCGGCCACCTTGGAGTCGAAATCGATCCAGACATCTTCCATGTCCTGCGCCAGCTCGGCCGAGCTGCCCCAGCTCTGGTCGCTGGGCTGGAAAATCCAGGCACGCTCTTTTTCATCCAGCGTGCCGCAGCCCACCGTCAGAACCACGGCGAGGACGCCTGCAAGGCCAAAAATGATCCAGCGCTTCATGCCAGCATCGGAGTTGCCGCAGGCGCGAAAGTTCTATCGCCCGCGCATGAATAGCGAATCGAGCTCGCGCACGGTCAGTTGCCGCCACGTGGGGCGCCCGTGATTGCATTGGTCGGAGCGCTCGGTCTGTTCCATCTGGCGCAGCAGCGCATTCATTTCGTCGAGCGTCAGCTTGCGATTGGCACGCACCGCGCCGTGGCACGCCATCGTGCCCAGCAATTCATTTTCGGCGCGCTGGATGACGGTGCTGGCATCGTGCTGCGCCAGTTCCGCCAGCACGCTGCGCGCCAGTTCCACCGCGTCGCCTTGCGCGAGCGAAGTGGGCACCGCCCGAACAGCCAGCGTCTTGGGCGAGAAGGCGGTGATGTCGAGTCCGAGTGCTTCGAGCGTCGTCGCACAGGTTTCGGCCGTCGAGATTTCCTGCGGTGTGGCTGCGAAGGTCGCTGGAATCAACAAGGGTTGGCTCGCAAGACGTGGAGTGCCGCCCTGATGCCGGCTGGCGTCCAGCTGCGCCTTCAGCCGCTCGTACACGATACGTTCGTGCGCGGCATGCATGTCCACGATCACGAGGCCGCTGCGGTTCTCCGCCAGGATGTAGATGCCCTGCAATTGCGCGATGGCGCGGCCCAATGGCCATTCGCCATCCGGCAACTCGGCGGCTTGCGTCAGCGCAGGCTGAATCGAGGACGCTGCGCCACCCGTTAGCGCAGCTGAGGGTTGCCACAAGGCAGCCAGGTCCGACACGCGGTGGCCACCGGCAGGGCTGAAGCCGATCGTTGGCTGCGCCCAGCCAGCCGATGAAGGGCGAGCTTCGCCGGTTGGCAGCGCCGGATGGAGATCAGGCGAGGCAAGTGCGTTGCCCGCGCGCGGCGCGGCCAGCGCGTACTCGACCGCGTGTCGCACCGCCTGGTGCACTTCGCGGCTGTCGCGAAACCGCACCTCGATCTTCGTGGGGTGCACGTTGACATCCACCCGTGCCGGATCGATCTCCAGGTACAGCGCGTACACCGGTTGGCGCTGGCCGTGCAGCACATCCTCGTAGGCGCTGCGCGCAGCGTGGGTCACGATCTTGTCGCGCACGTACCGTCCGTTCACATACGCGAACTGCTGGTCCGCGCGCGATCGAGCCGCATCCGGGATACCGGCGCGGCCCGTGATGCGAACGGGCCCCGCGCTGTGCGTGACGGCGACGCTCTGCTCGATCATCTCATCGCCCAACACGTCGGCCAGGCGCTGCTCGCGCGTGGCGGCACGCCATTGCTCCACCAGTTTGCCGTCGTGCCAGATCGCGAATCCGACATCGGCGCGGCCCAAAGCATGGCGTCGCACCGCCTCGACGCAATGCGACAGTTCGGTGGCATCGGTCTTGAGAAACTTGCGCCGCGCCGGCGTGCTGAAGAACAGCTCTTTCACTTCCACGGTGGTGCCAACGGCGCGCGCCGCTGGGCGCAGCTCGCCGGTGCGCGCGTCGATCTGGAACGCGCTTGCCTGGCCGGCCGTGCGCGACAGCAGCGTCATCTCGGCGACCGACCCGATGGCGGCCAATGCCTCGCCGCGAAATCCCATGGTGCCCACCGATTCCAGATCGGCAAGCGATGCGATCTTGCTGGTCGCGTGCCGCCGCAGCGCCAGCGGAAGTTCTTCGCGCGCGATGCCGCTGCCATCGTCTTCCACGGCAATGAAGCGAACGCCACCCGACAAAAGCCGCACCGTGATTTGCGTGGCGCCCGCATCGAGCGCGTTGTCCACCAGCTCGCGCACGACGGACGCGGGCCGCTCCACCACTTCGCCCGCGGCGATCTGGCTGATCAACTCGTCCGGTAATTCGCGGATCGGCCGATGCGGGGCAGGGGAGAGCACTGCGTTCACGAAGCCGATTGTAGGTAGGTCGGCACTGCGCGGCCATCCACACGCCGCCGGGCGCGGATAATCGGCCGCCATGGAATGGATTGGCCTGATTCTCGATTTCGTCCTGCACGTCGACAAGCACCTGGAGAGCTTTGTCTCCAACTATGGCGCCTGGGTCTACGCGCTCTTGTTCCTGATCATCTTCGTGGAAACCGGCGTCGTGGTCATGCCGTTCCTGCCGGGTGACTCGCTCCTGTTCGTGGTGGGCGCGATGTGCGGCGTGGGCCTCATGAGCTATCCCGCGTCGCTGGGCCTGCTGCTGGCCGCCGCGGTGCTGGGCAACCAGAGCAACTACACGATCGGCCGCTATTTCGGGCCGAAGGTATTCCAATGGGAAGACTCGCGCTACTTCAACAAGAACGCGTTCAACCAGGCGCACGCGTTCTATGAGAAGTACGGCGGCATCACGATCATCGCCGCGCGCTTCATGCCGTTCCTGCGAACCTTCGCGCCCTTCGTCGCCGGTGTTGCGCGGATGACCCGGCACAAGTTCAGTCTCTACGACGTCACCGGCGGGGCGCTCTGGGTCGGCAGCATCGTGACGGCGGGCTATTTCTTCGGCAGCGTCCCGTGGGTGAAGGCCAACCTGGAGAAGATCATCTGGGCGATGATCATCATTCCGGGGCTGGTGATCTTGTTCGGTGCATGGCGGTCGCGACGCAAGGCCGCGGCGAGCGCTTGACTGGAATGAGGCTCACGATCCGGCCGGCACTGGCAAGCGTATTATTTTGCCCATGAACGCTCCGCAGACCCTGTCCCGCTGGACGCACCCCGGCTCCAGCCGCGTGCCTTTCTGGGCTTACACCGACGCCCAGCTGTACCAGCGTGAACTGGACCAAATCTTCTATGGCGATCACTGGTGCTATGTCGGGCTCGAAGTGGAAATCCCCAACATCGGCGATTACCGGCTCACCTGGATCGGCGAGCGGCAGGTGATCATGGTGCGCGATCGCGTTGCACCGAAGGATCGCGGCATCGACAAGGGCATCCGCGTGGTGGAGAACCGCTGTGCGCATCGCGGCGTGCGCTTCTGCCAACAGCCGCAAGGCAATGCGCGCAGCTTCGTGTGCCCGTATCACCAGTGGACGTACAAGCTCAATGGCGAGCTCGCGGGTCTGCCGTTCAAGGATGGCGTCGCGGCCAGCGACGAAAACGGCGAGCCGTGCGTGAACGGCGGCATGCCCGACGGGTTCGATGTGAAGCAGCATGGATTGACCCAGCTGCGCGTCGCGGTGCTGCATGGCCTCGTGTTCGCGACGTTCAGCGACAAGACGCCGCCGCTCGAGGCCTATCTCGGGCCCAAGGTCGTGCCTTGGCTCGATCGCATCTTCAAGGGCCACCAGCTCACGCTGCTGGGCTATAACCGCCAGCGCATTCCGGGCAACTGGAAGCTGATGATGGAGAACATCAAGGACCCGTATCACCCTGGCCTGCTGCACACCTGGTTCGTCACCTTCGGCTTGTGGCGCGCAGACCAGAAAAGCCGCATGGTGATGGACGATGAGGGCCGGCATGCGGTGATGATTTCGCGCCGCAATGAAGGCGGGCAGAACGCCGCGGTGACGCAAGGCGTGACATCGTTCAAGGAAAACATGGCGCTGAACGACACGCGCTTGCTGGACGTCGTGACCGAGCCATGGTGGACCATTGCCGATCCGTCCGATCCAGGCGCGCAAATCACGCCCACCGTCACGATGATCACGCTGTTTCCCAGCCTGATCATCCAGCAGCAGGTGAATTCATTGTCGACCCGCCACATCGTCCCGCGCGGCGAGGGTGAGTTCGATTTCATCTGGACCCATTTCGGTTTCGCCGACGACACGCCGGAGATGACGCGGCGGCGCTTGCGCCAGTCCAACCTGTTCGGCCCGGCGGGTTTCGTGAGTGCCGACGATGGCGAGGTGATCGAATTGAGCCAGGGCGGCTTCCGGCAGTGGGGCGAAGGCGGTGAAACGCTGTGCGAACTGGGCGGCACCGGCACCGAGGCCACCGAGCACATGGTCACCGAAACCTTGATCCGCAGCATGTACGCCTACTGGCGCAAGGTCATGGCCGTATGAGCCGCCGGGCAGCTCCCAAGGCTCATGGCACCCCGGCCCGCGGCGCGGAGGTCTTCGAATGAGCGCCGATGGCGCGCGCTTGCTGCTGCAACTGGAGATCGACCAGCTCAATGCTGCCTATGCGGCGGCGCTGGACGAGAAGCGCTTTGACGCGTGGCCCGAATTCTTCATGGAAGATGGCAGCTACAAGGTGCAGGCCCGCGAGAACTTCGATCGCGCGTTGCCGCTGGCGCTGATCGCGCTGGAGAGCCGCGGGATGATGAAGGACCGCGTGTACGGCGTGACACAGACGATCTATCACGCGCCGTACTACACGCGCCACGTGATGAGCCCGGCGCAGGTGCTGGGCGAAGAGGCGGGCCGCATCACGGCCCAATCCCACTACGCCGTTTTCCGCACGAAGCCGGGCGATGCCAGCGAGGTGTACAACGTCGGTCGTTATGTGGACCAGATCGTGCGCACGCCGGCCGGCCTGAAATTCGCCAGCCGGCTGTGCGTTTACGACAGCGAGATGGTGCTCAATTCGCTGATCTACCCGATCTGAGGCCAGCGGCTCGTTAACGCCTGGTGGCTTCGTTGCCCAGGTAGGCGCCGGCGGCTGCGCCGCCCACGGTTCCGACCGGTCCGCCAATCAGCTCGTTACCCACCACGCCTCCGACCACGGCGCCGCCCACGGTTCCCGCGGTTTGGCGGTCCATTCCGGCGCAGCCGCCCAGGGCCAACAGCGAAGCGGCAAGCGCGGCCGCGGCAAATATCGTCTTCATGTGTACACCTCTTGTGTTGAACAGCCAGGCGCAGGTGCCTCGCGCACGTGCCTTGTGAAACCTGTTCAGCCAATGTAGGCAGGGCGCCCTTGCCCGAGTGTAGGAAGAGAGCCGCGCGCATCGTCGGCCCCCCGCGCGATTGCCGCGCCAGTTCGGCTGACACCTGTCGTGCGCGAACTCAGCGCGAAAGAATCGAACTCAGCGCACGTGCTGCCGCGCCAGCGCGAGCCGGTTGGCGTGCCGCAATCGGGCCGCCATCGTCAGCGTGAGATTCGACAGCAGGCGCTGCACCAGATGCGGATGGGTCTGCGCGAGGACGTCGTAAACATCGCGATGCAGTATCGCGACGGTGGTGTCCTCATCGGCCACGACGGTTGCGGATCGCGGCGCCTGGTCGAGGAACGCGATGTCGCCCACAGTCGCGCCGCGCCGAACGCCCGCTATGCGCACGTCGTCGCTGTCGGATCCTCGAACCACGATGCTCGCGCTGCCGTGCAGCAACAGCATCAGCTCGTCGCCGGGCTCGCCGGCTTTCATGATTTCCTCGCCCGCGCGGTAGAGGCGATTGACCATCAAACTTTCCAGGCGCGTGCGCTCGGCTTCATCGAGCCCGGCAAACAGCGCCGAAGCTTCGAGCAGGGAGGTGGCTTCCTGCGAGGCCGCAGCCCGGTTCGCCTCGATCAAATCGTTCTCGGCCGCCTCCAGCGCGCGATCGAGGTCGGGTGCGAACCGGCCGTCCGGCAACTGCTGCTTCAAAACCGAGCCGACATCGCGACGCGGCGCCGCGCCGCCATGAATCGGAACCAGTCCCTGTTGGCGGGCCTTGCGATCGAAATGCGCGACGGCGAGGCAAACGCTGGTGTCCACGTGCCGCACGCGCGACCAGTCGAGGACGACGCTGGACGCGCCCTCGCTATGGTGCATCAGCGTGCGCTCGAGGCTGTCGGCAGCGCCGAAGAACAGATCGCCTTCCAGTTCGAACACGCGCACCGAGCCGCCGTGCTCCGCGAGCAATTGCAGGTCGGCGCGCGAACGGGCGCAGTTGGAGGACAGTTCGCGTCCGCTCCATACATAACGCACCGGCCTGCGCGCGCTGCGGGCCGCGAACAGCACCAGGCCGAGCACCAGGCCCACGAACACGGCGGCGACCATGTTCACCAGCACGGCAGCGCCGGTCACCGCGCCGATCAAGGCCAGGTCTTCCCTGGCGTTGGGCGCCATCGGCTTGCGGCTCAGCAAGTCGGCGAGCATCTTCACGGAGGGCCGGTTGTACATCAGCCAGGCTTCGGCCAACAGCGTGCCGCACACGGCAGCCAAAGGAATCCAGGCGAGTACGCCGCTCAAATAGACCACTGCGGAGACCAGCGCAAACATGGCGAGCAGCGTGGCGTTGAGCGGCGTGCGCCGGCTGGCGGCCGCCGAGGAGTGCTCGGAGCCCGACAGCGGCGGCGCTCCCGCAGCGCCCGCCAGGATGATTCCCGCCACCGCGGCCAGCGAATCGCGGGGCGACCGGTTCACGCGCGAGTCGCTTCGTGTCATCACCTGGCTCGCCATGGACGTGTTCAGGAAAATCATGATGCCGAGAATCGCGGCGTCGCTCGCCACCGAGAGCGCGACCGCCCAGGTGCGCACGCCGTTGGCCCACAAGCCAGCGAAATCGGCATCGAGCACGGGCAGCCTCATGGAGCCGCCTTCACTGCCGATCATGGGCGTGCCGTGGCCGAACAGATGCCACGCCGCGCCCATTACCAGGCCGGCAGCAAGCGCCAGCGCCGCGGATGGCCAGCGTGGCTGCAAACGCCGCACCACGATCCCGGTGGCCAGTGACAATGTGGCGATCGATGCAACCATCACGGCCGAATCGGGCATGGACACGAGCTTCCACAGGCTGCGTGATTGCGAGATGAACAATGCGAGCGCGATGCTGTTGGAAAAGCCCGCGAACACCGGAGCGGGAATCAGCCGGATGAACCGGTCGGCCCGCGCCAGGTACAGCAAGCCGACGCACACGCCGCCGCACGCGGCAACGAGGCACAGAAATGCCAACCGCAGGCCGGCGCTGTCGTCCAGCCCCCAGGCCGGGAACTGCGCCACTGCCTGGTCCATCATCGCCGCCAGCGTGGTGGCCTCGAAAATCCGCGCGGAATAGATCACCGGCCTGCGGCTGGACGTCGTGGTGATATGGATCCACACGAGCGCCAGCAACGTCGCGAATACGCCCGCGGTGAGCAATCCGGCTCCGATGTGGCCGTACAGGAGGGTTGCGCATCCCAGGCTCAGGGGAATGCTGAATGCGGTGCCGTCCAGCGCGCCGATGGCCGAAGCTCGCCAGCCCGCGGCATGGGGCGGCTCACCGGTCTCAAGAGAATTGAATGCGCTGGTTCCCTTCACCTCGCCCCCGCAGTTTTCTCAAAGGGGGGACGTTAACAGATGTTTCGAAGCCGGGCGATCGGCTAGACGGTACGGCTGCGCGCCAGCGGCGGGTTGTTCGCGAAGTAACGCTGGATGCCGCGCATGATCGCGTCGGCAAGCTGTTCCTGGTAGGGCTCGCTGCGCAGGCGCGACTCTTCCTCGGGATTGCTGATGAACGCGGTTTCGACCAGTACGCTGGGGATGTCGGGTGCCTTGAGCACGGCGAATCCGGCCTGCTCGACCTTGCCCTTGTGCAGCTGTCCGAGATGCCCCATTTCGCCCAGCAGTGCGCTGCCGAGCTTGAGGCTGTCGTTGATCTGCGCGGTGGTGCTCATGTCGAGCAGCGCGCGCGCGACGTGGCTGTCCTGCTGCTTCACGTTCACGCCGCCGATCAGGTCCGCCTGGTTTTCCTTCGCGGCCATCCATCGCGCGGCGGTGCTCGAGGCGCCGCCTTCACTCAGCGCGAAGACACTGGCCCCACGCGCGGTGGGTATGAGAAACGCGTCGGCGTGGATGCTCACGAACAGGTCGGCCTGCACGCGGCGCGCCTTTTGCACGCGAATGTGCAGCGGCACGAAGAAATCGGCGTCGCGGGTGAGGTACGCGCGCATCGGGTTGCCGTTGACCGCGCCGGCGTTGATGCGCTCGCGCAATCGATGCGCCACCTGCAACACGACGTCCTTCTCGCGTGTGCCGCCCGGCCCCACCGCGCCGGGATCTTCGCCGCCGTGCCCCGGATCGATCGCGATGATGATCAGGCGATCGGTCTTTTGGGGCGCCGCCTGGCGCAGGGAGGCCTCGGCGTTGCCGACGACGCCCGAGCGCGGCCTCTGCAGGCGTTGCGTGATCAGTTCGCCCAGAGGATCGGCGGGCGGTGAAGCCGGCGGCGGCGAAGCGGGGGCCGCAAAAGGCCGCTCCTGCATCCGCTCGGCGATCAGCGCTTCCAGCGGATCCGCTTCCTTCACGGGATAGAAATCCACCACCAGCCGGTTCTTGTACGCGGCAACCGGCATCAGCGTGAAGACCTGCGGCACGGCTTGCTGCTTCAGGTCGATCAGCATTCGCACCACGCCTGGCGACTGCTGGCTGGCGCGGATGCCCGCGATGAATGGATCGTCCGCCTTGACCTTGGCCACCAGGTCGCGCAGTTCGGCACTGAGATCCAGGCCTTCGATGTCTACCGCCAGGCGCGGCGGATCGGTCATGACAATCTGCTTTGACGCGAGCCGGCCATCCGATTCGATGGTCACGCGTGAATACTCCGGCGCGGGCCAGATGCGCACGGCCACGACGGTGGCGCCGCGCGCGATCTGCTGGGTGCCCAGCAGCAGCACGAGGCTGCTACGGCGCAGCACCTCCCTGCGATTCACGTGCAGCTTCATGAGAGCAGCTGCGCGCCGACCGGGGTCTGCGCTTTCAGGGTGACTTGGCGCGACTCATCGGCGTGGGCTTCGATGCGCACGACCAGGTCCGCCGCCGGCAGCAGCGCCTGCGCGTTCTCGGGCCACTCGGCCAGCTTCAGGCCAGGCCCGGCGAAGATGTCGCGAAAGCCCGCGTCTTCCCACTCGCGCGGATCGTTGAAGCGGTAGAAGTCGAAATGCCAGATGGCCAGGCCGCCCACCTCATAGGGTTCGAGCACCGCATACGTTGGGCTCTTGATCAGCCCCTGCACGCCCAGCGCACGCAGCAGATGCCGCACCAGCGTGGTCTTGCCCGCGCCGAGTTCACCATGCAGTTCGATGAATGCATTGCCGATGGCCGGATGCGCGGCGAGTTGCGCCGCGAACGCACGCGTGTCGTCCTCGCTGGCCCAGGCCAGGGCTCGCACGCTGCTTTCTACAATGGGCGGGTGACGTTCAACGGCAGTCAGATCGACGGTCCTCAACTGGTGACACAAATCCAGGGCTGGGCCCATGAGCTTGGATTTTCCCAAATCGGCGTGGCCGGTGTGGACTTATCTTCGGCCGAACCGGGCTTGCTGTCTTGGCTATCCAACGGCTTTCACGGCGAAATGGCCTACATGCAATCCCACGGCCTCAAAAGGGCCAGGCCGGCGGAGCTGGTGCCGGGCACCGCCAGCGTGATCACGGCGCGCATGGACTACCTGCCGGGCACCACGGTCGAAGGCTGGCAGCCCATCGAATTCGAGCGCTTGCAGCGGCCCACGGAAGGCATCGTATCGCTCTATGCACGCGGGCGTGACTACCACAAGGTGCTGCGGTCGCGGCTGCAAAAATTGAGTGATCGCATCGCGGAATGCGTCGGCCCGGTCGGTCATCGCGTATTCACCGATTCCGCGCCGGTGCTGGAAGCCGAACTCGCGGTGCGCAGCGGTCAAGGCTGGCGCGGGAAGCACACGCTGGTGCTCAGCCGCGAGGCGGGATCGATGTTCTTCCTGGGCGAAATCTACATCGACCTCGCCTTGCCACCGAGTGCGGCTCTTACCGGGCACTGTGGCACTTGCAGCGCGTGCATCGATGTATGCCCGACCCGCGCGATCACCGCGCCCTACCGGCTGGATGCGCGGCGCTGCATCTCGTATCTCACGATCGAGCATGCCGGACCCATTCCCGAGGCGCTGCGGCCGCTGATGGGCAATCGGATCTACGGCTGCGACGATTGCCAATTGATCTGCCCCTGGAACAAATTCGCGCAGCGCAGTGGCTTGCCCGATTTCGACGAACGCGCCGGTTTGACCGGTCAGCAGTTGGTTCAGCTGTTCGGCTGGACCGAAGACGAGTTCCTTCGCATCACCGAGGGCAGCGCGATCCGCCGCATCGGCCACGAACGCTGGCTGCGCAACATCGCGGTCGCGATTGGCAACGCGCTTCGATTATCCGACGATGCGGCATTGCGAATCGCGTTGCAGGCACGCGCCGATCATCCGAGCGCGATCGTGCGGGAGCATGTGGCATGGGCGCTTGCGCAATGAAGCGGCATGGACCCGAGGGGACGCGCGCGGAACTGCCCGGCTCATCTGCTAGCCTCGCGTGATGGGCGATGCTTCCATCGACAGTTTCATCGACGCCTTGTGGCTGGAAGAAGGACTGTCCAAGAACACATTGGCGGCGTACCGGCGCGACCTGGCGCTTTACGCGGCGTGGCTTGGGGAGCGGGGGCAGATATTGGCAGCGAGCAGCGAGGCCGATCTCAACGCCTATTTCGCCGCCCGGCATTCACAGAGCAGGGCAACAACCGCGAATCGCCGGCTGACTGTTTTCAAGCGCTACTTTCGCTGGGCCTTGCGGGAGCGCCTGATCTCCGCCGACCCAACACTGCGCCTGCAGTCGGCGCGGCAGCCGCTGCGCGTGCCCAAGACCTTGACCGAAGCGCAAGTGGAGTCGCTGCTGGCCGCGCCGGACACCGGCACGCCCTTGGGCCTGCGCGACCGCACCATGCTCGAACTGATCTATGCCAGTGGGTTGCGAGTCAGCGAGCTCGTCACGCTCAAGACCTTCAATGTGGGAATGAACGAAGGTGTGCTGCGCGTGCTGGGCAAGGGCGGCAAGGAGCGCCTGGTGCCGTTCGGCGAAATGGCGCGCGACTGGATCACGCGTTACCTGGCCGACGCACGGCCGGCGATCCTGAAAGGCCAGCAAACGCAGGACCTGTTCGTCACCGCGCGCGGCCAAGGCATGACTCGCGCGATGTTCTGGGTGATCGTGAAAAAGCATGCGCGCATCGCGGGAATCACCGCGCCGCTTTCGCCCCACACCTTGCGCCACGCGTTCGCGACGCACTTGCTCAATCACGGCGCCGATCTGCGGGCAGTGCAGATGCTGCTTGGGCATGCCGACATTTCCACCACGACCATCTACACGCACGTGGCGCGCGAGCGCCTCAAGCAGATTCATGCGCGGCACCATCCGCGCGGTTAACGCTAGGGCCGGTCACTCACCAGGATGGCGAGTTCGTCCTCTTCGAATCCGGCCGCCCTGCGGGCCTCCAGGTTGAAGGGCCCGCGCGGCCGCGGCGCGCCGTACCGTTCGGCGAGGTCGCGGTAAGCGGCGATCGGATCGAGTCCGCGTTGCTCGCACAGCACGCGATACCAGTGATTGCCAATCGCGACGTGCCCGATTTCGTCACGCAGGATCACGTCGAGGATCTCGCCCGCCTTGATATCGCCGGCCGCCACCAGCTTGGCCTTGATCGGCGGCGAAGCGTCGAGGCCGCGCGCTTCCAGCGTGCGTGGCACCAAGGCGATGCGGGCGAGCAGATCGCCGCGGGTCTTCTCGGCCATCTCCCACAGCGCGTTATGCGCCGGGAAGCTGCCGTAGTCGAAGCCCATGGAGCGAAGGTGATCGCGCAGCAGTTGGAAATGCAAAGCCTCTTCCCGCGCCACGACCGTCCATTGGCGATAGAACAGCTCCGGCATCCCGGCGAATCGCCACACCGCGTCCACAGCCAGGTCGATCGCGTTCAACTCGATGTGCGCCAGCGCATGCAGCAGCGCGGCGCGGCCTTGCGTGCTCATGATCGAGCGCGGCTTGAGCCGCGTGTGCGCGACGAGGTCGGGTTTGGCCGGCCGGCCGGGGATGCCGGACGGCTGGGCGATCTCCTCCAGCGACCCGGGTGTCATGTCCGGATCGAGTGCCCGCGCCAGGCGCGACTTCTCATCCGGATCGGCCTCGACCAGGACTCGCAGCGCTTCGCGTCTGAGGCTCATGAGGCAAATGTAGCGTGAGGAGATCCGGCAAACGCATGCACGGAGCTTGGCACCTATGCGACACCTTAGTGGAAAACGCTAGCAAAGCATCTGAATTCGAATGACAGACTGAGCTCGACAGCAGCGCTGCCCAGCGGCACAAAGGAGACGCACGTGAAGTCATCTCTCATTCCTGGCCGCTTCGGCCTGGCACTCTGGACCGTGGCCCTCGCCACGGCCGCCACACTGATCAGCTGCGGTGGAGACTCGAATCCCCCCGCCGCCGAGCTCCGCACCCTGTCCAACCGCGCCGATCTCATCAGCGGGGGCGATGCGCTGATGCAGGTGGTGCTGCCCGACGGAGGCGTCGCATCGTCCTTGAAAGTGGATGTCGACGGACGCGACGTGAGCAGCGCGTTCGCGCTGCGAGCGGACGGCAGGATCACCGGCGTCGTGACCGGGCTTGTCAATGGCGCGAATGTGATTTCGGCCTCCGCTTCGGGCGCCAGCGCCGCCAAACTGACGGTCACCAATCATCCACGCGGCGGGCCCGTGATCTCGGGCCCGCAGATCGTGCCGTTCTTCTGTGCCACGCCGACACCGCAAAGCGCCACCGCCACCTCGCCGGTCACCAACGCCAGCGGCTTGAGCACGAATGCGACCGACGCGCAGTGCAACATCGCCACCGAATTCAAGCTGTACTACAAGACCACGGCGGCCGGCTGCAGCACTGGGCTGCCGGACCCCAGCGCCTCGACTTCCGCTTTCACCAGCACCACGCTGGTGGTGACGACCGCCACGCCCGCCGCGAACCTTTGCTTCAAGCCGTTTGATCCTGCCGCCGCCGCGCCCAGCGACCTCGCAAGCACGGTGACCGATGCGGGCAAGACGGTTTCATTCATCGTGCGGGTGGAACGGGGCACGATGAACCGCGGCATCTATGACCTGGTGACGCTGTTCGATCCCACGAAGCCGTGGACGGCGACGGCACCGCAAGCCCAGTGGAACGGCAAGCTGGTGTATCACTTCAGCCCGAGCACCGGGCAACCGCGCCGCCAGGCACGCCCACAAACCAACTGGACGACCAACAACCTGGGCACCGGCAACGTCGACCCGCAGACGGCCATCGGCAAGGGCTACATCTGGGTCGATAACAGCATGACCGACTCGTCGATCAACTCCAACCGCGTGTCGATGGCCGAGACGGTGATGATGATGAAGGAGCACATCACCGACAACTACGGGCCGATCAAGTACACGCATGGCACGGGCTGCTCGGGCGGCTCCATCAACTCGAACACCAATACCTCGATCGCCCCCGGACAACTCGACGGAATCACCATCTCCTGCGCTTTCCCCGATTCCGAAACCACCGCGATCGAAGTGGCTGATTGCGGCGTGCTGGTCGAGGCGTATCAAAAGCCGCAGTGGCTTGCGCTGGTGAGCACCCTCACTGCGGACCAGATCATCGCCAAGAAGGCTGCCATCAATGGGCACGTGGACCAGACCGGTTGCCACGGCTGGTTCAACGCGTTCGGCAGCAACGGCAAGGCTGGAAATTACAACCAGCGATTCGTCGGCAGCCCAACCGGCGCCATCTCGGTCAATCCGGTCGCCACCAACAATTGCCAGCTGCTGCCATCGCAGGTCTACGATCCGGTCACCAACCCGACGGGCGCTCGTTGCGACGCGTGGGACTGGGCCGCTTCGATCTGGGGCAAGACGGCGGACGGGCTGCGGGCGCTCACGACAACGGACAACGAAGGCGTCCAGTACGGGCTGAAGGCTTTGCTCGGCGGGTCCATCTCCTCCGAGGAGTTCGTCACGCTCAACGAGATCGCGGGCGGCTCCGACAAGGATTCGATCGCCGGCAGTTCACGTTCGGTTGCCGACGCGGCGGCGCTGCCCGTCGCTTACCGCTCCGGCATCGTGATGAGCGGCAAGAACAACGCCAAGACGGCGGTGATCGATATGCGCAGTTGGGACGACTCGTCGACAGCTGCGATTCCGACCAACGTCCACTTCGTGTGGCGCAGCTTCTCCATCCGTGACCGGCTTGACCGCGAGTACGGAGACCACGGCAATCACGTGATGTGGCGCTACGGGCGCAACGGGCTGATCGCACCGCCTTCCTTCGCGCTGGACAGCCTGACAGTGATGGACCAGTGGCTGACCAACCTCAAGGCCGACACCACCGGCGCGGCGCTGGACCTGAAAGTGCGAAGCAGCAAACCCGCTTCCGCCTTCGATCTTTGCGTGCTGTCCACGGACGTCGCGCAGGCCACCAAGGTGACCGACAAGGCCACCTGCGACGCCGACCCGCGTCTGACGCCTTTCTCGTCGCCGCGCCAGGTGGCGGGCGGGCCCTTGAGCGAGAACGTGCTCAAGTGCCAGTTGCGGCCGGTGAACGATGCCGACTACGCAGGCAAGCTCGACGCCGGCCAGTTGGCGCGGCTGCGCGCCGCGTTCCCGAACGGCGTTTGCGACTGGACCAAGCCGGGCGTCGGCCAGCAGGCGGCCGTCTCGCCCTTGAGTTTCCAGACCGGCCCCGGCGGCGTTGCGCTGCCCGACGCACCCGTATCGGTCGCGAAGTAGCACTTCCCGCTTCACGATCAAATGAAGTGCCTGCGAGAGCAGGCATTTCTTTCCCATGCGCCGCGAGCGGCGGGTGAAGCGCGGGATGCGCCGGCCGAAAACTACAATCTGCGATTTGGGATCGAAGTCATGGCGATTTATGAACTCGACGGCAAGGCGCCGAAACTGGGCGAGGGCGCGTGGATTTCGGACAGCGCGCAAGTGATCGGCCAGGTGGAGCTGGGCGCGAATGCAAGCGTGTGGTGCGGCGCCGTCGTGCGCGGCGACTGCGAGGTGATCCGCATCGGCCGCAACACCAACATCCAGGACCTCGCGGTGTTGCACGCGGACGAAGGTGTGCCACTGGTCATCGGGGACAACGTGTCGGTGGGACACCAGGCGATGCTGCACGGCTGCACCGTCGGCGATGGTGCGCTGATCGGCATCCAGGCGGTGGTGCTCAACGGAGCGAAAATCGGGAAGAACTGCATCGTCGGCGCCGGCAGCGTGGTGACGGAAAACAAGGAATTCCCGGATAACTCGCTGATCATCGGCAGCCCGGCGCGCGTGACGCGCACGCTCGACGAGAAGGGCATCGCGATGCTGGCGCACATCGTCGATCACTACGTGGAGAACGCGCGCAGCTTCGCCAAGGGCCTGAAGAAGATCGGTTGATGTCGCAGCTGCTCAAGTTCATCTTCGATGGGCTGCCGGTGCGCGGCAGCATCGTGCGGCTGACCGATGCCTGGACCGACATCCTGGCGCGCCGTGAAGGCAACGCGGCCACGGGCGCCTGGCCGCCGCCCGTGGCGGAGTTGCTCGGTGAAATGGCCGCCGCCGGCGCGCTGATGCAATCGAACATAAAGTTCAACGGCGCCTTGATTCTGCAGATCTTCGGCAGCGGCCCGGTGAAAGTGGCAGTCGCGGAAGTGCAGCACGACCTCGCGCTGCGCGCCACGGCGAAGGTCGTGGGCGGCGTCCCGGTGGATGCGCGGCTGTCCGACCTGGTCAACCCCGACAACAAGGGGCGTTGCGCGATCACGCTGGACCCGCAGGAGAAATTTCCGGGCCAACAGCCTTACCAGGGCGTGGTGCCGCTGCATGGCGACCGGCGCGAGAAGATCGAGCGGCTGAGCGAGGTGCTGGAGCACTACATGTTGCAGTCCGAGCAGCTCGATACCAGGCTGGTGCTGGCCGCCGATCACAAGGTGGCCGCGGGGCTGTTGATCCAGCGCCTGCCGGTCCAGGGGGAAGGCAATCTCGCCGGAAGCTTCGTCAGCCGCGCCAACGAAGACGAAATCGGCTTGAACGAGGACTACAACCGCATCGCCATCCTGGCAGGCAGCCTCACCCGCGAAGAGTTGCTGGAGCTCGATTCCGAGGCCATCTTGCACCGGCTGTTCTGGGAAGAGAAGCTGCTGCGCTTCGAGCCGCAAACGCCGCGCTTTGCGTGCACCTGCAGCCGCGAGCGCGTCGCCAACATGATCCGCGGGCTGGGACGGCAAGAGGCCGAAAGCATCCTGGCCGAGCGCGGCGAGATCGACGTGGGCTGCGAATTTTGCGGGCAGCAGTATCGCTTCGACGCCGTGGACGCTGCGCAGATCTTCACGTCGCCCGGCGACCAGCCCCCCGTCACCACCGCAGTGCAGTAGCGAGGCCGCATGACATCCCACCAAGAACCTGCCGTGAGCCGCGCCGCCGTGCGCCGCTTCAAGGACCCCGGCTATGTGCCGCTCGCGCCCACGCTGGGCGAGCTGCGCGAGCGTATCGACGCGCTCGACGAGCAGATCGTGCAATTGCTGGCGCAACGTGCGTTGTGCGTGCGCGATGCCACACGGTTCAAGCGCGATGCTTTCCAGGTGGCTGCGCCCGCGCGCCAGGCCCAGGTGTTCGAGCGCGTGCGGTCGCTGGCCGAGCGGCATGCGATGGATTTCCCCGGCTTTGCCGGCGTGGTGGATGCGACGTACCGCGCGATGGTCGCCGGCTTCATCGCGGGCGAAGCGCAGCTGTTCCAACAAACGGAGTTGATCGATCCATGATTTCCTGCAGACGTTCCCTTCTGGTCCGGCTGGCCGCCCTGGCGGGTGCCGCCGCGCTCTCGTGCGCGGCTTTGCCTGCGTTTGCGCAGCCGGCCTGGCCGACGAAGCCGATCCACATCGTCGTGCCTTATGGCGCGGGCTCTTCACCGGACGTGATCGCGCGAATCGTGGCCGAGAAGTTGTCGCCGCGCCTCGGAGAGCCGGTGATCATCGACAACCGCGCCGGTGCAGGCGGGAACAACGGCACGGGCGCAGTGGCGAAGGCGCCGGGCGACGGCTACACATTTTTGATCAGCACCAACGGGCCGCTGGTCTACAACACAGTCATGTACACCAAGCTGCCCTACGACCCGTTCACCGAGCTGCGGCCGGTGGTGCTGGCGGGCGGCCAGGCCAACGTGTGCGCGGTGCGGGCGGACTCCGATATCCACACGCTCAAGGAGCTGGTGGCCGCGATGAAGAAGAATCCCGGCAAATTCAATTTCTCGTCCACGGGCGTCGGCAGCCTCTCGCAGCTGGGCGTCGAGCTGCTCAAGGTGAAGACCGACACCTTCGCCGTGCACATTCCCTACGCCTCATCTCCACTCGCGATCCTGGCGCTGTTGCAAGGCGACGTGCAGTTCGCCTGCGTGCCGGCCGTGGCGGTGATGCCCCAGGTCAAGGCCGGCAAGCTGCGCACGCTCGCTGTGTCCACCGCCAAGCGCAGCGCGCTCACGCCCGACATTCCGACGATGAAGGAAGCCGGCCTGCCCGAAATCGAAAACGTGGCCTGGATGGCGGTGATGGCGCCGGCGAGCACGCCTACGCCCATCGTCGAGCGGATGAACCAGGAAATCAACACGGTGCTGGCCATGCCGGACGTCAAGCAGAAGCTGTATGCGCAATACATGGAGCCGATCGGCGGCTCGCCGGCGGACCTTCAGAAGTTCATGCAGCAGGAGTTGCGGGTGATGACACCCATCATCAAACGCACCGGCATCAAGATCGAATAGCGCCGCTCCTTCATGCCGCGCGCCTTTGCCAGGTCCGCAAGCCTGCCAGCGAGAACGCGAACAGCAGTGCGTAGAGGACTGCCGTGAGCCACAGGCCCTTGTGCATGTACAGGGCCACGCTCACCACATCGACGACCAGCCACAGCACCCAGTTCTCCAGGTACTTGCGCGCAAGCAGGAACTGCGCAACCAGGCTCACGGCAGTCGGGAACGCGTCCCACCATGCCACATCGGTGTCGGTGTACGCGTGCAGGAACCAGCCGATGGCCGGCCATAGAAGGATGCAGCTCACCACCATCCCAACCCGCCCCCGATCGGTCAGCCTGGAGATGGCTAGCCTGGCTGCTCCGCCGCGCGCGGGGCGCAGCCATTGCCACCAGCCCCACGCCGACACAACCGCGAAGAAGATCTGCAGGGACGCGTTGCCATAGAGCCGCTTGTGCCAGAACAGGGTGAAGTACATCAGCGAAGCGAGGATGGCCAGCGGCCAGCCCCAATGAATCTCGCGGATGTTGCATCCGATGGTGGCCAGCGAGACCGCGACCGCCACGATTTCCAGCCAGCTGAAATCGATCATGCGAGCGAGGAAGACGCGAGCGTGGGCCGTGTCTTCAGTGGGCGATCTGCACGAAGATTTCGTTGGGCTTGACCATGCCCAGCTCCATGCGCGCCTTTTCTTCGACCATGTCCAGGCCTTCCTTCAGGTCGCGCAATTCGGAGGCGAGCCGTTCGTTGGCTTGCTGGGCCTGCACATTGGACGCCTTTTGCGCGTCGAGCTTTTGCTGCATCTGGGCCACGCTGCCCACGCTGCCCCGCCCGAACCACAGCTGCGCATGCACGACCAGCAGCAGCGCGACGAGGAAGGCGGGGACCAGCCGTTTACCCATCACTTCAGGTTGTAGAACGCGCCTCGGCCGGGGTACGACGCGATGTCGCCCAGGTCTTCCTCGATGCGCAGCAGCTGGTTGTACTTGGCCATGCGGTCCGAACGCGAGAGCGAGCCGGTCTTGATCTGGCCCGCGTTGGTGCCCACCGCGATGTCCGCAATGGTCGAGTCTTCGGTTTCTCCCGAACGATGGCTGATCACCGACGTGTAGCCGGCGCGCTTGGCCATCTCGACCGCGGCGAAAGTTTCGCTGAGCGTGCCGATCTGGTTGATCTTGATCAGGATGGAATTGGCGATCTTCTTGTCGATGCCTTCCTTGAGGATCTTGGTGTTGGTGACGAACAGGTCGTCGCCCACCAGTTGCACGCGGTCACCCAGGCGCTCGGTCAAGGTCTTCCAGCCGTCCCAGTCGCTCTCGCCCATGCCGTCTTCGATGCTGATGATCGGGTACTTGTCGACCCAGCTCGCAAGGATGTTGGTCCACTCGCCCGCGTCCAGCGTCAGGCCTTCGGCTTCGATGTGGTATCGCCCTTCCTTGTAGAACTCGCTGGCGGCGCAGTCCAGTCCAAGGGCGACCTGCTCGCCGGCGCGATACCCGGCAAGTTCGATCGCCTCGAGGATCATCTGGATCGCCGCTTCGTGGTTCGCCACGTTGGGCGCGAAACCGCCTTCATCGCCCACGGCCACACTCATGCCCTTGTCGTGGATGATCTGCTTGAGGGCGTGGAACACCTCGGCGCCGTAACGCACTGCCTCGCGAAAGCTCGGCGCGCCGATGGGGATGATCATCAGCTCCTGCAGGTCGAGATTGTTGTTGGCGTGCGCGCCGCCATTGACCACGTTCATCATCGGCACCGGAAGCTGCGTCGCGCCCATGCCCCCGAAGTAGCGGTACAAGGGCAGGCCGGATTCTTCGGCCGCGGCGCGCGCCACCGCCATCGACACGGCGAGCGTGGCGTTCGCGCCCAGGCGGGCCTTGTTGTCGGTGCCGTCCAGGTCGATCAGCGTCTTATCCAGAAATGCCTGCTCGGAAGCGTCGAGGCCGAGCACGGATTCGGAGATCTCGGTGTTGATGTGTTCGACGGCCTTGAGCACGCCCTTGCCACCGTAGCGGCTCTTGTCGCCGTCGCGCAGCTCGATGGCCTCGCGCGAGCCGGTGGACGCACCCGAAGGCACCGCCGCGCGGCCCATCGTGCCGGATTCCAGCAGCACGTCGCATTCGACGGTGGGATTGCCGCGCGAGTCCAGGATCTCGCGGCCGACGATGTCTACGATTGCGCTCATTCTTGTCTTCTCTTTTGCAAAGTTGAAATCAGTTAAACACCTTCAATGAGCACCATGCGCATCACCGCGGCGCCTTGACGCGACTTGCGCGCCGCGCCGTACTCGACAGACTCGTTGAAGTTGCGCGCTGCTTCGACCGAAGGGAATTTCAAAAGCACCACGCGCTCGGGCATCCAGTCGCCTTCGAGCAGTTCGACCTTGCCGCCGCGGATGCAGACTTCCACGCCGTGCGCTTTCATGGCCGCCGAGGACAGTTTTTTGTACTCCTCGTACTGCTCTGGATTCGTGACGGTGATGTTTGCGAGGATGTAGGCGCTCGGCATGGCGGACTCTCAGGGTTCGAAGTGGTTTTCAAGAAAGCCGTTCCTCTTGGCGACGGCATCGAGCGCCAGCAGAGTTTCGAGCAGCGCCCTCATGTGTTTCAGCGGCACGGCGTTCGGTCCATCGGACAGGGCCTTGGCGGGGTCGGGGTGCGTTTCCATGAACACGCCGGCGACGCCGACAGCCACTGCGGCGCGCGCCAGCACCGGGACCATTTCGCGCTGGCCGCCCGATGTCGTGCCTTGGCCACCGGGCAATTGCACGGAGTGCGTCGCGTCGAACACCACCGGCGCACCGGTCTCTCGCATGATCGCGAGCGATCGCATGTCCGACACGAGGTTGTTGTAGCCGAAGCTGGCACCGCGCTCGCAGGCCATGAAGTTGTCTTCGGGCAGGCCTTTTTCTTTCGCGGCCGCGCGCGCCTTGTCGATCACGTTCTTCATGTCGCCCGGCGCGAGGAACTGGCCCTTCTTGATGTTCACCGGCCGGCCCGATTGCGCGACCGCGCGGATGAAGTCGGTCTGCCGGCACAGGAACGCGGGCGTCTGCAACACGTCCACCACCTGCGCCACCTGCGCGATGTCGGCCTCGGTGTGTACGTCGGTGAGGATCGGCAGGCGCAAATCGTTCTTCACCTTGGCGAGGATTTCCAGGCCACGTTCCATGCCCGGGCCGCGAAAGCTCGTGCCCGACGAGCGATTGGCCTTGTCGTAGCTGCTCTTGAAGATGAAGGGAATGCCGAGCGCGGAGGTGATTTCCTTGAGCGCGCCGGCGGTGTCCATCTGCAATTGCTCGGACTCCACGACACACGGTCCCGCAATGAGAAAGAACGGCCGATGAAGGCCGATTTCAAACCCGCAAAGTTTCATGCGACAGCTTTGAGAGAAGTCTTGCCCGCCGCCTGATGGTCCACCGCCGCCTTGATGAAGGAGTTGAACAGCGGGTGGCCGTCCCACGGCGTCGACTTGAATTCCGGGTGGAACTGGACGCCGATGAACCAGGGGTGAAGGTTCTGCGGCAGCTCCACGATTTCGGTGAGGTGTTCGCGTTGTGTCATGGCCGAGATGACCAGTCCCGACTCGCGCAGCTTGTCCAGGTAATGCACGTTCGCTTCGTAACGGTGCCGATGGCGCTCCGTCACGACGTCGCCGTAGATTTTGTGCGCCAGCGTGCCCTTGGCGACGTCGGAGCTCTGCGCACCCAGGCGCATGGTGCCGCCGAGGTCGGAGTTCTCGTCGCGGGTCTTGATGGTGCCGTCCTCGTCCTTCCATTCGGTGATGAGGGCGATCACCGGATTGGGCGTCGCGGGCTCGAACTCGGTGCTGTTGGCGTCCTTCAGCCCCGCCACGTTGCGTGCATATTCGATGGTTGCGACCTGCATGCCAAGGCAGATACCGAGGTACGGAACCTTGTTTTCGCGGGCGAATCGGGCTGCCGCGATCTTCCCTTCGATGCCGCGCTTGCCGAAGCCACCCGGCACCAGCACTGCGTCGTACTTCGCCAATTGCGGAACGCTTTCGGGCGTGATGGATTCCGAGTCGACGTAGTCGATCTTCACGCGCACGTGGTTCTTCATCCCCGCATGGCGCAGCGCTTCGTTGAGCGACTTGTAGCTGTCCGACAGGTCCACGTACTTGCCGACCATCGCCAGGCTGACTTCGCCTTGCGGATGCTCGGTTTCGTAAACCAGGTCGTCCCACTTCTTCAGGTTGGCCGGCGGCGTGTTCAGGCGCAGCTTGTCGCAGATGAGGCCATCCAGACCCTGCTCGTGCAGCATGCGCGGTACCTTGTAGATGGTGTTCACATCCCACATGCTGATTACGCCCCACTCGGGCACGTTGGTGAACAGCGAAATCTTGGCGCGCTCGTCGTCGGGAATCTTGCGATCGGCGCGGCACAGCAGAGCGTCGGCGCTGATACCGATGGCGCGCAGCTCCTTGGCGGTGTGCTGAGTCGGCTTGGTCTTGAGTTCGCCGGCGGCCGCGATCCAAGGCACGTAAGTGAGGTGCACGAACGCAGTGTTGTTGGCGCCCGAGCGCAGGCTCATTTGCCGCGCGGCTTCGAGGAAGGGCAGCGACTCGATGTCGCCCACCGTGCCGCCGATCTCCACGATCGCGACGTCCGCGGCGCCGGGCTCGCCGAAATGCGCGCCGCGCTTGATGAACTCCTGGATCTCGTTGGTGATGTGCGGGATCACCTGCACGGTCTTGCCCAGGTAATCGCCGCGGCGTTCTTTCTCCAGCACGGCCTGGTAGATCTTGCCGGTGGTGAAGTTGTTGACCTTGCCCATGCGGGTGGTCACGAACCGTTCGTAGTGTCCCAGGTCCAGGTCGGTCTCGGCGCCGTCGTCCGTGACGAACACTTCGCCGTGTTGAAAAGGTGACATCGTTCCCGGATCGACGTTGATGTACGGATCCAGTTTGATGAGAGTGACTTTGAGGCCCCGCGATTCCAAAATCGCAGCCAGGGAGGCTGAGGCGATCCCCTTGCCCAGGGAAGACACCACACCGCCGGTGACGAAGACAAATTTGGTCATGTCAGGGCCGGAAGTTTGCGCTTCCGGAGGTGGAAATACAGATTATAGGGGCGAGGTCCATCGCATCGATACGCTAACGTATTCATCCTGCTACATTGCGCCCATGAATGACTTGGCAGGCAGGCACTTCGTCCTCGGACTTTCCGGCGGCATCGCCTGCTACAAGGCCGCCGAGTTGTGCCGCGCGCTGATCAAGCAAGGCGCGACGGTGCAGGTCGTCATGACCGAAGCGGCGGAGCAGTTCATCACGCCGGTGACGATGCAGGCCTTGTCAGGCCGCCCGGTGTATGGCTCGCAATGGGACAGCCGCGAGCCCAACAACATGCCGCACATCAACCTCTCGCGCGAAGCCGACGCAATCATCATCGCGCCGTGCAGTGCGGATTTCATGGCCAAGCTATTGCATGGCCGCGCCGACGAACTGCTCAGCCTCATGTGCCTGGCCCGCCCGATCGACAAAGTGCCGCTGCTGTTGGCGCCCGCGATGAATCGCGAGATGTGGGCGCACCCGGCGACACAGCGCAACATGGCGCAGCTGGACACGGATGGAGCGCACATCCTGGGTGTCGGGACCGGTTTCCAGGCGTGTGGCGAAACGGGCGACGGGCGAATGCTCGAGCCGCCCGAGTTGCTGGAAGACATCGTTGCGTTTTTCCAGCCGAAGCCGCTGCAAGGCAAGCAAGTGCTGATAACCGCTGGCCCGACATTCGAAGCCATCGACCCGGTGCGTGGCATCACCAATCTTTCCAGCGGCAAAATGGGCTTTGCGATCGCACGCGCGGCGCGTGAAGCGGGAGCGCAGGTGACGTTGATTGCGGGGCCGGTGAGCCTGCCCACGCCGCGCGGCGTAACGCGCGTCGACGTGAAGTCGGCGCTCGACATGTTCGCGGTGGCGCAGCCGCAGGCGGAGCAAGCCGACGTTTTCGTGGCCACCGCGGCCGTCGCCGACTGGCGGCCTGCCGCCCACTCGCAGCACAAGATCAAGAAGGACGGATCGGGCAATGCGCCCGATCTCACGTTCACGGAGAACCCGGACATCCTGGCCACCATCGCGAATTCGCCGCGCGCGAGATCCGGCGCATTGTTCTGCGTAGGCTTTGCCGCGGAAAGCCACGACCTCGCGGCCAATGCGCAGGCCAAGCGCGCGCGCAAGGGCGTGCCGCTGCTGGTCGGCAACATCGGGCCAGCGACATTCGGAGCGGACGACAATGCCTTGCTGCTGGTGGACGAGAAGGGGACGCGCGACATGCCGCGCGCATCCAAGCTCGAACTGGCGCGTGCGCTGGTCGCTGAAATCGGCCGCCGGCTTCCCTGATTTCATTGCACTGCATCCATGAAGATAGACGTCAAGGTCCTGGATCCGCGCATGGCGGATCAGCTGCCCAGCTATGCCACCCCTGGCAGCGCGGGGCTCGATTTGCGTGCTTGCATCGACGAGGCGCTCACGCTCGAGCCCAATGCCTGGCGGCTTGTTCCCACGGGCATCGCGATCTGGCTGAAGGACCCGGGCTACGCTGCGATGATCCTTCCGAGGTCCGGCCTCGGGCACAAGCACGGCATCGTTCTGGGTAACCTGGTGGGCTTGATCGACAGCGATTACCAGGGACAGCTGATGGTGAGCGCATGGAATCGCAGTGACGTCGCGTTCACTGTGCAGCCGATGGAACGCCTGGCGCAGCTGGTGATCGTTCCTGTGGTTCA
>Ga0105240_10003242_pt1 | contig 25465 bp, 21 predicted proteins | sample KBSC54metaG_FD_80426 | JGI IMG/M metagenome (GOLD analysis project Ga0105240, IMG submission 80426) | Corn rhizosphere microbial communities from Kellogg Biological Station, Michigan, USA - KBS C5-4 metaG | ecosystem: Host-associated > Plants > Roots > Rhizosphere > Soil | place: Michigan, USA...
ACGCCATCCGCGCCGCAATTGCCTGCATCGCCCAGGGCATCGCGCTCGAGGTTTTCGACGGACGCGACGGCTCCCAACTCCTCTACGCCGCGCAAGTTGCAATGTCCACGCTCAAAGCGAAAGGAGCCAAAAAGAAGTGACCACCCCCACCCCTCAGCCGCCCTCCGCCGCCGAAGTCTGCGCCCGCGTCCAAACCGCCGTCGCCGAACAGCGCCGCCTGGTCCCTGGTCCGCTGGTGCGCCAGCCCGCGCCGGCCGCCAAGCTCGCCGCCGTGCTTCACATGGCTGCAATGGATTTGTGGGACGTCGCCACCGAACAGGACGAAGGCCAGATGTGGGAAGAAGCCCGCGCCATCGCCAGCCGCATCCTCGCTGCTTGTCCTAGCTCCTAAAGACCGCGCGACTTCCCCCGCGCACCCCACTTGCAAACCACCGAACGACTCTGGCATCCTACTTGCGTTTCCTCCTCAAGAGCCTCAAGGGAGGAGACCATGCCAGCACCTTTCCCCAGCACACTTGTTTCTCTCCTCCGCAACGCGCTTCGCGTCGTCGAAGACAGCGGTTTGCTTTCGGCGCGATCTGCAGCCCTGCAAAATCTCCGAGCCGCCGTCGATGACGTGGCCCGCGAACTCGAGCCGCTTGCAGAACTTGAATCGCCGGGCGAACGCCTCGATTTCAAGACTGGTGCAGACCTCTATCACTAAGGCCATATGCAAAAGCCGCTCAGTGAACACATCGCGCGACTGGAAGAGAAGATCGTGATTCTCAAGCGAGAATTGCGAAACCCTGATCTCGCGGACTACGCGAGAAGCGAGCGGGAGGTCTCGCTCCTCAATGCGGAAGAAGCTCTCAAGCTCTTTCGCCGCGCCTACGACCTGGAACAGCGGCTTTGAATTTCTCACTTCACCGGTAGTTGTCTTAGCTATGTAGTATTCTTCCTAGTGCATCCGCTCCTAGAGTCCGACCCTCCCAAACGCACCCCCGCCAGCAATCCAACCCCCACCGGCGAAGTCCTCGCCTGGCTCGAAGATCCCCAGCCCCCACCGCCGCCCATCAGCACACAACAAGCGCTTCTCCGAGAATTCGCCGAAGTCCTCGGCTGGCCTCTCGAAGACGTGCAGGAGGCCGTTACTGAAATCCACGAATACGATCCTGCGAAACGAGAGGAACGACGCCAGTGGCTGGCATCCCATCCGACCAAGTCTTAGCAATCATGCGGCTCAAACAGTGGGCCTTCGAACGTACCAAGCTCCGCAATGGAGACACAACCCGACTCAGCCGAAACGGCTGGAGAGAACGCCGCCAGCGTCAGTGCGACGCCCGAAACGTCCGAGTCATCGACTTCGAGCGCGCCCTCTCCCAACTAGCTCACGAAGACCAGCAAGTGCTGGTGCTCGCCTACAGCGACAAAGCCCGCAACGAAGACATTGCCGCCGTCCTCGGCTGCAGCCCGCGCAAGGTCTTTTACCTGCTACCCGAAGCCCGCCGCAGATTGACCAACATCCTCGACCGCCTCGATTTGCTGTGATATATCTCACATCCCGTCGCTTACGTTCATGCAACCATCGATAGATCATGTGGGCAAACTCAGGTTTTCTGTTCGCGTCCCGCGTGGTGTTTCCAGGTGAAACGCCAGAATCCGACTCGGCCATCTGTCTTAATAACTCTGACCTCCGTCGGCTTCTCCGCCACCGCCTGGAAGTGCTGGAAGCTGCTTTGCTCCAGCTCGCAGAAATACAGAGCAAAGCAGCCCCGGCACCTGAAAGTGCACGATGAGCGTTCAACCAAGGCGACCGCTACTCGATGTCCTGCGCGAAACCCTCGCGAAGGCTGAGGCGGATCCGTACGAGACACCCACCCTCGCCGATCTCAAACGCATCCTGCGCGCACGCATCGCCGAGCTCGAATCCACCGCGCGCCTGGTCGGTGCGCGATGAACCCCAAGCCGCCCAAGCCCCTCAAACGGCCTAGCGCCCTGGCCGTCTACTCTGTCGGTCAGAAGCTGAGGACACTCCGCGTCGAAAAAGGCCTCACCCTCTCTCGCCTGGGTCGCGAAACCCACCTGTCCACCGCGCTCCTCTCCAAGCTCGAGACCGAGCTCATGGTTCCGACACTCCAGACGCTTCTCAAAATCGCTCAGGTCTACGGCGTCGATCTCGCCTACTTTTTCTCCGCCCCCACACAGCATTCGCTCGCCATCACGCGCCACGCACACATCGCCGACGACAGACGCACCCCGCATGCTGCTATTGAATTGCCTCTGCACAGATCCGGCGTTGCGAGTCGCCTGGTCGCGAAGATCATGGAGATTCCGGCTGGTGTCTCGTGGAGCATCGGCCATCCCGACACCAGGACAGAACTTACCGGCTACGTAATCGACGGCACCCTGCACCTCACCACTGCAGGCTCTCAAGAAGTACTCAATCCCGGCGACTGCATCGTCTTGGACACCGACACTGCATCGCTGTGGACCGCACCACCTGAAACTCAATGCCGCGTCCTCGTCGTCTTCGCCAGAAGTTAGCCTTTACCAAAGTCATTCTTCGAAAGTGGCATTGTTCGCCCACTCAGATGGATTTACTGTAGTTGCAATCCACCTCAGCCCGTGGATTCACCCAGGAGGCCCGCAGCGTTCTATGCTGACGCGGGTCTCCGGCCCTCTCCCGCAGCTCCCTCCCCGAAAGACCATAGATACAACCCAACTAGATAAAGAGCTAAAGAACTATATGTTCTACAAGGAGCTCGCTTCGCTCGGTCTTATCTCCGGCCAGGCGGCAGCGCATGCGCGCCGCCGCCCCACCCCACGGTGGGCGGCCCCCGGCTTCGCCGCCCCCCGCCACCCTCCGGGTCGCGCGTCTGTTTATAAAAAGTGCCCGTCAAAGGATCTTCACGCGCGCCCGTGGGGATAGATAAACACCCATAGGTAAACCCCAATAGATATCTATAGCCCGCACAAGCCGCGCGCAGCGCTGGATTCTCGCACGTCCGTCAAGGTGCACCACCTACGACCGGCTTTCTTTCATTGCGCCGCAGACCTTGACTGACGTGCGCCTCCGCCATCTATCCGGGGGCTTGTGCGGGAAAAGCAAAAGCAAAAGCACAGCGCCCGCCTTGCGGCGGGCGCTGCTGGACGGAGCGAGCAGGGCAGCAGCTCACGCCCGGGGCCCGATGCTGCTGACCTCCTAGATGCAACTGCTTACCTAGGGTTTGCCCTAGGAAAAAATGCGGCCGCGCGGTATCGTCTCGCGCGGCCATCCCTGGGTTGGGTAGGTTTGCTCTTTTTTGGAGTTAGGCGGATGGTGCGCCTAAATGTTTCTGAAGTCAAACTCGAAATAGTACCCCGCTTTTCCACTCAGAAGAATCACTTCGGTACTGTTTCTTACCGAGACTCGCGTGATCGAATTCACAACCAAAGTGTGGTAATGAAGGTGCTCGCTTCGCGCGGTCTCTATTCCGGCTCAGGTGGCCACGCTTCGCGCCGCCGCACGGCCCCATGGTGAGCCGTATGAGAAGTCTCGGAGCGATTTGTAAACTTTGCAAGTTATTGTGATCACTGATCAATCGCGAATTCGCATACAGCGCATACAGTTGCGAAATAGGAGGTACTCCCCACAAATTCCCCACAAAGAGGGAGAGTACGTCTGGGACAGTAATCGCAAAGACGATCGCCAGAACCGCAGTCAATGAGTGACGAGGCTTACTTGAGCTGACGATCTCAGGTTGACGCCGACGGGAGCGCCGAAACTTCACTCCGGTCTTAGCACTATCACCGGATCAACCTGCGCGGCCCGCAATGCAGGAACACCGCATCCGCGACAGCAACGACCAAGAGCGTATGAGCTACCACTCCGAAGGTTTCCGGATCGACCGGCATCTGATACAGCATGGATCAACCGGGTTACAGCGGCGCTGATCGCGAGCCCAATGGAGAAGCCGATCAGAGCGGCCCGCAGAGCATCGCGAAGAATGAGCGTCCGCCTGGTTCCGCTGTGCCCCGATTGCAATCCTCACGCCAATCTCTGTCGTACGCCGGGGGGCGCACGCTGATATACCCGACCCCCGCTGACCGCTAGCACCACCCCGTCCATGTGAATTCGAATCTATGCGAAGTACATCCTGGCGACGCTCACGAAGCACCGCACCATTCAATGCGTAGAAAGCAATCCAACCACGCCGCCGGAATCGACAGCAGGATCAGCACGTCGGGCGTCCCTTTCAGCATTTCCTCTTCAGGTCGGGTCTTCTCCGACACGCTTTCCTCCACTCGATCTTCCAAAGAAGCCAAGTATAAAAAACTGGGTTTTAGCAATCGGGCAAACGAGAACCCCTGGCCCGCCGGCCAGGGGTTCGAAGTCTTTGTAGGTTCAAATAAGGCGCTGTAGTTCTCTGCTCGACCGTCATCAAGTGAAATCGCGCTTTGCGAGTTGGAGGACCTTTGCGTCAAAGGACAGTGCGGGCTCCGGTTGAGCCAAGCGCACACGCGCACATGCCCTTCCTTAACTACGATCCCCAACGGTACGGGACGGCCGCCCAACGTTCAAGACCAGCTCGTCGAAGTCGGCCTTCGAACGAGCTTTGAGCTGCCAATTTGGCGGCGATTGCACTAGTCGAGATCCCCGTTTCGAAGGTAGCCCCGTTAAGTAGCCCCACTGACCACTTCCACGCGGCCGGTGAATCGAAGAGAACACACAATTGAGCGGTTGTGGTCTCGAAGCGGACGGTGCATGTGATGGTCCTGGAGGGGCCCTCTTGTGCTCCCGGGCATTGTTGTGCCGGCTGCTTATCTGATCGGCAACGAATATCTTCGTTGCCATCCATCGAACACCCACGGACATAGCGAAGGCCCAGGGAGATGGGGCTGCTCGTAGCTCCGAAGAACAAGACGGCGTGGCATCCACAAGCTCTAGGACTACGGCCATATATCACTAAAGTAATCTACTCCAGGGAAACAGTTCCCTTAAGTAACAATAACAAATAGCACTTCGGAGTTAGCTTAGTAACACGAAAGCACCTTCGGACTCTGACGAGCGTGGCCTAGCGCTTCGGTCCCGAAAAGGGCTTCTGCTATGGGCAGTTCAGCAGGAGAAAGAATGAAGAGAACTAATAAAGAGTATAAAGTTGGGCGCGAGATTCAATTCCATTCCGCATCCTGGTTGTTCGCCCTGATGTGCGCGGCATCTTTTGGAATGGCGATCATTCTTAGCGGCTGCGCCGGTACAACTGTACAACGCATGTTGAACCCGGATGCAAGCTCCAAGCATCGCAAGGGCCCAGGAACTTTTTCCGGCACAGTTTCAGTTTCAATCAGTCCGTCGGGTTCGACGGACTCCTCAGGGACAAGTCAACAATTCTCGGCGACTGTTAGCGGCACTACGAACACGGGAGTGGTATGGACTGCATCGGGGGGAACGATCTCCAGCGGTGGACAATTTACAGCTCCCGATGTGAACTCCATGACCACGGTGACTGTGACAGCCACTAGTCAAGCCGATCCGACGAAATCTTCTTCGGCAAATGTTAGCGTCACCCCGATCCCAACCATAGCCTCAAGCCAACCTCTATTCGGAACCACTAGTTCCCCGATGAACCTGCCTATATCGTTCTGGAATGTTGGTGTCGATACAGCTGCGACTTCTGATCTGCAATCAGCGCTGTCGTTGGCATCCTTCTCTAAAGCGTACTGGACGATCGGGGACGACTCTTTTGCGACGTACTACGCCTCGAGTAATGATCCTGTGTATGCATTGGCTGATTCGAGTGGAAACGCAAACACCTGCGTCGGCGGTGGCGGCGCTGTATACAATTCAGTACACATTCCCGCGGTTGTGACTTCCACTTGGAATGGGTTATACAGCACAAAGAATGACCAGCATTTCTCGATCGTAGACACGACCAACAATCAGATCTTCGCCTTTTATAGCGCGGCTGGTAGCCACCTCGGCATCTACAACGGACAGTGGGAATCCGATTACCGCGCCTGCGACTATCTCACGAATCCTGCCGGTGATTCGCCCGTAGCTTTAGCAGTAGCATATCGAGCTACTTGCACTTCATTTCCTTGCAGCAGCATCGCCGGTATCGGGGCAGGTGTGGCAATTGGCGGAACATCAGCCAGTGATCGCAACGCGTTCATGTCGCCCTACGGGGACATCATGCCGCAGGATTTCGATGACACCGGATGGAATGGTGACTCGGTCGGGACCTTCCACCACGCTCTTTATACAATCATTCCAAGCGGATACATTTCCCAAGCGGTCTGGCCGACTCCGGATGAGGGCGGAACGACGCGAAGTCTGAAGAATGGTCAGATCATCCAATTGGATCCGTATGCGTGTGGCTCCGTAGAATTCGATGTCTCTTGCCTGAATGCGAGTGATCGGCGGCTCGCGAAAACTCTCATGGTGTACGGTGCTGTGATTTCCGACTATGGAAGCTACGGACCAAAGTTTTCCGGCCAGTTCAGTGGGAAAGACTTATATGGAGTGCAGCACTATACCAACCCTTGGACGCCGGAAGGAACACCTGGGCTTTCAAGTCAGGCTCAAAATGAGATCGCGCTGGTGACCGCCAATGGCACCGCGAATGTTATCTACACTCCCAGCATCACTGGAATCCTAGGCAAGTTGCGTGTGCTCTTGCCGCAAGGTCCTACCTATTAGTCCTGCCGAGAACAGAATTTGCAGCGGCCCAAGATACCGGGCTATAAGTCCAGACGGAACGGCCGTGAGGCGTCAAGTCGAACCTTTGTGACGAACTGGATCGGGCACACGCCAGCCCAGCGCCCCACCCAAACATCGCTAGGTGCTCGCAGGTTCCAGCCCGTCGAATAGTGGGAGTATTCGACGGAACTGCAGAAGCGGGAGTCGAGATCAATATTGGGCTTAGCGCCCGGAGCTATGTGAAAAAAGAGCTCGGCTTTGTGCTGACCGTATCCCTCAAGCCGATCAGTCACTTGAACGCACTCATCACGGATATCAATTCTCCGTCGATGCATAACAGGACAGCGCAGATGATGGTAGCCATCATGTGCAGCCGAGACGAATGTCTGGTGATCCGTGGCAAGATCGAACGTGCGGGCGCGTCGTCCAACGCGAAACGATGCCCACATCTCCGATTGGTCGATGCCGTCCAGACGCAGGGTATTGTGTGCCGCCGTTCCTCTCTCAAATGCACGAGTCGCATTCGCCTCATAGGTCGACGTTCCAGAGTTCACGAGCACCCGACGGCCGCAATGCGAGAGCTCAAATGAGAGTGCGTCGGCGTGCCCATGGCCTGGCTGATAGTCAGGCCCAAGGGCCGCAGCGTCGAAAATTAGAACAAGATTGCCGGTTTCAAGCCTCAGATATCCGCTTTCTCCTAGTGGCATCAATGCCGATTCGAAACCGAGTCGTCGAGCATATGCATGCAATTTGTGTGAGTTTGGGGCTATGCCGAAGCTGGCGTCATTGAAAAGAGCGATTTCGCCATCCGGGTGAGTCAAGTGATCAAGCCATGCGAGCATGGCGGGGATATGGCCGGTAATATCTGGAACCGGTCGATGGAGAGCGCATCCGAGGTTGTGCAGGTCCAAAAGATCTTCGAGAACGATACTGTGGTACATGGGAGATCGTTCAACATGCGCACCATCGCTGAGGATCTGACGGCGGAGTTCCTTTTCCAAGATGCGTCTTCCAAGTTCATACCACCGAGAACTCTCTGCGCAGTTCAGGAGTGCCCCAGCAAAAATGAGTGCTTTTGCATTCGCCAAAAGATGGTTAGCGAGAAGATGGGTTTCAAGCAGTTCTTCAATCCAGGCCGCCTGCGTCGCAATACTGCTGCAGACATTTTTCGGGACGGATTCCTGGCTGATGCCCCATTTGCACCAATTTGCGACGCGAAGTGATGTGGGATAGGGATCCCAGCCTATCCCACTTCCGACGGGGTTCTCCTTGATCCAGCGCTCTATCAGCGTCAAGTCGGCATATTCAAAGTAGTGCAGATTGTACAGCCACAACTTTGGAATCCCGTTGTCAGTCCAAGTCACAGTTTCGCGCTCTTCATTTAGGAATCGAAAACGATTCGAAGCTGTCTGAGGCGAACATCGGCTTATCGCTTCAACCCACTCCCCTGGTAGGGAACGAAAGGTCGCAGATCTGCCACTCTCCTCAAGTGACGGACGCTGACGGAATCGAGAATAGATCTGAATCGGCTCGAGGTGCGAGATAGTGCGCAAATAACGCTGAAGAACATCCCAGGGGCGCGAACCCAAAACAGGATAGTCAACCATACATCTAGCAATCTCACCGGCACTCGAGCAACTTCCGTCCGTTTGTCGACATTGGAATCCGAGTTCTCTATCTAGAGTCATGATGATGTATACGTGCGCGAATGGCTACGCAGTAAGTTGCGCGCCGTGGTCGGAAGTGTTGATCTGCTGAGTGAATCTCGAAAAAAAGATTCGAGCGCTGAGACAACGGTCGCTACCTCGCGCGTGCGGAGGATGTGAGACCGACCGGTGGCACCAAGTTGTTGTGAAAAGGTACATCCTAAAAGAAGCCTTTCGATGGCATTGGCCAAAGAAATTGGATCGGAGGGCGGCACTAGCAAACCAGTGCCTGCCTCTATCAGTTCGGGGATTCCACCCGTGCTAGTTGCAACGACGGGGATGCCGTAACTCATTGCTTCGACCAGGGAGACGGGTATTCCCTCGTGGCACCCCCCACCCAAGTCAATACTGGGTAGGGCGACGGCGGATACTAACTTCTTTGCATAAAACTCAAGCAACTCTGCGTGAGGTACGGTACCCAAAAACTTCACGTGTCCCGATAGACCCGAGATGTCTGTGAGCCGTTGGAGTTCCGAACGAAGCTCGCCCTGGCCAGCAAGCCACAATTCCGCTTTTATACCGCGATCGTAAAGGATGCGCCACGCCTGAAGCAGGTAGCGATGTCCCTTAACCGGAAGAAGATCCGCGGGACATAAAATGACCGGCCTTTGGGGGGGTTCGAAGGCGTAGCTTTCCGGAACTGAGACTCCGATCGGCAGGACCGTGATGCAGTCAGGCTTTACTCCTCGCTCGATAAGCATTCTCTTGCCGTCGTGCGATATCGCACGCACCATCGAAGCATTCGTAGCCTTTTCGAGCAATAAATTATTTCCGACGATATCCGACCGGTGGGTTGTGAGACTCCATGGAATACCGGATATTTCGCTTGCCATGAGTGCCATGGTCGCGGTCGTACCCGCCCAGTGGCAGTGGATATGATCCGCAGCCCATTCTGAGGCAATCTGAGCGAGCCAGAGCGCTTTGGGAACGACGGCAGCATTTCGCGCAAACTTGCCCACCGATCGAGATCGTGCTAGATACCTGACGCTCTGGGCCACGCGAGCCGGCATCGTCGCGCATACCCGCGCAGCCGTGGCCAGCACTCTTCCGGACACGATTCCTTCACGCCTGCTGTGTGGAAGGAGTTCAATCCCGTGCGGTCCTGGCCTCCCCGGAGAGCGCGGAACGATGAGAACCTCGTGGCGGCGAAGAAGCTCCTTGATCTCGTCGACTATGAATGCCTCTGCAGGCCCGAACGGAAGACAAGCCGTTACATAGATAATTCGCATGGGATGTCAGCAGATGTAGGTCAATCAGGATGTACTCGTGAGCCGAAGAAAGAGTCGCTCGTATGCGGAGACCATCGCGCGCAGGCTAAACAATTCTGCGCGAGCGCGAGCTTCTTTCCCCATCTCTCTCCGCAATAAAGGCTCATTCGCAAGCAGTCGTAGAGCAGAAACCAATTCGCCCTGATTCTCCGGACCCACAAGCAGTCCGGTTTTCTCATGCAGCACAAGTTCAGGTACGCAGCCGACGGACGTTGCGACAACAGGGATGCCTGCTGCCATTGCTTCGATAATGGCTAAAGGAAATCCTTCCCAAATTGACGCGAGTGCGAAAATGTCACAGGAAGATAGTATTTCTGGAATATCATGGCGAACCCCAAGTAAATGTACGCGAGGGTGATTTGCAAGTTCGTTCTGGAGTTCGCCCTGTCCAACCAGCAACAATTTAGCTTTCGGGATCTTGGCGATGGCATCAACGAGAGCCTTCGGATTCTTCTGGGGCGTTAGGCGGCCGACGGAAACAACGAGAATATCCTCGTCTTCAAAGCCGTTTTGAGTGCGCCATGAACTGCGGTCAGAAGCTAGCCTGAATCGGTTTGTGTCGATGCCATTGGGAATCGACATTGGACGCACGCGATAGACTTGGTGGACCGACTCGGCAACTGCTGCGCCGACCGCGACAGGCACGACACCCTTCAGAAACGAGAATCGATTGATCACCCGGCCGACCGCGCCGGCTTCAAGAGGCGCGAGGTTATGAACAGTGTGGACCATTGCTTTAGCCCGGAAGCAAAAGGTGTACCTTGTTACATAGCAGTGAGTATGAATGACGTCGGGTCTAAATGTGTTCACGACTCGTTTCAAACGTGTATACGTTCGTAGATCGGGCCCTGCAATTTTTCCAAGGTGCCAGACTGGTATGCGCCTCTGGTGCAGCAGTGGCTCAAGGCCATTTGGATAAGCATCGTACAGTGACACGACCGCCACCTCGAAGCGTTCTTTATCGAGCGATGAAGCGAGAGAAACGAGCATATGCTCGGCACCGGCTGGCTTCAGGGTCGCCGTAACCTCGAGTATCCTGATTTTTTGATTCATGCCAGGTAAGGTCGGAAATTCAGACCGAGTGCTGTGATGCTGATAAACGCGTAATCTCTTCTCCCAGTTCCCGTCTTACGGACTCGATCACTGCGTTATCTTCTGTCCAGTTCTTCCAATCCTTGGCGGCGCGCTGAATCCGGGCAATTGCCCATTCCTCGCGCCCTAGACGCTTGAGTATTGCGACGTACTCGTAGTCCTCCACTCCCTTCCGAATCCACTTCAGACGCATAGAAGGGACAACCGATTCAACGCCGACCTCGGCACCCGGATAGACCAGCATGCCCTCTCCCGGATAGGCATTTGGGGTATCATCGAAGCCGTATACATCTTCCCAAGGCGACTTGCTCCAAAGATCTACGCGCCAGTAGAGCAATCCCGTCAAGCCGAGACTCTGGCTGAGGAATCCGGGCATGATACGAAAGTTGGCTGGGGCGAAATCAATTTCCCATTTCGGAGAGTACGAGTCCTGGACCAGCGCTGTGTAGGACCATACATCGTCACCTTTCGCCTTAGCAGATGCAATCTCTTCCAAGTGCGAGTCATAGATCTTTGGCAGAAGCACCCAAATGTCCACTGCCGAGCGTCCGGTCCCAGTGCCGTCTTGAAGCAATTCAGCTACTGGCGCCATTGTGACCAGGTTTTTAATCCTTGAACTCGCACTATGCATACTAGCTGCCCATTCGCGCACTCCCTTGAATAGGTTCTTGCACGGATCGATCTCATCAGCGGGATACACGTACACAGGCAGGTCAACCGGATAATTTGACAACTCCGCGGAGAAATCGCTTGGCGGTGGGGCTTGCTTCATACTGCATGTTCGGCGATCAGAAGCTCCCCAAAAACGCAGGCCGGTAATGTTCATCCCGTTTGTTCGCTGAAACTCGTATGCATCGTGAGGATTGATGTTGACCGGCATCACTCCGTGGTTAAGCAACATTCTGTTCACGCGAGCGTCGAACAACTCTGGCTCATGCATACCGAAGCTTGACTTGAGGGTTGGGGCCAATGGAAGCGAAAATCCCCACACGTGCAGAGTGATCGAGATAGAGGCTTCCCCCTCATTACTGCTTACGATTTTGAGGTTTGCCGTGTAGACTCCAGGGTCCGCATCTAATGGCACATGAAGATCCACCCAGATCGGCTGATTCTCACCAGGATCAGTTCGAAACGGGAACGATGCTAGCCGCCCCTTGGTTGGTGCGTGGGTCTCCGGATCCAGCTGAGGAATCAATGCATCCGGGTACCAGCCACTCTTGAGCGGTCGGTTTCCCGAGCCCAGATCAGGGCTCGATTTGCTGATGTACACATAGTGTTCTCTAAAGAACGCGAAAGCAGAGCTTGCAATTCTGCTACCCGCTGGACTGGTCAGGTCAAAGGACTCAACGTTTGTATCGTCCACTTCGTCTGTTCCTGCGCTAATAACGATCTGGAATGATTCATATTCTCCCCTGGCCGCCCAGAGTTCGACAGGGCTGCTGTCGCTAGGCTGATCGTTCCTGCCGATTCTTCGCATTTGCGGAGCAGCCCATACAATCCACCTCCGACTCGCGATTGGCTTTGGGGTGAGTTTCCCGATTGAGAGATGTGTCAACCAAGTCGCACAGAGCAGAATCGCAAGTGGGGCGGCGCCTCTCCAGCCTGCTACACGCATACGCCCTCGCGCGTATGCGGTTGAACTTCAGCAAGCGATTTTTGCGGCTTCGGTCCAAGGTACTCGGGGACGAGAGCGATGAGATGAGACTTGACCGCCTCTGAATCTCCCAGCTGGGTAAGAACACGGAGCTTAGCTATCCACGTCGATAGGTTTCTAGGAGCGCTGGCGGGGGAGCAGAAAATCTTAATCTTCTCGTGATAGGTCGGGAGCACGTTCTCGCTGGACATGTTGATTTCTTCGAAGAGCTTTTCTCCAGGACGGAGCCCGGTATATTCGATCGCGATGTCTTCACCCGGAGTGAGCCCTGCTAGGCGGATCATGTTGTTGGCCAGTTCGGTAATCCGAACAGGTTCCCCCATATCAAGAACGAAAATCTCTCCCCCTTTTCCCATCGCGTAGGCTTGCAAGACCAATTGGACAGCCTCCGGAATGCTCATAAAATAGCGACGCATCTCCGGATGAGTCACGGTAACAGGCCCTCCCGCAGCGATTTGACGTTTGAAGATATGAACGACGCTGCCATTGCTTGCAAGTACGTTTCCGAACCGTACCGAAAGGAAAGCTCCTGATCCCATAGTTGCACTGGTTTGTACAGAAGAGACAATCAGTTCACCTATGCGCTTGGTTACACCCATGATGCTGGTAGGATTGACTGCCTTATCAGAGGAGATCATGAGCAATCGCTCCGCTCCGTGTTTCTGGGCCGACATCACAACGTTGTATGTGCCAATCACATTGTTGATAGCGGCTTCGAGAACGTGAGATTCCATAAGTGGCACATGCTTGTATGCTGCTGCATGGAACACCACCTGGATCTGATGTTGTGCCATCGCTTCGTTCACGCGTTGGGAATTCGTGATATCTCCCAATTCGGTCGCCAATTGAATCTCCGGGAAACGCCCACGCAACTCCATTTCCAACATGAACATCTCACTCTCGGCCTGATCGAAAATCACCAGGAGTCTGGGCGAGTATCGAGCGACCTGTCTGCAAAGCTCGGAACCAATCGACCCGCATCCGCCAGTCACCAAGATGACTTTGCCGGTGAGTTGCGCAGCGATCGCTTCATCCGAAACCGTGACGGGATCCCGTCCGAGCAAATCATCGACTGACACTTCTCTGATTTGTCCTGCAAGGAGCCTTCCTTCGAGCAATTCTGACAGGCTAGGAACGGTTCTAAATGGTACCTGAGTGGCTCGACAATTTGCGATCACCTCACGCATTTGCCGTTTGTTTGCTGAAGGTATGGCGATGATGATTTCGGAGATCGGGGTACACCGCCGACTGTAATGCCGAATTATCTGGGCGGCTGAGTACCCTGTGCCGAGGACACGCAATCCTGCTAGCGAAGCACCAGCTTTGAATGGGTCATCATCCAAAAAGCCGACTGCCTTGATACCGAGCTTCCGGTTTCCGCGAATCTCTCGTGCAAGCGTCAGTCCCGCGGTTCCCGCGCCATATATCAGCACAGACCTTGACTCCCCTCCGCCACAGGCCCTTATCGAGACCAGCTCTCGAATCAATCTCGGGCTAAACACTAAGAGAGCTGTCAATATAAAGAACACCATCAGGTCTAAAAAGTAGATCGAAGCTGGAAATGAAGTTCCGATGAAGAGCCATGTGCCCGTGATGGCGAATGCGACTCCCGACAGAGTAACTGCGAACACTCCCAGCAGATCTCGCAGCCCCACGTAGCTCCATAAACGGCGCTGGCGCTCAAACACATAATATGAAGGCAGCTTCGCCAAGGCGAAAATCATCATGCCGCCATAGAAGTTGGAGTACTGATTCGCCGGCAGGGAGAAATCAAATCTCAAGGAGAAGGAGATGACTAGAGAGAACGCGGCGAGTGGTCCTGCTGCAATCAGCATCAAATGACGTCGGAAATTCACTTTAACTCCTTGGTTGAACCTGCGCGATGCCTCTTCTTGGATTCTGCCGGCCAATTGAGGGGATTGGAAGATCCAGATTTGTCGGGAAGAAAGTGAGCCTTTTACTATGCCGCATCAATAATTCCCTAACAGTCGCACCCACGTAATCGACCTCAGCTTCCGTCATCGCGGGATAGAGGGGCAGGGTCACGAGGCGCGGGTATAAAGCCAATGCAGTTGGGCATTGATTCTGCGGTAGCTCGGCAAAAGGCTCAAAAAAAGGGTGCATTGGGATTGGAATGAAGTGGACGCTCGCAGCAACACCCCTTGAGCCGAGTTCCTCGATGAACTTCGCACGATCAATACACAGCTTTTCTAGATTAAGGCGAATTGAATACAGGTGCCATGCGTGGCGGTCGCCTTGTGCAGCATTGCGAGGCAGCTCAACTTCTTCTACACCCTGTAGGAGTTCCTCATACCTGGCAGCATAGCGCGTGCGAGTGGCAGTGAACTGCTCAAGCCTCTTAAGTTGGTGAATCCCCAGCGCGGCTTGGAGATCGCTCAGGTTGTACTTGAACCCACACTCATGGACTTGGTAGAACCAACTGCCGGATCCAGAGTATCGGTTCCAGGCGTCGCGGCTTATCCCATGCAAACACAGCAGCTTCATCTTGTCATAGAGATTGGGGTCCGCGGTGGTGGTGATTCCGCCCTCTGCTGTTGTCATGTTCTTTGTTGCGTAGAAACTGAAGCAGACCGCGTCACTCCCAGTTGGTGGCTCCTGAGTCGCGGAACCTATGAAAGAACCCCGATAGATTGTGCCAGATGCGTGCGCAGCATCTTCGATTACCCGCAAACTATATTTCTTTGCAATTTTCCAGATCCGCGAAAGATCACAGGGCAGACCCGCGAAGTGAACTGGGATTATCGCCCGAGTGCGGGCAGTTATTCGAGATTCAATCGAGTGTGGGGCAATGTTTCCATCGGCTCCAATATCGGCCAGCACAGGCGTGGCGCCTACATGCATAATTGCGTTTACGGTTGCGCAAAACGTCAGGGGCGTAGTGATGACTTCATCGCCCTTGCCTATTCCCATTGCAGCCAGCGCAAGATGAAGGCCTGCAGTGCAGGAATTGACCGCAAGTGCGAACGGAGCGCCTACGTAGCTACTGAACTCTTGTTCGAGCCGCGCAGTTTTCGGCCCAGTCGTAAGCCATCCTGATCTGAGGGTATCCAGGACCTCTTCAATCTCGTCATCTCCAATACTCGGCCGATGGAAGGGTATTGACTTATGGTCAGGCATCATAGCTGATCTCCTCTGTACTTAAACCTTTGCGCGATATGCACTGGCTCACGTTGACTCGGAATGAGAGAGTGCCAGATGGTCATGACGAGCAGCTTGAAGTCTGAACTCAGGCTGCGTGTGCGAATGTAGTGGGCGCTGAGGCCCAGCTTTCGTGGCAAGAGCCACTCGCAATAGAAGCGCTCAATATCATCTTTTCCAGAAAGAAGGATCTGCTCGTTTCGAAAGGCAAGTGAGGCTGGATCCGTAATCCCCGGGCGAACAGAGAGTATTGTTTGCCATTGCTGATCCGATAGATCGACGTATTCCGGGACTTCCGGACGTGGCCCAATGAAACTCATATCGCCTCTAAACACATTCCACAGCTGTGGCAGTTCGTCGATCTTGTAACGCCGCATCAGCCGTCCCTCTGCGGTAATCCGAGAATCACCATCAGCAGTGATCTTGTAGGATCCCAACACCTTCCTCATCGTCCGAAGTTTTAGAATCACAAATGGTCGACCAGAAAGGCCGATACGCTGCTGTCGAAAGATGATCGGCATGCCATCTTCCAGGAAGATGGCAATAGCGCAGATCCCAAGCAGAGGTGCTACTGAGGTCAGAAGCAGCCCCGCCGTGACACGTGAAAGTAGGTCTTTTGCCTTCATTCTGTGCTAACCGGCAAGCGGGATTCAGGCGTTGCCGATGAGATCTCCGCTGGATACCAAGCAGATGCTCTGCTCTGCGAAGACTCTGCTTGGACATGCGATGCGCGCTCGAGCGCTTCCAGCCATCTTCCAACTATGGTCGACCAGCTGTATTCATGTTCGACGTAGGTCCTTCCATTCACGGATAGCTGGCTACGCATTGTACGATCGTCTGCTAACAGTTTTATCGCACCTGCAAGATCTGCTGGAGATTCAGGTTTTACCGCGATTCCACAGGCGTGCCTCGTCAGCAGTTCTCCAGCTTCACCAACCCCCGAGTAAATGACCGGGACACCGCAACTGAGCGACGGAAATATCTTCGAGAGGCGCATGCCTTTCGCAACCGGAATATTCCGCAAAGTCGCAACCGAAGCATAGGCCACCGAATAGAGTTCTGCCGTCCTCTCGTATGGAACGTCGGCGAATATCATATTCGTCAGTCCCTTTTCGAATGCGAGTTGCCGGATCCGCTGTCTCTCTGGTCCGTTGCCGATCATCAAGAACGTTATGCGCGAGTCCATCGAGAGTAACTCCGCAGCATTCACCAATGTGTCCAGCCCGTGGTAGTAGGCATGCGTCCCCACGTATACAATCGCGAGCTTCCCTTGGAGTTGCCACGTGTCGACATATTCAGGTTCTGGCCCGCGCGGGCATAAGAGATCGGTGTCGGCACCATTGGGGAGGAATGATATGCGACTGCGCGGCACTCCACGTTCTTCGAAATGCTTGATGAAAGCATCTGTCACGGTCGACACGCTCATTGCATGCTTCAACAGAGCGGTCTCGATCCAGGAAGCAGCGCGGAGCAGAAGATCATGGCGTAGGAATCCAAGTTCCCGGGCTACGTCAACCTGAAGATCAGGAACGTTATAGATATAAGGCACTCCGCGGATCAGCTTCATTAGAATGGCTACAATTCCGAGCGGGAGGGGTTGGCCCTCGACGAAGATCACGTCCGGTCTGCGTCCCAGCAATATGAACGGACACACGTTGAGCGCGAAACTGAAGTAATTGGCGACGCGGGCAATTGCCGCGCGTCCTGTTGCCGCATACGACCATACCCGTTTCACAGGGACCCCATCGACTAAGTCTTGGCGATAAAGACATCCGCGGTACTCGGCAAAGATCTTTCCAGTCGGATAATTAGGCATAGTGGTTGCCACAACTACATCCTTGCCTTTCCTTCGAAGCTCGCGAACGAAGCAACGAAGTCGAATTTGTGGTGCACCCGTCTCGGGCGTGTAGTACTGGGTCAGGATGAGCCATCGCCGTAGCGCTGGGTTCTGCTGTTCGTTCATTGTGGGTCGCTCCGATCGAAGCGTTCGTCTTGCATTTCCGTGATCCCTCTGTCACGAGGGGCCAGATGTGTTGAGAAGCTGGAGTAGGTCTCTTGGAAGAGCAACGCGAGGGTAAGGAGAAAGTAATCGCGTCCAGATGCTCGGCCTTGCTGACGATGATCTTTCGGGCGTTGTCCGGCCTGCTCACTTAGAGCGTGCTTGGTCCAGGTCTAAGGCAGCAGTTTCACTCGGTTGGGAGTCTTCACCTCGACAACGCGTACTCCGCAGGCGAGCGGGCCGGAGTCTGAGAAGATCTTTCACGGCCGAGCGCGCCAGATTGTGCAATTAAGAGGCCGAATAGAAGCCAAGTAGGCTTTCGATGCTCCCAAGTCAGAGACGACACCGCAACGCACCAAGTAAGAAGCAGGATCAGCCAGGCTCTACGCGGTACCTTAGGAAGTTTCTCAATCAAGTACAACAAGGCACACAGAAGTGCCGCAAAAAGAGTGGCTCCGACGGTTCCGAGCTCAACAAGAATCGAGAGATATGAGTTGTGTGCAACATACGGGATGTCGAGCCTGCTATACACGCTCTCTCCGAATGCTCCAGATCCGACCCCTACGATCGGATGTTCCCGATAGACCTCCACTCCGGCAGCCCAGATTCGAGTTCGGTTCGTGAACGTACCTTCAGCGACCTCACTGTGAATGGTCCCCAGTCTACCCCAGGTTGCTTTTGGTATAAGCGCGATTGCTACGCTCAGACAGAGTATGAGAACTGAAATAGCTATCCATCGCTTCCGAGTGTCAAGCGCCGCGAAGCTGAAGGGCATCATGAGTGCAGCGACACACGTCGCGAGGAATGCACCTCGAGATCCAGTAAGACAGATTGCAAGAAGGGCGACGGGAATATGCAGCAACCATGCAATGTAGTACTTGTGGTTCATTGAAAGTAGATATCCCGACATAGCCAACGCCAGTGCTAGCGTAACCCCAAGTTCATTTTCATCGAAGCCGCTCGCAGTATACCTTCCTTCAGCCAGACCGAGATTGCTTCCCGAATTTGTCGCAAAGGCGTAGAACACGCTGGCCGCTGATACGCAGCTTCCAAATATGTAGGCGGCGATCAGTGAGCGCTGTTTCATTTGCGTGGGAGCGAACTCCCAAATCAGCCATGTCATGACAAGTAGCTGAGCACTTGATGCGGCTTTGGTGATCGTCGCAGGTGGTGACTGACTCCAGAGATAGCTAGCGAACATCCAAAGAACAAGGGCCGCGAGTAGATAATGCGCCGGGTGAAGCTTGCGAATGCGCGATGTTGCCAGAAGGGCTAACAGTCCGATCACGGATGTTCCGACCCCAATCACAAGGCTTATAGAAGTACCCTGTGCTACAGCAAGCTCTTCCTCCCAAGGCACGCAGAAGACCAAGAGCCAGAGCGACGCGAACGCTATTTCGGCGATACCTGTAATCCCTGTGATGCGCCTGCCCGCTGCATTTGTGGTTATGTTGAGCAGCTACTTCTTCTCCATTACCGGGGATAGGGTTGTTGCGTTCCAAGGAACTGGACGGTCCTCCTTGATATAAGCGAGAAGAGCAGCATTACAGATCAACAGAAAGAACGCTCCCACAATCCACGCCTCAGCCGCACCTTCGAGGCCTCTTCTGGGCACAAACACCCAGCAACACAGGCTAGTGACTGCCCCACTTGCCGCCAATGGAGGAATCTGGACAAGAAGCTTACGTGCTGCAGTTAACGTGTACCCTTGAACGCATACCACGTATCCGATTGCGCCCGCAGCCATTACACGAGCGAGAATGCCAGTATTATGAGCGTATTCCGGGCGAAACAGTAGGGTTAGCAACGTGGATCCACACGTAAATGCAAGCAGAACTCCTCCTGACCCGACGATAGCGCTTACAGTTAGAAAACGAAAGAATAGCGATTGGTATATCCGCCTGTCTTGCATGACCCACGCCTTTGCGAGCTTAACAATGATGCAGCTAGCGAGGGCTGCCATCACCAGGTTGCCAGCGCCAATGAGCGACGCCAAAGCGGAGAAAATGCCCAACTCTCGCCTGCTCAAGAAGTATTCAATAAAATAACGAGGGATGTTGAGGTTGAGGCCGCCTAGACCGGTGATGACCCCTAAAGGAAATGCCGTTACGAGCAATCTGCCTTGCGTGCGCAGGTTCCACTTGAGCGTATGAGGTCCACACGTTAAACGTGCACTCGGCACATCGAAGAATACGAGGACGGCACTTCGTGCGAGCACAAGTGCGAAGGCAGCCAGAAGCACATTGTGTGTCAACCACATGACGAGCCACAAAGAGAAGAGGCCCAAAGGGCCCTTCAGCATAAGCGAGAGGGACACTTTGTCCATTCGGCCATGTTTCTGCAGAAGCCCGAAGTACGTTTCACTCACAAATTCCAAGCTCTGCGCTAGGCCGATCAACATGATGATTACAATGTTGCTAACGGTGTGCTGAGTAAAGACGGCGATAATGCCCACGACAAGTAATGCGCCGGCCATGGATGCAATCCGAAAAGCTATGTATTCGCCGAACGTGTACTCGTCGCGGACATCTGCGGCAACAAGATTCCGCTGCTGAAAACTCGTAAAGAATACGATCGGAACGGTGACGGCGAGCCCTAAGGCGTAAGCACCGAGGTCTGCCGGGGTACCTACCTTCGCTAGGACAACCACCAAGCTCCACTGGCACGCGTAGTAGATGACATTGCTAGTCAATGCCCAGCTGAAATCTCTTCCAAGCCCACCTAGCGTTCGGTTGGCGTACTTAGACACCCACATGCGAGCACTATGCAGTGCGATAGCTCCTGTAATAGTCATAGGCACGGCGGCGATGACGAAGATCAGCACGGTTCCGAATCGTCCCGAGAACGTTCGTGCCATCCTCAGTGAACTGACGACACGCAGCGGCGAGGGCATCAAACCGTGCGCGCTGCTCATCAAAGACGACAATAACCGAGTCGGATAGCCGTCCCAGTGCTCTCGCATCGAAGAACAAAGACGTCGGCGGAGTGTCAATCAAAACCCAATCGAAATCGTGACGGGCAATTGCCAAGAGATCGGCTATGCGAGGAGATCGCAAAAGCGGAGTGACGCTAGGCACTCCAGGGCCACTTGGCAATATGTAGAGGCCCGCAGTTTGCGTCCTGCGGTAGAAGTGCACGAGCTCGTCGGTCGTGATCGACTTTTCCCTTGCTAGGAGTGAAGTAAGTCCAGTGTCGTTGCACTGGTCGAACACCCGATGCAGAGAGGGGCGACGGAGATCCGCGTCGATAAGCAAAACGCGATCGTGACATTCGGCCAACATCATGGCTAGAGTCGTAATTATCGTCGTCTTGCCTTCCTGTGGGTCAACACTCGTGATTGCCAAAGCCCGATGCTTACTCGCACACCGAGGGGAGAACAGGATCGAGCCAATGATCGAACTGTATGCCTCCGTCAACGGGCCATGCGCATCCCAGGTTGTAATCTCGAGGGCTGGCAGTGCTAACTGATTCCGTGCCAAGGCACAGGAATGAGTCTCGCCGATTCCTGAGATGCTCGACGCATCGGGAATCGAGCCGAGTTCCCGCAGTTGGGGCAACATTGATTGCGCGCTGACCCCTCTTGGTACAGCACCCCTGGACCAAATCAGAATCGTTAGCAAACCTAATAGAATGCCGAGCCCGGACCCGATAGCGCCGTCCATTGGGCGGTTCGGCGAGTACGGGGTCGTGGGTGGCTTAGCAGCATCGATCAATCTCACGTTAGTGGTCTGAAGAGATGAGGCGATCTCGGCTTCCTTGATTTTCTGCAAAAGCGAGTCATACAGATGCTGCGTCGTATCTAGGTCGTGCTTCAGAGTGTTGTAGCGAAACACGTCCGCGCTCTGTGACTGCAATTTCTGAGTCTGTGCGCGATATGCACTTTCAATAGAGCTTTGGAGGCTAATGGTTGACTCGTATTTCGTTTTCAGTCGATCGAGCAGGCTATTCCGTTCTCGCTGAATGGATCCCTTGATCTGCGCAACCCGTGCTTCCGCGTCGACTACCTTGTAGTTCTCTGGCGTATACACACTTCGCAGCGTACTTAGCTCCTTTTCTGCTGCCACCAGATTCGTCTGATACTCGCGAAGCAAAGGATCGCTTGCACCATCGAGTAGAGCATCGTTCGCTCCATCCGGAGTGGACGCGGGCGCATTAGCGAGGGCTGTTTCATATCGGGATTGCATTGCAGCACGATCTGCTTCTGCCTTCGTCAACTGCGACTGGATCTCGCTAACGCGCTGCTCCGCCAGAGCTGCTTGATTCGCAGAATAGATTAACCCGGCTGCACTCGCGAATTCCTTTAGTTCCTGGTTTTCGCGATCCAGTTTAGTCTTCAGATCAGAGATCTGAGAGGAAAGCCATTCCGTTCTGTCTTGCGCGGACCTTGTCTGAGCGTCTTTGTTCATCGCAATATATTCAGAAACAAGCGCATTTGCTCCCGCCGCCGCTCGCATGGGGTCCGTCGAATCGAAGTAAATCTCCACAACTTGAGATTTTAGGGACGTGTGGATATTCAGGTTTCTGTGAATTGAAAGAATGCGAGCCTGTTCCGGCGACGGAGCTTCACGCCGCATCAGATGAGCAAATACCTTCTGCAGCGGTGATAATGTCCGCAGCTCTTCTCGGCGGGGTGGGAACTGCGCGTCCAGTCGGTCTGCAACCCTCTCAGCTAACGAATCACTCTGCAGCACTTTAATTTCGTTCTGCACATAGGATTCGCTCGTTGAGATCTCTTCACCCTCTAAGGACGGCGACTGTGTTGAGACGGTTGTGTAAGGATCGGGAGGTATCTGAAGGCGGATTGCCGTTCTTGCTCGGTAGATGGTGGTGGAGAATAGACTCGCAAGAATGGCGATGGTCAAGCCCCCGGACGCGAATGCAAAGAGCACGTTACGACGCTGCCATAAAGTCGATACGAGTTCATCCAGTCTGACGGAGCCGGCGTATTCTGGTAGCGCCTCTACAGTCTGCTCAGGGCCGGCGGCGAACGGTCCTCCATGATTTGCTTGCTCGCGCATCGAGGCTAGCGCCGTGAATCTGACCAAGTCCGCCCGTTTTAGGCTCCTCTGCGTCAGTAAATTCAGCAACTCACTCACGCTGCTCTCCTAAAATCGACCATATATTGCCATCCCAGTCGTGAGTTGAAGAACCGTATCGAGAGTCTTCATCCCGGCTGCTTTGGCCGCATTGTTTGGGATGAACAAAACATCTTCGGGTTCCAGAGGCGCATCCGGAGCCTTGCCGGCTAATATCCGTGCGAGATCTACCGGCACCTCGACGCGGCCTGACTTCCCTTGTTTCCTCAATATTGTTGCCCTCTTCGGCGCTGCCGTCCCATTCAAACCTTCCGCAAGCGATAAAGCTTGCAGAACCGACACTCCAGAGCGGCCGGACATCGAGAAGCCTCCGGGCTTGCGAACCTGTCCAACCACGTAGACCAGCTCCGCCTGGGATACCGAGATCACGTCGTGTGCGTGCACCTTCATGTCTGCGAAAGCCTCGCGCCCGCGAACAAGTTCATCGATGCTGAGCTCAGATACGGTGAAATCACTACCTGTTTGCACGTCCGGAAAATGTGCAGTGGAATCCGTCCGTCGAGTAATCTTGACCATATCTCCTGCATCTGGTCGCAGGCCGCCTGCCATTGCCAGAACCTCTGTGAGTGTTCTCTCGCCTTCTAGCTGATAAACGCCCGGATTCTTAACCGCGCCGAATACGGACACTGGCTGACTGTGGCTGTCCACCACGCTTAGCTCTACCTCTGGGCGCCTGATGAACTTGGAGAGTTGCGCGGTAAGTCGGTCTTCTGCATCGCTCACACTGAGACCTGCCAATACAACCCTCCCAATGAAAGGCAACGTGACGTGCCCGTCTTCGTCGATTCGTATTGGCGTGGACGAGAAGTCGTCGCTGTTGAGGCAGCGCAAGACAATTCGATCGCTTGGACCGAGAATATAGGAACTCTCCCGTGCGCGGGGTGCGGGAGCACTCGCGAGTTGAAGTGCTAATGCGACCGATGAAATGAGCGCTGCCGTCATCATGGGAATGAAGGTAGAGATGAATCACTTTTTGGGGGTTGTTACAGTGGCACTTGAAGCGCCGGAGGATCCGAACGAGTTAACACTTACGACGCGGTAGTAGTATTTCGTACCCGCCTTTAGGCCGATGTCGCTATAGGACGTTACGTTGGAGAGGGTCGTTACTACGGGAGTAAACGTCACATTATCGGTAGATCGCGAGAGGGCGAATCCATTCTCATTACCAGAATTGTCATGCCAAGCAAGGTTGATCTGAGATGTGCCTGTTGCGCTGCCTGTTAAGCTGCTTGGCGCCGCAGGTGGGGTTCCTACTGCTGACCCTAGCGTTGCGTAGGGAGAATTCCCTCCTGTATTCAACGCTGCAATCCGATAATAGTAGCCCGAGCCCGGAATCACCGTTGCATCCGAGTATGTGGTTGAGCTTTTGCTAACCTTTGCGAGGACTGTGAAGTCGATCCCATCACTCGATCTCTCGATCTGAAAACCCGTCTGGTTGCTGGCACTGTTTTTCCATGACAATGCAATCTTGGTCGAAGATGCAGTTGCGGCGAAATTCGTTGGGCTCGCTGGCCTGGTGGTCAGAAACTTCGTCAGAATGTTGGTCGTGATCTGCTGGAGCTGTGCACTCGGTGCTGCCACTCCCCGGGTGTTGATCCCCGTCGGCGGGACATAGCTGTCCAGTCCCCAACTCCAATCGATTGTTCCAGCATTGAACACCCAAGCTCCACTTGGCGCCTCATAGATCGTGGCATTGGCAAAGTTAGTACCATTCGCGCCGGAGAACGGCGAATTAGAAAGCGAGAAGTAGGTGTTCGGGTCTGCAGCGGGACCGGGGAAACCGGTGAATACTTGGTCCAGTTCATAGCCGGTGATGCCAGGAATGGTATAGCCATCCTGGAGATTAGTTCCCGCGTACACCCAGTTGGTGCTGTTCTGCACAACATAGGGCTGGGCGGGGAGCTCTGCGTCGAAGTAGTCAGCATACATGCCGCCCAGCAGGGATTGTTCGGGGTTGTTAACGGGACTGTTGCGGAATGGAACCGTGACGAGGGAGATGTTTGGGTTGTCCAACGGGTATCCGTCGGGATCCACCTGAGCGTTCTTGTAGCATGCAATGACCCGATTCGATACACCGGTCGTCTGCGATGGCTCGAACCGGATCTGCACATAAACTGAATTCGCCGCGAAGAAAGCGAGGCTGGTACCGGAGTCCCGTGCGGTCTCAAATGCTTGCCGCATTTCATGCGTCCAGTACTCAGGATGCCCTACGATCAGTGCCAGGCTGTGGTTCGTGAGGATCGTGGCGCCAGAATGCGTGTCGACGTCTGTAGTGTAGGTGACATCGTATCCGTTTCGCTCCATCCAGCGCACGAAGTACAACTCCCAATGAAGGAAGTCGCCGGCTCCTGTGTGATCGGTATATGTGTAGGGCCGATCGAACGAAACCTTTGCAGCTCTTGTCGCGGTCGGTTCAGCTGCGGAAAAGATGCTAGGTGTCGGACCGAAACTCCCGCTATCGTATAGGCTTTTTCCATAGGTCCCATCGTTCGGGTAATCGTTATACGCTTCGTACGTTGAGATCGGTTGCTGATAAACGATCTTCGAATTACGACTGTCCTCACGGATCACGAAGATGATGTAGCTTTGGTGATCGGGGTCGCACGGGTCATTCCCTGTTGATCCGCACCCGGTAGGATATTGCACCTGCCGAGTGGTGAGCAGGGCCAGATAGATTCCACTGGTCCAATCGGCAGTGGTGCTGCCATCAGGAGGCAGCGAAGTATCTAGGGTATAGCTCCCGTTTCCGAGCCCGTCACCCCCCCACTGACACGCGATGATTCCCGTGGCCGCGTAATCTGCGGCGCCAGTCGTGGTGACCCCGCAGGGGTCG
>Ga0105240_10003246_pt1 | contig 25453 bp, 22 predicted proteins | sample KBSC54metaG_FD_80426 | JGI IMG/M metagenome (GOLD analysis project Ga0105240, IMG submission 80426) | Corn rhizosphere microbial communities from Kellogg Biological Station, Michigan, USA - KBS C5-4 metaG | ecosystem: Host-associated > Plants > Roots > Rhizosphere > Soil | place: Michigan, USA...
AGGTGAAGCGCAGACGGCCAGCACTGGACAAACGGATCTCGTCATTCCGCGTCCACCCCACTGGGGTGGCTATCATCTGTGGGCGGACTCGGTCGAACTGTGGGTCGAGGGCGAGGCCAGGGTTCACGATCGGGCGCGTTGGACTCGTGAGCTGACACCGCAGGACGATGGGCTCTTCGGCGCCGGACCCTGGACCGCTACGCGCCTGCAGCCCTAGCGAAGCGGACCGCCTGTCGTGTGGAAAACGATACGGATTACCGTGCTTCTGATCGTGCTGGTCATCGTCGCCGGCCGCTCGTGGCTCGATCGGATGGAATCGCAGAGTTGGAAGAACCCGCTGTGGGTGGGAGTATACCCTCTCAATGCCGACGGCAGCCCAACAGCCGCAGCCTACATCGCCGCTCTTTCACCGAGTGATTTCGGTGCCATCGAGACGTTTTTCGCGCGTGAAGCCCATCGCTTCGCAGTCACGGTCGAGGAGCCCATCCACGTGGAGCTCTATCCTGAAGGAAAAGAGCTCCCACCGCAGTTACCGCGGGGAGCCGGACCGTTGGGTGTTATGTGGTGGAGTCTGAAGATGCGCTGGTTCGCCGTGCATGCCAGCAAGGTGCCGGGCCGAACGCCCTCACGCGTGCGCATTTTCGTGCTCTATCACGACCCGGCCTCGCTACAGACCGTGCCGGATTCCCATGGCTTACAGAAAGGCTTGCTGGGAGTGGTGCATGCATTCGCCGCGCAGAGCATGACCGGCACCAACAATATCGTGATCTCTCACGAGTTGCTCCATACGTTGGGAGCCACTGATAAGTATGACCTCGGCACCGGCGCGCCCTTGTATCCATCCGGCTACGCCGCTCCCGATCATCAACCGCGTTATCCGCAGCAGCAGGCGGAGATCATGGCCGGACGTCGCGCGCTGTCTGCGACGGATTTCGAAATGCCGGCCAGTTTGCGCGACGTCGTCGTGGGAGCGGCTACGGCGGGCGAGATCCGGTGGACAAACTAGGTCTATCCGCGCAGTCAGGTCTCTGCGCAGCGCAGGTGAGCGTGCGTGTTGGAACGCGAGCGCTCGTCAACGAGTTGTCGTTGGAGTTCGCGGCGGGCGAAGTCGTTGCGATCCTCGGCTGCAACGGATCCGGGAAGACGCTGACTTTGCATACCCTCGCCGGCTTGCGGCCACCACATAGCGGAACGGTGCATCTGGACGGTGTGCCGCTCGAGCAGCTCGGCCGGCGCGCGGTGGCGCTGCGCCTCGGACTGCTCGCTCAGGATCTCGAGGACGCTTTCGTCACGACCGCCCTCGAAATGGTCTTGATCGGGCGACATCCGCATCTGTCGCTCTGGCAATGGGAAACCAGCGAAGATGAGCGCATCGCGCGCGAGGCACTGAGCGTGATGAATCTCGGCGATTGCGCCGAGCGGCGCACGGACACCCTTTCGGGGGGCGAGCAGCGGCGCGTTGCCGTGGCCGCATTGCTCGCGCAACGCCCGGGCATCTTCCTGTTGGACGAGCCGACCAACCATCTCGATCCGCACCACCAGGTCCGGGTGTTAGGCTTGTTCCGAGACCTCGCGCAGCAGGGAAAGGCGGTCATCACCACGCTCCACGATCCTACGCTCGCGGCACGTTTTGCCGACCGGGTCCTGCTGCTCTTCGGGGATGGCCGCTGGCGCGCCGGCCCCGTGGGCGAGGTGTTGACGGCGCAGACCTTGAGTGACCTTTACGACTCACCCATCCTGGAGATCGAAAAGGACGGGCGCCGGCTCTTTGTCAGTGCATGAAGGGATCAGCGCGTAAAACCGATCGCCTCGAGCACTGTTTGATGCAAAGCCGCGTTCGAGGCCAACACCGAGGTGGTACCGAGCCCCACCTCGCCACCGCTCAGGTCGGTGAACGTACCCCCGGCCTCCCGGACGATGACGGTGAGCGCGGCGATGTCGAGAATATTCACATCCGACTCGATGACGACGTCCAATGACCCCCTCGCGAGCAGGTGGTAGTGCACGAAATCACCATAGCCGCGAATCCGGCTCACGCGCGCGATCAGCTCTCCAAGACGACTCCACTGTCGTGAGCGCGCCAGGGTTTTCAGATTGCCGGTAGAGACGATCGCGCTGGCAAGGGCATCGACGCTGCTGACGCGGATCGGCTTGTCATTCAGAAAAGCGCCGCCCCCCACTTCGGCCCAGGCCAACTCACCGTAGGCCGGCGCGCTCGAGACCCCCAACACCAGGCGGCCGGCTCGCATGAGCGCAATCTGGGTCGAGAAGAACGGGCACTCCCGGACGAAGGACTTGGTACCGTCGATCGGGTCGACCAGCCAGATGCTCTCGGCTGTCATGGCGTGTTGCCCCGTCTCCTCGCCGTAGAAACCGTATCCCGGGAAACGCTCGGCCAGGATCCGCTTGATGACTTCCTCGGCGCGAACATCCGCCTCCGTCACGGGCGATGCATCCGCCTTGGTCGTGATGGCAAGGTTCTTCTGGTACAGGGACCGAATGATCTCGGCCGCGGCCTGCGCGGCTTGCAGCGCTGCTTGGAGCTCTTGTGATGCCATAGGTGCCATAATCGATCGAGCGCGACTTGAGGGATACCAGCATGGGCAATCGATTGAGCAAAATCTACACGCGCACGGGCGATGACGGAACCACCGGGCTCGGGGATGGCACCCGGGTTCCGAAGGAAAGCGCGCGCGTGGAGGCCTATGGGACCGTGGATGAGCTCAACAGCGCGGTGGGCGTACTGCTCGCCGTGCCGGGGCTGCCTGAGGCGGTCGCGCAATGTCTGACGGAGATTCAGCATGAGCTGTTTGATATGGGTGGCGAGCTGTGTATTCCCGGGCATCGCGTGATCACGGACGCGCACGTCACGCAGCTCGAGGATGCGCTCGACAAGTTCAATGACACCTTGCCGCCGCTAAAGGAGTTTATTCTTCCAGGGGGCGGCCCTGCCGCGGCCGCATGTCATGTCGCACGCACCGTTGCTCGACGCGCGGAGCGCAGAACCTGGACTCTGGCACGGCAAGAGACGGTCAGTCCTGACGTGCTGAAGTACCTGAACCGGCTGTCGGATTTGTTGTTCGTGCTAGCGCGAGTGCTGGCACGGTACGAGCGTGGCACGGAGGTGCTCTGGCGCCACGATCGAGGCAAGCCGGCATAGTCGAGGATCAGCCTTCGAGCGCCCGCCTGAATCGCGGCCAATCGAACGCCGGACCCGGATCCGTTTTACGACCGGGCGCGATGTCGCTGTGACCCGTAATGTGCTTGGCTGACAACTGCGGATAGGCCGCGAGTAACGCGCGAACGACCGCAGCGAGTTGGTCGTACTGGGCATCGGTATAGGGAATATCGTCCGTGCCTTCGAGCTCGATTCCAATGGAGAAGTCGTTGCAGGCTGGACGACCGCGATATTCCGATTGCCCCGCGTGCCAGGCGCGCGAGCCGAACGGCACATACTGAATCACTTGTCCGTCGCGCCGGATGAGCGCGTGGGCTGAAACGCGGCCACGAATCTCGGCAAAGTAGGGGTGGGCATCCGGCGGCAGGTTGCCGGTGAACAAACGGTCGATCCAGGGCCCCCCGAACTCCCCCGGGGGCAAACTGATTCCGTGCACTACGATGAGCTCCGGGACCGCATTGGCCGGACGCGCATCGAAATGCGTGGACAACACCTGGCGAGCGCCGATCAGCAGCCCAGTGGCGGGGTGTATGTTCATAGGGTACCGCGGATCATGCCACAATCGATCCATGAACAACGCGAACGCATCTTACGTCGCGCGTGACCTGGCGCACGTCTGGCACCCTTGCACGCAGATGAAGGACCACGAGCAACTGGTCCCGCTGATCCCGATCCGGCGGGGCGAGGGTGTCTGGCTCGAGGACTTCGAGGGACACCGCTATCTGGATGCCATCAGCTCATGGTGGGTGAATCTCTTCGGGCATGCCAACCCGCGTATCAATGCCGCCGTCCGTGAGCAGTTGGATCGGCTCGAGCAGGTGATCCTCGCAGGGTTCACCCACGTCCCGGTGATCGAGCTCTCGGAAGCGCTGGTATCGGTTGCGCCGGCGGGCTTGACGCGTTGTTTCTATGCGGACAACGGCTCCTCGGCCATAGAAGTTGCCGTGAAGATGAGCTTTCACTACTGGCGCAACATGGGACGTCAGGGCAAGCGCCGTTTCATCACCCTATCCAACAGTTATCACGGCGAGACCTTGGGCGCGCTCGCGGTTGGCAACGTCGAGTTATACAAAGAGATCTATCAGCCGCTGCTGATGGACGTCATTACAGTGCCCTCGCCAGACTGTTATGAGCGCGAAGCTGGTGAGAGCTGGGCCGAGCACTCGCGCCGCAAGTTCGCACATATGGAGGCAACATTGGCGCGGCACGCCCACGAGGCGGCCGCGGTGATCGTCGAGCCGCTGGTGCAATGCGCGGGCACGATGCGTATGTATGACCCGGTCTACCTGGAATTGCTACGCGAGGCCTGTGACCGCTACGAGGTTCACCTCATTGCGGACGAGATTGCGGTGGGTTTCGGACGCACGGGGACGTTGTTTGCTTGTGAGCAGGCGCGGATCCGACCGGACTTCATGTGCCTGTCCAAAGGGCTGACGTCCGGATACCTGCCGTTATCGGCGGTGCTGACGACAGAGCCGGTGTACGCGGCGTTCTATGACGAATACGTCAAGCTGAACGCTTTCCTCCACTCTCACAGTTTCACCGGCAATCCGCTGGCTTGCGCGGCGGCCTTGGCGAGTCTGCGAATCTTTCGCGAGGACAACATTCTCGAGCGCAACCGGACGTTGGCGGCTCACATGGGCGCGCGCGCCCGCGAGCTGGAAGGGCATCCACACGTCGCGGAAGTCAGGCAGCGCGGCATGATCGTTGCGATCGAATTGGTCAAAGACAAGGCACGGCGGGAACCCTATCCGTGGCAGGAGCGGCGGGGCCTGCTCATCTATCGGCACGCCCTCCAACGAGGTGTGCTGTTGCGGCCTGTCGGTAATGTGGTTTATTTCATGCCGCCTTACGTCATTACGCCGGATGAGATCGATCTCATGGTTTCGGTCGCCCGCGAAGGAATCGAGCTCGCCACATGCGCCTGACCCGGGTTTACGTGGATGCACCGATCGTTGCCGACAAGCGCCTGCTCCTGGAAGGCAGCGCCGCGAATCACATCGCGCGCGTGTTACGACTTCGCGTCGGCGATGCCGTCAGTGTTTTCAACGGGGATGGCGGCGAATTTGACGCCCGTATCGAGACGATCCAGAAAGACACTGTCGCGGTCAGCATAAAGGAGCATCGGGCCGTCGACCGGGAGTCGCCACTCTCACTCACCCTGGCACAGGGCATCTCGCGCGGGGAGCGGATGGATTGGGTCATCCAGAAGGCCACCGAGCTGGGCGCCGCACGCATCGTGCCGGTGTTTACCAAACGCAGCGTGGTACGGTTGGATGAAAAACAGGCGGAGCGGAAGTTGCAGCATTGGCGAGCGATCGCCGTAGCCGCCTGCGAGCAGTGTGGGCGCAACCGCGTCCCGGAGTTGGCCACGCCGGTGGACTTTTACGAGCTGTTGCCCGCCCCAGGCACAGGCGCAAACGCGAACCCGGGCGCCGGCGGCCCGGAGAGTCCGGTGCGGCTGCTGCTGTCTCCTGACGGGGATGCGCGCCTGGCCGACCTGGACGCTGTGGGGGCGGGGATCACCGTGCTGATCGGGCCGGAGGGCGGCCTGGAGGACGCTGAGCAAGAGGCGGCCTTGAGGGCAGGATTCAAAGCTGTCCGAGTGGGGCCCCGAGTGCTGCGCACGGAAACGGCAGCGATCGCTGCATTGACCATAATGCAGCAACGTTTCGGAGACCTTTGACCTCGGGAAAGGAACCCGATACCTAGGTGAGTGCATGAAGTACGTCGTCATTGCGCTTCTCGCGCTCATTCTGGGTGGTCTCATTGGTCGCATGATCTGGGCTGAGAAGCCCACCCAGCCGGTGGACCCGGTGCAGGTCATCCTGACGCAGGTCCGGACCCACGCCGTGATCGAACATGAGCGCCAGATCGCGATCTGGTATCGCGCCTGTCCCCAGGTCATCGGCAAGACGCCTCAGATTTTCATCGCGTGGCCGGCAAAGCTGGTGTACCAGCTCGAATTGAGCGCTGTGAAGGTGCAGAGAACGGGTGATGTCATCAAGGTGAGCACGCCGGCGATCCACTCGAGTGAGCCGGCAGTGCCCACCGACTTCGTGGACTATCTGTCAACGACTTCGATTTTTACTTTTGCCAACGAGCAGGAGCTCGTCAATCACGAGCTCGGTAAGGCGTCCCCGATCGCGCGCTACCTCACCACCTACTTCATGGCTCGTGATCCCTCCGTTTCCGCGGACTTTGCGGACGAGTTGCGCTCGCTGGTGGAGCACATGGCCGGAGCGCTGGGCGTGCACTTCTCGAGCATCGATGTGGAAATTCCGAAAACCGAGGTGCCCTACGGCAGCTGGCCGAAGCTGCCGAAACTCGAGTTATGTGAGGGATCCTACGCGGCGGTCAACGGATTCCCGTTTGCAAAGACTGATCACACTGACACGGTGCCGATCGGGTTCAGGCCGCCGGGGACCCGGCACTCGGGGCCTGCGGACGGGGCGGATGTACCCAAGGGAACGGCGACCGTCGTGCCGATGCCCGGGTCGGCACCTGCAGTACACGGTCGTTAGCAGAAGGTCAGCGCAACGCCCGGATGCAGCGCATAACCCCTTAGTGGGTGATCGTGGTCTCTTCCGCGATCATTTCCTCGAGGCGCTCGAGGTCGGGGACCAGCGGGGTCTCGTTGATCATGCGGACCTGGCAGATGACTGGCGCGCGATCGGGGAATACACGTGAGTTGTCCGGGCGCACGACGTCGTTGCTGACACGTACGAGCTGCGGAAAGCCCTGCGATACCAACGCGAAGTTCCCGCCTTCTACACGGGTGCCGAGTGCGTGGAGGATGACGATCCGAGTGCGGCCGGAGGCCGGTGGAATCATCTGGCCGCAAGCCCCTTCGAACGAGATCAAAGGGATCGCCTTGCCATTCCACGGCACGGTGCCGATGTACCAGGGCGGGGCGCCCGTCATTTCCGAGGGGGTCTGGAACCCGATGACCTCGGCGACGCAGGCGCGCGGGATGATGAGCCGCCCATCGATCAGCGGCACCAACAAGCTGTAGATTTCGGTAACGCGTTCGGCCATGGAGGTTGTCTCAACCTAACTCGGTGGCATACAGATGGCTGCCGATTGCCATGCGGCGACGCTCCACCAGCGGTGCAATGGCTTCCAGGAGCTGCGCCTCCTGGTAGGGCTTGCCGAGATAGTCGTCCACTCCGAGCTCGATCGCCCGGGCCCGGTGCTTCTCGCCGACACGTGAGGTAATCATGATGATAGGAACATCTTTCAGGCGCGGATCGTTGCGCACGTGCGCGGCGACCTCATAACCGTCCATGCGCGGCATCTCGATGTCGAGAAGAATGATATCAGGCACGTTGTCTTGCAGGAGCGCTACCGCATCCATACCGTCGCGAGCGGTCAACACACGCATGCCGTTGCGCTCGAGGAGGCGTTGGGTCACGCGGCGGACCGTAATGGAGTCGTCGACCACCATGGCGAAGACTCGCTTGTCGGCCTTCTCCTTTGGCACAACCTGCGGCTGTGGGCGCGAGCGCCACTCGGCACGTACGAGCGCGCCGATGTCGAGAATGATGACGATGCGACCGTCCCCCAGAATCGTGGCACCCGAGATGCCACGGATGCTCGAGACCTGAGGACCGACCGATTTCACGACGATCTCCCGGCTGCCCACGAGCTCGTCGGCGACCAGACCTGTCGAGTGCTCGCCCGCCCGCACGAGAACGACCGGAATAGTGACGTCCTGCTCCGGTAACGGCGAGGGCTCGAGATTCACAAAGGTCGCCAGATGTTGGAAGCGATATTTCTGGCCACCATAGTCGAATGCAGCGGCATCGCGACCCAAGTGCGCCAAGACCTCCGCCTTGGAGAGGCGCAATACGCCCTCGACCGTCGGCAACGGCAGCGCGTAGAACTCCTCGCCCGTGCGGACCACGAGAGCGTGGCTGATCGCTAGCGTGAACGGCAGTCGGATGGTGAATACGGTGCCTTCACCCGCCTTGGTCTCCATGTGCAGTGCGCCGCCGAGTCGCTTGATCTCGGTGGCCACCACGTCCATGCCGACACCACGGCCCGCCTGTTGGGTAATGGAGCCTGCGGTGGAGAAACCGGGCTCGAGGATGAGCTGCATGGCGTCTTCATCGCTGATGACCAGACCCGGGGCGATGAGCCCGAGAGCCTGGCCTTTGGCGCGTATCGCCTTGAGATTCATGCCGGCGCCATCGTCGGTCAGGCGGACCATGACTTCGGCGCCTTCGCGATGCAGCTCGAGAACAATCCGGCCGGCCTCGGGCTTGCCCGCGCGCACGCGCTCGTCGGGCCTCTCGATGCCATGCACGACCGCATTGCGGAGCATGTGCTCGAAGGGCGGCAGCATGCGCTCCAACACCTGGCGGTCGAGCTCGCCCGAAGCGCCCTCGACAATGAGCTCGGCGCGCTTGCTGGTGTCCGATGCGGCTTGGCGCACGATGCGGGCGAGTCGCTGCACATGACGCTGGAAGGGCACCATGCGCGTACGCATCAGGCCGTTCTGCAGCTCGGTGATGGTGCGCGCCTGCTGCTGCAGCAGGGTCTGAGTATCTTTAGCGAGATTCTCGAGCAATTGCTGGATGCTCGCGACGTCGTTGGCCGTCTCGGCCAGCGCGCGGGAGAACTGCTGGATGGACGAGTAGCGGTCCAGCTCCAGAGGATCGAACTCGCTGCGGTGGTGGCCGCCCTCGTCTTCGTGACGGTGGAGGATCTGCGCCTCTGTCTCGATCTCCAGGCTGCGCAGCTGCTCCTTCAAGCGCGTGACGGTGCGCGACAACTCGCCCAGGTTGAAATCGAACGAGCCGAGTTGCTGCTCCAGACGCGAGCGCGCAATGCTGGCCTCGCCGGAGATATTCAACAGGTTGTCCAACAGCTCGGCATCGACTCGCGCCATCTCCTGGCGCTCCGCCGGTGCGACTGGCTCGCGTCCCGGGGGGACCGGTTGTGGCGGTTGGAGTCCTTCCTCGCTACCGCGAGGCTCGGAACGCCGTTCGAAGCTGATGGAGACGCTCTTGGCAACTGCCGGAGTGGATATCGGTGCTGACATCACCGGCACCGGTGGAGGCGGCGGTGTCGCGGCGGACTCGGCGGCCGCGCTCTCGAGCTCTGTCAGTGTGGCACTGATGCCGGTAGCAGAAAGTCGCTCGATCTCCGACGGCGGCGGCTCCACTGCGGGGAGCGAGTCGAGTGCTTCGCCCTCTTCCACGACGATCAAACCGCCGTCTTCGAAGGCACCACCGTCAGCGGACCCTAGCTCGATGACCTCGCCTGCGGAGGAGAAGTCCGCCTGGTCCGTGAAGGGCCGGTCCTGGTCAGTTGCCGGCGCGCTCTGATCATCGCTATGCAACGCGTGCCCGAGGTCGAAATGCGCAGCTTGGTCATCCTCACTGGAGGCATCGGTGGCAGCGGGCGTGTTGGATTCCGCATGAGCGGGATCCTCACCGGCGAGCTCTATTATCTCACCTTGGAAGGCCTCACCTTGGAAGGCTGTCGCGTTAGCCGCTTCGCTGTTGTCCGAGGCGCTCGCGAGCTCTTCGGATACCTGCGGCCGTAGCTCCGTGGGCCAGGGCTCTGATGAAGTGTCCTTCAGCCACGCCTGCTCGGGCGAGGGTTGGGAATCTGCAATGGCCTCGGCACCCTGGGCCTCCCAGAAGGCGGCCGACTCTTCACCCTCCCCGGCGGGCTGCGACTGCTCCAGCGCGTCGGATGGCAACTCAGCCGCACCTGCCGGGAGAGCGGACTCGAGCAGGTGGTCAACTGACTCGGGTGGTTGGGCAACTGACTCCACCGGGTCAGCAGCCTTCGGCGCCGTCAGGTCCGGCGCGAGGTGGGCGGAGATGACGGTGTCAGGCTCGGCGGGCGCGAGCTCAGCGATTTGTTCTGAAAAAAAAGGGGAGGACCCGGATTGACCGGGAGCGCTCGCGTGCATGGGGGCAGCGACAGGCGCAGGGGCAACGGGGGGAGCAGCCGGGCGCGCCACCGGCTTCGGAGCCACCGCGGCGGCTGCGGATTTCGGCCGAGTCAGGGCATGGATGCGCGCGATCATGGCGCGCGCGGGAGACACGCGCCGGCCGTTCGCGACGAGCTCGCGCATGCGGGCCAACTCGTCCAAACTTGCCTGCACCACTTCGAACAGGGTGTGGTCTGGCGCGACCGAGCCATTGTCGACCTGCATGACCAGGGTTTCGAGCTCATGGCTGAGGTCGCCCATGGCCATGATGCCGGCCATGCGGGCGCCACCTTTGAGTGTATGCAGTGGACGCTTCAAGCCCAGCCGATATTCCGCGCTGGCGGGCTCGGAGCGCCAATCACTCAGGGCATGTTCGGACGCCTCGATGAGCTCGGTCGCCTCTTCGGTAAAGATGGCGGCAACTTCGGGATCGAAATCGCCTGCATCATCGGGAGTCTCAAGGTCTTCCTCGGGCATCGCGTCCTCGGAAGCGGCCTCATTGGCCGCAGCTTCCTGCGCGGCGCGGGCCGCGGTTGCGGCGGTAATGCGCTGATCCAGAGCCTTGTCTGCTTCCGCAATGCGCTCCTGCAAGCCCCAGTGCGTTACAAAATATCCGGTGGGCTCATCCAGGTGGCTTGCGACCGTTTCCATCGCGACCATGCAGTCGGACAACAGCGCGATATCCCGCTGTGTCAGTCCCACAGCACTGCTGAAAACGCGTCGCAGCCAATGGTCGAGCGGCTCGGCGACGCGAGTGCCATGACGTGCCTGCGCCATCTTCGAGCTACCCGAAAGGGTGTGGCACGCGCGGTAGACCTCTTCCGGAAGCGCGTGAGGCTCGGGCAGACCAGACTCGCGCTCGAGGTAGGCGCGCACAGTCGCGATGTGGGTGTTGGTCTCGCGCGCGTAAATCTCGCGCAGTACATCGTCCAGACCTGGTGGCTGGCCTTCTGGTGTTGACTTGGCGGCGGCCGGTTGCTCCGATGCCGCTGATTGTGCGGGCGCGGCCGGGCGTTCAGCCGCCGCGGAGAGCGAGGTTGGACTCCCTGATACCACGCTTGCCTGAGACGAGGTCGCGGGCAACGAGCTCGCCGGCGCGGAAGCGCCGGATGTTGATCCAGGCGACATGCGTCCAGCGGCGGCGGACGCAGCCGAGCCTGCAGGCACCGGGAACGGTGTCACGGTAGCGGTGTGAGTAGGACTGGCAGATGTTGGGGCAGTCGTCGGGGTAGCCGCGGCCGTCTGCGCCGCCGGTGCTGGAGGCGCGCTACCGGCTGGCGGTGCTGCCACTGGCATCACCGGCGTTGGCAGCACGACCACTGACGAGGACACTGCAGGTCCGGCGGACCCGTTGGTGTTCGGAGCTCGCCCAGCAGGCCCTTGGGTCTCAGCAGCAGGCGTGCGCGGTGCGGAGGCCGGATGGGCGATCACCTGCGTCGCCAGCGAGGACGTCCCCCCATTCAGGTTGACGGTCGACGACATGGAGCTGGGGTCCGCTGAGGCCATTGCTCCGGAGTTGGCCGACGCGTTTCCAGAAGGTCCCCCCGACGGGCCCGATGGGGGCTTCGGGGCACCTGGAAAATGCGTAACAGCGAGGGTCGCGGTGCCCCCTGAAAAACCCGCCGGTGCGGCGTCCTCTCCATCGGCTAGTGCGCGCGCCGTTGTCGTCGGCTGCTTCCCGGCGGCGAGTGCATGCGCGCGACCGGCTATGCCTACCGTGTCCGTCCGCAGTGGCGTACCGTGCTCGAGTTGCGCGACGAGCTCCGGCAACGCCTCAACCGATTCACGCAATACGGCAAGTATGGCCGGTGTGCGAGTCAGGGTGTTGTCCAGAACCCGATTCAACAGGTTTTCGATCGACCACGCGAACTCGCCAAGGTCGCGCGCGCCTACCATGCGACCGCTGCCCTTGAGTGTGTGGAACGAGCGGCGAACGGTGACGAGCGACTCGCGGTCCATGGGATTCTGGTCCCAGGCCGGAAAGTGGCGCTGAATCTTGGTGAGCTCCTCGTGAGCTTCCTCGATGAAGAGTTTGACGAGCTCGGGATCCGCGCTCTCCGCGAGCGCCCGCACCACGGAGGTGCGCGATGCCGGCACTACCGGCGGAATGGCGCCGCCGCCGGAGCCCACCAGGGTGGCACCTGGATCACCAACATCGATGATCGTGCCGCCGACCGTGGCGATCTGGACCGTCTTCGCAAACGAGCCCGGATCCAACGCGGGTACGGTGGGGACGGCCGGAGTTTGTGTCTGCTCGAGCGCCTGCACACACGACTGCGCGTTGTCGAGCATGTACCACGGATCGCTGCGGCCTGCTTGCAGCGTCTCCATGTAGTACTCGACACTGACGATCGCATCGGCGAGGCGATCCAGGAAGCCCAGCGGCAACGCCCGGCCGCCCGGCTGCATCACGCGCTTCAACTGAGTAGTGACGCCTTCGATGACCTCGACCGCGCGCGTCTTGCCAAGCATCAAGAGGCCCGCTTTCATCCCGCGCATGAGCTCGGGCCAACTGTCGAGCCCAGCCGCATCGAGTGTGCCACCCACGTTCTGCGTGATGGCTTCCTTGATGCGCGCGAGGTTGAGAATGCACTCGCGCAACACAGCGGCCTGGACCTGTTGGAATTCGACATCCTCGTCCGGCTCGGACAGCTCGTCGATCTTCGGTCGGATCATGCCGACCAGGCCGTCATCGAGCCGATCCTCGACACCGATCAGGGTTGCCGCAATCTCGACCAGAGTCGCTTCGTCGGCCTTGAGGTCGCCGGCGACGATTTTCTCCAGGCGCTCGGTCTCACTTTGGATTTTGCCGCGCAGCTCACCCAGACCGAGCACGCCGAGCGTGTCGCCGATCTTGCGCAGCATTTCAACCTGGGGAGCGAGCTCCTTCGGCTGGCCGGCGCCGCGGCGGACAAATATGTCGAGAACGTCTTTGACTTTGGACAGATCCTCACGGATCGCCGCCGCCACGGTCTGCATGAGCTTGACGCTCGGGGCGGACAGGTTCTCGCGCTCCTGCTCGATGCTTTCATCGACGGGCAGCAGCTCGGACAGGCGGAACGAAGCGCGCACGGCGGCCACCCGCGGGCCGGAAGACTCCGCGCGGCCGACGTAATACAACAGGTTGTTGAGCAACTCGACGGCCGGCTGTTGCGAGTAACGGGCCTCGCCCTGCTCATAGAGCCGGCGGATCTCGCGATCGCCCAGACCCAGCAGGCGCTTCACGGAGACCCCGCCCTCGATGCCGTTCTCCTGCAGCGCCTCGATGACCGCGCCAATGACCCACCAGAGTTGGAATACCGGCTGGCGGGTGGCAATCTGCTCCAGCTTTTGCGCAACCGCAGCCAGGATATCGAGGTTCTGCTCGGTGCGCTCGCCACGGATCCAGCCGATGAGGCCAACCTGATAGCGGGCCCGCAGGCGGCGCGCCCACTGCTCTACGGTGAGCGGCGGCTCACCCGGTGCGGCCGCAACCGGTTGGGCCTGCTTGTCGGATTTGAGATTCAGCAGCAGCAGCGTGCCTTCCGAGAGCAAGGCGCTGCCGCGGACGGCACGCAGATCATTCAACAAAGGCAACAGGACGAGCGCGAGATCACGCCCGCCGGCAAGGACGCGCTCCAGATAGCTCGGGAGCTGCACCATCGCACGCATCAGCGCATCGAGACTTTCCGCCTGACTCTTGCGCTCGGTGGCTGTCGCCAGCAGATAGTTCGCAACCTGCTCCATCTCCTCGGCCAGCAGCGCGGCGCCGTAGATCTCCAGGACGCGCAGCACACCCTGCACCTGGTGTAACTCCTGGGTGCAGCGCTCCAGGAGTGTGATGTTGTCAGGTTGCTCGACATAGTTCTCGAGCGCGGTACGGGCTTCGGCGAGCGTGAGGTTCAGCTCACGACCGACAAAATCCAGCGTCTGGGAAGCGACTTCCGGCATGAAAGGCTCTCAGGGAGTAAGGCTCAGGTGCCACCGACCGCGGAGATCGACCGGACCGGCGCGGTGGTCGCGGCGGAGCGGGCTGACTCGTCGAGGCGTTTGAAGGGGCCCGTGGCACCGATGGGGTCGGTGTTGGTTCCGGGCAGCCGGAAACCTGCGGCGGCTTTGCGCAGGCCGGCGGAGAGCTCGGCCAACTTCGCGATAGCAGCCGAGGTCGCATTCGTGCTTTCCGCGGTCTGGACGCTGATCTCCTTGAGGACCTGCATGTTACGGGCAATGTTCTGGGCGGCGCCGGTCTGTTGACGCGCGCTGCCGGAAATGTTCTGCACCAGGCTGGCGATCTGGTTGGAGACCTGCTCGATCTCTTCCAGAGCGGCACCGGCGTTTTCGGCGAGCAGCGCCCCACCGACCACGTCCGTCGTGCTGCGCTCCATCGAGACCACCGCCTCGTTGGTATCCGTCTGAATGGTGCGTACGAGGACTTCAATCTGCTTGGTCGCGGCCGCCGCGCGCTCGGCGAGCCGTTGCACCTCGTCCGCGACTACCGCGAAGCCGCGGCCCGCATCGCCGGCCATCGAAGCCTGGATCGAGGCGTTCAAGGCGAGAATGTTGGTCTGCTCGGCGATGTCGTTGATGAGCTCGACGATGTTGCCAATCTCCTGCGAGCTTTCGCCGAGTCGCTTGATGCGCTTGGAAGTGTCCTGGATCGTCTCACGGATGGTGTTCATACCGTCGATCGTGCGTCGCACGGCATCGCCACCCTTGTGCGCGACCTCCACCGAGTGGCGGGCAACGTCAGCAGCCCGCTCCGCGTTGCCGGACACCTCTTCCACCGAGGAGGCCATGCTGCCGGCCGATTCGGTCGCCGAGGAGATCTGTTTCGACTGCGCACCGCTGGCCTTCGCCAGGTGTTGAGACAAGGCCTGGGTCTGACGGGTCGCGCTGTCGAGCGAAATAGCCGATTGATTGATGGTCGTGACCAAGCCACGCAAGGCATCGACGGCGTAGTTGATCGAGTCCGCGATCGCCCCCGTGATGTCCTCGGTGACGGTGGCCTGGACGGTGAGATCGCCGTCCGCCAGGCTGGAGAGCTCATCGAGCAGCCGCAAGATCGCTTGCTGGTTACGGTCGGTTTCCTTGCGCTGGGTCTCGACGGTTTGTCGCTGGGTCTCGACCACCCTACGCACTCGCAGGGCGGAGAGGACCCCCAGAATCAACAGAACCAGAGCCGCGGCAATCAGCACTCCGGGCAACCACCCGGGTATTTTGCTTTCGGCAGCAGCCGGTTCCGACGACGCCTTTTCGGCGGCGGCCAAGGCCCGCGCATCCGTAATGATGTCTCGCGCCGCGGTTTGCGCAGCCGGCAGCGCCGGAGCCGCGGTGACGGCTCTACGCACTGCCCCGTTGAGATCGCTGTAGATGGTATCCAGGGCTTTGAGACGCTTGTCGGTCTCAGGTCCTGGAGGGACTTTCGGCAGTGCAAAACCGGTGTTGGCACCCTGCAGGCCCCGGATCACCTGGCCCAGATAGTCGTTGCTTTCGGCCAGGCGCTGCGCGGTCTGGTTCGTGGCGCCGCCGGCCGCCAGGGCGGCCACATCCAACTGCACGCGCTGCGCGCGAAGCTCGAAGCGCTCCAGCGCGCGCGACCCGACTTCGAGATTCGGACCGGACAGGTTGCCGATGATCGCGCCCATCTCGGTGATCAGACGCGGCACCAGGTCGCGAGTCTCACGAGCCCCGTTGCCGGCATCGGTCAACGCGCCCTTCGCTTCACTGACTGCCGCTGCATTGCTCAACAGCCTGGAGAAACGCGCGTCCTTCGCGAATGGAGCACTCGAGTACGCCGCAGCGGCGTCCTTGAGTTGCCGCAGTTGGGATTGGAAGCTCGCCAGCGCAGCCTCGTTTCCCGCGACCACCCCTTCCGCATCGACGGCGATACCGTATAGCGCCTCGACGGGAGCATGGGAAGTTGCGGAGGTTGTCGGGCTCTCCTGCATGAAGAACATGACAGTCGCCGCTGCGAGCAGCACTGTTGCTGCCACTAGCAGCGCGGCGAGGCCCCCGCCTACGCGTGTGGAGGATGCCGAGCCGCTCATGTATAGGCCTCCGGCCGATTGATCGCGTTCATCAGGCTGCTGCCTCGGAGAATGCCGAGCTCTCGAGCACGGACCTCAGGCTCAGGACAGGCCACTGCTCGCTCGCTCGGCGGAAGGCGCCGGCGAGATAACGCTCGCAGCGGGCCACCGTCGGGGGCGCATCACCGGAGAATTCCCCTTCGGCGAAGCGCCGGAAACCGAGAACTTCATCGACCAGCAACCCGGCGGGAATCTCGCGGTGATTGACGACCACGACACGCGTGTTGCGGGTGATCGGGGTCGTACCGCTACCGAGGAACTGGCGCAGATCGATGACCGGCAGGAGCTGCCCCCGAACATTGGCCAGGCCTTTGATCCAGGGTTTGGCGCCCGGCACGCGGGTCAACGACGGCGGTAGACCCAGCACCTCGCGTGTCTCCTCGCGGGCCACGAGATACAGGTCGCCGGCCATGCGCAGGGCCACACCGACCCACTCGCGGCCGCTGGTGCTTTCCTGGTTGACTTGCGCGGATACGGCGCGGCCACGGCGCTCGAGCTCGGCGAGTAGCTCGAAAGGCCGGTCGCGTAGCGACTTCAGTGGGATCTCGTCAGCCATTGCAACGCGCCACTTGTTTGATCGGGGTATTCATGGCGCCTCACGCGGACAGAGTCGCCTGGGCTTTGGCCACGAGTTGATCGGGAGAAACGGGCTTTACCATGTAATCCACCGCTCCTTGGCGCAGGCCCCAGATGCGATCGGTCTCCTGGCCCTTGGACGTCACCATGATGATCGGGATGGTGCGGGTCTTCGGGTCGTTGGCCAACGCACGGGTTGCCTGATAGCCATTCATGCCGGGCATGACGATGTCCATGAAAATCAGATCGGGGCTCATCTCGCGCGCGAGGCGCACGCCTTCGGCACCGTCCGCCGCGGCGGCCGTGCGGTAGCCGTGCTTCTCGAGTGCCTTTTGCATCACGTGCACTTCGGTAGGCGAATCGTCGACGATGAGTATCAGAGGCATCCCTTTATCTCCCGATATGCGTCTCGATGGCGCTCAGGAGCTCGTCCTTCGTGAACGGCTTGGTGAGGTAGTGCTCCGAGCCGACGATGCGACCCCGCGCCCGATCGAACAGGCCGTCCTTCGAGGACAGCATGATGACGGGAATGGAACGGAATACCTTGTTGTGCTTGATGAGGGAACAGGTCTGATAGCCATCCAGCCGCGGCATCATGATGTCGACGAACACGATGTCAGGCTGGTGATCGGCGATCTTGGCCAGCGCATCGAATCCGTCAATCGCCGTGAAGACTTCGCACCCCTCCTTCGCAAGGAGAGTTTCCGCCGTGCGGCGGATCGTCTTGCTGTCGTCGATGACGAGTACCTTGAGACCCTGAAGTTTCGTGTTGCTGCCGGTCACGGTCAGGCAACTCCTTCCTGAAATAAGGCCTTGAAAAGGCCACACACATCGTGGCCGAAACGCAGCGCGGGTTTTAACATATCGGTAGACCCCCGGCTATGCAACGCGCGTCACGTTTTTTACGATCGACGCCGGATGCACCCTTATCCGGGCGCGTTGTCGGACATATTCGCGCCGGACGAGCATAATCAGGCCCTCGAAGCGGATAAGGAACTTGAGGATGACACAACGTCTCCGTCTTGGCGTCGTGATGGATCCCATTGGCGCGATCAAGTACGCGAAAGACTCCACCCTGGCCATGCTGCTCGCGGCCCAGGCCCAGGGTTTCGAGTTGGCCTACCTGGAGATGCAAGACCTGATGCTCCGCGATGGTGTGGCGCTCGGGCGCATACGGCCGCTGACAGTCAGGGCCGACCCGGAAAGCTGGTTCACGCTGGGTGAGCCGCGGACCGAGCCGCTGGGCGATCTCGATTGCATCCTGATGCGCAAGGATCCGCCGTTCGATACCGAATACATCTATTGCACCTACATTCTCGAGCGCGCCGAGGAGCAAGGCGCCCTCGTCGTGAACCGCCCGCAGGGCCTGCGGGACATGAATGAGAAGGTATACACGGCATGGTTCCCCCAATGCTGTGCGCCTACTCTGATTACTCGCGATATGCATCAGATGGAGACCTTCCTGCGCGAGCACGGACGGATCGTCTGCAAGCCGCTGCACGGTATGGGCGGACGCTCGATCTTCGTGCTCGAGCTGAATGACAAGAACGTCAATGTCGTTTTCGAGACGCTCACCGACTACGGCCAGCGGTACGCGATCGTGCAGCGTTACATACCGGACATCGTGCAGACCGGGGATTCGCGGGTAATTGTGATCGACGGCGAGCCCGTGCCATACGCCCTCGCGCGTATCCCGTCAGCGAACGACAACCGCGGCAATCTCGCGGCAGGCGCCAAGGGCGTTGGTCGGCCGCTCAATGATCGTGACCGTTGGCTCGTCGGGCAGATCGGGCCGACATTGGCCGCGAAAGGCATGGTGTTCGTCGGGCTGGATGTCATCGGGGGCTATGTGACTGAGATCAACGTCACAAGTCCGACCGGAATTCGTGAGCTGGACAAGCAGTTCAGCATCAGTATCGGAGATCTTTTCATCCGGGCTGTGCAGCGTCGCCTGGAGGCGTCACCTCGACCCTCCCGGCCGCCGCGCGAGTAAAATCTGTCGAATGGCATCCAAAGCTCTGCGACTGCGCGAAGGCAAGGCGCCGGTTCGGGACCGGCTGCTCGTCATGCTGTTTCTGGCCGCCTTGGCGCACGGGTTGGTCATCTTGGGCGTAACCTTCAATTCTTCCTTGGGTGGCAAAAGCGGTGCACCCGGCCTGGAGGTTCTTCTCGTCTCGGACGAGGTACCGGAAGCGGATCGTAACGATACCGCGACCTATCTCGCCCAACGGACGCAGCTCGGTTCGGGCAATACGCAAGAAGCCGTAGCGCCTCGCAACAGAGCTTCCTCGATACCTATCCCTCAACAAGATGGTGTCGCAGACGGGAACTCCCTTGCACCGAAAGGCGACGTGACAGGCGCAGAAGGCGACCGCGTCCTCACCACCACGGCATGGAACGCGCGGATTCAGTACCTGATGGAGGACGGGCGCACTGGCGATTCAAACAGCCGCCCGCTTCTGCTGGACCAGCAAGCCTCTGCGCAACCGGGTCCGGAAGACGATCAGGGTCCAGCACAGTTGCGTGGGCCCAAACGGGACGAGCTCTGGACGACGCCGGATACCAAGGCAGCAACGCTCGCACCCTATCTGGACACATGGCGTCACAAAGTCGAGCGCGTCGGAACGATCCATTTCCCTGCCGCGGCCAAGGTAGCAGCTCAGAAAAAATCCAACCCTGTCATCGAGGTGGGCATTGCCTCGGACGGCACGCTGGACCGGGCGCTCATCCGCCGCAGCAGTGGCTCTGTTGAGCTGGATAACGCCGCGTTACAGACCCTGAAACTGGCCTCTCCATTCGATCCTTTCCCGCCTGAGCTGGCGCGCGAGCATCAGGTGTTGCGTTTTGTCTACGAGTGGCAGTGGACGCAAGGTGGCAGCGTCACAGCCATTCCTTGAGCCAATCGCTGCTCATCCCCATACTGATCGCCATGAGCGCCAAAAACATCACCATCACCGGGGTTCCGAGCATGGGCGGCTCGTTGTTCGCGGAAAGCGCGCAAAACAGTTTGACCAATCACCTGCTCATTGCGATGCCGTCGATGCCCGATCCGAACTTCGCGCAGACGGTGGCGCTCATCTGTGAGCACACCGAGCGGGGCGCTCTGGGTATCGTGCTCAACAAGCCCTTGCCGATGCGACTCTCGGATGTGCTCTTGCAGATGAAGCTCGAGCCGACGACGGAGTACATCGCGGCGCAACCGGTCCTGCGCGGCGGTCCTGTCCACACGGATCGGGGTTTCGTGCTGCATCGCCCGGGCGGCAAATGGGATCACACTCACAAGGTATCGGATACGATCCAGGTCACGACCTCCCGTGACGTGCTCGCCGCGATGGCGCGCGGCGAAGGCCCCTCGGACGCCTTCATCGCGTTGGGCTATGCGAACTGGGACTCTGGACAACTCGAGCGCGAGATGCGCGACAACGCATGGCTGACCGTCCCTGTAGACGCTCGCCTGGTGTTCGATCTACCGTTCGAAGAGCGTTGGGCAGGAGCCTGGCGACTTCTGGGAATCGAGCCGGACCGGCTCAGCCCTGTGGCCGGCCACGCTTGATAGACGCGCCAGCCGTCCAAACCGTCCTCGCCTTCGATTTCGGATTCAAACGTATCGGTATTGCCTCAGGGGACACTCTGACGGCGACCGCCGCACCACGACCCGCGGCGGCGGTTCACCAGCATGGCCCCGACTGGGACAGCATCGCCCGCGAGGTGCGAAGTTTGACTCCCAAGCTGCTGGTGGTCGGAGCCCCGTATAATGCCGATGGCAGTCCGGGAGCGCTCGCACCAGCTGCTCGCCGCTTTGCGGCCGAACTCGAACGACGCTTCGGTCTTCCTGTGCACCTCGTCGATGAGCGCTGGTCGTCCCTGGAGGCAAATGCGGCCCTCAAGGCGCGGCGCGCCAGCGGCGAGCGCAAGCGCCGTGTGCGCAAGGAAGATGTCGATAGCGCGGCAGCGGCTGTCATTCTCGAGCGGTGGTTTTCGCAAGCACGAGGCGCATAGGCGGGACAAATGATTGCGGTGAATGAACTATGACCAACGCAGCGGGGCAACATCGGGCTGACGGCAGCTTGCGGCATCTCCTGACGCTGGAGGGCCTGCCGCGCGCGGATGTCGAGCGATTGTTGGAGCGGGCACAGACGTTTGTCAGGCCGCTCGGAGCGAAGCCGCCGATGAGCTCGGCGCTTGCCGGGGTTACGGTTGCGAATCTGTTTACCGAGCCGTCGACCCGGACGCGAGTGTCGTTCGAGCTCGCCGCGAAACGGCTGGGAGCCGACGTCGTCAACCTGGAAGTCCAGCTCTCCTCGCGCGTGAAAGGCGAGAGCATGCTCGACACCGTTTACACTTTGCAGTCGCTCCATGTCGATGTCATGGTCATCCGCGATTCGGAGGCGGGTGTGCCGGATCTCGTGGCGGCGCATGTGGCGCCGCACGTCAGCGTGTTATCCGCGGGCGAAGCGCACGTATCTCATCCAACGCAGGGGCTGTTGGACGCTCTGACGATACGGCAACACAAGAAGCGCTTTGAGCAGCTGGGTGTCGCCATCGTCGGGGATATCCGGCACTCGCGGGTGGCGCGTTCGGCGCATCACGTCTTTCGTACGCTGGGAGTGCCTGACTTGCGCATCGTCGCTCCGGAGGCGCTGCTGCCGAGCAGTAACGAATTCACCGGTTGCAGTCGGCACACATCGCTCGAGGCCGGCCTCGAGGGTGTCGATGTGGTGATGATGTTGCGCATCCAGAAAGAGCGCATGGGCCAGGTGGATCTGCCCGACGCGGATCGCTACTTCGCGATGTATGGTTTGACGCCCGAGCGGTTGGCGCTCGCCCGGCCTGATGCGATCGTAATGCATCCGCAGCCGATGAATCGCGGTATCGAGATTGCCTCCGATGTGGCGGACGGACGCCAATCGGTCATTCGGGACCAGGTGCGCAACGGTGTTGCCGTTCGGATGGCGGTGCTCGCGGATGTCATGGGATCTCGCGGATAACACACGGTCGTCGTTTGTCTTGCATCCCGAACGGCCGCGCCTCCTGTTGGTTGGCGCGGATGCGGGAATCGCAGCGACGATTGCTCTGGCGGAGAGCTTGCGCGGGACGACGACCTCCTCCGCTGGCTGGAAACCCCTGGTGCTATTGGGGTCGGATCAGCCTTTTCCCTTTCGGCCGCGGCCCTCGAGCATCATCGTGGCCGGCATTCCTCCAGAGGTAATTGCTTGCATGCCTCTTCTCGAAGAGTGGGGCGTACCCTGCCGATTGGCGAGTCACTCCGGTCTTCCCGGCTGCTTTGATGGCCCGGTCACCGCACTGGCCGACGTTTGGCTCGCATCGCTCGGGGCGGATGAGCTTGGCGAGGCGGAGCTCTTTGCGTGCGGGCCGGAGGCACTGGTGGAAGCGACTCGGGGGATAGCCGCGCACTATGCCATTGCGCATCAGGCAGCGCAGAACGCGCTCCCCGCGCGCAATTCATGACAGGCACTTTGCACTGGATCCTCGAGACAGCGGCTTTTGCCGTCGGTGGGCTCGTGTATTGGCGCAGTCCAGGCGCGACCCATCCGCGTATGGAGTCGCTGACCCGCCTGGGCGTCGTCGCTGGCGCGACACTCGGCGCGGCACTCGGCTCGAGGTTGCTTTACATGCTCCAGTACTGGAGCGCCTTGTCCACCCAACCCTGGCAGATGTGGTTGGGTGGCAAGACCATCGTAGGGGCTCTACTGGGTGGACTCGTGGGCGTCGAGACCGCCAAAGCCGCACTCGGCTGGCAGGAGTCCACCGGCAACGCCTTCGTCAAGCCGCTGCTGGTCGCGATCGTGATCGGCCGCCTCGGCTGCCAGCTCTCCGGCGTCAGTGACCAGACATACGGAAATCCAACAGCGCTCCCGTGGGCCTGGGACTACGGAGACGGCGTGCCGCGACATCCGACCTCGGCGTATGAAATCCTGGGGCTCATCGTGCTCGCCTGGCTCGTTCTGCGCCCTCGATTCGCCCCCGCTGGGGATTCCCTCCCCATTGGGGATTCCCTCGCTGACCGCTCGGTCGTCGCTGACCGCTCGGTCGCGTGCGAGCCGGGCGATCGCTTCAGGGCCTTCATGTGTGGCTACCTGCTGCTGCGCTTCGCGCTCGAATTCCTGAAACCCCCGTTCGCGCCGGCAGCCATCGGCACACTCATGCCCGACCGGTGGGGACCCTTCAGCGCCATTCAGTGGGCATGTCTGGGTGGGCTCGCCTACTATGTGCCTGCCGGCCAACGCTGGCTCGGCGCGCCTAACGTGCCACCGGCAAAAGGAAACTGATTTGCCCAAAGTGCGACCCTATCTCTTCTATGACACCGCGGTATCGCTTTGTGTCGAATGCCTGCGGCGCGTCGAAGCCAAGCTCACCATCGAGACCAACCGGGTCTGGATGTACAAGTGGTGCCCGGTGCACGGCCACAGCAAGGTCTTGATCGCCTCGGATGCCGCCTACTGGCGCACCGCCCGTGAGGTCTACATCAAGCCGCCAGAAATGCCGTTACGGTTCAACACGCCGATGCATTTCGGATGCCCCTATGACTGCGGCCTCTGCCCGGATCATATGCAGCACTCGTGCCTGACCATTGTTGAAATCACCGACCACTGCAACTTGCGCTGCCCGGTCTGTTATGCGGACAGTGGGCCGCATCGTCCCGCCTATCGCGACCTGGCAACGGTCGAGCGCATGCTGGATGCCGTAGTCGCGAACGAGGGGGAGCCCGATGTCGTCCAGATCTCAGGCGGCGAGCCGACGTTGCACCCGGAGTTTTTCGCAATCCTCGCCGCGGCGCGGCGCCGGCCCGTGCGTCATTTGATGATCAACACAAACGGCATCCGCATCGCCAATGAGGCAGGCTTTGCCGACCGTCTGAAAGACTACGCGCCTGGATTCGAGGTGTATTTGCAGTGGGACTCGCTGCAGCCCGAAGCACTGCGGCGTTTGCGCGGTGTCGACCTGTCGTCGGTACGGCTGCGAGCGCTCGATGCGCTGAATCGAGCAGGACTGTCCACGACGCTCGTCATGACAGTGGCGCGTGGTGTGAATGATGGCGAGATCGGCGCCGTTCTGGAGTACGCGGCGCAACAGCCCTGTGTTCGAGGAGTCACGCTTCAGCCGGTGCAGAATGCGGGCCGGACGGAGAATTATGACGCAGGTGAGCAAAGGCTGACCCTCACCGAAGTGCGGCAGAAAATTCTCGAACAGAGCAATCTGTTCACGGCGGCGGACATCATTCCGGTGCCCTGTAACCCGGACGCGTTGGCCATGGCGTACGCCCTCAAGGAGGGCGGGACACTACACCCCCTGACCCGCTTCGTCCCTCCGGAGGCCCTGTTGGCGGGCGACCGGAATACGATCGTGTTCGAGCGGGATCCTGCGCTCAAGGAGCAGGTTTTCCGCTTGTTCGCGACCAACCTCGGACCCGAGTCCCAGGCGCGCGAGCTGCACGATCTGTTGTGTTGCCTACCACAGATCCGTGGCGGCTCACTCACGTACGAGAGCGTTTTCCGGGTACTCATCATGCAGTTCATCGACGCCTGGAGCTTCGATCTGCGCGCCATGAAAAAGTCCTGTGTCCATATCGCGCAACCTGACGGCCGGCTGATCCCCTTCGAGGCTTTCAATCTCTTCTACCGCGACGGCCGCCAAACACGGCTCGAAGAGTTGCGGCAGGAAGTGCGTCCCCGCGCACCATTGGAGACCGCAACGTGAGACGCACCCTGGTGATAGTGGGAGCACTGCTGCTCGGCCTGCTCGGGCTCTTCATGAGCCTCTGTGGCGGCGGCTTTACGGTCATGGGCTTTGGCTTGGGTGAGGAAGGGTCCTCGGGAGTGCTCGCGCTTGCGGTGCCTTCCTTGCTTCTCGGCCTCGGGCTGATCTGGCTCTGCGTCCGGATCCTGCGCCGCGTGCCCCCGGAGCCCGATCAGAATCCCGAGCCGCCGCCACCCGAAACGAAGGACCCGTGAGGCTTCCTCAACCGAAGTTGATCTTCGCCTCGAGGTTCGCGCGGGAATCGGCGTTGATGAGAGCTTCCTCCAGCTCGATGCGGCTCTGCTTGTAGAGCTCGCGCAGGGCGCTGTCGAAGCTTTGAATGCCGCGCTCACCGCTCAGGGCGATGGCCTCCTTGATGCCAACGACGTCGCCTTTCTTGACCAGCTCCTGGATGTGCGGTGTATTTAACATCACTTCCACAGCGGCGCAGCGGCGACTGTCCTTACCCATGACCAGGCGCTGCGCCAGAATGGCGCGCAGGTATTGCGACAGGTCAAGGAAGATCTGCGCGTGCTGCTCGCGCGGAAACATGTTGATGATGCGGTCCAGCGACTCGGCGCTATTGTTCGCATGCATGGTCGCGAGCACGAGGTGACCGGTACCGGCCAGGTGAATGGCGGCTTCCATACTTTCGCGGTCACGGATCTCACCGATGAGAATCACGTCCGGCGCCGCACGCACCACGCCGCGTAACGCGCGAGAATAACTCTTGGTATCCAGACCCACTTCGCGCTGATTGACGATCGAGCGTTTGTTGGTATGCAGGAACTCGATCGGATCCTCGATGGTGACGATGTGGTCGGAGGCGTTCTCGTTCCGGAAATTGATCATGGCGGCAAGCGTCGTCGACTTGCCGGAGCCCGTGGCACCCACCATGAGCACCAGGCCACGCTTCAACATGATGAG
>Ga0105240_10003248_pt1 | contig 25440 bp, 27 predicted proteins | sample KBSC54metaG_FD_80426 | JGI IMG/M metagenome (GOLD analysis project Ga0105240, IMG submission 80426) | Corn rhizosphere microbial communities from Kellogg Biological Station, Michigan, USA - KBS C5-4 metaG | ecosystem: Host-associated > Plants > Roots > Rhizosphere > Soil | place: Michigan, USA...
CTCATGGTAGAAGGTGTAGCCATGCTTGCATAATGCTATTTTCAGATGCTTGCATAACGGTTTCGTAATGGAAGGATGCCATGCGTTTGAGCGACCGGATCGGCTGCCGCCTCAAGCTGAATGACCTTCATGTGCTGATGGCCGTGGTGCAGGCCGGCAGCATGAGCAGGGCGGCCGCGCTGCTCAACACGGGGCAGCCGGCGATCTCGCGCTCGATTTCCGAGCTGGAGCAAGCGCTTGGCGTGCGGCTGCTGGACCGTAGCCGCCAGGGCGTCAAGCCGACCGAATACGGCCGCGCGCTGCTCGATGGCGGAACAGCGGTGTTCGATGATCTGCGGCAGACCGTGAGCAGCATCTCGTTTCTTGCCGACCCAACCGTCGGTGAAGTGCGCATCGGCTGCAATCCTTTCCTGGCGGCCAGCTTCGTGGCGACGGTGATCGAACGGCTGTCGCGGCGCTATCCGCGGGCTGTGTTTCGCCTCATCGCCGCCTATGTGGAGCCGCTCTACCGCGAACTGACCGAGCGCAACGTCGATCTCGTGATTGCCCGCCGCACGGGCTCGCTGGCCGATGACGACCGATTCGATTACGAGCTGCTATTCGACGACACGTGGTGGGTCATGGCGGGAGCGAAGAGCCCGTGGGCGCGCCGGCGAAAAATTGAGCTCGCCGAACTGGCGAACGAGGCCTGGGCGCTGCCCCCGCCGGAATCGACGACCGGGTCGGTCGCGCTCGCGGCCTTTCGCGCGGCCGGCCTGCACTATCCGCGTGCGACTGTCGTGTGTGAGCCGGTCGAGGTACGCATCAACATGCTGGCCACCGGCCGCTTCGTCACGATCTTTCCGGAGTCCGTGTTCCGATTTTCAGATCGTCGGCCCGAGCTGCGCGTCTTGCGGGTGAACCAGCAATTACGCCGCCTTCCAGTGGGAATCATTACCTTGAGGAACCGCACCATCAGCCCGCTCGCGCAGGAATTCATGGAAAGCTCGCGCGAAGTCGCAAAACAGCTGATGAAAGGGCGCGAGAGCGCCAGCGCTTAGCGAGCGGGCTTGCAAGCCAGATCCACCCGCGCGTGTCTCACCGCGGCGTCTTCACGGCAAGAAATTCGCCTTTGCCCACCGGAACCAGGCTGCACGAGAACGCGGCGTCACGCTTCACGAGTGCGACGAAGGCAGCCATCTGCTGAGGGTGGGAGGTCGCGTTGTCCACGACGAGCAAACCTCCGGGACGCAAGATCCGGCGCAGGGCCGGCCACCAGGTGCAATACTGCGCACGTTCGGAATCCAGAAAGATCAAGTCATAGGCGCTTGGATCGCATCGGTGCAGGAAACGGCCTGCATCGTCGTGAATCTGCGTCATGCAAGCTGAAAGCCCCGAGCGTGCGAAGTTGAGCGCTGCCATCGCGATCTTCTCGTCATCCAATTCCACGGTGGTGACAGCACCATCGATCGCCCGCGCGGCTTCGGCAAGCCAAAGCGTGGAGTAGCCGTTGGACGTGCCGATCTCCAGCACCCGACGCGCAAGCGTCGCGCGCACCAGGACCGCCAGGAATTCTCCGGTGTCGCGCGTGATGTTCAACATGCGGCGCGGCACTTCGCTCGTCGCTGCGTCATGGGATTGGGCAAAGCGCTCCAGTTCGCTCTTCAAGACGTCAAGAGAATCGTCGATGGTGATGGCGCTCACCGCTTCACTCCGCCCGCATGCCGGTCAGCTCGACCAGCTTTTTCATCTTCGCCCCTTCGCGGTCGATGTAAGCGGCGAATTCCTGCGGGGTTCCGGGCGCGGCCTGCGCGCCATGCGCGAGCAACAGGGCTTGCATTTCCGGCGTTCGCAGGATGTCGCCCACATCGCGATTGAGTTTGGCCACGATGGCAGGCGGCGTGCGTGCCGGAGCAAGCATGCCGATCCAGAATTCCAGTTCGAAGCCGGGCAGCCCCGCTTCCTTGGCGGTGGGAATTTCCGGCGCGCCGGGGAAGCGCTGCTTGCCGGTGACGATGAACGCCTTGAGCTTGCCGGCCTTGACTTGCGGCAGCACCTGCGGAACGAGTGCGAATCCCACCTTGACTTCTCCGCTCACCATCGCGAGTGTCGACGCGCCGCCCCCTTTGTAGTGGATCGGCACGAGATTGATGCCGGTCGCGTGCTTGAGCAGTTCCATCGCGATGTGGTTGTTGGTGCCGGGGCCGGCCGTGGCGAAATCCATCCCGCGCGGCTGTGCCTTCGCATACGCAAGCAGCTCTGTCAGGTTGGCGGCCGGCACCGATGGGTGCCCGACCAGCATGGTGGGTGCAAGCGCCACGAGCGAGATGGGAGCCAGATCCCTGTCGACGTCGTAGGGAAGGCTCTTGTACAAGTACGGTGCGACGGCCAGCGCCGAGCGGTCCGACACCACCAGGGTGTAGCCATCGGGCGCGGCCCTCGCGACGGCCGCCGTGCCTATCGTCAACGCCGCTGCCGGTTGGTTCTCCACGATCACGGCCTGGCCCCAGCGCTCGCTCAATCGCTGGGCCAGTTGCCGCGTCACGATGTCGTGGAAAGTACCGATGCCGCCCGTGACGATGTGCACCGGCCGTTCGGGATAGTTCTGTGCGCAGGCCGGAGCGGCTGCGATCATGATGGCGGCCATCAAGGCCAGTGCGGTCGTCTTTCTCATTGCATGCATGGCGTACTCCTTGGGCGAGAGGTTCATGGATCGCTCCATGCGCGAATGGTGGTCCGCCAATCCGATCAACGCAATTGTGTGAGAATGGCACCATCATCAATCTGATTGATCGAGATGGACCTGCGCGACATCGAATACTTCACGGCCGTCGCGCAGCACGGCCATCTCGGACGCGCCGCCGAAGCCCTCGGGCTGGGTCAGCCGGCCTTGAGCATGAGCCTGCGCCGCCTGGAGCAATCGGCGCAAGCCAAGCTGGTGAAGCGAACGCCCAAGGGCGTGGAACTGACGGCCGTGGGTGTCGCCGTCCTCGCGAACGCGAACAAGCTGCAACTGGCGCGGGACGATCTTGCGCGCGAGGTGGCCGATCTCGCGCAGGGGCGGGCGGGCCACCTGCGCATCGGCGCCAGCCCATCCAACTCCGAGGTGCTGTTGCCGCAGGCGTGCAGCACGCTGCTGATGGAAGCGCCCAAGGTCACCTTCGAAGTTGGGGTGCTCGACAACAACGCCTTGTTGCCCGCGCTGCGCAAAGGTGAACTGGACATCGCCATCACTCACACGCAGCAACCGATCCAGCCGGATGTCATCCAGGAGCTGTTCCGCGAAGACGAGTTCGTCGTGTATTGCGCGTCCGGTCATCGCCTGGCCAGGCGCAAGTCGGTCACGCTGGACGATCTCGCGAACGAGCGATGGGCCATCTCGGCGGCGGGCGCGGCGCGCGATCGACCGGCGTCCGGATCCTTGTTGTCGCTGCAACGTGTGTTCGAAGAGCGCGGCTTGCCGGCGCCACGAGTCACACTCGTGTCCGACCTGGTGATGTTCAAGCTTCGCGCCGTGGCTGCTTCCGATCTGGTCGGCGTCACGGTGAAAGCCAATGTGCAGGCCGTCGCGGCCGAATTGGGACTGAAGATACTGCCGGTCAAGGGCCTCGACTGGATTCGCCCTGTCGCTGCGGCCTATCGCAAGGACGCTTACCTGCCCGCGGCAGCCCGGCGCTTCATCGAGATATTGAAGGCCGCGGCAACAGCGCGCGGCAAGCGAACCGGCTGATCAGGTCTTGCTTCATTGCTTGAACGCGGCCCCCGAAGGCAGCGTCACCTACGGCGCGCGTGCGCACGCTGTCCGGCCTGGTGATGTTCAAGCTTCGCGCCTGTCACGGAGTCTTGGCACCGCGCAGCTGTTTCAACTGGTCGGTCATCCATTGCGCGCTGGGCATCTGCTGGTTGCCGCACTTCACCTGGTATGGCCTGCCGCTGACGCTGCTCTGCGTGGCAGCCCCCACGATGAAATCCTCAGTGGTGCCCACCAGCTCTTTGCTCAGCAGGTACCGGTATTTGCGCTCTAGGTGGGCACGCGCCTCGGCGCCGTCATGCCAGCTGCCGTTGCGCTCGAACTGGCAGCCGGACGCTTGCAGCCGCGTGAGCAGCTGGTCGATTTCGGTCTTGGCAGAAACGCTTGGCACAACCGCGAACGCGGACAGCGTGAGGGTGGCGAGCGCCAGGAACGAAGCAAGCTTGGATGTTGGAAAGAGGGCTGCCATTGGAACGCGATGATCAGCGGATAAGGCATGTCTTGTAGCGCGCGACGGCTCAGCGCTCGCCTTTTTTTTCCAGGTGGAACCAGTGCATCATCCGATGCAGCGCCGGCGCCAGCAAGAGCCCCGCGACGGCGATCACCACCAGGCCGCAGTACAAGGCGTAAAGGCCCGCGAACAATTTTCCGCCGGATGTCTTCGGCGCATCGACCGGCCCCATGCCGCCCAGCAGCATGGCCGCGTTCAGGAAGGCGTCGAGCCAGCCCAGCCGCTCGAGCGTGTGATAGCCCACCATCCCGATCGCCAGTGACACCGCGATGAGGCCGAGCGCGATCGAACCGGTGCGCGCCATGCGCGCGAGGAAAAGCCGCAGCGGCAGCATCGGCTGCGAGCGATGCTCGTAAGCTCCGACTTCGACCTTCACCGAAGCACCGCGCTGTTCTCGGCTGCCTTGACCAGCGCCGCCGCATCGGCCGGCAAAAGGAAACCTTCCGCCATCGCGCGCGTGGCGGCCTTCGAGACCGCGGCCACATAACCTTCGTGCGAGCCGTAGCGTTCTTGCAGCGAGAGCCGGGGGTCGTGCTGCGCCTCGCGCTCGGCGGCGGTGCGCGCGAATGGGATCATGCCGCCGACGTAATCGCAGATCTGGTCTTTGTGGAAGGGCTTGTCGCCGCCGGCGGTGACGTTCCATCCGAGGTAGGTGCCCAGCGGCGCGTCGCGCAGCACCACCGGCACCCCGCCGAGTTCGTTGCCGTCGCCGTCGACTTTCGGCGCGAACATCTTGAGCACCTGCTTGATTCGCGGCACGGCGCTGGCCGGAATGCCCGAGCCGTCCTGCGCGTTGAACCGAGGGCCCCAATCGTAATCGTGCACGGGCATGATGAAGTCGGCTTCGGGCAAGCTCGAACGCAGGCCCGGCAGCGTGGGAAATCCGAGCGCCGCCTTGTTCGCCTCGGCCAGCGTCTGCCGCGCCAGCATCGGATAGCGGCTGGGCGGCGGCGGCGTTCCCTTCGTCACCCAATCGCGGAAGTGCACGCGCAAGGCGTTCATGGTCTGCGTGTGCGGCATCGGGTTGGCCGGCAGGACGCCCGTGCCGAAGTTGTTGCCGGGGCAGGCCGCGCCGGACTTGGGCAGGCCCACGCCCGGCAAGCTGGTGTCGAAGCCGCCCGCGCCCCCGCCATGAGTGCTGCTGGCGATGTAGTAGCGGCGCACCGTGTCGGGCAGCGGCAGGTCCGAATTGCCATCGGTGCCCACCCACTCGGGCGTGAGCTTGAGCGCCCACACTTCGGCCGAGCCGAAATGCTCGATCACTTTCGGGCAGGTCCGCGTGGCGGTGCAGCGATCGAGGATGCCGGCCGCGGGCAGGCCGCGCACCGGGTCGGGATGCGGCAACCACCATTGCGGGCCTTCGCTGCCGGCCTGGTACAACTCGAGCACGCCATCGGGCTGGGCCCAGCGGAAGTTCAGCGCGATACGGCGGCCCGCGATGATCGGCCACATGCCGTCGTGCACCATGCCGCCGGTCTCGTCCTGGTTGAAGCCCAGGTGCAGCCAGCCGCGCAAGTAGTTGCCCGATTGCGAAATGCCGCGCGCGATGCTGTGTGTCACGCGCCTGGCCAACGGGTTCGGTGAGCCGCTGTCGTCGGCATTCGCCTTCTTGAAGAACGCGCCGACGTCGCGCCATGCCGCGAAGCCGATGCCCAGCACGTAGGGATCGGCCGCGGTGAACACCACCTGGTACAGCCGCGCCGGATCGAATCCGTTCTTCAAACAGATCTGCGTCGGATCCGGCTTGCCGGGAAACGGATTGTTCGCATCGCATTGGGCCCAGGCCCAATCGGATGCCGCGATCGCGACTTCATCGGTCACCTCGCCGCGCATGTTCTCGCCGCCGCGCGAGACCAGTTTCGATTTCGTCGTGTCCAGGCTCACCGGTTTGTACGGCACCGGATTGGTCTGCACCAGCAAGGGCTGGGACGCCTTGCCGGAGCGATTCACGATGCGCCCGAGCACCTCGCCGGTGATGGGAGCGCCACCCGGGCCGCGCGCCACCGGCACCTGCAGGAATTGCATGCCCGCGACGGAAGCCGTGGGGCGAACCGCGGTGGCGCCGCTGTTGTCGCCCTGCCAGGCGCTGGCCAGCACGATGTCGCCGAACGCGCGCTCCTCCGGCGCGAACGCGGGCAGGATGCGGCCGCGATTGGGCACGTCGTGCCACATCAAACCGCTTGCCTTGGCCATGTCCACGGGCTTGAAGATCAGGAAGCTCGCGACATAGCGCACCTTGCCATCGGCATCCTTGGCCAGCTCGATGTCCTGGATGATCGCGTTGCCCGGCAGCTTGGGATCGAGTTCACCGAACGCGCGGCCGGCCACTTGCTCGTACGGAATCGAGACGCCGCCGGCCGGCGGCAGCGCAATCGTTTCGTCGATCACGATGCGCGTCACGCGCGCGTGGCTGCTTGCACACAAGGCGAGGCCGAACAGGGACGCCGCGATGGCGCCCGACGGTTTCTTCATTCTTGTCTTTTCGAGCCAGGCAAACATGGGACCTCCGATCGAATCGAGGCCGCCATCATCGCACTCCCGCAGCCTAGCTGCCAGGACCGATGCAGCAGCCGTCCTGCTGCTGCTTCGGCGGGCACTTCACCGAGCCGTACGAGCAAAAGACGCAGCAGTCGCCTGCCTTGGGCCGCAGCACGGCGTGGCAGCGGCGGCACTCGTAGAAGAACTGGCAGGCATCGGTGGGCATGGTTTCCGTCGCCGCAAAGCCGCATTGCGGGCAGGTGAGAACCGATTCCAACTGCGGACCTGCAAAGTTGGCTGGTGCGCTTGCCATGATTCGAACCCTAGGTTTCGTATGTCACCAGCACCACGTCGGCCGCCTGTTCGCGCAGCGCGATGAGCGCTTGGTATGCGGGCGAAGTGAACCAATCGTGGGCTGCCTTCGTGTCCGGAAAGCGGATCACCACGATATCCGGGTGCGGGATTTCTCCCGCCAGCACCGCCACTGTTCGCCCGCGGAAAACCAATTCCGCGCCCCAGGGCGCAAGTGTCTGCGGAACCCGCGCGCGGTACTCTTCCCATTTGCCGGCATCCTTCACCGTCAGCTGGCCGACGACATACGCATGGCTCATGGCTGATCTCCCAGCGAAAAAGCGGCCTAGAGACCGAGGTAGCGCTGCAGTATCTGCGGCTGCGCCTTGATCTCTTCGGCCGGGCCTTCGTGCACGATGTGCCCGTTGTTGATGATGTAGACGCGCTGGGCCAGCGCCAGGGTGGCGGCGAGATTCTGCTCCACCAGCACGATGGTCAGGCCCGCCGCTGCGAGTTCGTGGCACACCTTCACCAGTTCGCGCACGATCAGCGGCGCGAGGCCTTCGAATGGCTCGTCCAGCAGGATGATCTTGGGGTCTCGGATCAGCGCGCGCGCGATCGCCAGCATCTGCTGCTCGCCGCCCGAAAGATCGGTGCCGCGGCTGGTGCGGCGCTGCTTCAGGCGCGGGAACATGCCGTAGATGCGATCGAGCGGCCATTTGTCGGGCGCGGTCAGCCCCGCCAGGATCAGGTTCTCCTCGACATCCAGGCTGCCGAACACGCGCCGTTCTTCGTGCACCAGTTGCATCCCGGCGCGCGCGATCACATGGCTTTTCTTGCCGGCCAGCTCCACGCCATCGAGCACCACCGAGCCGGTGCGCGGCGTGACCACCCCCATCAGGCTTTTCAAGGTGGTGCTCTTGCCCGCGCCGTTGCGCCCCAGCAGCGCCACCACTTCGTTGCTTTCGACGCGCAGACCGACGTCGAACAGGATGTGCGAGTCCCCGTAGTAGCTGTTCAGGCCGCTGACCTCCAGAAGGCTCATGCCGCGAGCTCCTGTTCGTCATTCACGCCGCCGAGGTACGCCTCCTGCACCAGCTCGTTGCTCTTGATCTCGTCTGGCGTGCCTTCGACCAGCACCTTGCCTTCCTGCAATACGGTGATGCGCTCGGCCAGCTCGAACAGCGCGTCCATGTCGTGGTCGATGACGATCATCGTGCGGCCCTGCGCGATCGACTTGAGCAGCCGCACGGTCTCGACGCGCTCGCGCGGGCTCATGCCGGCCAGCGGCTCGTCCAGCAGCAGCAGGCTGGGCGACGAAGCCAGCGCCAATCCGATTTCCAGCCGCCGCTTCTCGCCGTACGCCAATTGCGACACCGGCGTGTCGGTGCGGCCGGTGAGGTTCACCAACTGCAGCGTATGGCGCACCTGCTCGCGCAGGCCCGCGATCTTATCGAGGCTGCCGAACATGTCCAGCTTGAATTTGCCGCGCAGCTCGGCCAGCGCCGCGATGGTGAGGTTCTGGCGCACCGTCAGCTTGTTGAACAGCTGGTTCACCTGGTAGCTCTTGGTCAGGCCCAGCTGGCACACGTCGCTGATGCTCATGCCGGTGATGTCGCGGCCTTCGAATACGATGGTGCCCGAAGTCGGTGGCACTTCGCACGTGAGCATCTTGAAGAACGTCGTCTTGCCCGCGCCATTGGGTCCGATGATGCCGCGCAGTTCGCCCTGGTTCACCGTGAAGTCGATGCCCTCGTTGGCCACGACCCCGCCGTAACGCTTGGTCAGACCGGTGGCTTGCAGCAAGGGTCCCTTGAAGTCGCTGGGCGCTGCGTGCCGGGCCGCCATGGGTGCGACCGGCGCGGCCGCGCTCATCGGCGTGGATTCCTGCGCGGGCTCGGCGGCGGCTTTGGCCTTGCCGCTCAGGACTGCGATGAGATCGTTGATGCCGCCGATGATCCCTTGCCGCAGAAAGAACACCAGCAGCACGAACACCAGCCCGAGCACCAGTTTCCATGCCGCGCCCAAGCCCAGGGTGGCTTGCAGGAAGTCCTGCAGGAACAGCCAGACGCCTGCGCCCACGAGCGGACCGAACAGCGTGCCGCGGCCGCCGATCGCGGTTTGCATGATCAGCTGGCCCGAGGTGTCGAACATGAACGCGTCCGGCGGCATGAAGCCTTGCAGTACACCGAGCAGGCCGCCGGCGAAGCCCGCGTAAGCGGCGGCGATCACGAATGCGGTGAGCTTGTAGGCCTGCACGTTGTGGCCCACCGCCGCGGCGCGCAGCGGGTTCTCGCGGATGGCCGTGAGGATGGCGCCGACCGGAGAGCGCACGATGCGCAGCGCGATCACGATTCCCACGAAATAGCAGAAGGCGAGAAACGGATAGAGCGACCAGCCCGAGGTGAAACTCAGCTTCATGAAGCCCAGGTCGAAGCTGGGCGTGGGCACGCCGGGCAAGCCGTTCTCACCGCCGGTGAATTCCGACAGCGGATTGAACTCCACGAAAAAGAATATCTCGGCGATGGCCACTGTGATCATCGCGAAATAGATGCCGGTACGCCGCAGCGCCAGCAAGCCGATCAGGTAGCCGACGATCGCGGCGGCGATCATGCCGATGAACAGCGCCGTGACCACATGGGGAAAGCCCGCGCGCGTGAGCAGGTACGCGGCGATGAAACCGCCGGTGCCGTAAAACGCCGACTGGCCGAACGACAGCAGGCCGGTGTAGCCGAACAGGATGTCGAAGCCGATGCCGAACAGCCCCCACACCAGGATGCGGTTGACGGTGTTGGGCGCGGCATCCAGATACGGCAGCACGAAGGGAACCGCGATCAGCACCGCTGCGGTGATCAGCTCCACGAGGACGGGACGTTTGCTGAACATCAGCCGGCAACTTTCATTCGCGGCCCTTCGCGCCGAACAGGCCGCGCGGGCGCACCAACAGCACCAGCACCATCGCCGCGAACAGCATGACGTAGGCGTAGCCGGGATTGACCATCGAGGTGAGGCTGATGATCTCGCCCGCGATCAGGCCACCCACCACCGCACCGGGAAACGAACCCACGCCGCCGATCACCACCACGACGAAGGTCTGCACCAGGATCGCTTCGCCCATGTCGGGCGACAGCGAGACCACCGGCGCGTTGACGATGCCGGCGAACCCCGCCGCCATCGCACCGATGCCGAACACCACCATGAAGACGCGATAGACGTCGATGCCCAGCGAATCCACCATCACCGAATCTTCGATCCCCGCGCGCACGATCATGCCCAGGCGCGTGCGGTACAGCACGATGAACAGCGCCAGCAGCGCGACTGCCACGATGCCGACCACCGCGAGCCGGTAGGTGGGATAGAACATCACGCCCAGGTTGGTGATGCCCGACAGCGCGGCCGGCGCAGCCACGGTCTTGGACTGGCTGCTGAAAAAGAACCGGACGATCTCGACGAAGACGATCGACAGGCCGAACGTGACCAGCAACTGGTCTTCGCCGGGGCGGCTGTAGAAATGCCGGATGATCACGCGCTCCATGACCACGCCCACCACCAGCATGAACAGCGTGCCGGCGAGCACGGCCAGCACGAACGAACCGGTGTACTGGAATGCGACATAGCCGGCGTAGCCGCCGATCATGAACATCGCGCCGTGCGCCAGGTTCAGCACGCCCAGCGTGCCGTAGATGATGGTGAGCCCCGAGCTGATGAGCGCGAGCAGCGCGCCTTGCGCGAGGCCGTTGAACAGTTGCGAAAGAAAGTTGGACCAGGTGATCATGCGGACAAAATGCGGGCGCGGCAGGAAGCGATTCGCTGCCTGCCGCGCCTAGGCGATGCCTTTGCAGGTCAGGTGTAGTCGCCCAGCTTACAGCCGAACGCGTCCGGCTTCTGCATCAGCCCCGCACCGGGTACGACTTCCACCACTTCCCAATAGTCTTCCTTGTTCTTCATGTCCTTGGGCGCCTTGCCCTTGACGATGATCACCGGCCGGATCAGCTGGTGGTCTTGCGGCCGCCACTGCACTTCGCCCACGAAAGAGTTGAGCTTGCGCGGCGACTCGTAGGACTTGATCACGTCGGGCGGATAGAAGCTGCCGGCGTGCTCGACCGCTTCGGCCCACAGCGCGAATTCCATGTACGCATTCTCCGCGCCCCACTCGGGCTTGTAGCCGAACTTCTTGTCGAATTCCTCGACGAACATCTTGGCCAGCGGGTACTTGTCTTCCATCGTCCACCAGAAGTCGGTGGCGGCATACACGCCCTCGGTGATTTCGGGTCCGACTTCGCGCGCCAGGAACGGGATCTGGTAGGGGATCACCAGCTTCATCTTGGGCAGCAGCCCGAACTGCTTGGCCTGCTGGCACGACAGTACCGCGTCATGGCCCCAATTCACGTTGATCAGGAACTCGGCGCCCGAGTTCGCGATGTTGGTGAGGTACGAGCTGAAGTCGGGCGCGCCCAGCGGCGAGACCTGGTTGGTCACCATGGTCCAGCCGCCGTTCTTGGTGAGGAACTCGTTGACCGACTTGGTGACCGTGTGCCCGTAGGTGTAGTCCGGCGTCATGAACGCCGCTTTCTTGTTCTTGCCGTAAGCCTTCAGCAGCGCCGGGCCGATGGCGTTGGCCGCCGTTTCGCCGTAGAAATTCTGGCGCACGCCGTAGCGCACGCAATCTTTCCCGGTGGTGTCGTTCGAGCCGGAGATGCCGCACACGAACAGCACCTTCTCGCGCTGCGCCAGCTTGTTCAGCGCCACGGCCACCGCGCTGGACGTGCCGCCGGTGATCATGATGGCCTTGTTCTCGGTGATGAAGCGCTGCTGCGCCTGCACCGCGTCGTTCGGCTTGGCGGCCGAGTCGGCGACGCCGTATTTCAATTCCTTGCCCAGCACGCCCTTGGTGGTCTTGGGCGAGATCTGCTTGATCAGCGGATGCCCCGCGTTGATGTGCTCGATGGCCAACTGATAGCCCTTGAGCTCATCTTCACCTTGCACGGCATACGTGCCGGTGCGCGGCACGCTGATGCCGATGAACACCGAGCTGCCGGACACGCCCGCCGGCCAGGTGCCGATTGGCGGGTGCTGCGGCTCGGCCGCGACGGCCTCGGACACGAATCCTGCCGGCAGCGCCAGCCCGCCCGCGACACCGATGCCGGTGCGGATGAATTGACGGCGACTGCCGGTGAACGAACCTGGTTTGCGATCTTGCATGAGCATCCTCTTGAGCAGTAGACTGCGGCCGAAATATATATATCGTGACACGATATTCCCGGAGTATAGAAACACGGCCGGTCCCCGGCGTATCGGAGTTACCCGTATCCGCGCGCGGCTTGGTAGAACCGGCTCAAGAGGACGACCTGTGCGCTTGAAGAGGGCTGAAAAGAGGTTCAAGCTGGCCACGCGCGACTATGCGCAGCTGGCGTCGTTCCGGCACGCCTTGCGCGGCTTCGTGCGCTTCAGCGAGGCGGCGGCCGCGCAAGAAGGGCTCACTTCGCAGCATTACCAGGCCATGCTGATTCTGCGGGGCTGGCCCGAGCGGCAGCCGGTCTCCATCAACGACCTGGCGCAGCAGCTCCTCATCAAGCACAACAGCGCCGTGGGGCTGGTGGACCGCCTGGCCGAGGTGGGCCTGGTGGTGCGCGAGCCCTCGACCGTGGACCGGCGCAAGGTCGAGTTGCATCTCACCCAGCGCGGCCGGCAAGTGCTGGCCAAGCTGGCGGCGATGCATCAGGGCGAACTGCGGCGCATCGGTCCCGTCATGAAGAGATTTTTCTCGGAACTCACGCGCGACGAGGCCGACGACGGTACGTGAAGCGCCCGGCGTGAGCGGGACTTACGCGCTTGTCACGTGCGCCGCTGCCGCAAGATGGCGTTGATATCCTTGCTGGGCATCGTGTCGCGCACCCACTGGAACGATCCATCGTCGCGCATTCCGACACACGCGTCGCGTACCGCGGCGAATGCGAGGCGCGCCAGCGCGCCGCCCACGCTGATCCGCTTGACCCCTGCTTGCGCCAGTTGCGGCGCGGTGAGATCGGGGTCGGCCATGCTCATGACGACATTCACGGGCTTATCCACCGCGGCCACCAGTTTGCGAATGGTCGCAAGGTCCTTCAATCCAGGTGCGTAGAGCACGTCGGCCCCGGCGGCCGAGAACGCCTGCAAGCGCTTGATGGTGTCCTCGAGGTGCGGCCGGCCGTGCAGGAAATTCTCGGCCCGCGCGGTGAGCGTGAACGCAAAGGGCAGTGAACGCGCAACCTTCGCCGCGGCGGCGACGCGCGCCACCGCCAGGTCGAAGTCGTACAGCGGCTGGTCGGCGCGGCCGGTGGCGTCCTCGATCGAGCCGCCCACCACGCCCGCGTCGGCGGCCATGCGGATGATCTGCGCGGCTTCCTCGGGGGCGTCGGCGTAGCCGTTTTCCAGATCGGCATTGATCGGGAGATCGGTGGCCGCTGCGATCTCGCGGCAATTGGCGATCAGTTCTTCGCGCGTGACCGACAGCGTGCCGTCCACGCGGCCCAGTGAATTGGCGAAGCCGAGGCTGGTCGTCGCCAGCGCTTCGAAGCCCAGCGACGTGAACAGCCTGGCCGTGCCCGCGTCCCACGGGTTGGGCATGATGAACAGGCCGGGCCGCTGGTGCAGTTCGCGAAACAGCCGGCCTTTTTCTGCTTGGGTGCGCATGATCGGTCTCCTTTCTCGACTTGCTTTCGCCACCCCGAACGAAAGCGGCGCTGGCTCGCCGCGCTTGGGCGCCCTGTGCTCGTGATCAGGCGAGCTTCATCTGAGCCAGCACGGCGCGGCCGAGCAAGCCGTAGGGGTTGGCGAAGGTCTCGGGCATTTCGAAATGGTTGTAGCCCTCGCCGACCAGCAGCTGCATCGGCTTGCCCGCCGCCTTCAGCGCCGCGGCGAAATCGCGCGTCTGGCGCTGGAACTCCGGCGTCTCCTGCGTGCCGTGCGCCAGCACCACCGGCGTGTTCAGCATGTCCATGTGGCGCTGCGTGCTCAAGGCCTGCTCCATCTCGTCGGTGAATTTCACGTAGTTGCCTCGCGCTGACAGCCGCACCGGCTTCAGGTCGTACATGCCGCTGCACAACAAGCCGGCCTTGATGATGTCCGCGGGCAGGCCGAAATCCTTGTGCCAGTCGGTCACCAGCACCACGCCGGCGAGATGCCCGCCCGACGAATGGCCGGAGAGGTAGATGCGATCCGGATCGCCGCCGAAGCTGCGTGCGTTGCGATACACCCAAGCCACGGCGCGCCGCACCTGGTCGGCCATTGGCATCAGGTTGCCGCCGGCTTCGATCACATTGATGAAATCCAGCACGACGTAGTGCGCGCCGCCGTGCACGTACAGCTCCGCCGCATAGGCGTGGTCCTTGGCCATTCCGCCGCGCCATGCGCCGCCATGAATGAAGATGTTGATGGGAGCGTTCGTGCCCTGGGTCGCGTAAAGATCCAGTCCTTCGATCGGGGTCGGGCCATAGGCGAACCGCCGCGGCGCGCCCAGGCGGGATCGCACACCTTCGCTGTTGATCGCCGAGCGCCGCTGCACGATCGCCTGGTTGGGCGCGTACTTCGACTGGTCGTAGGCTGCATCGAGTTCCGCCTGGTCCATCTCCAGCCACACCAGCGGGCCTTTGGTGCGGGCTGTCGGCTGCGCAGGCACTGCCGTTTGCGCCAACGCGGGCACGCACGCGGCCATTGCGGCGGCGCCGGCGCCCAGGCACCGGCGGCGAGTCAGTTGATTGCGATCGTTGTTGTCCATGGTGCGGCAGTGCAAAGGAAAGAAATGGTCAGCGCAACGCAGTGACGATGTGCGCCTGGATCTTGCCGTCGACGCGCGTGTTGCCCCAGCGCTGCGCGATCGCTGCCGCGCAGGCGTTGGTGGCCTCGTCCAGCCGCGCCGCGTCGCGCGCTTCGATCTCGTTGCGCAGTACAGTGCCCTGGCAATAAGCCTGCGCGGCGGCGTGGGGCGAGGCCGCAACGCTGCGCGCGGCGATGGTTTCGATCCGCGGCGGCGCGCTGAAGCCGCCGGCTTGCAGGTCGCGCTCGATCGCCGCGGGGTCGAAGTAGCCATGCGGCGTGCGCGCCATGAAGCGCGGCGGATCCCGCGGAAAAACGCGGGCGAGCGCCTGCGTCACCAGGTCGGCGATCTCGTTCTCCTCGATGCGGTCCCACACGCTGAACAGCAGCGCGCCGCCGGGCTCGAGCACGCGCCGGGCCTGCGCGAAAGCCTTGGCCTTGTCGGGAAAGAACATCACGCCGAACTGGCACACCACCACGTCGAACTCGGCGTCGGCGAACGGCAGTTGCATCGCATCGGCCTGGCGCCACTGCACCGGCTGGCTGGTGCCCAGCTCGCGCCCCATATCGATCATGCCCGGGTTCAGGTCGGTGGCGACGATGTCGGTGCCCGGCGGCAGCATCGATGCGAGGTGGCGTGTGACGACGCCCGTGCCTGCGGCGATCTCGAGCACGCGCGCCGGCTCGAGCGCCGCCACCCGCTGCGCGAGGTCGCGCGCATACGGCTCGAAGATGAGGGGCACCATGTGCTCCTGGTAGAAGCGCGGCACGGAGCCCGCGAACACCTTGTCGGATGCGGGAGCGTTCATGGGCGGCGCTTACCTGACGGCCGACAAGCCCTGAATCTTGTGTCGCTCGATGGACCGCGCCACAAAGCCCGAGGCATTCACATCGGCCACGAACGCCTTGAGGTAATCCGCCGCCGCGCTGCGATCGCGCGGGGTGCCCAGGCCGTGGTTCACGGTCATGAATTTGCCTTCGAGCATGCGGCCGTCGGGCAACTTGGCCATCACGTCGAGCAGCGCGGGTTTGAGGCCGGCCACCGCATCGACGCTGCCGTCGTTGAATGCCGCGATCGAGCCGTCGAGGTTCTTGGTGCGAACCAGCGTCGCATTGCGCAGCGTGCGAGTGAGGTACAGCTCGTAGCCGGCCTTGTTGGGCGCCGCGATGCGAACGCCTGAAGCATCCACCTGGCCCACCGCGCGCAAGGGAGACGCTTTGCGCACCACATAAGCGCCTTCGATCTCGGTGAGCGGCGGCGAGAACGCGATGGTCTGCGCGCGGGCGGGCTCGATGGCCAGCACGGCCACGTCCCATTTGCCTGCGCCCGCATCGTCGGCCACTTCACCAGGCGTCGGATAGACCACGAACTCCACCGGGACCCCCAGCCGCGAGGCCAGTTCGCGCATCAGGTCCACGCTGACGCCGTGCAGTTCGCCGCTGGCGTCCTTGCCGGTGAACAAGGTGTTGCTCAGGTTCATGCCTGCGCGCAATTTGCCGGTGGGCGCGAGCTGCGTTCGCGCTGCGTCCGGCGCGGCAGGCGAGGTCGAACATGCGGCCATCGAACTGAGCGCCACCGCGGCGGCCAAATATCTGAGGATCATCGTTCACTCCTAAAGCAAGCTGGCTGTCACCAGAGGCAACACGCAGATCGCCGCTGCCGCAAAAAATCGATGTCTCGATTGTCGCTGGAAGAACCACGCGATGGCGCCGATCACCACCAGCGCCGGCACGGCATACAGCGAGCCGGTCAGCGCCACGGCCAGCACGAACGACGTCCACAAGGCCAGGGCGAAAATCGGACAGAGGATGTGACGGGGCTGTTCATCTAGTCCCGGTCGATCAACGATTCAACATCCCGCAACGCACATTCCCCTGCCGTCGAATTCCATCGTGCGTTCGCTCAGGGCCAGGTGCGTCTTGGGCTTGAGCAGCTTGATGAGAGCGGCCGTGCGCGACGTGGGCCTGACCTTGCCGCCTTCCGTCGCGGCCTCGTTCACGTGCGTGAGGATCACGGACGCGGGCCGCACCAAGTCGTTCAACGCGAAGGCCGCGGACTTCGCATCGACCGCGCTCGACCCGAAATTGAACATCGCCAGGTTGGCGTGGTGCAACTCGTTGACCACGGTCCTCATCTCGCTGTGAACCCCGGTGTCGCCGGAAAGGTAGGCGACCAGGCCGTTGGTGAACTTCACGACGTAACCGGTCGGCGGCCCGAGCACGATGCTGGTGTCGTCCGGCTCCAGGTTGGCGCGCTGCGCCGCGGACAGCAGCGATAGCGGCACATTGTTCGCGTGCGACGCATAGACGATGGTGATCTCCACGCCCTTGGCCGCATTCGCGGTCTTGGCGATGAACGTGCCGCCCAGGTGCGTCACCGAGCGGCAGGGCGCTGCGGCCGGCACCGTGGACACGCCATCGGTTTGCGGGCACGGGTTCACGGGCTTGCCGGTGATGTTGTGCACCTTGCGCCCAATGAAGGGCGCCATGTCGCCTTGCATCACGATCGCCGCATTCTTGGCCGCGGCGATTTCAGCGGTCGTGGAGTTGGGCGCCGCGGACACCCGGTCCGAGTTGGCGCACGTGCCCGCGCCCACGGCCTTGAGTTTCTGGTCGCCGATGTGGTCGCCATGCGCGTGCGACAGCAATACCGCGTGGATGATGCCCAGGCGGGGATCGTCCGCGCCCGTCACGGTCTGGCCCGCGTCGTAGAGGATGCGCACGCCGCTGGGATCCTCGAAGATCGTCGCGCGGTCGTTGGCGCAAAGCTCGCCGGGGTGCGAGCCCAGCGGCGTGATCTTCACGTTCTGCGCGGCGGCGGGGAGCACGGCGAGCAAGAAGGCGAGGGCCGCGGCGGTGGATTCGATCTTCATTGTGTCTGCTCCTTTATTGAGGTGATGAATCGTCGCGCCGGCTCATTCAAGCGCAGCGGACACGGCGCCGCGAATTCCAGCCCTATCGATCGCGGCTGTCACGAGTCCCCCGGACTTCGCTTCCTCGACGAATTTGCGCGCGTAGGCAAGGCCGGCAGGTCTTCCTTTCGGCATCACCAGCGCGTGAGGATCGGTGCCGGCGCGGCCATCGAGAACCCGGGAGCCTGGCAGGTCTTTCGAAGCTTCGAAGAGACTGGGCTTGATGCTGAAAATGGCGTCGGCTTGCCCCGACTTGAGCATTGCCAACGTTCCGGCAAGGCTTGGCCCGCGCACCACCGCGGCATTCTTGAGGGTGCGAGTGACGAACACATCCGGCTGGGATTTTTCCTGGACTGCAACACGGGTCCCGACGCGATCCACATCGGCCATGCTGGAGATGGATGAGCCCGCGGGGACCAGGTAGCCGAACTCCATCTCCATATGCAATGCGGTGAAGTCCCACTCCTGTGCGCGCGCCGCGCTGTAGCCCACGAATGCAATGTCCCATGCGCCCGCTTTGCCGCCGTCGAGCAAGGCTCCGACCGACGGGTACATGACCGGCTCGAACGGAACCCCGATGCGCCGCGCGAGTTCTGTTCCAAGATCGAAGGCCACGCCCTTCATTTCGCCCGACACGGGGTCGCGAATCACGTTATGAGGGCTGCCTAGCTGCAGTCCAACGCGAAGCTTTCCGGTCGGCGCCAATGCCTGTCGCGCTTGCGCAGTGGGCTGGGTGTCCATGCCCGCACAGCCCGTGAGCACCAGCCCAAGAACGAAGGCCACCAACCATTGAGTTGCCCGCATCGCGTTCTCCCTTCAAGCGGCCGTTGCCGGCTGAGGAGCTTTTATACAGCGATTGATAACTTCCGCAAAGCCCGCGATGCGTGCGTCGCCGGCTTCGTCAGCGGGGACTCGAACGATGGTTTTCGGTGGGCACTTCATCGCGGATGCCCAGTCGTTCACGCACCCGGGTCGCGGGGAAGACCACTTCGCGGCGCAGCCAATGGCGGAACTTGAGCGACTGTGCGTCCGTCGATTTATCCAGGTACGCAAGCAGCGCGTCCGCGTGGATGCGCTCATCGTGCGTGCCCGCATCGCCGCTCAGCCCCTGGTGGAACTGCTCGCGAAGCACCGCCTCGCGCGGCAGCGATGCGATGAGTTTTCGCACATCGCTCACCTTGATCCAGCGATGGTGCCGCTCGTCTTCGGTGATATCCAGCGAGATCCCCCGATGCTGGAAATGCCTGCCTTGCACGCCGGCAAGCGCCCGGCGATGCGCCATCGCCTTGAATTCGCTCGCGATATCGAGCAGCGGCCGCGGCAAGGCAAGCGCCAGCGGCAACGCGGCCCACACCAGCCCGCTCTCGCCGCGCCAGCGCCACAGCACATACGCCAAGGCAGCGCACCCCAGCAGGCGAATGGCGAGCGTGGACAGCAGCCTTGGCAAGAGCTACACCGCGTCCTTCGGATGACCCTTGCGCTCCAATGCAGCGCGGTCCCAATGGCCCAGGTCCGCCGCTGCCGCATACGTCGATTCCAGAAATTGCAGCAGCGCATCGTCGGGCGATTCGGCTTGCCGCACCACGTCGTAGGGAAGAATGAATTCGCCCAGGTCCTTGCTGTAGAACGCGCCGCCGGGCCGCACCGGCGCACTCGCGAATCCATTCGGCTCGGGATAGGCATAGGAATAGAACGCGGCATACGGAATCGGGCCGCCGCCGGGCCAGAATCCGCAGCTGCTGACTTCCTCGCAGTAGGCGTCCTCGATCACCCAGGCCGGAACGTTCGGGACGCCGCCGGGATGTTTCGGCGCCGGGCGGCCGGAGAATCGCGTCACCGCCAGGTCCGGCGCACCCCAGAAGAAGTGCACCGGGCTGCACTTGCCGGTGAACCCGGCCCGGAAACTCTGGAACACCCGATCGGCTTGAACCAGGATGCGCCAGAACCGGTTGGCGTACTCGGGGTCGTACGCGCGATGAACCTCGTCCTCGTCGAATGGGATTGCCTCGGTGACTTCGTTGGGCTTGCGCACGATGCGCACGGGCAGGCCGAGCTTCTCCATCTCGGCCATGAGGGCGGCATAGAACCGCGCCACCGATTGCGGCTGCAGTTTGATCTGGCTGCCGCGCCCGTCGCTGGCGTGCACATCGAGCACATGGGCCACGAAGTCGAAATCGATCTGGAACGTGCGATCGCCATGAGGCACCGGGCCCGTGGTCAGTCCTCTCGATGTGACGTACAGCGTGACGCCCCACGAGTGGTTCACCCATGCGCATCGAGACATGCGGATCTTGCCGACGATCTGCGTCCACATGTGCAATGTGGCGTACGTGTCTTTCCACGCGTCCAGCGGCAGCGGCGGCCACGCTTGGGATCGCATCCTCGGCGCCCGGCTGCGAGGATGCCTAGCGCACCCGCTCGAGATAGCTCTGGAACACGCCCACGTGCACCAGCGCCGGGTCGCTGGAGTTGGGCCACAGGTCCTCGCTGCGAAAGCGCACGTCGTAGGTGGGCTCGTCCTGCGCCGGCACGCCGTGCGCGTGCGCGTCGGGAAACGGATAGGCGGGGGACTCGCTCACCACCACGCCGGTCTTGCCGCGGATGTAGCCGGGCATGCGGATATGGCCGGGCACGTAGTCCATCTTGACGCGAACGCGGTCGCCGGCATGGAAGCGCTCGCGCGCCGGCGCGTTGCTGCGTCCGGGCGCGCTGGGCCCGGCCAGCGGAACCGTGCCGCCGGCGCGGCGCTCCAGCTCCTCGCGCGGCACGACGCCTTTTTCCACGCACAACGTCAACAGGCTGGTGAGGGAGCGCTCGTAATAACTGGCCGACAGGTAATGACGCGGCTCCATGCGTTCGATCGCGTGCCGGTACTCGTCCATGTTGAAGATGCCGGCGCGCACGGCCAAGGCGTAGAGCGAGTTCGCTCGAACCTCCCAGGGCGCGTGGAACGCCGTCGCGTTGAAGCTGTAGCGCACGCGCCCGAAGCCCTGGCGGCCGCCCATGTCGTGCACACCATCCATGCGCGCGCTCCTTAAAGACGCGCCACGCCGATCATGGCGTCGCGAGTGACGATGGCCGCGAGCTTCTCTTGCGGCCAGCCGACGGTATGCGGTGGCTGCTCGGGCAGCACCATGTAGCGCGTGTCGGCCGTCGTGTCCCACACGCGGATTTCCACATCGGCCGGAAGGTCCAGGCCCATTTCCTTGAGCACGGTACGCGACTCGCGCACGATGCGCGCGCGGTACTCCAGGTCCTTGTACCAGTCCGGCGGCAAGCCGATGATGGTGAACGCCGTGCACGAACACAGCGTGCAGCAGATGACGTTCTGCACCTTGGGCGTGTTCTCCAGCACCACCAGGTGGCGGTGGTGCTTGGGCATGGACAGGCCCAGCTCGGCGACGGCGGAACGGCCATCGGCCAGCAGCCGTTGGCGGAACTCCGGATCGGCCCAGGCCTTGGCCACCACGCGCGCGCCGTTTTGCGGGATCCACTCTTCCTGCGCCAGGTGGCTGATTTCAGCGACGCCTTGCGAAGCATCCAGGCCGCGCTCGTCCAGGGCGGCCTGGATGGCGTCCAGGCGCTGCTCGACAGTGGCGGTGGGGCGCAGCGCGAATTTTTGTTCCGAGATGTCCATTGGCGCAGTATTCATGCAGGCTCGAGGCGCGTCAACCGAGCGCGAATCAGCAGCATCGACGGGGCTTCTTTTTTGAGTACCGTGCGTCAACGCGAGGTGCTCAACGGTCACTTACGCGTCAAAGTGTCAGTTGGGGTTTCGAATAAAACAGCGGCGGGCTAAGGTGTCGGCATGACTACCTTGTTGAACAAGAGGCTCGTGCTCGAGCTCGGCTGTGCCTGATGAATCCCGCGATCGAGAACCAGGACTTTCGTCCTCCGCCCGAGCCGCGCCTGCCCGTGATGGTGATGCTGGCCATCGCAGTGAACGTGCTGCTGATCGCGGCGGTGGCCTGGGGCATCCAATCCACCCGCGATCCCATTCACGAGATCGCGGCGGCGGCGCTTGACGGCACCTCATCCAGGCACGCCTCGAAGGCGGATGCGACGGCGCCACCGGCGCGCACCGAGTGCCCTTTGCGTCCCTTGCTGGCCGCAGCCCCCGGCGGCAAGGATGGCCAGGTGTTCCCGCCCGCGGAGGTCGACGGGAAAACGGCGAGCGACGGCGACGCCTTGCTGGCCGCCGGCAAGCAGGCCGCCGCCGCCGGACTGGTGCGCGACGCCGAAGTCGATTTCCTGACCTCGTGCCGGGTGGCCGATGCACTCAAGGGCGCCGGCTCGATGGCATCGGCCAACGCGCGCTACGAGCTGGCGCGCCACTACGTGGCGGTCGCCGACGATCCGCGCACGTCGTCCATCCCCGACCGCGCCGCGCTGTTCGCGCGGGCGCAGGCGTACTACGAAGACAGCTTGCAGCGCTTCCGCGCCGAATGGGGCGACGACAACGAAAAGACGCGGTTCGCCGCGCAAGGGCTGGAGGGCGCGCGCGCCGCGTTGGCGCAAGCGACTCATCCTTCCGACGTCGCCGGTCTCGTCGATTCCGCTGCCACTGCGCGAATGGGCGCGAGCCCGGCGTCGGCCTCCGCGTCTGCGCCACAAGAGCCGCGGCCAGCGCCCGAGCAGCCGGCCCAGGCCGAAAGCGGCGCGGCCGCAGCGGCCAAGCACGCCAAACCTCGGCACGCGGTGGCAGCAGCGGCATCGCATCGCGCCGCCTTGCCCAAACCCAGTTTCGATTGCCGCAAGGCGCGCTCTTATTCCGAACGCACGATCTGCTCGGACCCCGTGCTGGCGCAGCTGGACCGCGACCTGGGACGGCTGCACGCCAGGGCCAAGCGCGCCGCGCCCGATCCCGCTGCTTTCGATCGGCAGAACAACGCCGAGTGGCATCGACGCGAAGCAACCTGCCGCGACCGCGGCTGCCTGCTGCGGTGGTACTCCGATCGCCGGCAGCAGCTGACCGAAAGCTTGGGACGGTCGGCCAAAGGCGAGCGCACCGCGGCGCGTTGAATCTGCCAGGGGCCGGGGCGAGGTTGACCGTCGCCGTCGACCTCTTCGCTGGCTATCGACGTCGGGTGCTCACTTCGCCAGGCTGACCGCCTCGCGCCCGATGCGAAACGTCATCATGTCTTCTCCCGCGAGCAGCGGGCCGCTGTAGTTCTTGCGTGCCAGGTCAAGCACTTCCTGCTCGGTCAGCGGGGGCACCTGAGGCGTCCCCAGCAGCGAGAAGTGATAGAACACCGCAAGCTTGGGCTTGGTCCGCGCGAACACGATTCCCGCCTCTTCCGGCTTCGTGTGGTGGGCAAGAATCACCTTGAATGTGGCCACTTCGGCCAACGGGCCGCGCACCGCCGCGACCTGGTGGATCAACAGGTCCGTGTTCGTGGCGTGGCGGATCAGGTTCTCGTTGAATTTCGTGTCGCCCGACACGACGACCGATCGGCCGCCGTAGTCGACGCGATAACCGAATGCCGGCTTCACGAGTTCGCCATGGTCCACTTCGAAGGCCGTGACCTTGACGCCGCTGCGCTCGTACACCACGCCTTCGCTGATCTCGGTCACCACCACTGCGACATTCTCCTTGGCCAGCTTCTGGTCGGCGATGCGGGTCTCGATATCCCACTCGAATGCCTTCTCCAGGTTCTCCATGAGATTGCGGGTGCCGGCGGGCCCGAACACGCGGAAGGGCCCGTTGCGCTGGGCGGCAGGAATCTCCAGCCAACCCGTGAGCCACAGGTCGGGGATTCCGACAATGTGATCGGAATGCAGGTGCGTGAGGAACAGCTTGTCGGCGGCGCCCAGTTTCACGCCCATTTGGTAAAGGCGCTGCGTGACACCGCGGCCGCAATCGATGAGGAGCGTCTGGCTGCCCGCCTGCACCAGCACGCCGGGGCCGAACCGCTGCATGACCGGTTGCGGGCTTCCGGTGCCTAGCAAGGTCACCTTGAAGTCGTCACCGTCGGGCGGGATTTGCGCGCGCGCCGGCACACAGGCCGCGAAAGCGAACACTGCGGCGAGGAACAAGCCCGCTGAAAGGCGCCAAGCTGAGTTCATCGATTCTCCTTGGACAAAGTGTGTTGTTCTCGCGCGGCGCGTCACGCAGCCGAGCGCTGTCAAAGAGCCTGGGGCCGCGCTGGCTCAAGCGTTGCTGAATGCGCCGCGAATAGGCGACACGGGCTCGTGCACCTCGCGGCGCAGGCGGTCCGACATGGACTCGCCCGCTTTCCTCTGGGCCAGCCAGGCCTCGGGGTCGTATTCGACACCGATCGGGTTCGCGGCGAAGCCCGGTCCCGACATGAATGCATTGGCCTCGTCGTTCGACGCGAAGCTGTCGACCTGGAACTCCATCTGGTTGCCGTCCGGATCGGCGTAATACATCGAGACCGTCACGCCGTGATGCACGCACCAATAGGGCGTGATGCCCTGCGCCTTGAGCTGCTCGTAGTTGTCCAGCAATTCATCGATGGAGGAATAGGTGTAGGCCACGTGGTCTACGCCGACCAGCCCCCGCTTGCCGCTGTCCGTTGCGTCCGGTTGCAGTGCCGATAGGTTGGCGAAGGCAAAGCGATGGTGCTCGTCGTCGTAGGTCAGGAATGCCAGCACGGGGTTTTGATGCTGCACCTTCGCGTCGAACACCGCGGCGTACCAGCGAAGCATCTCCTCGAAGCGGCGGGTCCGGTACACCACATGGGCGAATTTCTTGGGGCGGATGCGCGGCATGCTGGTCTTCTCCTTCGCTGGCGACCGGCTTTTATACAGCCATTGGCGCAGCTTGCAAAGAGCGCACGGCATTGGGCCGACAGCCGCGTTGGCCTCGACCTTGCGCGCGCCTGGCAGCGCGTGGGCGGCCAGCTACCTGGCAGCTTGCGGATGCGCCCGGCGTATCGACGGCGATACCACCTTGGCCGACACATGGAAGTCCCACACCGCCGCCCCGCCGCTCGCCGCGAAATCGGCGACGAGCTTCGGCACCTCATCGAGATTGCGGCACGTCGTTCCCGCCACGCCGAACCCGCGCGCGATGGCGGCGAAATCGCTGTAGCCGAACACCGAACCATCCTCGCGCATGCCCTCGGCGCGCAGCTTGTGCAGCTCGGAGCCGTAGGCGCCGTCGTTCATCACCACGACGAGGATGTTGAGGCCGTGGCGCTTGAGCGTCTCCAGTTCCTGCACGTGCATCATCAGGCTGCCGTCGCCGTCCAGCAGCACGACCGTTTCCTTCGGGCGAGCGGCGGCCACGCCGATAGCGAACGAGATGCCGTTGCCGATGGCGCCGAACTCGCGGATCGACAGGAACTTCTCCTGCGGACGCGAAGGCATCTGCGCGAAGAACCAGGAGCAGTGGCCGCTGGAGTTCACCAGCTGCCAATCGCGCGGCAAGGCTCTTTCCAGCGCATCGACCACGTCGCGCGGGTCGAGGAGCCCGGGCTCGACCTCGACCACCTGGCTGTCGGGTTTCGAGTCGCGGATGCGCGCGGCCATCGCATCGGTTCGCCAGAGTTGCGTGCGCGCGGGCAAGGCTGCGGTCAGCGCCTCGACGCCCAGCCGCGCGTCGGCGCGCAGGTGATGGCGCGCCGTCACCTGGCCCTGGTTCACCGCGGCAGGATCGACGTCGATCTGCAGCAGCTTCGCCTTCGGCCAGAGCTGGCCGCCACCGCCCGCGTGATACGCGAGCGAGCAGCCGACCGCGATCACGAGGTCGGCCTGCGCGA
>Ga0105240_10003250_pt1 | contig 25439 bp, 18 predicted proteins | sample KBSC54metaG_FD_80426 | JGI IMG/M metagenome (GOLD analysis project Ga0105240, IMG submission 80426) | Corn rhizosphere microbial communities from Kellogg Biological Station, Michigan, USA - KBS C5-4 metaG | ecosystem: Host-associated > Plants > Roots > Rhizosphere > Soil | place: Michigan, USA...
GCGAAGGAAGCAAGGCTGAAGAAGGAACTCGAAACACCGTGGAAGAAGTGGCTGAACGAAGACGTTTCCTACATCATCACCGATGAAGAACGGAAAGCCTTCAGGCAATTCGCCACCGACGAAGAACGCGAGCAGTTTGTGGAGCAGTTCTGGCTTCGCCGCGACCCCACGCCTGACACCGTTGAAAACGAATACAAAGAAGAGCATTACCGCCGTATCGCCTATGCCAACGAGCATTACGCCTCGGGTATCCCCGGCTGGAAGAGCGACCGCGGTCGAATTTATATCACTTTCGGGCCGCCGGACGAAATCGATTCGCATCCCTCGGGCGGCAGCTATCAGCGCCCGTCGGCGGAAGGCGGCGGCGAGACCTCAACCTATCCGTTTGAAGACTGGCGCTATCGCTATATAGAAGGAATCGGGAACGACGTCAATATCGAATTCGTCGATCCGACCATGACGGGCGAGTACCGCATGACGATGGATCCGTCCGAAAAGGATGCCCTGCTCTACGTACCGAATGCTGGATTGACGCTTTCGGAACAGATGGGGCTCAGCACCAAGACAGCCCGGTTCCAGCGCACCGACGGCACCCACCTGGGCACTCCGCTGGGCGGCACGCCGGCGAGCATGGATGAGTTCACACGGCTCGAACAGTTTGCGAAACTGCAGAAAGCGCCTCCGGTGAAGTTCAAAGATCTGGACGCCATTATCAACACCCGCATCACGTTCAACGTGCTTCCGATGCTGGTTCGCGTGGACTACGTCCGGGTGACCGAAAGTTCCGTACTGGCTAATGTGACGGTTCAGTTTGAAAACAGAGATCTGCAATTCCAGAACAAAGATGGCGTGCAGAAGTCCGTTATCAACCTGCTCGGCCGCGTTTCCACCATGACGCGCCGCCCGGTTACCACGTTTGAAAAGCCGCTGGAAATCACCATTCCCGCAGAGTTGCTTCAGAAAACGGCCGCCAACCGATCGATTTATCAGCAAAGCATTCCGCTCGCGCCCGGTCGTTATCGTCTGAACGTGGTTGCGAAAGACGTTATTGGGGGCAACACGAACACTTATGAAACGGCTCTTGACGTTCCGCACTTTGACGAAGAGAAGCTCGCTTCCAGCAGTTTGATTCTGGCCGATACGATTGAAAAGCTGCCTACCAAGAGCATTGGCGGCGGGATGTTCTCCATCGGCGATACCAAGGTTCGACCGCGGCTGGGCGATAAATTCAACCGCGATGAAAAGATGGGAATCTATTTCCAGGTTTACAATTTTGCGCCCGATGAAAAGACGCAAAAGCCCACGGGTGAGATTTCATACGAGATCAACAAGATCGGTTCCACCGATAAAGTGCTGGAATTCACTGAGGACCTGGCCAAGATTCCGAATGCCTCAGCAAGCCAGGTAACCATTGAGAAACTATTGCCTCTCAAGGCAATGGCCCCTGGCGCTTACACCCTGAAAGTCAAGGCTACGGACAAAAAGGGTAACCAGACGTTACAGCAGCAAACGAATTTTACGGTAAACTAAGGTCGCTGTAGATTTTATGAGCCTGAGGAAGGCGGGGAGCCCGAGGAGGTTGGCGCCGGTTGTCGGCGTATTAGCCGCAGCCTTGCTCCCGGTGTCTCCCTTCGTGCCCCGACTCACCGCGGGTTCGCCCATTCGAATTGGCGGGCAGCTGAGCGGCTTGGTATCGGACTCTGCGGGTCGGCCCCAGATCGGCGCTCTTGTAATGCTTTACAACAGGCAGGACAAGGTTCTTCAGCGCGTCGCGACCGATTTTGCGGGCAACTTCTCGTTCGACGATTTGCTGCCCGATCTCTATTCCATCCGGGTCTCTTTTGCCGCTTTTGTTCCTGCTATCAAGGAAGCGGTTCAGGTGAAGCCGGGGATGCGCAGCCTGCTGGAAATCAATCTCTCCCGCGTCTTCAGTTCCGTTCAACTGATTGCCACTTCGCCAACGTCCGGCAGCGGCCTTATGAATGACGACTGGAAGTGGACGCTGCGCGCCGATTCGTCGCTGCGCCCGATCCTGCGGATGCTGCCGGAACTGAATACGCGCGCTACTCGCGCGGGCCATGCGAACGAGAAGAGCGCGATGTTCAGCGACTCTCGCGGTTTGGTGAAGATTTCGGCGAGCGACGGCGCCCAGGGCGTCGGCAGTGGCGCCGAGGCCGATTTGGGCACTCAGTTCGCATTCGCCACTTCGCTGTACGGCGACACGCATGTTCAATTCAGCGGCAATGTTGGATACGGTTCCTCATCGGGATCACCCGCCGCGGCAATCCGTACCACTCTTCGGCGCGATATAGCGGGAACAAGCCCGGCGGTTTCCGTCACTATGCGGCAGATCTATTTGCCATTTCGGGCCTCGGGCACGAACGATTCTTCTCTGCCGGCGCTCCGCAGCATCGGCGTGAGTCTTGGCGATAAAACGCAGCTCAGTGATTCGCTCAGCGTGGAGTATGGCGCGGAGCTGGACATTGTCTCGTTCCTTGATCGCCTTCATTACTTCAGCCCGTATGCGCGGCTGAATTACGCGCTGCCCCGCGGCACTCTGGATTTGACATACACGTCGGGCAACGCACGCCCGGAGTTGGGATTGAACCCGAACGATCAGAACTCCGATTTGCTGCGTGATCTTGCCGCGTTATCTTTGGTTCCAAGAGTGACGCTCGATGGCGGCCGCGCCAAAATGCAGCGCGGCGACGACTACGAAATTGGTTACACGGAACGGCTCGGATCGCGTGAATATCGCGTATCGGTGTACAACGAGAGCGTCAGCAACAACACGCTCACCATCGCGCATCCGGATTCCGGGCTATTCGCCGGCGATCTCGTGCCGGACCTCTTCTCTAACAGTGCTCTGTTCAATGCCGGCCGCTTCGAGGCCACCGGATACACCGCCTCAGTCACGCAGGATTTGGGTGACACATATAAGCTGACGGCCTCGTTCGGAACGATCGGCGTAATGGCCCCGCGGACAGGTCTTCCCGCGGTTTCAACCGCCGACGATCTGCGGCAGTTTATGCAGGCGGGTCAGCGTCCGGCGGTGACTCTTCGGGCGTCCGGCACGGTTAAGGAAACCGGCACGCGCTTCGTCGCCAGCTATCAGTGGACCGACTACACTGGCGCGCTTCCCGGCCCCCAATTCCTGACCCAGTCTGCCCGCTCGGGCCCCGGCTTGAATTTTATGATTCGGCAGCCGATGCCGTCGATACCCGGCGTGCCGTGGAAGATCGAAGCGTCGGCGGAAATGCGCAACATGCTGGCGCAGGGTTATCTGCCGGTGAGCATGTCCGACGGCAGACAACTGCTGCTGGTCAATACTCCGCGGAGCGTTCGCGGCGGGCTGGCCTTCGTTTTTTAATTACGCGAGTGCATCCGGCTGAAGTGACTGACAGCTTTCTGGCGGCAATCGAGAGGCGGCGACTCGCGTACACTGGTACCATGCGCCGCGCTCTTCCGTTGACCCTCGCTTTTGTTTTCGCTGTGTCCGCCAACGCCTCGGCTGAACCGGTCACCTTCAACAAAGATATCGCTCCGATCATCTATAACAACTGTTCCGAGTGCCATCGCCCGGGCCAGGCGGCTCCGTTCTCTCTGCTCTCTTATCAGGACGTGGCGAAGAAGGCCAAACTCATCGCAACTGTCACGGCATCCCGGCAAATGCCGCCGTGGAAGGCTGAGCCAGCCTCGTTCGCATATCGGGATGAACGGCGATTGAAAGACACCGATATCGCGCTGCTGCGGCAATGGGTGAAAGACGGTATGCCGGAAGGCAAGGCTTCCGATAAGCCCGCGGTCCCGGAGTTCAAATCCGGCTGGCGTCTGGGAGAGCCCGATCTCGTAGTGGAGATGCCCGCCGCCTATCACATTCCGGCGGACGGTCCGGATATCTACCGAAACATCGCAATCCCGCTGGGTCTGACAGAAGACAAATGGATTACCGCGATCGACATGCGTCTGACTGCGCGCTCCGTCGTCCATCATGTTCTTTACTTCGGCGACCCCAATGGCAAGGCTCATGAGCGCGCTCAGGAAGGCGCCGAGCCGGGTTTCGCCGGCATGCGCGCGGGCGGAGGGTCCGAGCCGCTCGGCGGATGGGCGCTTGGGGCGCAACCCCATTTCTTCCCCGAAGGTCTCGCGCTGCCCGTGAGCAAGGGAAGCGATCTGGTGATTCAGTATCACTTTCACCCGGATGGCAAACCGGAAGCGGAAAAGTCGCTGGTCGGTCTATATTTCGCGAAGAAACCTCCGGCGCGCACGTTGACCGCCGTGCAATTGCCCACCGTCTATTCACTTTTCGCGGGGCTTGATATACCGGCCGGGGAGAAGGATTATGTGGTGCGTGATTCGTACACGTTGCCTGCCGCGCTCGATGCTGTTGGCGTTGCCGGACATGCCCATTACATCGCAAAGGTTCTGAAGATGACCGCCACTCTTCCCAGCGGGGAAGTGATGACACTGCTGAACATCAAGGATTGGGATTTCGCATGGCAGGATCGGTTCTATTTTCAGCAGTTCCAGACGCTGCCGAAGGGCACACGCCTCGAAGCGGAAATTCACTGGGACAATTCCGCTGAGAATCCGCGCAACCCCTCAAACCCGCCTGTTCGGGTAAACTGGGGCGAGCAGTCGAAGGACGAAATGGGCAGCGTTACGCTAATCGGCGTACCGCATGACGAAGCGGACCTGAAGACCATTCGCCAGGATGTGCGCGCGAAGGTAACCGACGAAGCGCGGGAACGCATCATGAAGGACCCGGCGTTCGCACTCAAGCTCCGCGCCCTTATGGCCAACTAAGTCATGCCGTACTGGTTTCTTGCATTCGCGCTCGGCGTAATAGCGCATCCCGCGCTGCGGATCCTGGATATCGGCGGCGTGGAAAGAACGCCTTTGAGGGTGCGGAAGGGCCACGCATCGGCCTTGTTTTTCATAACGAACGACTGCCCGATATCGAATTACTACTCGCACGAAATCCGGCGCATTTGCGACGACTTTGCCGCGCGCGGGTTGAGTTGTTCGTTGGTCTATACCGATCCGACGCTTTCGAACGAGACCGCCAGGAAGCATGCCGATGAGTATGGTCACGGAGCTTACCCGAAGATCGTAGATCGGAACCACGCCCTGGTCGCGGCCGCCGGCGCGACCATCACCCCGCAGGCCGTGGTGGTTCGGGACGATGAATCGATCGCTTATCGCGGCAGAATCGACAATTTCTACGCGGCGCTGGGGAAGCCGCGGCGCGTCGTAACCGAGCACGACCTTCGCGATGCGCTCGATGCGGTGTTGAGCGGGCGTCCTGTTGCGAAGTCTGAAGCGCCCGCTATCGGATGCTATATTCCCGATCTTTCGGCGTTCAAAAAGCAGTGAAGCTTGCGCTGATTTTGGTGTTCAGCTCAGTTGCTCTGGCGCAAACTCCTGTAATTGTAATTTCAGTGGACACGCTGCGCGGGGACCGGCTGGTACACGCGCCGAATATAAGTTCGTGGGGGACTCAGGGCGGCACCCTGTTCACCGCTGCTGAAACCCAGGTCCCGCTCACACTGCCATCTCATACCGTGTTGCTGACTTCCGCGTGGCCGTTTGAAACGCACGTGGAGGAGAACGCGGCCACGGTTCCGAAGGGAATCACGACACTCGCCTCTGTGCTGAAGGCGCGCGGTTACAAGACGGCCGCATTCATCGGCAGCGTGTTCCTGGAGCGACAGTTTGGGCTCGACCCTGGTTTCGACACTTACGACAGCCCGTTCACGGCGGGTGCGTTTTCCAAGCTCTCAGGCGAGATTCTGAATGCCACCCGGGAACGCCGGCCCGGCGCGCTGGTTCTGCGGGCGGCGAATCAATGGCTGGCGCAGCATAAGGGAGAGCCCGTCTTTGTATTTATTCATCTGTTCGACGTTCACAAGCCCTGGCAGGCGGACACGTATAACGGGCAGGTTGCCGCAACCGACAAGCTCCTGGGAGGCTTTCGGCAAAGTCTGCAAAAGGAAGGCTGGTGGGATAAATCACTGGTTGTTGTGACGGCCGACCATGGCGAAGGGCTGGGCGACCATGGCGAATCTGACCACGGTTATTTCATTTACGAGAGCACCCTCCATGTGCCGCTGATTCTGCACTGGCCCCAAGGCGGACGGAAACTGCCAGCCACAGTTGCGGAGCCTGTCGGATTGATCGATGTGGCGCCGTCGATTCTGGATTTTCTGAAAATTCCAGCGCCCGGGAGCTTTAAAGGTCATACTTTTCTGACCGGCAACGCCCGCCCCGTGTTTTCGGAAAGCGTGTACGCGCGTGACAGCTTCGGCTGGGCTCCGTTGCGCAGTTTGCGGGTTGGCGACTGGAAGTACATCGAGGCTCCGAAACCCGAACTCTACAATCTCGCGAGCGATCCGGGTGAACGCGCTAACCTGATCGCGAAGAACCCAACGGAAGCTGCCAATCTGAAAGCGCAGTTGGCGAAATATGCAGCGTCCGCCGCGCCCGCGGCGTTAGCAGACGGCAACCCGCAAAAGAAAAAAGAGGTCCTTGAATCGCTGGGATATTTGGCTCCCGGACCTCGTGGGAGCAGGAGCGGAACGGCCGCCGATCCCAAAGACCGCCTGCCGATTCTGCTGCGTTACGAGGAGGCTCTGGGGATGATGGCTGCCCGGCGATATAATGCAGCGGTCGCGAGCCTCAGGGCGATCCTGGTCAGCGACCCCGGCAACCTGTTGGTGCGTCGCGATCTGGGCGTGGCACTGATCGAGCGTAAGGAATTTCAGAAAGCGATTCCCGAACTGGAGCGTGTCGCCGCCGCCGCTCCCGACGATTACATCACGCGCTACGAACTTGGAATCGCGTACGAACAAACCGGGCAACGGAGCCAGGCCGCCGATCAATTCGCCGCAGCCCACCGTATAGCGCCCAATGCAAAAGAAAGAACCCGCTAAAAGCAAACCGATCCCGACCCCGCGGGTTGCGGCGGCATGGGGCCACCTGCTTCGGTATGGTTCCTGGACCAGGGCAATGGGCGGACTCCCGGCTTATCCATGGATATTTTCCATGGATAATTGGTGAAATGGTCTTCGCCACTGGTCAGTTGGCCCGCGTCGAATGCGTCGCCATGCCTCGCATCTGGCCCCATGGCGCTGACCAGGGGCGCAGTCCAATGCCGGGCTTATCCCAGGATAAGGTCGGTCGCAGTGGTTGCCTCTGGTCAGCGGCTCACGCGACTTCTGCCACGGGCTGTTAGCTAGTCCAGGGCCGGAACAAACGTTCCGAAACCGCCGTGACCACCCGTCGCGGCACAATCCGCTGGATCTCCATTCCTATCCGATTACCCAACCCGCAAACCACATGGTGCTTGCCCGCTGCCAGAGCCTCCAACCCAATGCGGGCGACCTCCTGTGCGGACTGCACTTCCATCCCCTTCGGAATCGGCTCGTTCGCGATCTGGTGGAACTCCGATTTCGTCTGCCCCGGGCACACCGCGCACACGCGCACGCCAAAGCGCTTCACCTCTTCCGCAATCCCCTCCGCGAAGATCAAATCGAAAGCCTTGGTGGCCGCGTACGCAGTCTGATAAGGCACCGCCTGAAATGCCGCCGTGGACGCCACTATCAAAATGTCGCCCTTCTTTCGCCCGATCATGCCGGGCAAAAACAGGCTGGTCATCGCGACCACCGCCGAACAATTCACCTGAATCATGGCGAGTTGCCGGTCCAGATCCATCTCGCGAAACTCGCCGAAGATGCCGAACCCCGCATTGTTCACCAGCAGCGCAGGGGAGATCCCTTTGGCCGCGGTGAATTCAAATATTTCACGAGGCGCGGAAGGCCTTTCCAAATCGGCCGCGAAGATCTCGCACGCAACGCCCAGCGTGGCCGCGAACGCCTCCAGGCGCTCGGTGCGGCGTGCTGTCAATACAAGTCTCACGCCGTTATCGGCCAGTTCTTTGGCAATGGCTTGGCCGATTCCCGAACTTCCGCCGGTCACCACCGCCCACTCGCCCTTCCAGGTCTCGCTCCAGTTTTGAGTCATTCTAGCGTTCGAGTTCGCTCAGCACATTCGCCATCTCGGCCGTTGCCGAAACGTTCCCGCCAAACCGCACGGAGTAGTAAAGAGAAGTGAATCGCTCGACCAGGCCGCCCTCTTCCGCCGGCAGGCTCTTCGCAAATTCACGGGGGGTTGACGAGGGTGTCTTCAGAAACCCACGCCTGCTCAGAGAGGCCAGCATGTGTTCATAGAGAAGCGTCGCATCGCTCACGGTGCCCTTGCCCTTCGCGATCCGCCGAATTTCAAACCGCCGCCAGATTTCACGTCCGCGCGTCTTGCCAACAAACGCCAGCGCCGCGAGAAGAATAAATGCGACAGACCATCCCGCTGATTTCTTCAGCACGGGTTGAAAGCCGCTCCAGGAATTTGTTTTCCACGAATGATCGGGACTCCAATGTGCCTGGCTAAGCGCTCGCAAGGTGCTTTCGAATTTGGCCGCCAGAATCGCCTGATGCCCCAGATCGTAAGCCATCACCCACTGCTGCCACATACTGTCCGCCGCGTCGAGATACATATTGATCCGCGCAGAAATGCCTGCGTTCCTGGCCGTGGATGCGGGCGGCGTCGGGTCGAAGGTCACCCAGCCTTCGCCCGTCCCGCCGCGAATGGGCACGAACGCCTCCACCCAGGCATGCGCATCGGAAGCCCGCACGACATAAAGCCCCGAAACCTCATTGAAGTATCCGCTCTGGAAACCGGTGGCGACACGCGCCGGAATGCCCTGCGTCCTCAGCATCACAGCCATTGCGGAGGCGAAGTATTCGCAGTAGCCTCGCTTCGTGACGAACAGAAAATTCGAGAGCGGGTCGCGCACCGGCCTGTTCGTACTATCTATCGAATACTCGAAATCCCGGCGCAGGTGATCTTCAATGCGGCGCGCTTTGTCAGCGGCTGTGCCGTCCTCCCCGGCCCACGCTCTCGCCTGCGACCAGATGCGTGTGTTGACAGGAGGCAGTTGCAGATAGCGCGCGCGTTCCATGCCGCTGAGCGAAGAGGGCAGGGGAGTGCCCCAGTGCGCCGAAACCTCATAGCGCAACTCCTCGCCCGTGACAGGCAATACGCGGAACGAATCTTCCGTAGTCTTTACCAGCCTGGGGGCTGTAAAGTTGATGAACTCCGGCGTGCCCGCCACGAACAGCGTGCCCGTATCCGAGGTGTTCACGTCCACGCGGTAAAGCAGCCGGCGCCCGTCGCGGCGAGAGCGCTGAAGTCTTCCGGCGACCTCGGCCGTTCCGTGGGACGCGCTCACCTCGACGGCTGCCAGCGGCGGTTCCGACCATCGCTTGCCATCGAACAAACTGAGGGCGGTGCCCCGCCACTTCACGCCGCGCGGAAGATCGCGTGAATAGGAAAGTACATGCATCACGGGCCGGTTGTCTTTGCTGATCTCTCCGAACCCGCCCAGGTCCACCACGCCGGAGTAACCCGTCAGCCGGGGTGCGTTGGGGAACAACATGGCGGCCGCGCGCGCAGTGCGGGGGACGATGAGGAAGAGCCCGGCGGTAATCACCAGAATTCCAACAGTGGCCGCGCAGGTCACCACGCCCAGCCTCCACGCCACGCGCGCCCGCGGCGGTTGTGCGATGAGCGTGCTTCGCTCGAGTCCGCGGCGAATTTCCGCGCTTGTGAACGCGGCGATCGCGAACAGCAGGTACAAAGCCAGCCACCCGAAAAAGGCCGATTGAAACGACAGAATCGCGGCCCCGATCAACTCTATAAACGCGACGGCGGACGTATAGAGGTAATCGCGGTTCGTCTCGGCTGTCAGGATTTTGACCGCTGCCAAAAAGCAGACACCGTGCAACGTAGCGGTAAAGAAATCGCGCGAGAGGAAGTAGAAATCGATCGGATAGAACGCCACGTATCCAAGAGCCGCGGCGGAAACGAGTTGCACGGGAATCGTGAATCGGACCCAGCCGGCAACCATGACGGCGCGCAGCGCCAGTGCCAAAAAGCTCAGCCAGAGCGTGGGGGCATCAAGGTATCGGGAACCAGCGAGCGCGAAAAATCCACTGGCGACGAGGCCGAGCAGCGAAAACTGGAAAAAGCGTTCGACGGAGGAGTTCGCGCGGTCGCGTGCGGCGGGCACGATTTCAGTGTAGCGGGCGCGGCGCGGGAAGGAAGGGGAGCGGGTCCCGCTCACGCGGGACCCCGGAGAAAACTACTTCTTATCTTTTTTGGGCTTCTTCGTTTCTTTCTTGCGGTCCATACCTTTGGCCATGCGAAACATTCTCCCTTCCTCTTGATTATGACCAGGAGTTCAGATTTTGGAAAGTATGCTTCAGTCGTTGTCGCCGGTATCGCCCAATTTGAGGGCGGCCAGGAACGCTTCCTGCGGAATCTCCACGCGGCCTACGCGCTTCATCCGCTTCTTGCCTTCTTTCTGTTTTTCCAGCAGCTTCCGCTTTCGGGAGATGTCGCCGCCGTAGCATTTCGCGATCACGTTCTTGCGCATGGCGCTGATCGTCTCTCGGGCGATCACCTTCGCTCCGATAGCCGCCTGCAGAGCAATCTCGAACATCTGCCTCGGAATCAGCTTGCGCATCCGCTCGATCAGCAGTTTGCCGCGCTCATACGCATAATCGCGGTGAACGATCATGCTCAGCGCGTCCACCTCTTCGCCGGCAATCAGAATGTCCAGCCGCACCATCGGCGAAATTCGAAACCCCGCCAGGTGGTAATCGAGCGAGGCATACCCGCGCGAAACGCTCTTCAGGCGGTCGTAGAAATCGATCACAATTTCGTTCAGCGGCAGTTCATAAACCAGCATCACGCGACCTGAGCCGATGTATTCGAACTTCTTCTGAACGCCGCGCTTGTCTTCCATCAGCGCGAGAATCCCGCCGATGTACTCCTCGCGTGTGATCACTGTGGCGTCGATAATGGGCTCTTCAGTGTGCTCAATCTCAGTCGGAGTGGGGAAGCGTGTCGGATTGTCGACTTCCAGCACATCGCCGCGCGTGGTTGTAATTCGGTATCGCACACCCGGCGCGGTGGTGATGAGGTCGATATTGAACTCGCGCTCCAGGCGTTCCTGCACGATTTCCAAATGCAGCAGTCCCAGAAAGCCGCAACGGAAACCGAACCCGAGCGCGACGGAATTTTCAGGTTCAAAGCTTAGCGAACTATCGTTGAGGCGCAATTTTTCGAGCGCATCGCGCAGCAATCCGTGTTCGTGCGATTCCACTGGATAGAGCCCGGCGAACACCATCGGTTTCACTTCTTCGAAGCCCGGCAGGGGCTCTTCCGCCGGGTTCGCGGCATCCATAATGGTGTCGCCAATTTTCGCGTCACCGACATTCTTGATGTTCGCGTAGATGTAGCCCACCTCGCCCGCAACCAACTCCGGCAACGGAACCGCTTTGGGCGACTGATATCCCAGCCCTTCCACATCGAACTGCTGACCGTTCGAGTACAGCCTGATCTTCTGGTTCAGCGTGAGCTTGCCATCGATCACGCGCGCCAAAATGATGACGCCGCGATAGGGATCGAACCACGAATCGAATATGAGCGCGCGCAACGGGCCATTCGGATTGCCTCGCGGCGGTGGCACTTTCTTCACGATTTCTTCCAGAATTTCGTGAATCCCGACCCCTTGTTTCGCGCTGCAAAGCACCGCTTCGCTCGCATCGATGCCGATCATGTCCTCAATTTGCTCACGAATGCGCTCCGGCTCAGCCGCGGGCAGATCGATCTTATTCAGAACCGGAATAATTTCAAGATTGTGATGCAGCGCGAGGTATGTGTTGGCCAGTGTCTGGGCTTCGACGCCCTGCGATGCGTCCACCACAAGCAGCGCGCCTTCGCACGCCTGCAAACTGCGCGAGACCTCGTAGGAAAAGTCCACGTGGCCGGGCGTATCGATCAGGTTCAACTGATACATGTTGCCGTCTTCGGCCTTGTAGTCGAGCCGCACGGCGTGGGCTTTGATGGTGATTCCGCGTTCGCGCTCGAGATCCATGGAGTCGAGAACCTGCTCCATCATTTCGCGCTGCGCGAGTGCGCCCGTCGTTTCCAAAAGGCGGTCCGCCAGGGTGCTTTTGCCGTGGTCGATGTGCGCGATAATAGAGAAATTGCGTATGAATTCTGAGACCATGCGGTAAGATGGGGGACTGACCTTTCATTATCCCATGAGGGGCACTTACAGCCTGTCCCTGGCCACAGCCGTCTAAAATAATGAGCGATTCGAAATACAATACTTTTGCGGGTAATCTCAGGGCAGACGGGCTTCGTTTCGCCATTGTTGTCAGCCGCTTTAACAGCTTTATTACCGACAAGCTTCTGGAAGGCGCGCTCGACTGCATCGAACGTTCGGGGGGTGCGGTTGCGGATGTCGACATCATCCGGATTCCTGGCGCCTGGGAATTTCCCATTACGGTACGCGCGGTCACGGCAATGAAGAAGCACGATGCGATTCTGTGCCTGGGCGCGGTGATCCGGGGCGACACGCCGCACTTCGATTACGTCGCGGGTCAGGCGGCAAGCGGCATTGCCGCCGCGTCTGTAGAATCCGGCATTCCGATTTCTTTCGGCGTGTTGACCACCAACACCGTGGAACAGGCGATTGACCGTTCCGGCGCGAAGAGCGGCAACAAAGGTTTCGACGCTGCCATGACAGCCATAGAGATGGCGAATCTGCTGCGCGGTCTTCGGGCACAAAGCTGATGGCCCGCCACCGCGCGCGACAGCAAGCGCTGCAAATCTTATTTCAGTGGGACCTGCGGCGTACTCCGATCGAGGAGATACTCAGCGGCTATTACGAGTCGCTGCTGATCGGTGAGGATAGCCCGGCCAAGCCCGTGCGCGATCCCTTTGCCGAAGCGCTGGTGCGCGGGGTTGTGCAGAACGCCGAAGCTATCGATGCGAGTATTACGAAACATGCCGAGCATTGGAAATTGCAGCGCATGCCCGCGGTCGATCGCAACCTTCTGCGTATTGCCGTTTATGAGTTAACCAGAACCGAGACGCCGGCGGCGGTTGTGATCGATGAATCTCTGGAACTCGCGAGAAGATTTGCAGGCGAAGAGTCCGTCCACTTCATCAACGGAGTCCTGGACGCGGTTCGAAAAGAAGTTCGCCCCGGCGCCGCTTCCTCCTCCTAAGCGCAGTCAAAAACGGCAACTGCAATCCGACGGCTTACCGAAGGTTCAGAGCCTGCAGGCCCGCGCCCGAAGACGCGCCGATTTTCTCCTGCAGCATCATGATCGCGTGGATCAACTGTTCCGGACGCGGCGGGCAACCGGGCACAAACACATCCACCGGAATTACCTGATTCACGGGAATCAGCGCATAGTTGTTAAACACGCCGGTGGAGGTGGCGCACGCGCCCATCGAAATCACCCACTTCGGTTCCGGCATCTGCTGATAGAGGTGCCGAATCACGGGCGCCATCTTGTTCGACACTCGCCCGGCGATGAACATCAAATCGCTCTGCCGAGGCGAACCGCGAAACACCTCGGCGCCGAATCTTGAAATATCGAAACGCGACGCGCTCATCGACATCATTTCGATCGCGCAGCAAGCCAGCCCGAATGCCATCGGCCAGATGGAATTCTTGCGGCCCCAGTTGATAACGCTGTCCACCGTCGTCATCAGCACCCCGGACTGTAACAACTGCTGCTCAAGGGTTTCGTTGTCGATGCGGGCGAAAAGTTCAGCGCCCGTGCTGGCCATCGGTGCGGTCATAATTCTTATTGTGCCATGCCGCCCAAAATTGTGATCCCCGAATCCAAACGCGCCGCTGTTGAAAAAGCTTTGTCAGAAACCCTCGGGGTAACAGTGCCCGACGAGAGTGCTCTCCTGACCGGCGGACTCTCTACCTCCCTCGTTTACAGAATCGTCATCAGGGGCGCGCCATACGTCCTCCGCATCACCATGCGCACTGGCCTTTTCGATGACCCCGTCCCCGAGACCGCCTGTATCGAAGCTGCCGCCGCGGCGGGCATTGCGCCGCCTGTCCTCTACGCAAACGCGGGGGATGGAATCGTCATTTCACAATTCATTGCGGCCCAACCCGCGACCGGAATTCCGATCCTTACGCATCTGGTGCGGCTCATCCGATCCATTCATTCGCTCCCGGAGTTTCCGAAGCGTATTGACGCCCTTGACACCGTGGACGAGTTCATTCGCAAATTTCAAGCCACCAATATCTTGCCCGCGGCCGCCACCGCCGAACACTTCGCTTGCTACGCCGAAATTCAGCGACATTATCCGCGCCACGGTTCCGATCTCGTCTCCAGCCATAACGACCTGAATCCCAACAACATCCTCTTCGACGGCGCACGATTCTGGATTGTCGATTGGGAAGCCGCCTCGGCCGGCGACCGCTACGTGGATCTCGCCATGGTGGCCAACGCCTTCCTGTCTGCCCCGGAAGCGGAAGAAGCGTTCCTGCGCGGCTACTTCGAGGACGCCCTTACCGATTACCATCGGGCCCGCTTCTTCCTTATGCGCCAAGTGTGCCTAATCTGTTTCGCATCGATTTTCCTCACACTCGCGGCGGCGCAAAAGCCGGCCGATATCCTGGCCAACGCGGACATGACTGCCCTGTCCCTGAAGGATTTCTACGGTCGCTTAGCGACCGGACAGGTCGCGCTCGGTTCGTTCGATGGCCAGTTGTTATACGCTAAAGTGCTTCTGCGGCAGTCGCTCGAAATGATGAAGACTCCGCGCTTCGCTGAATCGATAGAAAGGGTACGACAATGAGCCTGAGCAGACGTCAATTCATGGGCGCCACCGCCGCGGCGGGTCTAACGGCGAGCGCCGCTGCGCCCAAACGCCCCAACATCGTCTGCATCATGGCCGACGATATGGGTTATTCCGATATCGGCTGCTACGGCTCGGAGATTCAAACGCCGAATCTGGACCGGCTTGCAGGCAGCGGCGTTCGCTTCACGCAGTTTTACAACGCCGCGCGGTGCTGCCCCTCGCGCGCCTGCCTGCTCACCGGATTGGACAATCACCAGGCGGGAGTCGGCGATATGGTGAACCATCGCGATAACGTCGCGTACCAGGGTTACCTCAACGACAGGTGCGTGACCATCGCCGAAGTCCTTCGCGATTCCGGATATCGGACTGCCATGACGGGGAAGTGGCACGTCGGTGAAGAGCGTCCGCACTGGCCTGTGGATCGCGGCTTCGAGCAGTACTTCGGTTTGATCAGCGGAGCCAGCAGTTATTGGGCGGTGGATGCCGGTCGCCATTTCGCTCTGAATGGCGAAGAGTGGCGCCCCGGGGCTGGCTTCTATGCGACCGATGCGTACACCGATCACGCGGTGGGCTATATAGACGGGTTCGCGAAACAGGCCGATCCGTATTTCCTGTACCTTCCCTACACGGCTCCGCACTGGCCGCTGCATGCCCGCCCGGAAGACATCGCGAAGTATCGCGGGAAGTACAGGGCGAAAGGGTGGGACAAGTTGCGTGAGGAGCGGCACGCGCGCCAGAAGAAGTTGGGCGTCGTGAAATCATCGTGGCCGCTGACCGCCCGCGATGAAGAGGTGCCCGCCTGGGATTCGCTCTCGCCCAAAGATCAGGACGACATGGATCTCCGGATGTCCGTCTACGCGGCTCAAATTGACCGCATGGATCAGGGCATCGGGCGCGTTCTCGATGCGGTCCATCGCTCCGGCCAGGAAGACAATACGCTCGTGCTGTTTCTGGCGGATAATGGCGCCTGCCATGAGGAGAAAATCGGCGGCGAAATCCGCGGCGTGGCTCCTGGACCGGCGGGTTCCTACACAAGCTATGGACGACCCTGGGCCAATCTCTCGAATACGCCGTTTCGGCTGTTCAAGCATTGGGTGCATGAAGGCGGAATCTCCACGCCGTTCATCGCCAGATGGCCTTCCGTCATTAAGGCGAAGAACTCGCTGCACCACGAACCCGCGCACATTACGGACTTGATGTCCACCTTTGTGGACATCGCCGGCGCGAAGTATCCATCTGCCAGAAACGGCAACGAGATCATCCCGACGGAAGGCGTCACCATTGCGCCGGCTTTCCATGGGGGCAAACGGAAATTGCGCGAATCGATCTGCTGGGAGCACGAGGGCCACAAGGCCATACGCCAGGGTTCCTGGAAGCTGGTTTCCCGATTTGAGAAGCGCACGTGGGAACTCTACGACATCAATGCGGATCGCAGCGAAACGCACGACCTTGCGGCGGCGAATCCGGACCGTGTGGCGTCGATGCAAAGCAGCTATAACGCCTGGGCGAATCGGTGCGGAGTGGTTCCGTTTGAAGTTCTGCCAAAACCGACCGGCCATATGTAATCCGGATCTGCCGTGGCTGCAAAACGCCGGGCAGGCAATCCTGCCAGGCTCGATTGCCCGCGGAGTGGCTTTAAACGAATCGTGGCGACATTGACCAGAAAACAAGTTTCCCGGATTCCGGATTCGCCAGTGACGATTTTGTCGCCTGAATCGCTTATCTGTATCGGTCCGGTTGTTTCGTCGACTCGGAGCGAGTGTCCTGAGTTAACACTCGCAGCGAGAGTCCTGACCAACTCGCTCACGCTCGCGGTTGTTTATCTGAGAGGCATATCGTTCCGAAAAAGCAAAGCAACCTGCCCGCTTTGCGTCGTGTAAACTCAATGGTTTCACTCCCAAATGCGCTTAATGACATTCCGATACGCCGGGCAGGATCACGCCGGGGTTCTCACCCCTGAAGGCGTTGCGCCGGTCCTTGAGATCAATACCAAATACGATCTCCGAATCCCGAACAACCTGCTTGAAATCATTTGCGAAGACATTCGTGAGATTCCGGTCAAGGGCGTCCAGCCGCTCAAGTTTTCTGAAATTGAGCCCCGCCTGCCTTATGCGGTTCCTCCAAAGATTTGGTGCATCGGGCTCAATTACAGATCGCACGCCGAAGACATCGCGGCTGTGCAGCCGGAAGAGCCCGGCAGCTTCATGAAGCCCGCCTCCTGCATGTTTCAGCCCGGCGGTAAGATTCTGCTTCCTCCGCCGGAAGTCTCAAACGATGTGGACGCGGAAGGCGAACTCGGCGTGATCATCGGTCGCAGTTGCCGCTTTGTTCCCGTGGAAAAGGCCCGCGAAGTGATCTACGGCTTCACCACAACCCTCGACCTCACGGCGCTCGATGTGCTCCGGAAGAACCCCCGCTACCTCACACGGGCGAAGAGCATCGATACCTTTTTCAGCTTCGGCCCCGTCATCGTCACGGCCGATGAAGTTCCCGATATCGATGCCCTCGAAGTCGTCACAGAACACAATGGGGGCATTTGCTCGCGCGATTTTGTCCGCAACATGAAGCACCGGCCCCTCAACCTCGTTTCATTTCATAGCGACTTCTTCACGCTTCAGCCTGGGGACTTGATATCCACGGGATGCCCCAAAGGCGCCCGCATAAAGGCGGGGGACACGGTGGGCGCGCGCATCGAAGGCATCGGGACCGTAAGCGCCACGGTTCACGAGGGTGAGCGCAAGCCTTTCGGCTTCACCGCCTAAGAAACTCGTTCCACGATTCGAGTGCGCGCCTGTTGTGCGCCTGCAATGCCGCGAACCCCTGGTGGGCCGCCCGGCGGCTTCGAAGCAGCCCAAGCCCAACGCGCGCGATATGGCCCGCGTCATCCACTTCCGCCTTCCAATTCTTTGGCACCCAGTCAATCGCGTGTGAAACGACGCTCGGAACGCCTTCCGCCACCCCATCCGCCGTCACCACGTTGAAGCTCTCCGTATAACTCGGTTGCAGCAGCAAATGCATGTGCCGAACGGTTTGGCGGAACTGCGGCCAGGTCTGCCACCCGTTTTCCACGAGCCTCACGTGAGGGATCCCGTGCATCATTTGGCGAACAGCGTCCACCACGGGTCCCGCGCCTTCACTCCTGCCCGAAGAAATCCAAAATTCCAGATCCACACGTCTGGCATTTGCAATCTCCACCGCGGCGCCGGCCGACGTCAGTAGATTCTTCAACGCCCGCGTAGCTCCGAATGCGCCGATTCGCAGTGTCCCGCCTTCATAGCGTTCCCGCTTCGGAGCACGGCTTTCCAGGTGATAGATGTTCGGCAAGGCGACGCAGTGAGCCGCGTAGGCCGATTTCACCCATCGCGCCAGGCGAAAACAGTTTGCGGCCACATGGAAGTTCCAGGTACAGCGGGACAGATCCAGACCCTCCCGCACCAGCCTCATTGCGTTGGGGTCGGCCTGCAGAAAGCCCAAATTTGAATGGCAGTTAACGGCGAACTGCGTCTCGGGGAAATCCGCGCACATCCGCGCGAGATCCGGCGTTTGAATCCACGGCGCCGCAATTACTAAGTGCGTCGGCGTCTCATCTTTCGCCGCGGAAGCGTGCAGCCGCGCGGAAAGATCCGCCGCGCTGACGATGGGCCAGACATCCGCCTGAATACCCAATTCCCGGAACGATTTGGCGACGTTCAGGGCGGTAACTCCCAATCCGATATGGCTCACCGCGCGGTTGGCGGCGAAGTTCTTGTAGACAAGGGCAAGTTTCATCTGCCTTGACCATAATCGGGAAGGTTTTCCTAAACCGGCAGCGATTCCTTCCAAACCGCTGATTCTTTGGAGAAAAAAACCTGGTCATGTGTGTGAATCAAAATGTGCGGTCGCTTCGCTCGGGTCACAGGGGATGAAAACGGGCGTGGTAGATCGTTACCGAGCCGCAACGGGGAGGGTTGTCAGCCAGAGATTATAGCGAGTCCGCAGGCAGGAACGGATTATAATGAACAATATTTTAAAATCAGGAACGGGCCCAAATCATGACTGTGCCGCCTGCTATGTAGCTGGCGCGATGTCGACAGGGTTCCTCGAAAGGCTTTCATGCAGCGGTTGTCTCTTGACGTTTTGATTCCGACGCACAACCGGAGCCAGATGCTGCGTGAATGTCTGGAAGCCATCCTGAAAGCCGAGTCGCCAGAGGGTCTCTGTTGGCGTGTCACCGTTATCGATAACAATTCCAGCGATGACACACGAAACGTTGTCGAGTCGTTCTTATCCCGGTTCCGTAACAGGCTCCGCTACCTGTTCGAGGCGCAACCCGGGAAGTCTGCTGCTTTGAACCTGGGCATTACGTCCAGCGATCGCACCCTGATCGGAATGATCGACGATGACGAGCTGATTGACCGACAGTGGCTCACGGTAATTCGAGACACCTTCAACGAGGCGGATCTGGACTATATCGGAGGGCCATACTACGGGCTTTGGCGTGCCGAGCGTCCCAAGTGGCTCCCGCCTGGCTATCCGGCGGTGTTGAGTGCGGACGACCCCGAATCCTGGCCTCGCCACCCGAAAATGTTCGACGAGGAAAACATGTTCCTCCGCGGAGGGAATGCGATCGTGCGTCGCGCTGTCTTCGACCGGGTTGGGCTCTACACCCATGGCCTTGGGAAGTGCGAGGACCACGACATGTTCAATCGGCTGCGCGGGGCAGGGATGAGGGGGCTTTTCGTCCCGGGACTCATTATCCACCACATTGTTCCCGCTGACCGCACAACCCGTGCCTATTTTAGAAACTGGGTTTGGAGCCGCGCCCTCTCCCTCGCCATAATGGACCGAGTGGCTCCCGAAAACGTCGTGTACGTCGGCAAGATTCCTCGTTACCTGATCGGAAGAACGCTCAGGGGCACGCCTCGGCTGATCTTCGGCAGCCCCGCGGAGAAGTTCGACGCCGAACTGGAGTGGCGGACCCTGTTAGGTTTCATTTATTCAGCGTACCGTTGAGCGCTGGATCATTACTTTCGACCCCTCGCCGTTTGTTTTCAACTGCCAGGTGAGCTGTTTCCAAATCCCGCCAATGGCCGGAGATCGGGCTTTTCGATATTCCCGGCCTGAATTCATGAGCCAACAGAACCTCTCCAAAGGCAAGGCGAGAAAGGTCATTGTTCACGCCGACGCCAATCCTGGCGGCGGTATCCTCGGTCATATGGACTGCAGGATAACCCCAACGCCCACCCCCTTCACCATCGTCCGCCGCGTCCCCTGGTCCAATTTGGCCTATCGCTATAATGTGACTTACCCACCATGCACCAACAACTCACCGAACGCCCGGTCGACCTCGACCCCCGCGAAACAGCGGAGTGGATTGAGGCGCTCGACCAAATCGTAGAAGGCGCGGGGCCGGACCGGGCCACGTTCCTTCTTGACAAGCTGACGGACCGGGCGCGCGAGAACGGCGTCGCGGTACCCTTCCGCGCCTCGACGCCCTACGTGAACACCGTCCCCGCCTGGCAGGACGTGCCCTACCCGGGCGACCGCGCGCTGGAGCGTCGAATCAAGAGCCTGGTGCGCTGGAACGCCATGGCGATGGTGTCCCACCAGAACAAGGTAGATGACGGCATTGGCGGGCACATCTCCACTTACGCATCGCTTGCGACGCTGCTCGAAGTGGGCTTTAACCATTTCTTCCACGGAAGCTACGGAGATCAGCCCGGAGATCTGGTTTACTTTCAGGGCCACGCCTCCCCTGGCGTTTACGCGCGCGCCTTTCTTGAGGGCCGCCTTTCTGAAGATCAGCTCCACAATTTCCGCCATGAATTGAGGGCCACGCCCGGTCTTTCCTCCTACCCGCACCCGTGGCTGATGCCGGATTTCTGGCAATTTCCCACCGTTTCCATGGGCATCGGTCCCATCAATTCGATCTACCAGGCGCGCTTCATGCGGTACCTGGAAAACCGCGGACTGATCGCGAAGACGCCCCGCAAAGTTTGGGCCTTTCTGGGCGACGGCGAGATGGATGAACCGGAATCCACTGGCGCTATCGGCGTGGCCGTCCGCGAGAAACTCGACAACCTCATCTTCGTCGTTAACTGCAACCTTCAGCGGCTTGACGGGCCGGTTCGCGGCAACGGCAAGATCATACAGGAACTGGAAGGCATCTTCCGCGGCTCCGGCTGGAACGTGATCAAATGCATTTGGGGCACCGACTGGGATCGGCTCTTCGAAAAGGATACCTCCGGGCGCCTCATCCAGCTAATGACAGAATGTGTGGACGGCGAATATCAGTCGTTCAAGGCCAAAGGCGGCGCCTACGCGCGCAAGGAGTTCTTTGGTCGCTATCCGGAAACCGCGGCGCTTGTGGAGGACATGACCGACGAGGAAATCGGCCACCTGCACCGCGGCGGCCATGATCCCGCCAAGGTCTACAACGCGTACAAAGCCGCCATGGAGCATACCGGCGGCCCAACAGTAATTCTGGCCAAGACGATCAAGGGCTACGGTCTGGGCGAGGCCGGCGAATCGCGCAACCCCGCGCACAACAGTAAGAAGCTCAAAGAGACCGAAGTCGAGGTGTTCCGCGCGCGTTTCGAAATTCCTCTTTCCGAAGAAGAAGCCCGCGCCTGCAGTCTCTATCGCCCGCCGCAATCCAGCCCCGAAATTGCATACATGCACGAACGCCGCCGCGCTCTGGGTGGCTATCTCCCGTCACGCAAGCCGGGTCCGTCGAAAACCACGGCAATTCCGGCGGAAGTAATCGAGGAATATCGTCATGCCTCGAAGGAGCCGCATCCTTCCACGACCATGGCGTTCGTCAGGCTGCTCACCAGGCTGATGAAGGTTCCCGATATCGGCAAGCGAATCATCCCCATTGTTCCCGATGAGGCGCGGACGTTCGGTATGGAGGGCATGTTCCGCGCATACGGCATTTATGCCTCCGGCGGCCAGCTTTATAAACCGCACGATTCCGACATGCTGCTGTTCTACAAGGAGTCGAAGGAAGGCCAGATCCTGGAAGAAGGCATCACCGAGGCCGGTTCCATGGCGGAATTTACCGCCGCCGGCACCGCCTACGCCAACTACGGCGTCGATGCCATTCCGTTCTACATCTACTACTCGATGTTCGGATTTCAGCGCGTCGGCGACATGATTTGGGCTTTCGCCGATTCACGCGGCAAAGGTTTCCTGTTGGGCGCCACCGCCGGCAGAACCACGCTGAACGGTGAGGGATTGCAGCATCAGGACGGGCATTCTCTGCTGCTTGCCAGCACGGTTCCGAGCCTCGCCGCGTATGACCCGGCCTTCGCGTATGAGATTGCTGTGATTGTGCGCGACGGGATCCGCCGCATGTACCAGGATCGCGAAGACCTGTTCTACTATCTGACTCTCTATAACGACAATTACCCGCAGGCGGAGCAGCCGGAAGGCTCGGACGAAGGGATCGTTAAGGGAATTTATCTGTTCAAGAAGTCTGAGCTCGCCAAACCGAAGGCGCGCGTACAACTGCTCGGCAGCGGTCCCATTATGGTGGAGGCGATTAAAGCGGCCGTTATTCTTGCCGAGAGATACTCCGTCGCGGCGGATCTCTGGAGCGTCACCAGTTACAACGAACTGCGGCGTGAAGCGCTGAAAATCGAGCGCTGGAACAGGTTGCATCCCGCGGAACCGGCGAAAAAGCCTTACATCCAGCAGGTGTTCGAGGGCACCGAAGGGCCGATCGTCGCCGCCTCGGATTACATGAAGGTGGTGCAGGATCAGATTGCCCCCTGGCTGCCTGGTCGCTTCGTTGCGCTTGGGACCGACGGGTTTGGTCGCAGCGAAAGCCGTTCTTATCTACGCCGGCATTTTGAGAACGACGCGGCATCGATCGTGGTCGCGGCTTTGTCGAAACTTGCGAGAGATGGCAAGTTCGATGCAAAGAAAGCGGCGAAGGCAATAGCGGAAATGGAAATCGACTCAGAGAAGCCCGACTCCGCAACGGCGTAATCTACAAAAAGGGGACAGACATTTAATACAAAAAATATGCGTCTGTCCCCTTTTTCTTCCCCTTTTTCTTCCGATGTGGCCGCCGCCGGCGCGCAAATCGCAGTCCGAAACACAACCCGGCGGCCTTACAGTACCCTGTTGCCCGGTTCCATTCCGCAAAGTATTAACATCTGACAATTAGGCGGATATACTAAACGGCGTGCCGAGGTACAAACGATCTTTCAGCGTGATCGCGTCCGGACTGTTGTTCGCCGCATCCGCATTCGCCGCCGACGTTTCGGGAATCTGGACCGGCACGTTAACGGACCGCAACGGCGATCCGCAGGAGTTCTCATTCCGTTTCACGCAGAAGGGCGAAGCGCTTTCGGGCAAACTTTACGGAGAGAACGAGAGCACCGCGATCTCCGCGGCCAAAGTATCGGGTGACCAGATTACATTCACGGTCACCACCGAACTGAATGGCCAAATCACCACCTCGCTCTACGTGGCGAAAGTGGATGGCAACCAGATGGAAGTGAAGCGCAGCCGCACGGACCCGAGCGCCAAACCGGCCGAGCCCCAAACCTTCATGCTGAAGCGGCTCACGTGAAGACATCCTGTCTGTTGGTCCTGCTGGCCATGGCTGCGTTTGCCGCACCTCCGCCTGAGGCCGCGAATTCATTTCTCGCGTCATACTGCGTTTCCTGTCATGGAGCGAAATCGCCCGCGGCAGGCCTGAATCTTACCGCTCCCGATCTCTCTCAGGCAGACCGCTGGACCCGCCTCATCAACCGGGTACGCAACAGTGAGATGCCGCCCCGCAATGCTCCCGCGCCCGCAGCCGATCAGCGCGAGGCATTTCTAAAATCCATTGAAGGGGCGCTCCATGCCGATGCCTGTGCCGCCGGTCCTGCCGCCAGCTTCGCCCCCATACGCCGGCTGAACCGCGACGAATACACGGCTACGGTCCGCGAACTCCTCAATATACATTTGGATGTCGGCCACGCTCTCCCGGCAGATGGCGCGGGCGGCCAGGGGTTCGATAACGCCGCGGAAGTTCTTTTCCTTTCGCCTATTCTCGCCGAAAAGTACATGGATGCGGCGAAGGAATCTCTCGAATACGCCATCAAAGATTCGCGGGCGCGAGCACGCATCGGGATCGTCAAAGGCAAGACCGCTCGCGATATCCTCGAAAGCTTTTTGCCCCGCGCATTCCGCCGTCCGGTTACCGAAAAGGAAATTCAGCCTTATCTGACCCTGTTTCATGAGGCACAGAAGCGAGGCAGCTCCTTCGACGCCTCGGTCGTCTATATGCTGCGCGGCGTGCTGATGTCGCCGCAGTTCCTGTTCCATGCCGAACCGCCGAATCCCGGCCCCGCCCCGCGCTTGTTAGATGACTACGCGCTTGCCTCCCGCCTTTCGTACTTCCTGTGGGGCAGCATGCCGGATGAACTGCTGTTCGACCTGGCGAGCATGGGGAAACTGCACGAACCAGAAGTCCTCAAAGCGGAGATCGGCATCATGCTGCGCAGCGGCAAATCCCGGCAGTTCATTGGCAGCTTCGTGACGCAATGGCTCGGCACACGCGCGCTCGGCCGAGAATTCATCCCCGACCCGAAAGTGTTCCCCAAGTACACTGCCGACGCCGATCTTCAGGGCGACATTCGTTTTCAGCCGATCGTGTTCTTCCAATCCATGCTCACGAGTAACGCGCCGCTCACTGACCTGATCGATTCGAAATGGACCATCGGAACCAGCAAACTGGCGGACCTCTATGGCATTCCGCGCAGCACCCTCCGGAAAGAGAACCAAACGCAGCCCCACCGAATAGAACTGGCGCCCGGCTCGCATCGCGGCGGCCTGCTCGGCATGTCGGCCGTGCTCGCCGTTTCGTCTTATCCATATCGCACCAGCCCCGTGCTGCGCGGCAAATGGGTGCTCGATTCCATGCTGGGGACGCCGCCACCTCCGCCACCGCCCAACGTGCCCGCGCTCGAAGAACACAAGGAGGGCGCCGCGCCCCAAACCCTGCGGGAACGTCTGGCGCAGCATCGTGAAAACCCGGTCTGCGCGGGTTGCCACAGCAGTATCGACCCGTTGGGCTTCGCGCTTGAAAATTACGATGCCCTTGGTCAGTGGCGCACTCAGGATGCCGGAAAGCCCATCGACAACACCGGCGAACTGCCTGACGGCACGAAGTTCGCGGGCCCCGACGAATTGCGGGCAGTGCTTCTGAAGAAGAAGGACCTGTTTGTCAGTAATCTGACGAACCGAATGCTGGGTTACGCCCTCGGGCGCGGTCTCACGCGCGCCGACTCCTGCACGGTCGACGAAATTCTGAAACAATTGAAAAGCAACGATTACAAGTCGCAGACCCTGATTGAGGGCATTGTAATGAGCAAGCCATTCCGCTATCAGAAATGACGATATGAAAATCTCTCGCAGAACGGTACTTCGTGGCTCAGGCGTGAGTTTGGCGCTGCCCTGGCTGGAGGCGATGGCGCCGGCGGCAGTTACAGATCCGGCTCCGGTGCGCATGGCGTTTCTTTACATGCCCAACGGCGTGAACACCGCGGCCTGGGCCCCCGAGGGTGTGGGCAGGGATTTCAAGCTCTCCCCCACGCTTGAACCGCTCAATGACCTGAAAGACCGGATTATCGTCGCGCAAAACCTCTGGAATCAAGCCGCCAAAGATGGCGATGGCCATTACGTGAAAGAGGCCTCCATTCTGACCTCCACGCGTA